>Ga0193725_1000583_pt1 | contig 10589 bp, 7 predicted proteins | sample H2a2metaG_FD_143058 | JGI IMG/M metagenome (GOLD analysis project Ga0193725, IMG submission 143058) | Soil microbial communities from a riparian zone of the East river system, Colorado, United States - H2a2 | ecosystem: Environmental > Terrestrial > Soil > Riparian zone | place: USA: East River...
GTCACCGAGAGCGTCTTCTGGCTGGTAACATAATCGGACATCGCTTTGAGAATCTTGTCGGCACCACCGCCCTGTGCGCTGGCGCGAGGCATGAACGAAACGCTCATGGCCAGCATCATGCCGACCAAAACAATCGACCGTTGGGTTGCTCGGCCTACAGATCCATGTGGCACTCCTTGCTTCTCATTCATCGCCTTCTCCCTCGGTTGCTGAGACGCGGAACGATCGGTGCACCTAGGCCGTTTTTTTCGACGCACAGGCCCTAATTTCCTGAGGCGGTAGCACGGCTATTGAGTTGGCTTCGATTTTCTGAAGGGGCCTCACACAATCCTTTGAAGCCGTCGATTTGTTCGCCATCAGGCACGCGGCTATTCGACCTTGGTCCGGCAGCGTCTTGCCGCACACGCGTATTATCTCCGCTTTTCGCCAATGGCGCCAGTCTGGAAGTTTTTCCGGATGAATGTGCAATTTTGACCACGACCCGGAGCGGACAATGTCGGATCATCGGGTAGGCCTGCTGCGTTGCACCAGATGCGCGGGAAGCTTGAGCTTGCCAAGTTTCAACTTTGTGCAAGTATGGAGACGCTGGAGTAGCTGGACGCCCGTCTAGGTTACTGCTCGGCGCATCGCTGGTCTTTTCGGATTGGAGAGCTGCGTGAGCGAGTCACTTCATCCAGCCGCCCCCCATCATCTGCCAAGCTTCATCACCGCGCCGGGTGACACCGATACCCTGATGGTGGTGGTCGGTATCGTCCTGATCGGCTCCGTTCTGGCGGTGGGCAATTTTTATCTGCATTTACATACCATGCCGGAGCGAATGGCGCACAAGTCGCAAAAGCTGCAATTCGAGATCGTGGCTGTGCTGGGCTTGCTGGCGCTGTTTACACACAATCATCTCTTTTGGGTGATCGGGCTGTTTCTTGCCATGATCGACTTGCCTGATTTCAGCACGCCGCTGCGCAGCATCGCAGGTTCGGTCGAGAAAATCGCCGGCGTTCCGCCCGGCGAAGAAGCGGCCGAGCTTGCAAATGACGAGATGGCAGCCGGCGGCGTTTCTCAGGCAGCCGCTACGGAAGCGCGGGATACGACGAAGGCCGGCGCTGCCAAGAGCGAGGTGCGGAGCCATGCTTGAGCTGCTACTCTGCTCCTCGCTGACCATCCTTCCGGACTATCTCTATCGCCGCTACCGGCAGGGAAAGCGCTTCGGCCATGAGATCACGTTCTTTTCGGTGTGGTTCGAACTCAGATTTGGCATCGTTACCTGTCTGATGCTGACGGTCGCGCTGATCACGGTCATTTTCTATTTTCATCCGTCCACCACGACGGCGACCTTGTTCTACAGGACCGTTCCGATCGTACCCGAGATAAGCGGCCGGGTGTCGGAAGTTCACGTTGAATTCAGCGCGCCCGTCAAGAAGGGTGACGTGATCTTCAAGCTCGATAGTTCAAAGCAGGAAGCCGCCATGGAAACGGCCCGGCGCAAGATTGCCGAAGTCGATGCCGGCATGCTGGTGGCGCAAGCGGATGTTCTCAAGGCGGAAGGACAGATCCAGCAGGCCAAGGGCGACTATCAGCAAGCTTCCGACGAACTGGACACCAAGCGCGAACTCCAGAAACGCAATCCCGGCATCGTCCCGCAGCGTGACATCGAAAAGCTTGAGGTGCTGCAAGCGGGCCGTCAAGGCGCGCTTGATTCCGCAACGGCTTCGAAACAATCCGCGACGATCCGCGTCACTGCTCTTCTCCCCACGGAAAAGGCGAGCGCAGAGGCGGCGCTCGCCGAGGCGCAGGTGGATCTGGACAAGACCTCTATTCGAGCGGGAGTCGATGGGCGCGTGGAGCAGTTCGCGTTGCGCACGGGAGATATCGTCAATCCCATGATACGGTCGGCCGGCGTTCTTATTCCGGACGGTGCGGGACAAACCCTTTCGGCAGGATTTGGACAAATCGAAGCTCAGGTCATGAAGGTTGGAATGGTTGCGGAGGCCTCCTGCATCTCAAAGCCCTGGACGATTATTCCGATGGTGGTGACGAGCGTGCAGGATTACATCGCCGCGGGCCAGTTCCGGGGTGGCGAGCAACTGGTCGAAGCGCGGCAGGTGGTGGCTCCGGGCACCATTCTCACGTTCCTGGAACCGATCTACAAAGGCGGCCTTGACGGCGTTACGCCCGGAAGCAGCTGCATCGTCAACGCCTACACCAGCAACCATGAGCTGATTGCTTCGAAGGAGACCGGCGCATTCAAGGGTTTCGCGTTGCATGCCGTCGACGCCGTCGGCCTCGTGCACGCGATGTTGTTGCGAATCCAGGCCCTGCTGCTTCCCATCAAGACGCTGGTGCTGAGCGGACACTGAGTCCTGTTTGAACGCTGCTCTTAACGGCGGAGGTCGCAGTCGACACCGACTATTCGCATCATGTCGGCTGCTTCCGAAATCGCATAGCCAAGACGGGGATAAACTTTCTAATTGGGGCCGCAGGGGGATGAGAGTTCGCTCAAATGGCTTCGCCTGCTCGGAAGGCGCGCATGACGAAGAAGGTAGAGCCACCAATCAGGCCGAAATTGGCCCTGCTAAGACTGCTGATCGTTGGGGCTTCCCTGGCGCTGGCGGCATCGCACCCGGCCGTTGCGCTCGAGGCAGTGTCGCTGCAGCTCAAATGGAAGCATCAGTTTCAGTTCGCCGGCTACTATCAGGCGCTTGAGCAGGGCCTCTACCGCAACGCTGGTCTCGACGTCACCATCCGGGAAGGCGGCCCCGATATAGATGTCTCTGAGGCGGTTGCCGGCGGCAAGGCGGATTTCGGGGTCTGCAGCGCCGGCGTTCTGCGTGACTGGGGAGCAGGCCGCCGGCTGGTCGTGCTGGCCGCCATATTCCAGCGTTCCGCCGCCGTCATCCTGGTCGCGCGCCGGGCAGACATCCGCAGCGTGGCGGATCTGCGCGGCCGCACGCTCATGGATACGCCGGGAAGCGATGAGATCGCCGCGATGCTGAAGCGGGAAGGGATCGACTACCAAACCATGCTGCGCGTCCCGCATGAAGGAAACCCACGCGACCTCCTGGCCGGCCGGGCCGACGCAATGATCGCCTACAGCACCAATGAGCCCTTCGTCCTTGGACAGCTGGGCGCGGCCTACCGCACCTTCGCGCCCGCAGCATCCGGCATCGATTTCTACGGCGATAATTTGTGCGCCTCGGAAGCGGAAGTGAAAGCCCATCCGCACCGGGTTGCAGCATTCAGGGCGGCGAGCGTGAAAGGCTGGGCCTATGCCCTCGCGCACAGGGAGGCGACGGTCGATCTGATCCTCAAGAGCTATTCGACGAATAAGAGCCGGGAGGCCCTGCTGTTTGAGGCGCAACAGACAGAGGCATTGGTCGGACGCGACCCCGATCGGATCGGCGAACAGGATCCGGAGCGCTGGCGACGCATCGCCGCGACCTATCGGCAACTCGGCCTGCTTACCGACGATACGCTGCCCGCCGCACTGATCTGGGACGGAAATGACGGCAGCCAGCGGCGCTGGTTGATTGCACTGCTGTTCGTGACGGCCGGATTGGCGATTGCGGTACTCGTCGCGTACCGAAGTCGCCGCACTCTGCGGGGCACGATGGCACGATTGGGCGCGCTTCCGCGGTTTGTCACGATAAGGCGGCCGAGACTGAGCCTGATCATGTCGCTGCTGTTCATCGGCCTGAGCATTCCCGTTCTCATTTTTATCCTGATTTACAATTACAACAAGAATTCCGCCGGCATGGTGTCGATCCTCAACGACGCGGTCGCGCAGACCAGCCAGGCCGGCGTTGAACGCACCCAGGATCTGATCGAGAATACCGAAAGCCCGCTGCGCTTTCTCGCCGACTTGGCCGCCGCCGATCCCGGATACTTCCGTACCGAGCAAAGCAATGATCTCCTGTATCGCGCGCTAACCTCGGGAGCGTATATCGACGCCGCCTATGTCAGTTTCGAGGACGGCTATCACCGGGTGGTCACCCGCATCGATGAGGACCGCCGGCGCGCCGATCCTCGGATTCCCGCGACCGCCAACTGGCACGCCAGCTACGTCGACGCGATCACCTTTGCGCTCTCACGGGTACGCCACCGCAAATTCTTCGACATATGGCCTAATCAGGTCGGCAAATACGATGTCGGCACCGACATCGATATTCGCACCTTGCCCGGCTATCAGTCCGCCAAGACGACGCACACGCTGGCCGTGACCGAGCCTTCAATCAATCCCGATACCGGCTTTCCTATCATTTCGTTGCGGATTCCGATCTTTCGCGGCGTTGAATTCCTTGGCTGCGCATCTGCCAACATTACCGTGGATGTGCTGTCGCGCTTTCTCGATAGGAACCGAGCCAGTGCGCGAAGCACCACCTTCGTCGCCGATCGCAACAACGGCAAGATCATCGCCTTCCCGGACAAGCAGAAGGGCGTTCGTATCGAGAACGGAAAGCTCAAGATTGCCACCCTGGCCGATATCGACGATCCCGACATGCGCGAAGCTCATCGCCAGCGCGTCCGTACCGGTAACGACCGCTTCGTCTTCCAGTCTCCGACCAACGGAGAGGACCTGATCGCGGCCTTCACCAGTTTCCCGAGTGGCTTTGGTCAGCCCTGGCAGGTGGTCACGTTGACGCCGATCGACGATTTCGTGGGGACGTTGAAGGCGACCAATCGATTGATGATGGTGATCATCATTGGTCTCACCATGGTCGAGTTGTTCTTCATCTACTTCGCTTCCAGCCGGCTATCGCGCCCGGTCGAAAACGTGTCACGGCAATTGCAGGCCATTGAAAGCCTCAATTTTGATACCCCCGCGCGTCCACCATCGAACATCCAGGAGATCGCGAAGCTGGAATCGGCGGCTTCGCTGCTGCGAACATCGCTGAAATCGTTCTCCTCGTTCGTTCCGCTCGACGTGGTCCGCCAGCTTATCAAGTCCGGCATCCCGCTGACCCTCGGCGTCGAGCCGCGATTCCTCACCGTGTTCTTTTCCGATCTGGAGAATTTTTCCAGCCATTCCGAAACGCTCGCGCCTGACGACCTTCTGGTCCATATCTCGACCTATCTGGAGGAGGTCTCGTCTGCAATCTCGGAGGAAGGCGGCACCGTCGACAAGTTCATCGGCGATGGCGTCATGGCGTTCTGGAATGCCCCGGTTGAACGCCCTGACCACGTCCTTCGCGCCTGCGCTGCTGCATTGCGGGCGGCGCGCCGCATGGAACGCGTCAACGATGTCTGGGAGGCGGAAGAACGACCACGAATCCACCTGAGGATCGGACTCAATTGCGCCAAGGTCCTTGTCGGCAATGTCGGTTCTTCGAACCGGCTGAGCTACACCGCCCTGGGCGACGGTGTGAACGTTGCCGCCCGCCTCGAAGGCATCAACAAGCTGTTTGGCACCACGATCTGCATCAGCGACAGCATTTACGACCATGCGCAGGCCGATATACTCGCGCGGCCGATCAAGCGGGTTCAGGTGAAGGGCCGCAAGACCGAGTTCATGATCTATGAGCTGCTCGCGCTTCGTAAGAGCGACGATCCGGACCTGAGGATCCGCGATCGGGATGAGCAACTGAGCGTAATGACCTGGCAGGCCTCGCAAAGGTTCGAGGCTGGAGATGCTCCAGCCGCAGAGCTTGCCTACCGTGACATTCTGAAAGAGTTTCCCGAGGATTCCCTGGCCAAGTCCATGATCGCGGAATGCGCGGCAAAACAAAAGGCCAATCTTGCCGATGCCTGGGAAGCGTAGGGAGCAACGGACACCGCACTGACCTCGCTATTGAATGGACTTCGAAACGATCCACGATCATTCGGAGAAACGCCAATGAAAACGATTACAGCAATCGCGGCAAACAAGCTCGGCAATTTCCTCACCAGGGATTTTCGCCAAATTTTTGGTTCGGCTGCTTCCGAAATCGCATAGGCAAGACGGAGAATAACGTTCAGGGGTGACCCGGTCATCGAGGGTCCGCACGATGTTTGGATTCCGGACGACAATTACCCTGGCGGTGATGGCCTTTGTTGCAGCTTTGGCCGCGCTCCTGATTTTGATCCAGACCCGAACGTTTAACCTGACCACGGAGCAAGCGGCGTCAGCCTACATGGACGCCGCCAGCGCGAAGTCGTTTGGCCGGCTGCAGAGTCAGGTAGCCGAGATAGTCACGCTGGTGCGCGTCTTATCGGCCAGTCCCAATCTAGCGGATTCGGACCAACGGACCGAGACCGGTCGGGGCATGGCGCTCTTGAAGGCCGCGCTCCACGCACTGCCCCAAATGGATAGCGTCTACGTCGGATACGACAATGGCAGTTGGTTGCAGGTACGTAACCTGGAGCAGGCGAACAATGAGCAGCGCGAAAGGCTGCGCGCGTCTCCGGAGGCCGCCTTTAATATCCATCTGATCCGTCCCACGCCCACCGGCGCGCTGCCGTTGAGGCGAATCTTCCAGGATCGACTGGGCGACCTGCTTGAACAGATCGACTTGTGGAAATACGGTTACGACGCGCGTCAGCGGTCCTGGTATCGCGACACAATGCGGGCCGACCAGCTGCTCATTTCGTCACCCTACCTTTCATTCACCATGGCGACACCGGTAATTACCGTGAGTGCGCCGCTGCGCGGGACAGCCCGTGGCGTCATCGCCGCCGATCTCAAGCTCGATAGCTTCAGTGATTTCGTCAATGCGCAGCGGCCCGGCGCGCGTGGAATTGCCTTGATATTCGATTTGGCAGGCGAGCTCATCGCCCATCCCGAACTCAAGCAACTTGTCGCCAATGCAATGACGCATCCTTCCGACCCGAGACTCCCTAACGTCAGGGAGCTCGATCGCGGACTCGTCGCAACGGTCCTGAAGGGATGGGATGGCGGCGATCGTTATGAAGGAAGCGTTCGCGATCAAGACGGGACGAAATATCTCTATCGGTTGAAGCATTTTTCACTGGATGCCGAGATGGGTGGCTACACGCTGTTGCTGGCTGCGCAAGACGACTTCATCCCGGATATTCAGAGATCGCATTTCATCGCGACAATTCTCGCGTTGATCTCCGGCGTCGCTTTTATTCCTGCCGTCTGGTTCTTCGGCAGCCGGATGTCTCGCTCGCTGAAAGAAATAACGGTCGAGGCTGGCAAACTCCAGACCATGGCCGCGCCCAATCCGTTGCCGGTGGCATCATACATAAAGGAGATTCAAGAACTTGGTATCACACTGAACCTCGCGCAGCGTGCCATCTGGTCGTTCGCGCACTTTGTCCCCAAGGAAATCGTCCGGGGACTTCTCGATAAATCCATTTCCACTGATCTGGGCGGCATCCGGCAGGAAATTACGATTGTGTTCACGGACGTCCGCGGGTTTACGACCATTGCCGAATCCGCCGATCCGGACGTCCTGATGCGTCAGACCTCTCGGTATTTCACCGCACTGACTGAGGCCTTCCTCGCCGAGGGTGGAACCGTGGACAAGTTCATCGGCGACGCGGTGATTGTGTTCTGGAACGCACCTCATCGGCAATCAGACCACGTCGCGCGTGCTTGTCGAGCTGTCCTTTCGGCCAGGAAGGCAAACGAGCAACTGAACAGGCAATTTGAGGCGGAAGGTTTGCCGCCGTTTATCACGCGTTTCGGTATTCACGTCGCGGAGGCCGTGGTCGGCAACCTCGGCTCGGACGAACGCATGGAATACACTGCTCTCGGTACAGCCGTGAATTTGACATCCCGTCTCGAGGGTCTGAACAAGCAGTATGGGACCACGATCCTTGTCAGCGAACAGGTCTACTCGCGAGCGCAGGGCAGCTTCGCGTTCAGATCGATCGATACGGTTGTTGCCAAAGGCATGACGACCGAAACCCGCGTGTATGAGCTGGCTGAGGCATTGCCATGAAATCGTCGGCGCTCCTGGCTTGTCGCGGTCCCAAATGGGGGTTGCTTGTGGTGTTGCTGAGCTTTGCTGCGCCAGCTGCAGATGCCGAAGATAATCCAATCAAGGTCGGCATTCTGCATTCTCTTTCCGGAACGATGGCTATCAGCGAAGCGGTGCTCAAGGACACGGTCCTCATGCTGATAGACGACCAGAATAGAAAGGGCGGCCTGCTTGGGCGCAAACTGGAATCCGTCGTTGTCAATCCCAATTCCGACTGGGACCTCTTCGCCGAGAAATCCCGGGAACTACTGGCAAAAGAAAAGGTCGCGGTTGTATTCGGCTGCTGGACATCGGCCTCTCGTAAGTCCGTGTTGCCGGTCTTCGAGGAACTCAATGGTCTCCTCTACTACCCGGTGCAGTACGAAGGTGAGGAAAGCTCCCGCAATATCTTCTACACCGGAGCCGCTCCCAATCAGCAGGCGATCCCGGCGGTCCGATACCTGATGAGCAAGGAAGGCGGCGACGTTCGCAGATGGGTTCTGCTTGGCACGGATTACGTCTATCCGCGCACGACCAACCGAATCTTGAGCGCGTATCTTACCGCAGAGGGGGTATCGCCAGACGACCTTACGACGATTTATACGCCGTTCGGCTATTCCGAATGGCGAGGGATCGTCGAGAGGATCAAAGCCTTCGGTTCGGAGGGAAAAAAGACCGCGGTCATATCAACCGTTAACGGAGATGCAAATACCTACTTCTACAGGGAACTCGCAGACCAACAGGTAGACGCCAACGCAATTCCAGTCATGGCATTCTCCGTCGGCGAGCGCGAATTGCTCGGCGCGGACATTTTCCCCGTCGGGCACCTAGCGGCCTGGAATTACTTCCAGTCGATCAACTCTGCAGAAAACAAGGCGTTCGTGAAAATGTGGACGGACTTCAACGAGCAACGAGACAAAATCACAAACGACCCGATGGAAGCCACCTTCATTGGCTTCAGGATGTGGGCGCAAGCTGTTGTCCAAGCAGGCACCACCGACGTAGATGCAGTCCGGCAGGCCATGTACGGTCAAAGAATCAAGGCGCCGAGCGGCTTCGAGGTTGTGATGAATACCAATCATCATCTTTCCAAGCCGGTCATGATAGGCAAAATAAGTTCTTCCGGGACCTTCGACGTCATTTGGCGGTCGATTAACCCGGTGAGGGCCGATGCCTGGAGCAAATATATTCCAGACAGCGCCAGGCGCACGGCGGATTGGACCTTTCCCTGGGTATGCGGAGGTTGCATCGAACCGACCTTCAAGGAGTGGTGAAGGTCCGCTTCAAAGCGGCAATGGACTTCGAAAACGATCCAGGATCATTCGGAGAACGCCAATGAGAACGATAACGGCGATCGCGGCAAACAAGCTCGGCAATTTCCTCGCCAGGGATTTTCGCCGAATTTTTGGTTCCGCATGCGACGATTGGGCGGAGCGTATAGGCTCGGCGGCGCGGAGCACCATCGAATGTCTGGCCATGAGCGACGCGCTTTACCACAATTACGAACACACGCTGCAGGTCACCATGGTCGGACGCGACATTCTGCATGGAATGATGGTGCATCAACGACTGGAAGCTGAGGACTATGGCCATCTGATCGCCGCCTGTCTGATGCATGACATTGGCTATGTGCGCGGCGCCCTGAGCGGCGATACCGAAACTGAATTCATCATTGACGCCGAGGGAACGAAAATCACGCTGCCTCGCGGCGCATCGGATGCGGCGCTCGCACCGTATCACGTCGACCGGTCGAAGATATTTGTATTCGAGCGATTCGAGAAATCTCCAATCGCCGACCCTGCGCGTGTTGCGGCGGCAATCGAAATGACACGCTTTCCAGTCCCGGAGGATCGCGTGGAGCCAAGCGGTCTGGAGCCAAGATTGGTCCAGGCCGCCGACCTCATCGGGCAGCTTGGCGATCCCTTGTACTCGCGCAAGGCAAACGCGCTCTATTGGGAATTTGAGGAGATCGGTACCAACAGGCAACTGGGCTATTCGTCGCCGGCCGACATTGTTGAGAAGTACCCGGCGTTTTTCTGGGACAGCGTCTCGATGCATCTCGACGACGGAATAAAATACCTGAATATGACGGCGTCCGGCCGGCAATGGATCGCGAACCTCCATCATCATGTTCTATGCGCTGAACGTGCTCAGCGGCTGATGGGGCCTCAGATCTGAAAGGGGTGAGTGTTGAAGCGATCCCGCAATCTCGCTGTTCCGCGGGGTCAGCGCCTCACAGCCCCTGTAGCGTGTTGATGTACACATTGATCGTACCGGCGGCTTCCGCGATCACGCGCAGCGTTTTGGAATCGAAGGCGATGTCGGCAAGCTGCAGGCTGGTGATTTCCGCCGCCACCCGCACGCCGTCTTCGTTCTTCTGAAAGCCCGCGATCGCGTCGGCGATCTTCTGCTGCGCATTCGAGGCAAATGGCTTGAGGTCGATGGTGGCCTTTTCCGCCAGTGCCTTTTGCAGATGCGGCACGACCGCGCGCGCCGCCGCCCCAAGCAGCCCGAACGCCGCCTCCGATTCGACGGCGAGTTCGACGTTGGTCAGCCGCAAGGTCTGCTGCGCCTGGTCGAGCACCGGCTTGCCCCAGATATGCACATTGGCCTCGCCGCCGAATCCAAAGAAACTCTTTTTCTCTTTGGCGTTGACCAGAAGCGAGATCAGCAGCCGGTCGCCCGATGCCGAGA
>Ga0193725_1000584_pt1 | contig 10577 bp, 7 predicted proteins | sample H2a2metaG_FD_143058 | JGI IMG/M metagenome (GOLD analysis project Ga0193725, IMG submission 143058) | Soil microbial communities from a riparian zone of the East river system, Colorado, United States - H2a2 | ecosystem: Environmental > Terrestrial > Soil > Riparian zone | place: USA: East River...
AGGGCCATAACGACTTGTCTTGATCCCCGTTTAAACATATGAACGTATATCCTTTGTATTATTATTATTAATATAAAACGTACCTCGTATTTTGTTCATAAACAAACGAATCCCGTTTTATACTAGCATAAACAATAGGTAAGTTCATTTTCCATTTTTTGGATGTTCTTCTTTTATATCAAAAAATTAATTTAGTTAAATCCTTAATTTATTAATACTAAATTAATCAAATATTTCTATATTGATCGAAGGGGGTTTGCGCCCGTTTCAATAGGAATTAACCATACGTCTCGCGACACGGACTAAAGACAGCCATGCAACACCTGTAATTATATTCATTCAAATATTATTCTTTCGAATTCTATGCAAGAAGTGGTAAGGTTTTACGCGGATTATCGTATTAAACAACATGCTTCACTGCTGGTCTCTGTGGGCCGTCTAATGATTTGGGTTTCCGCCTTGCGACCATACTTCCCAGGTGGTATGCTTAACACCTTCGTTTGTACGTGTACGAGATTGTATATATAGTAATCTTTATCTTACTCTGTAAAATATATATATAAATAATATAAAGATTAAAATAACAATCTTTATCTCTACACAACAGCACACATATTTTTCTGCATGGACTACTGGGGTATCTAATCCCGATCGATACCCATGCCTTCGTACCTCAGCGTCAGTCTTCAATAGTAACATGCTTTCGCCGCTTCGCAACCCTTCAAGTATCTAGGTATTGTTACACTCCACTCGCTGTATTTGTTACTTCTTTTGACTCTAGTATAATAATATCAATTACACAACTAAGGTGTCTTTTACTCAGAGATTAAATTATACCGCCTACTTACCCTTTAGACCCATTAATGACGAGTAACGCTTGCCTCGCACGTCTTACCGCGGCTGCTGGCACGTGTCTTAGCCAAGACTAGATAGGTCTTTTTTATATTTATTTTTTATTATCTCGAATATATTCCTGTATTCAATTAAATAATCATAAATTTTTGATATCAAATATATTTACTATAATTCATAATAAAATATAGGTGAATTATATATTAAAAATTATATCTCTAAAAAAATAATGATTTATATTTGAAGAGAGAATAAAAGATTGATTCTTTATTTCATAATAATATTGTTATCTCCTTTCAGTTATACTAGTTATAACTAGGGCTAAAAGGTACATAAAGATTAACAAACCTTAAAATTATATAATTTCATAGTATTGTTAACAATTATAAGATAACGTCATAATCCTCTCTTCCTTAGGGTTTTACCTGGAACAATTCAGCACACATTAAGTGTTTTTTACCACCCCCTTAGATAGCTGGTTCGGCCTTCCGGCCATTGACCAAGATTCCTTACTGCAGGCAACATCACGTCCTTACTGCAGGCAACATCACGTCGCTAGGCTGTTATTTCATCGCCAATGTGATCGTTCATCCTTCAAGAATTCGACTACGTTTCAAAGGCTAGTTGAGCCTTTACCTCTCCTACTACCTCCACGAGACAGGCTTATCCCAAAGCGAAAACTTTTCTTTAGTCTTTTGCTTTTTATTTTTCATTATTAAAAATATATATCTTATTTAATTTATTTTACATTATTTTTATTTAATAATTTAAATTAATATATTATATAATATAATATGTATATTTTATTATAATCATATTTCAACTAGATTATTTAACATGACACTAATTGTTGAATATTCTATTTAAACTTAATAATTACTTTTGACATTAAACAATCATAAGGCATTTAACCTTACTTTGGGGTAATATTCCTGATTTTCCTCACCAGTCCACCACTTCCTTTTCTATCAATTTATAATCTTAATATTTTACCATTTAAGATATTATATAAATATAAAATACAACTATATGTATTTATATATAAATCGTATAAACCTTTTTCCATAGTAATATAAATAATATATGATTTATATATTCAACAACTTTAAGTTACTTAATTATTCAATCATAATATTCTTACTATATACTTTATATCATTTCCTTATTTAATAATATAATAACTCCTATTTAATATTAACATATTATATTTATAAACACAAGAAAATCAAATAAAAATTTTTATTCTTTATTTTCCACCTACTACTTCTTATATTTATATAAACATTAAGCTTTATTATATATATTGTTTAATACTAAGGTCGTTCGATTCGCATGTATTAAAGCCTCTAAATAGCGTTCACTCGGAACCATCATCAAATACTTATTTTATTATATATATATAGGACATATATAATATATAATACCTACATGAATTATATAATTCATGATATATACCAAATATAAAATATATAATGTAGTTACACTAAAAACAAAATATTTTGTCTAATATGCAACTAGTCGTTAATAGGAATCGAACCTATATACAAGCATTAACAGTGCTCTGCTTTACCATTAAGCAATAACAACAAATAAAAACACAGTAGTATTTTATTTATTCTTCTTTTTTATAATATAAGAAATATTGAAAAATAACAATTAATTTAAAATTGAATAATTTTTAATTATTCAATTTTATAACTTACTTTAATTTTTAACTAACTTATTTTAATATGGTTCTTCTATTATAATTTATATAACAATTATTATTTTAACATAATAACTATAATATATTTAATTACTCTAAATTTAATAAATATATATCACAATTATGCCTTACTAAATAAATATTGCTTATATATAATTAATTAATATGTTTGTTAATGAGATTTGAACTCATATATTAATATATTTAATAAATTAAAATCTATATATATTATTAAATAATATTATGTTTTTCATAAACTACAACAAACAAGGAAAATATTAAGAAAATAAATTAATAATACTCTTGAAATATAGTATTATTCTTATTTTTATAAAAAGCTTTTTATAAAAATATAAAAACTTTAAACTTCATTATTGTTCCAACAATCATGAAAAAAATTTCTCAACTTCTACAGCTTGTATTTTAATAGGCATTGATGAATGTAACACACCACATATTTCAGAACATTGCCCATAAAAAAAGCCTGTTCTTTCTATAATAACAGATGCTTGATTTAATCTACCAGGTGCTGCATCCACTTTAATACCTAAAGCAGGTACGGCTCAATCATGTAAAACATCAGCACCTGTTATTATAAATCTAATATGTGTGTCAACAGGTAATATAACAGGATTATCTACTTCCAACATCCGCAGTTCACCTTTTTCCAAACTTGCCTCATCTTTCATATAAGAATCAAAATTAATTATTTCATTTTCTTCATTTAAAAAATCAGCATATTCATATTCTCAATATCATTGATGACCTGTTACTTTCACAGTCATAGCTGGGTCAATAACTTCATCCATTAGATAAAGTAATTTAAAACTAGGAAAAGCTATAGCAACTAAAACAAGAGCTGGTCCAACTGTTCAAATAAGTTCAATCAATGTACCATGATTTAAATATCTATATACTAATTTATTACGTGATTTGTTAAAATTTCAAATAATAGAAAGCATAATTCATGAAACACCAAATAATATTACTACCAAATAAAACATAATCCTATTATGTAGATCTACAATACCTTCAAAAGAAGGACTTGCTCCATCTTGAAAATATAAACCTCAAGCTAATGGAACATCTGATATCTTTGTCTTATATTTTAAATTATCTTTATTTCACGTTTTTAAGGTTCCTATAATAAAAGCTAACGCCATCAATAAAAGAAATCCGATCAATTTATAATCCACTTGACGAAAACCACAACTACATGAACAAGATCCTCCACAGCAACATTCATCATAATCATAACCACCTAGAAAGAAATTATTTATTAAATTAATACTAAAGCCATTAAAAAATTCGTATATAGAATTAAAATTATATTCTACTAAAAATTGCATTTTTATTTATATTTATATATATTATTACTATTGTCTCATATAAATTAAGAATAATTAAAACTATTTTTATTTTAATTTTATTATTCAATATTAATTTATACAAAATTAGACTCATAATATATAATGAAAGTTAGATATAAAATATCTAACTTTCATTATTTAATACGTCCCTTTAAAGTTTATACGTCTATATTAGTTCCTCGAGACTTACTTCAATTATCAAGTAAACCTAAGAAATATAAAATTCATTTTACCAATAAATTATTAAAAAAATTTTAATAATTAATATTACATATTTATAAATATAAAATTTAAATATATGTTTGAAACAGCGGTATTGTAATCATATATATCATATTAATTAAAACATATGGTTTTAATATATAAAATAAAGATACATTGGTTAACAAAGAAATAATTAAACTTAAACTATTACTAGGTAATATAGGTAAAATATCATCCTGATCTACAGAATCTAAAGTAAAATCAGGCTGTATATTTGTAAAATCTAACAAATTATTATTTTTTACATAATTGCTATTTATATAATAAGGCATAAACACATCATCATAAAAGTAAATAAATTTTATTATTCTTAAATAATAAGCGGCACCTATTACACTAGTTAATATAGCTATAATTGATGCATAATTGATGCAAAATAATAATCTAATTGCATGTTAGATAATAAAACTTGTTGTTTAGCAAAAAAACCAATTAACGGAGGAATACCAGCTAAAGAAAAAATTGTAACAGATAAACAAAAAGCTAAGAAAGGATCTGTATTATGCATACCTTTAAAATTTGTTAAGAATGGAACTGGTGTATATTGTCAGTCATTATATTCAGTGTTAAAATCATAATAATGAAGACCCTGCTGAACAAGAAAATAATTATGTATTGTATTAACTTTAATATTTTTATCAGGATGAAATTTATATATATCAGATTTATCATATTTATTAATCACTGATTCAAAAAAATCATGTAATGTAGGCTGAACATAAATATTTTTTCAAGAATAAGGATTAATACTTAAATAACGTATAGGTAAAAAATCTTTTTCGAGATAATACCTAGAATATAAATAACCCCATGCTACTAAAATAAAAAATAAATTAAGATTAGTTACAGTATATTGTATTAAATAAAAAATAAAAGCATCAATACCAGATACCGAATTTAAAGAAAGGGCTAATAATAAAAATCCTACATGTGTGATCGTACTATAACCAAATAATCTTTTAATTCTAGACTGACTTAAACCTACTATAGTACCAATAATTAAAGAAAATAAGGCTGATAATGTTAACACATTAGTTCACATACCTAAACTAGAATATGAAGGATCTCAAATTGAAAATTTAATATCTTTATTTAAATTAATATATATATAATCAAGTTCTTTCATATTTTGAATAACGTCATCATTATTTAAATATTCTTTATAATTTTGTTCTACATTATATAAAATATTAAGATTTAAACCAGTATGTATATTATGAACTAATAACAACATTAAAACAAAAATTGAAAGTTTGGCAATAATTATTAATCATGTTGTACTATAAGTAGGGACATCAGAATAAACATCAGGGGCTCAATTATGAAACGGAGCAGCTGAAACTTTAAATAATAAACCCGTAAATATTACTAATAAACAAGAGTCAATAAAATAATTATTTATACTATTTGAATAGATCATAAAAATATGTTCCAAATTTAACGTTCCAGAGTAAGCATATAATAAACTACAACCTAATAAAATAAAACCACTAGAAAGACCACCTAATAAAAAATATTTTAATCCTCCACTTGTACCTTTAAACGATCTAATTTGAGAAGTTGATAAAATATACAAAGTAAAACTTTGTAATTCTAAGGATAAATATAAAGATATTAAATTTTGCGATGATATTAATAATGAACCACCTAATACAGTATATAATAACAATAAACTATATTCTTTTACTTCTAACTTAGAATAGTTTAACTTTTTTTCTACTAAAAAAGGAGTATTAATTCTAACATTAGGCAATCAATCAATAAAATATCTAATACTTCTTATTATTCTAATATAAACACTAGATTTATTAGTAAAGTCATTCTCCCAATAAGAATATAATAAATTTTTATTATAATAATCTTTAAAACTAGATACAAAAAATAAATAATATGTTCGTCATTTTATAATATCTTTATTCTTATTATCCAGTATAAATTTCATTGATTTAGAATCATTATAATTTTTTAAATTATATGGAACAAAACAAATCAATATACTTATTACTCCCCCAATAACAAATAAAACAACGTCAAAAACCTGTGACAAAATAGTAATTTTGAAAACGCCTCCATATATTCCAATACCGCCATTTATTGCATTTACATCTAATGTATTATATGCCAAATAAGCACCTAAAATAAATATGATAAAAACGATTCGATTAAACTTCACATAATCCGCCAAATAATTATAATTACGCTCAATACCTGAAGTTGCCGCTAATAATAAAATAAGAATTGCTATTATTAGCATTGAAGGAATAAAGGATTCGAACCTATAAAAAACTAAATAATACAATATTTAAATTAAATGTTGTATTATTTCTTTTACATTTTACCTTTTAAATTAATTCCTCACTTTCTAAGCATAATTATTATTATTTATAAATAAAGTTCAATCTATTTTACTCTATTATAACATTTTGATAATACAATATTTATATTTATGAATTATATATTATTTTTATGTATATATTATATAACTTGTATAAAATTATTCTTAATTTATAAATCTTTTCATAAAAAACATATAAAAATCAAACCTAAGTATACTAAAATTAATTTAATAAATCAAGAACTTATTTTTAATATAAAATCTAATAAAAGTAAATTTTTAGTATTATTTCTTTTATTATTTTAAGAAAAGTTTTACATATACTATAAATATTAATATAAAACAATAATGAAAATAAAAATTAATTTAACAAATCAAGAACTTATTTTTAATATAAAATCTAATAAAAGTAAATTTTTAGTATTATTTCTTTTATTATTTTAAGAAAAGTTTTACATATACTATAAATATTAATATAAAACAATAATGAAAATAAAACTAATAATTGAATAGAAAATAAGTTAAGATTGTATAGGCAATTTATTAAATGTATGAAAATGAGGTGGAGAATCTACACATCATTCTATGTTTTTACTTAATTTTGCATTATCTGTTCAAGCTAATACATCTTCAAGATATTCATCCTTAATTCAACCATCTCTAGTTACTTCTTTACCCTCTTCAAATTTATCACAAACTAAAGAAATAAAATAAGCAGTCATAACTACTGATAAAATTGAACCAGCACTTGCTATTAAATTTCAACCAGCAAAAGCATCAGGATAATCTGCTATTCTACGAGGCATTCCTTGTAACCCCAAAAAATGCATAGGTAAAAAAGTTAAGTTTACTCCAATAAATAGACCTCAAAAATGTAATTTACCTTTTCTATCATTATAAGTTAAACCTTCTACTTTAGGAGACCAAAAATATCAAGCAGCAAATAAAGCAAATACAGCACCCATTGACAATACATAATGAAAATGAGCTACGACATAATATGTATCGTGGAAAGCTATATCTATACTAGCATTAGCTAAAATTACACCTGTTAATCCTCCAACTGTGAATAAAAACACAAAACCTAAGGCATACATCATTGGTGTATTAAATGCGAAACTACCCCCATAAGCAGTTGCTAATCATGAAAAAATTTTTATACCTGTTGGAACAGCAATTATCATTGTAGCCGCTGTAAAATAAGCTCTTGTATCGGCATCTAATCCAACTGTATACATGTGATGACTTCAAACTATAAATCCTAATACTCCAATTGATAACATGGCATACACCATACCAATGTAACCAAATACAGATTTATCGGATAATGTTCCGATAACATGACTAATTATACCAAAACCAGGTATAATTAATATATAGCATAAAAAAAATAGTGTAATGTATATAAAATTATTATTATATAATATATATTTATATACAATAATCAAAAAAAATATTTTTTTTGGACTATATCTTAAATAGTAATAATAGTATCTTTTCTCTTCATAGATAATTTTAATTTTTTAATTTTATTTATACCAGATATAGTTAAGTGACTCTTATTTTGTATTAATATATAAGCCTTTCTTCACTTTAAATAATTAACAAACTTACTAGATAAAAGAGAAAATTTATCAAAATAATTTATAACTTTTTTAGCTGAATTAAAACTAGTAGAACTATAATAATAAGTATTCTGAGTTGATCTATATCCTATATTTCCACCTAAATAATTTTTAATTAAAATTAAAATATCTTCATATTTCTGATCAATTTGAAAACTTAATCTAATTTCTGGTTTAATTCTGTTTATTCTATCAATAACTTTAATTTGAAAACTGGCATCAGCATCAGCAAACCCAGATAACCAATAATTATTTAAATCTTGATTATTATCAATAAAAAAGCTTAAATTTTTTCTAATTTCCTTATATTTATCTTTATTTAATATATTATTAACTTGAGTTACTTTACTAATATGTCTCAATTTATTATTAATTAAATTAAAAACAACTTCCAATCCTTTTTTAGAACTTATTATAAATATTACAGCATTTTTATTTTTAACTTTTTTAACTTTACCATGATTTAACTTTTTTTTTATATAATAAGCCAAAGATGCATCTGAAATATGAAAAACAATAATTAATTGTTCAGCTTTAGAAAAATGGCCGTCTCCATCTATTAATCCAGCTAAATAATACCCAAAATCTTCATTACAAACTGGCTTTATTTGTCTTATTTTATCTTTTGGTCTATTTTCTATATTTTTTATACTACTTGTTTTGTTATATATAGTCTCTGAGGTATTAAAATTAAAACTTATTGCCTTTTTTTTAATACCTGCTGATTTAATTATCAATTTTAATATTGTCACTTTAGTATTTAAACTGGAGTAATTAAAATTTTCTAAGTTATACTTAATAATTATTCCAGCATATAATAACATTAAGAAGCCTATATATTTTACTTCTGGGTGACCAAAAAATCAAAAGAGATGCTGATACAAAATAGGATCTCCTCCTCCTGCTGGTTCAAAAAAACTTGTATTAAAGTTTCTATCCGTTAAAAGCATGGTAATTCCCTTTTCATCTTGATCTACTGGACTAGGTCCCATAACATCAAATTTTATTAAAATTTGGTTTCATAAGTATAAAATATACTTAAGGTAGATACTCAATATGTCGCCATATTGTTGGGACTATATCTTATTTATGCAAGTCATAAAATTTTTGTAAGTGGTCTCAATTAAATTCTGTCCTTTTGTTATTCATTTTTGATTTAATCTCAATAATATCTTTTATAGATTCTAATTTTGTATGTTTTTTAATTTTAAAATAACTTAATACCTTAACTCAATCTTTATAATTTAAAAATTTACTAGAGAATAAAGGAAAATTCTCCAAATAATCTACAAGGATTAAATTTCCTTTTAGACTAGTAGTTCTCACTCTGTATTCCGGTTTAATTTTAGTTACTCTAATTTCTTTAACAGTACTATTTAAAAAATCAGCTATTATTTTGAGAAAAAAATAATTATTTTTTCCTTTATGATCTACTTGCCTTTGAGATAATTCAAATTTACACTCTATTTTAGGATAAATAGATGTAACAGTTGTACGGACGGAAAAATGTCCGTCAGCATCAATAAATCCAGTGAATCAACTATTAGAATTTATAGGACTTTTATCTAATTCTAACCTATTAATATCTAAGCTATATTGATTGTTTAATCATTCTATTAAATCGAACAAAGCATTAATTTTAGGTGTTCTCATATATCCATTAATAATATTAATAACCAAAATTAATCCCTCAATATTATTAATGGTTAATACATAAGCATTAACTCCTTTTTTTCTAGATAACGACCCATGCCTTAATTTTTGCTGTATTATTATAGCTAAAGGTAAATCTCTTAAATCAAACGTTATTTGTATACAAGGATAATTTAATTTACCTTTAATAGATCTTTCAGATTTCGGAACTATAATACTACCGTCTCCCTCAATAAGGCCAGCTAAATATGAAGAAAAATTAGAATTCATAAATTTCGAAGGCTCTAATTTATGTTTAGACAAAAAAGTGTAAGAAGAATACATTCTTTTTCCCATTACAATAAAAAATATATGACACATAAACTTCGGCGTGTTGTCTCTGAGGATCCGAAGAAAATTCAAACTTTCTTTGTTTCCTGCTGGTTGAGTTAAATTTAACTGTTTCCAGAATATAGCCGAATTTAAAGCAGGCAGAATTATAATAATATTACCAGCTAGTACAGGCAAAGACAACAATAATAAAACAGCTGTTACAAAAATAGCTCAACCAAATAACGGTACTTTATGTAATACTTGCCCTGGCATTCGCATATTTATAACTGTTGTTATGACAATTTATATATAAAATTAAAAATAAAAAAAAAATTTTTTTAATTTTATAGTGGACTATCTCTTCAGCATTATAATGGTGTCTAACGTATAGTCTCTGAGGAATCATTAAACATTTAAATGTTTAATGTTTCCTACTGATTACAATCATTTTTGTTCCCAGT
>Ga0193725_1000586_pt1 | contig 10487 bp, 15 predicted proteins | sample H2a2metaG_FD_143058 | JGI IMG/M metagenome (GOLD analysis project Ga0193725, IMG submission 143058) | Soil microbial communities from a riparian zone of the East river system, Colorado, United States - H2a2 | ecosystem: Environmental > Terrestrial > Soil > Riparian zone | place: USA: East River...
TATCTGCTGTGGGTCAATGTCACCGCAAGAAGATCAATGGCTTAGCGCTGCAGGTTCGAATCACCCCGCAACCAAGCATCGAAATCTAAAATGAACTAGGCTGAACGGCCTCAAACTGAAAAACCGGCCCGGCTTCAGAACCGGACGCTTGACCGCTGGGGTAGCAAGGTTAAGGTAGCGATGACATCAAACTCCAGGCTTGTGCTTTTGTTGCGGATGGAGCTTCCATCAACCTTTTTGAACAGTTACGGATCGAACGAGGCGATTGACTGGGTTAAGTTTGTCAAATCGTCCCGTGCTACGATTGATTTGCATCGATAGTTCAGGTTGGATGTAACAGTGCCTGCCAAGTGTTCTGGGTCGGAACGCAAGGATGTAGCAGTCTCTGTCTCTCGCTGGTTATCGATTGATTGAGCTGAGGGGGCGAGTATTCATGTCGCTCGCGATTGGGTTGCTGATGATATTGACTGGGCTCGCCATCATGGCATTCGGCCTTTTCATGTTCTATGCGTGGCTTCCACTACTCTATGCCCTAATTGGTTTTGACGTCGGCCTTCTGCTGGGTCGGGCATTCACTGGGGATGTTGGTACAACTGCCATTGTCCTCGCGATTGCCGGGGCCTTTATTCTTGGTGCCGCGTCTTACATTCTTGAGCCCTATCGGCGCGTTTTGCTCGGCGTTTCCAGCGGCATCCTGTTCGGCCTTTCTGTGGCCGCCGCTCTCGGGCTCGATGACTGGTTTGGCGGCTTCTTCGGCAGAGTGCTGGCGTTAGTCTGCGGCGCGGTCGGAGGCTTGCTTGTGCCGCGATTCTTCGACTTATTTGTTATCGGTGCATCTGCCGTCAGTGGTGCAGCCATGGTGATGACAGGCGCAAACCACATTCTCCCAGGTGTCGGATTTTTCGACCGTGCCGCCGGCGGCGTATTGCCGCCATTGGTCACAATAATTCTGGCCGTTGCCGGCGTGAGCTGGCAACGCAGCAACATCGCAAAGTGGACTCAAATGTTGTCCGTGGGCCGCGACGTTTCAGATGATTCGACAAGAAACTAAGACGACTTTGATTTTGCAATCCCAGGAGCAACTGTAAATATTAGTTGGCCCAGCCTACTAAACATTGAAGTGGCTCTAAAATGAAACATTACAACCTATTGGCGGGGTGGCGAAAGTTGGTTGTCGCGGCTGGCTTAGCGACGCTTGGATCCGTGCTGGTGATCGCAACATCTTTCGCCCAATCATCGGCAAACTGCCGTGCCTACGCTGAGGATTACTCTCTTCGCTATTCGGCGCCATGGGCGACGTTGAATTTCAACGTCGGGGGGCGGCGCGCCGGCGTTAGTGCGTTGGCCGCCAATAGGTCCCGCGCCCTTCAACAGTCCACCCTCTTCGACAACGCCTACGCACGCTGCATGCGCGGTCGATGGCCGTAAGGAGATCCGCTCTTCTCAAGCACGCTCGAAGCGTGGGTGCGCGAGCGTTCATTCTGCGGAATGTTGCGGTCATATCGAAGCATCCGCCAAAATGAAGTTGAGCCGCTACCCTTTGGCGCGCCGACGTTGATCGCTGATCAATAAATCGTGGATCAGCAAAGACATCGTCCAGCGCGGGGCGCAGAACCACAATCGTTTGCGCACCCTCGCAACCATAACCCTCAAATTTCGGTCGGTGTGACGACGATCTTCTGCTCTCAACACGGTAGTGATGTAGTGATAACGTCATGGTCCGGAGAGCGCCGGGAGGACGGCAATGGTGAACCTATTGTTTTCGATCAACGGTCGGATTTCGCGGGGACCATTTTGGCTGGTCTATTTGATTCTCTTCCCAGCAACTCTTGCGCTCATCCTCTTCATCGAGGCATCAGTTAACAATAATCCCGTGCTTACGTTAATCGCGTTCGTTCTTTATTTCTGGATTGCAATTTGCATCACGGTCAAACGGCTGCACGATATAGATGCGACAGGATGGCTTTCGATTCCTGTCGCTTTAATTCCGATTGCCGTAATTCTGGTCGGTTCTTTTCCTGGCACCGTTGGCCCAAATAGATTTGGTCCCGATCCACTGGAAAGGATAGCGATGGACTAAGGCGACAAACAACCTTCAATCCAATCGAGCGGTTGCGGCGCATGTCAACGTCAAAACGGCAGAGCCGATTGGTGACCAGAGATCCAATGCTCCGCGATCGGATTGGCGACTATAAAGATAGTGCAAAATGTAGGTAGCCAGGACAAAGGCGACTGAACTCAACAGGCGCTTCACGTAGACCCTCCGACGGAGCAAATCCATTTCTCAGCGCGTGAGCAGAAGCGTCGCTAAAGGCTTTAGCTCGCGCGCTATGGTGAGCTACATATAACCCCACATCGAGCCTGTGCTCGGGCGGTCGCGAAATTCCTGTGCGGCAAGAGCCCGATGTCATGAGGGCAATGTCCATCGACAACGCTACGTGTCCTGACACGAACATCGCGCGCCACGGTGCAAAGGTTCACGCGGGCGCTCCCCCCAACTCCACGACCAATGTATCTCACATTATCTGCGTTGGACTTTGCTGCAGGAGGAAAGTCGGTCCACAGGTTATTGGGGGAAGTATTGGCAACCAAACTGATCCGCGCGCAAGCCTGCTGCCCAATAGTCAGTGTGACGTTATTCAAACATTGCGATGCAATGGCATTGTTCGCATTGCTTCTGGCCAGATCTCTAGCTGCATTCTTGATATCTGACGATTCGTCTCCGGCGCAGGCATTCGCGTCCCCCCGTCGCTCCTGCCTGTGATTGATTTCGGTAGTAGTCAGTTCGATGCAAAAATCGGTCGCTGATGCTGACCCAATTCCGCAGTCGAAAAGGACTGCGAAAAGCACAATAATATTAAGGGTAAGAGATTCGATTTTCATTGTTTTTCGAGGTCCCGTTCTGGGACTTGCATACCGCTTTCTGCCGTTTGCTGCCAGAAGTTTCCCTGCTGCGCCGACCGCGCGTGAGCGTCTCGCGATGACGGAGTGGGACTGCAGGAAAGCCTTGCCGCAAGTGAGATCGAGCGGCGAATCATTTTCATTTCAAGAAACCGCCTAGCTGGCGAATAAAGCAATGTTATATATTGAACGCAGCAGAAAATCGCGTGGCGACAACGGGTGAAACAATATCGCGCCTTCTGATGTGGCGCCTGATGTCGGTCTCTAGTACGTCAACGGTTCTCAGTATGCCGCCTCCTCAGCAGCCGGCACTGCAACTGATCTACGATACGGCGCCCATCGACCTCGGGTTGAAGGTTGTCCGCTCGATCATAGAGACTGGCGAGCCCGTGACTGGCATCGAGGTTCCCGCTCAGCGCGCGGATCAAACTGAGGAAGGTCACTTATTGGCATCCGCTGCGCAGTCCAACCCGCGAAATTGTCGGTGTCAACGTTGCGGCTGAAGAGGTCACCGAGCGCAAGCGCGCGGAGGCCGCTCTGTAGGCAAGCGAACTCCAGTTCCATACCTTGGCTGATTCCATTCCGCAGCTGGTGTGGATGGCCGAAACAGGAGGCAATATTTTTTGGTTCAACAATCATTGGCACGAATACACGGGCACGCCCGTCGGGGAAAACGACCTCCCATGACTGGCGGGTAATTCTTGCGGCGGTCTTGCTGCATGAAACCCGACGTCGTTGGACGCAAGCATTGAGGGTCGGAACGGTATTGGAAATGAAGTTATCCTTGCCCGGCAGAGACAGACAATATCGTCCATTCCTGACGCGCGCCATTCCGCTTCGGAATTCAACTGCCGCCATCTATGGCTGGATTGGTACCCACGTCGACATCAGCGAGCGTAAGCGCAGCGAACAAGAGATACGCAATGCCAGGGATGCTGCCGAGGCAGCGTTACGAAATCTGCGGGAGGCGCGAAATTCCCTGATTGAAGTGGAAAAACCCGCAATCAACCACAACCTGGTTAGCCTTCAGACAGCCATCGAAGACCTGCAGCGGAAATGAACGGTCTGGCAAACAGACCGCGCGACGCCGTTGCTAACACTGGGCCTCATCGCGCTTTGGTGTTGGCGGTAATCTCAATAGTCGTGGTAGCGACGACAGCCTTTTTACTACGATGCACTCACCCGCCACCATCGCAGCAACGGCGTCATCCGTTTAGGCGCGCGCCGGCAAATTCAATGCGGCTTTTTGTCTCTCGGGGGTTTGCGTTTTCTATGGCTGAAACCACGATTGTTACAAGAGATTAATCCACTAGCCAGCCTGGCGTAATACGCCGGAACCTATCTCCAGCAAGCGTTCGAACCCGCAACTTATTCACGGGTGGTTGTCTGGAGATCTACGTGAACCGAATTTTGAAATCCGTAATATTCATGCTGGCGACCATCTACTTCTTATTGGATGCAGTCTTCATGACTGTTGCCCGACCATTCGCCAACCGGATTGCCGCGCACCGGATATTCGGAAGTCTTCGCATCCGGATAGTTTCGCTGCGCCCTTATCCCACCTTGGCCTTGTTTGCTGTGCCTCTGATCGTTCTTGAACCGGTCAAGCCGGTTGCCGCTTATTTGGCCGGTACGGGCCACATCGCGATGGGCATGACTGTCCTTGTCGTAGGCGAAGTTCTAAAGCTTGTGCTCGTCGAACGCCTCTTTAGCGTAAGCCGCGAAAAGCTCATCTCGATACCCGCATTCGCCTGGACATATGGGAGGTACTCGCAGGCCAAGGAATGGCTGGAATCGTTTGAGGCATGGCAGACCGCGCGGCGCTGGGGACGTCTCGCCCGGTACGCCGTCCGCAGTTACGTTCAGGAAGTGAGAGCCTCCCAGAGGCTAGAACGCGTCTCGTTCCAGCCCCGCTAACACTACCATGCGATACTTTTTTCATATCTGCGACGGCCCGAAAGTCTTTTCCGATGAAGTGGGAGAGCGGCTTTCGAGTCCAGAAGAAGCCATAGATCAGGCCAAGTTCCTTGCTGCCGAATTGAGGAAGGCGGGCGAGTTCTGCCGGTCAAGTGTCATATTCGTAGTGGACGAGAACGGCCACCGTATCTTTGAATGCCGGGCTTCATGAAGGACGTAGGCGATGCCATGGCGGCGTTGATAATTCAGGTGGAGACCGGACAGCTCACCTTCGCGGTTCGGAGCGTCTTGTTGAGCGAGCGCGTGGTTATGGCGACACTGTGTGATCTCTTATACCGTCACTTACCCGTTTGCGATCAACCGCGGCGTCGAGGTAATTTCCTAGAAAGTCAATTTATTAACACATAGTAACAGGATACGACGGACAGCACAGCGCACGCCGATGGCGCCCATCAGTGCCGTTTGCTAATTGCAAATCCAATTCGGGAAATCCAACACCACGGCAGAACACAGTCTCGGGCGTTTCTCACGCGCGTTGCATAGCGCAATCAATGAACGCCAGCCCGAAGATCTCGAGACCCAGATCGATGACGACGTCGATTGGGTGATCTATGGCCCGATCGAATTGTTTCCGTTTCTCGGCGCGCGCCGCGGTAAGGCTGCCGTGCTCGAGGTATGCCGGCAGATCTCGGAAAACGTGCGGGTCCAACTGCTCGATCGCGAGTCGATCATGCTGGGCGAGGATACTCAAGCAAACCCGCCGTTTTCAACGCGCTCCGCGGATTGGTGTACGACGTCGACGACGGGCTATAGCCCGCGAGCCACGCTACCTGAGCGTTGCTCGGCGATGGCCCGGCGATCTGTTTCCAGGTCGACAGCGAATTGAGGATGCGTTGTTGCGGGCCGGACTAGGAACCGCTGCCAGCCGCAACACCGGTCTTCGCCGTTGCCGTCGCACTCGACTTCGAGGCGGCCGACGAAATGGTGACCGGCTCGTTATGCTGGACGTCCACCTTGACGGTGACGTCTTGGTCTAGAAGCGCCTTATTGTCCCTCACGGCGCAGCTTATCCAGTTCGCGATAGCGCTTCTCAAGTTGCGCTTCGATCACCTTCGTTGCATGCGCCGTCGCGTCAGCGATAGCCTTTTCAATCGTCGCTTTGTCGATCGCTTCGCCGTCAGCTTTTCAAGACGCTCCCCATCTCGCCCAAGCAGCACGCGCACGGCCACGCGAGGAGGGCTTGACTAACAACAGGAAGCCTTCCGATAGGCTTGCGGATCAAAGAGAAAAGAAGGCTCAAGAACAGGATGACGAGTGTATTAGCGAGGGTGCTAGAAGTCGTTCCGACCGCTGTCTGAGTATGGCCGAACCATTTGTTATGATCAGGAAACCAGCGGAAAAAATCGCGGTTACCATCGGGACCAAACAAATCAACGACGACGGACAGCAGGCGCTGTTGCAAGACATCAAGCTGCGCATCCATGACGCGCATCAATACTCGTGCTTGGTCCGGAATCTTTCCTGCGCCCCAAATAATACCCAAAACTATGAGCTTCGTCAGGATCATCATGACGAGGGTCAATCGCCATACACGATCGACGAGCATAACCGAACCAAGCGCTCGGGCAGTATCAAGAAGGGATGCGAACAGAATTCCCGCAACTATAACGAGGAAGCTGGAAGACGTTTGCCAGACAAGAAGGCCGACGGTTACGCTTAATGCAATCAGAGCGGTTACAAGAAGATTTCGCGCCGCGCCCTCGGATCTGGCGCCAATCTCGCGGGGTTTAATGCTTTCGCTAGCCTTTTTCGGATCAGTAGCCTTCAGCCATCGAATCCCAACTCCGCCTACGCGATTGATGACACCGGCATAGTTCAGAGGTGCTAAGCGGTTTACCAAAGCGTCATAAGCAGTCCTCTCGCCACTGGTTCCCCTCCGATAAGCCTACGACCTCCAGTCGGTACGCAGCACTGTCGCTGCTTTGCCAATGCAAGTCTTCTTGGCCGGTAACCCGTTCTAATTGAGTCCGGCTCGACGCACTATCCGAGCGGACTCCTTTGATTTCGTCTTATGATCTTAAGCGTGAGCAGGACGGCACCAAGCGCAAGAAATAGAACACCGACAACAATTGTACTGGTGGATTCGAACGTCACGCCAACCGCTGTCAGTAGGCATCCGATGATAACTGAGAACAGCCCGCCTAGCTTCTTTACCAGGAGAATGTGTCCGTCACTCGCGCTCGCCACCATGACTAAGCCTCACTCTTTCAGATGATTGCACCATGTCCACCGGTTCTCGTCGCGACGGTTTCGCTCGGGTAGGTCGGCGGCTTAGTCGCGCAGAACCCAATCGTACACTCGTGTGATAATGTTGCAAATCTCTCGTCGCTCGGCTTCTGCGGTTAATGACTCTTCGACTCAATTGCGCACGAACACGATTGCGTCAGTCTGGCTTACCCAGTTGAATGTTGCTGAAATCGTGAGAGCAGCAAGTTCGGCGATCGACGTACCTCCTAGATTGGATGGCTGAGCTGCCAACTGTTGCGCCGGTTGCAGATTGACACCTCACCGACTTGAGCGTTAGTGATGAAACCGCGTCGAGTTCTAGAATGGAGCCGAATGGCCCCCTTCGACGGAGTGGTGGTATGGCGTCACTGGAACGGCATTACATTTCGACCGGTCATTTACCTGCCCCTGAGATGGTGCAGTTGCTCGTGCAAGACACGCACCGCCGCTCTAAATCGAATAGTGACGGCAAAAACTCCCAAGCCTACCCGGCACTCGCCCGAGTCCCGAGCGAGCTGTTCAGTGTCTGTGTCGTCGGAACCAGTGGACGCATCTACGGTGCCGGAGACGTAGACTACGAATTCTCTATCATGAGCGTGTCGAAGCCGTTCCTGTTTGCGCTGATCTGCGAGACGATCGGCCCCGAGGAAGCGCGAGCGAAACTCGGCGCGAACGGCACCGGACTTCCATTTAACTCACTTGCCAAGATCGCCACGAATCCGTTGCTGCCGAAGGAAATCCAGGCGCAGGTCGATCTCGGCAACATCACTTGCGTCAGCAACGACCAGTTGCGGAGCGTGATGGAGAAGACGACCGCCACGCCCCAGCAGGTCCAGGAAGCACTGCGCGTGAATACTGAGGCGCGGCTGCGTGCGCTGAAGATCGGACTGTTGTTCATGGCAGGTCTCCCGCTGCTGGCGGTAATCCGGCGGACCAGCTCCCGAACTACCTTCCGGGAGCGATCCCAAGCGATGAGCCAAGGGCAACGACCCGAGATCGACCTGATCTCGCTTGCGAGACACGTCCCGCTCCATGGAGAGTCGAAGAAGACGTTGACCAAAGGAGAGAGCCAATGGATGCAATCGATCGCCGCAGCGCGCTGCGTGGTATTCTATGTGTGGCCGTCGCCGCGGGTTTCAGCGCGAGTTCGCTTCCCAACACAGTCGAGGCCATGCCGCTCGCCTTGGAAAAAGGCGTCGGGAACGAGGCGGACGATCTGAAAGTCAAGGTTCAAGCCGTCACCAGCCGTCCGTCGCGGCGCCCCGGCCGTCCGCCGCCCCGCCCCGTTCCCCGTCCGCGCCATCGTAGGCGCCGTCGTTGGGTCTGCCGGTGGCGCAGGGGCCGTCGGGTGTGTGGCTGGCGGTGGTAACGGCTATGCGGATCTCTTCACTGTTTCCCGAGACTAAGTCGTTCGTATTCGCGTTTCCACTTCCGCTGACGCGGCTGTCGATATGCCTCTGTGTGGCGCGAGCGGCAACCGAAGCATCCAAACTTCCAATAGCAAGTGATGGCGTATTTTTGAGACGCGCCGCATAGGCGTGGGATTCTGAGCCGAAGAAGATTCTCCGTGGCGCCTTTATGATCCGTTGAGGGCTCGCCCGCCGACGCCATCGTCGCGGTGCGCACCAGCTTCGCCGGAATAGCGATCGTCCGCGGGATGTTGGAAGCGAGACGTGACTAGCAAAAGCGAGCGCCGCGAAGCGATGACAATGCGATTCCTTAAGGAAAGGGTCGGTGATGAGAAGACATAAAGCCGGGGAAATCGTTGCAAAGCTGAGACATGTTGAAGGATTGGCAGCTAGCGGCAGGCGGATTTCGGAGTGTGCGCGGGAAATTGGCGTTACCGAGGTAACTTACTATCGGTGGCGAAATAGATACGGAGGCCTTGAGAGCGATCTGGCCGAGCATTTGACCGAGCTGGAGGCCGAGATCACCCGGCTACGCCGGCTGGTGTCGGATCTGACATTGGAAAAGCTCATCTTGGTGGAGTCGACGACGGGGGCTCTGAGCCCGGAGTTTCGTGCGACCTGCGTGCTTCGTGCCAGCGCAGCGTTCGGCATCTCCGAAAGGCGTGCTTGCCAGGCGCTTGGGCAGCATCGATCGACCCAACGCAAAATACGGGCGCGGCTATCGTTGGAAGCGCCACCGGTGACCCCGTGCTATTCGGCAGATGTAAGGTCGCTATCGACGAGTCTGCCCGATCGCCGACCGACGGCGCGGGTCAGTACGATGCGTGGCGCCCTGGATTCCGCGCGAGGCGAAGGTGCCGATACCGATCCAGGCTTCGTCACGTCCACCGGTGCAAGGAATTTGGAAGGTTAGCGCCGGAGGACTCCCACGCTCAATCTTGCGCTGAGTCTCGCAGTCGGCCGTACTGCGGCAAGGTGTTCGGCGGATGAAAAGGATACGATCCATGTCGAATTACGATCGCAATGCAGCCATCCCCGGCACCCCCGCAGATTATACGTTCGCAGTGGATGCGGGCCTGCGCGCCTACATGCGCCGCGTATATAACTACATGGCCACCGGCGTTGGCCTAACCGGCCTGGTCGCGATGCTGACCTATCAGTTCACCGGTCCTGAGCTGCTGCAGAGCCCGCTGATGTGGGTGTTCATGCTGGCGCCGCTTGCACTGGTGTTTTTTATAAGCGCCCGTATCAACACGCTGTCGGCGGAAGCGGCGCGACTGCTATTCTTCGTCTATGCGGCGTTGGTGGGATTATCGCTTTCGACAATCTTCCACGTCTATACCGGCGCCTCGATCACGCGCGTGTTCTTCATTTCAGCCGCGACCTTTTGGGCACTCAGTATCTGGGGTTACACCACCCGGCGCATAGAGTCGGGATTCGGCGTGTTCCTGTTTATGGGCGTGATCGGCATTGTGATCGCAAGCTTGGTCAACCTGTTTCTGAGATCCGCCGGGCTCGACTGGATCATCTCCATCGTTGGCGTCGGCGTCTTTGCGGGCCTTACGGCCTACGACACCCAGCGGATCAAGGGGGTGTACGACAGCAACGACGATGCCACTTCCGCGGGCCGTAAGGCCGTGATCGGAGCGCTATCGTTGTATCTCAACTTCATCAACTTGTTCATGATGCTGCTGCGGCTGGCAGGCAACCGGCGCTAGACTAGTTTCTGTCGCGAAACGCCAGAATTTGTGTTGGGACGTGTCATTTCCCCAATAAAACCGCGGCGAACTGACGTTTGATGTCGCGCATTCGCCAGGTATTTGGACGCGATTTTCATCGCGATTTCATGAAGCGCAGTTGGACACATGGTGGTTGCAACGAACCTGTGGCGGTCTCTTCCCGCCAACAACGAAGGGCCGGAGGGATATCGTCAGGCGGCTTTTCGTCTGCGCAATGATCGGTCCGTCAACAGCG
>Ga0193725_1000587_pt1 | contig 10483 bp, 7 predicted proteins | sample H2a2metaG_FD_143058 | JGI IMG/M metagenome (GOLD analysis project Ga0193725, IMG submission 143058) | Soil microbial communities from a riparian zone of the East river system, Colorado, United States - H2a2 | ecosystem: Environmental > Terrestrial > Soil > Riparian zone | place: USA: East River...
GGTTTCTCCGTCAACTTGAAGGTTTGGCCGGCGGCGTTCCCTCCGCTGGCCGTCGTGACAAAGCCGAAGCGCAAGGTCACTTCAGGGGCCGTTGCATTTATGTCTTCACCTGGGTTGTAACTAAGCACATGGTAATTGGTGAGTAGTAGGTCAGGCGCGATAAGGAAACCAGTCCCCGTTCGCTGCTTGCTGGGAACCTCGACGCGGCAGACTGCGGCAGCGCGCTCGGTTGCGCGCATTAAGAACCCCACGTCCAAATAATCAGGTGTTGACCAGGGCCAGCTCTGAAGTGTGAGATCCGGATCCTTTTTTGGGTCGGTCTCGCGCCATTGGATGTCGGGGCCAACGTTGACCGGACCTGCCGCGCCAGCCAAAGGCAACCTGAAAAAGGCAGTGCCGGCTGGGCCAGCAGCTTTGTCCGCGGTCATGGCTGGTTGCGGGATCTTGAAACGTGTCATCAGGTCAAGCAACAAGGCTTCATCATATAGCTGATAAGCAACGACAATAACTGCCAATGAGCGGCGGCTCTCAAGACCAAACGCATCGCTGTCAATCAACGTTTGTAGAACACTTCCGAGCACTGTATAAGACGGCGCAATCGGATTGGAATCGCGACTTCGGGCGTACTCGACCAGATCCCAAGCGTCGATGTTTGGGGATTGGTTCCCAATGTTGCCAAGGTCTCGCCTCATATCGACAGATAAATCTGTCTGTTGTATGAGACTCTTAAAAAACTTGAACGGAGATACCGGAGCGTTCGTAGCTAAATCCGCCAGGATTTCGACAATAACCTTCTTGTCCTTGAGGGCTATGTTTATCGCCATTAGATTAGTCCTTCACTCCTTTGAGTTTTCTCGTGCTCTATGGATACTTGGCTACCAGGGCATGTAAAGATGAGGGGGTTTCTACCAGTTTATACTTGAAGATGATGAGCGCTATCCTTCTCCCTCCGCCCTGATCTGCCAGAAGACTCAGCAGATATCCCAGGACTCTTCGGTAGCCTTGCATGGGCACGTTCGGGTAAGTGCGATCCTCAAGCCACAGTAGCAAACCCTCGGAATCACTGTAAGCATTCCCGTTAAATGAGCTGATGATATATATGGTTACCTTTGTTTCTAATCCCAATTGACTTAGAAGGTTCTGAAAGTATCTCTTTGAATCATTGAGAGGTGGGCTGATCGCCAGCTGGGAGAGGAAATCGATCAAATATGTTCGATCCCCCTCGCTTAGTCTTTCAGGTAGCCCCTTTAGGTTATCTAACATATTGAGGTTCCCATGCTTATAAGCCTTTTCGACCAGCTCATCCAGGCTAATTTGGTTTACAGCCAGCAAGTCATCCAGAGTCAGCAGACCCCTGACGTTTTGAATCCTCTTCTCGCGGTCCAGCTCAAACTCGAGTTGCTGAATGAGTGGCAGCGTGACAAAGCGAACTTTTAGAGTCGGCTGAGCCTGTTGCCAGGTCGCCGCCAAGTCTTCTGTGTTGAAGGCAAATGAATCAACCTCAGAGAAGACAAAAAGTGCACTTGCTCGTTTGAGAAATGATGAGGCAATAGTGATCAGGGATATCTGCCCAAAGGCATTGCCCCCGATTTCTTCCCCCACGTGAAGTAGAACGATCTTGCCATTTCCCGTTTCGGCTCGATAGTGCGGTAACGGCTTGTTGCCAAAATCGGTGACACCGACTCGATCTAACTCAAGCGGGCAACCTAACTGATCGAAGGTCGGCTTCAACAGCGTGACAATTTCGTCGGGCAAAGGCAGCGCATCGATGAGCGCCCCGTAAGGATCATTAACAAGCGGTGGTCCTCCGCTTCCCGTACCTGCCGCTGGAATTGGATTAGGACTTACCATGACTATTAACAGTAGCCGTCTAGCGAAACTTAACGTTCAACGGGGTCAAGCGGCTGAACTTTGACGCATCGTCTGAATTGACGTCTCTTCCATTCCAGTTAGATCTTCAAGGTGTGATTTCAGTTCCGCCCATAAGGTCTCAGCTTTTGCTTTCCCCCCATTTTCCTGGCCCTCGACCGAAGCACCCTGCTCGTTCTGCCGGCTGAGGAGATTTAGCAGCGAGCCTGCTTTTTCATGGATCTGAGACATTTGCTCATTCGTGTAACTGATCGTTTTGATCGCTTTACCCTCGACGAAACTCCCAAGACTCGGATCGGGCGTAACATCTACCAGAAGCAACAAAGCCTTAACGTCCAGAGAAGGATTTAAGCCTCGATCTCGGTTTTGCTCCTGAGTATTCGTCTTTTCGGTCTTTGCTTGCAGAGCCTGCATTGCTACTTCGAGTTCAAGCGCCGCTTTCCAATCGATAGGAGTTGTTCTTTCGACATTTGTTTTCACTTCAGCAAGGAAGTAGCGGTTATCCTTCCGGGCGATGAGATCGAGGTTGATGCTCAAGGGGTTGAGTTCTTTTGAACGCGGAAAGCGGAGGGCCTGATAACCCCCAGTTTCAAACAACCGGCACAGTGCTTCCACCAGTACGTTCCGGTCAACGAATTTGCTTGTCATTGGTTCAGACTGGTCGACAAAACGGCCTACCGCCTGGCCGGGCCTGCTTTGCTGGAGAATGTTGCCAACATTTTGGGTTGCTTTAGCGGCTCTCGTGAATACGCCGGGAGAGGGCGCGGCAGGCGATTTCTCGACAGGCACTTCAGTAGGCAACTGAGGTTCAAGCCTGTCAATAGCTCCAAGTCGCAGGTAAAGGGGATCAAGCCCGAAATCATAAGCCCAAAATCCATCGCAATCTCGGTGAGAGTTTTCTGAATCTTCCCGACAACCAAAACGATCTTTGCTACCAGAAGCAAAATAGATATTGCGACCAGGAGAAAGAGTAGTCTGCCCAAGTTAACTTGAAAGGCGAAGGCACCACCGAACTTATAGGTCAGGTAAACGACCGCCAGGATTACCAGCGCGGATAATGTCATCGCGATCGATTGTGCCAGTCGGGACAGTCTCCAAACTTTGAACCCTCGATTGCTGGCGACGTTTAACAATTGCAGCGTGCCATTAATTTGTTCAACATTGCCCGCACGTTTCATAGGTTCTTCAAGTGCCAGGAAACGCCATGAAGGCCTGACTGGTTCGACAGCCGAGAAGCCCTGTATGAACTTAGGGAACTCATACTCTGTCATGCGATATCCGCAGGTCATCAGGGCAAAGGCCTCTACGTCAGAGAAAGAATCAAGATCAGTGCGAATGGCAGCGAGGCTCGCTTGCACGTCCTTACGAATCCCGTAGCGGGTCAGGGGTCCACGGCGCGCTAAGGGGACACCATCCTCGTCGAGCGATTTTGGCTCGTCGCATCCGATCCAATTCACAGTTTCGGCGTCAAGGTCTTTCATGAGGTGCACGTACATCAAGCCCCGTAAAAGGTTTGATTGCCGTCTTGCTTTGAGTTTCTCGTATAAAAGCGCGCGTGTCTGGGTCAGAGCTATATTGCTCGAGCGCAAGGGCACTTCCAGTAGGCCGCTGCCGGGTTGCTTCTGAGTCTCGATTTCGCCGGTGGCGTCACAAACCAACAACACGTTGCAGTCCTGTTCCAGCAGGGCGGTCACGCCCTGGCTGCCATGTACACCACCGTCTACGAGACGCACGGTCATTTCAGGGTAGAGGTCTGCGAGAACAATCGGCTCACAGAGTCCCGGAATACAGGTAGAGGCGGCTACGGCTCGGCCCAGAGGCATTTTTTGATGGACCAGCGGTGCTTCGGCATAGTACATCTGCCGCAGATAATCATTTGCATCGATTTCACGATTGATGCCGGCAGGTGTTTCTCCCATCCAGGAAGCTGTAAATTGCCAGTTGTGGCCGGTGTTGAGTGTCGTCGAATTTAGGACCAGAATAGGAACCTTGGCTGCACGTCGCCAGTTATCTCCCTGAGGCGTGAATCCTTCAGAGGCATTCAATGGACGAATCAGGAGCTCATTCAGGAAGCGTCTCTTCTCGTTATTTCCATCATCAACTCGGGCGAAGAGCTCGCTCTCGAGCAACCTTCCCAGACGCTCTGACCGCGAATAATCCCTGCGAAAGAGCGACCTCAAGCCATTAGTGAGACTGGCGGTCGCGCGCATTCGTATGTTGCCCTGCACCCCTGCTAGAAAATCTCTTTCAAGTTTCTGCACCAAAGCAACGTAGTCGTCTCGAGTAATCGCTTCGTCACCTTTCGACTCGAGCAGCCTGCGCAACTCCAAATAGTAGTGGGTGCCAATAATGGCGCCGCCGGAAACGCACGAAAGAACCTCGACGTTCCGAAGCACATCCAATTCGGCAAGCTTTGCCAGAACGCCGATGTGGAAGAGCGCCGCCCGGAATCCGCCTCCCGCAAGAGCGAGCCCGACTTTACCGATGATCAGTGAGCGAATACTCGTAACCTCACCAGCCAAGAAGTCCCTCAGCAGCGCCCCTGCTTCGCCGTTCTCCAACTCTTCCCACACCGGAGCGCCGGTGGTGTTGTCCTGCTCATTCAGTTGTAGCAGCGCAAGATTAACGAGCTGCCTGGCAGTGGACTCAAATTCCCAGTGTTCCGGTAGTAATTGTTTGGCTCTTTCCATCCATATCCGCGCATTCGGATAATCTTTAAGTCCGAAGTATGCCTCTACAACGGTGACGTGAACCCACCACATACTCCGCAGCCATTCATTTTCCTCCAGAAGTTTCGGCAGGATTGCTACCAGACGCTGGCGAATGTCACGCGCTTGCGCACGCCGCGTGCTCGCAACGTCCGAAGCGTCGTCTTGAGTCGTTCCGCTGCCTTCGAGCGCGGCTAATTTGTCGAGCACAAAGGCGGCATTGATCCCCGTGTAGCCAAAGTCGTAGGTTGGATCTTCATCGTAGCCGCGAAGGTAGAAAGCGAGCGAGCGTTCGAGGTTCTGCTTCTGGCTATCCGCCTCCCACTTTCGTTTATGGATTGCTCCGGCCAGCCCAAGTGTTTCTTGATTGCGTGTGGTAGTGAGGTCTTCTTCTTCCGAGAGAATCTCTAACGCTCGGTCCAGCCGATCGTTGAGCGTAAGGTTCGGATCCTTGTATGTGCACAGAGCATGTTGTTGCCGAAGGATAATACGAAAAACCGGATCCTGAATGAATACCTTGCGGGCGCGAGCGAGCAGTTTCCGGGCATAGCCAAACTCCCCGGTTGCCTTAAGCTTCTTGGCAAGCTCAAATTTTTCCCTCGGGCCGGCACGGGTCTTCTTCTCGAGGATCTGCCTGGCTTCCTCGATGAGGTGAATCTTCGGTTCACGGAAGTTGGGGCTTTCGATGCTCATTGCGCTAGCGGCATCCCCAGAAGTCAGATGGCTCAAGTGTATGGGGAAATGTAGCGGCTGACTAACAGCTGGGTAAATGAAAGAGACCTAACCTAAGACTATCTGTTCTGTGTGAAGGATCTGCTTCGAGATCTTAGTCGCTTGCGGGACAGCACCTAGAGAAAAGCGACGTGACAGCGAAGATGAAAACTCAGTATTTCCGGCTGATCACAAGGCGCAACCCACGAGGGTTATTTACCCCACCCGTGAGGCGAACCAGTCATACTAAAAGACGACGCCAGCCTAACGCCACTCCATGAGTATGTCAATACCTCGAATTGCCATGATTTCTCACCGATTTCTGTCTGAGTGATTTCTATCTGAGCGGTCACATGGAGTCAGCGAAAGCGAAGGTGCTGACCTTAGTGAAGTCCTGGCTGCGTTCGGGGTCGAACTAGCGTGGATGAGTCACTAAGAGTTTCCAATTCAGCGTGACGCAAGGGGAAAGTAGAATTTTTTGCCTTGGCCATAATCCAACTAGCCGAGTTAGCTCGATTGGCTCCATAAGGGTATTGACGTGCTTTGCATCTACTGCGTTACCTTCAATTCTCTGCTAACTTTGACAGCAGGTATACCGCAAATGTCGCCAACCAGTGCTCGCCTTCGTAGTTGCCGCTGGTGACATGTGCCAAGCCGTCATCCGCGTGCAGTTGGGCTGCCGTTCTTAACTGCGTGGCGGCGGGATCATTGCGAGGCAGAGCTGAGGCGATACTGCGCATGCACCAGGCACGGCTGAGATTCAGGCCGTCGAGGTGCGCGAGCTTCCCATCAGTTCGGTCTGACACGATTGCAGGCGTCAGGAGACTCTTAGGCTCACCCGCTTCAAGACCGGGCAAAAACTTGTGAAACCATTCGGCAAACTCCGCGGGCCAAAGGACACGGCGCATCAGATCCGCTTCCACTAATGCCGGTGATAGAAAGTCCTCGCCACCGGGCTCCAGCCACGCTGGATAATTCGCATCCAACAAAAAGTATCTGCGGCTTTGCTCTTCAATCAGCCTGGCAAAATTCTGATCCTTGATCGTCCGCGCGTAGTCGAGCGCCAGGCAAAGACCAAAGGCAGTATTCGGGTGAACTCCGGTACGAATCGGGTAGGTCTGTTTAGGTAGAAACTCCTGATACTTTTCCACAACCGCAGCAACCAGCGGCCTTAAACTGCACGACCATCTTTGCCCATCCTCGTCTTCCCAGTCGTGCAGCTCTTCAGCCAGTTTAAGCAACCAGGCCCAGCCGTAAGTACGTTCAAACGACGCCCGGCCTTTCTGTTTGAAGTAAGCAACTTCAGCAAGAAGGTTCTCTGGCGTCAGGTTCTTGTCGAGGGCAGCGCGAATCTCCTGCGCCTCCTCCATCGGCGCAGACCGTCGCAGCAGATGAATCAGCATCCAATGGCCGTGCACGGCTGAATGCCAGTCGAAGCAGCCGTAGAAGGCGGGATGTAGTGAACGAGGACTTTGTACCTGACTCTGGTCCTCGATGCAGTGATCGAGCTTGTTCGGGTATTCCCTGCCGATGCAGTTGAGTACCAGCCTCGCGAACTTTGGACTATAGGCGGAGAGTCTTGGAGTCATTGGACGACGAGAGAGTACTGGTTCAGTCTGGAGGAGCCAAGTAAAAAACTAACCGCCAAGACGCCAAGACCGCCAAGTAAATACGAAACAGGTGGATTGGAGTAGGGTTCAACCGCTGGCCGTCGTTTCAGACCTACCGCGGTATTAGGTCTTTGGCGCTCTTGGCGTCTTGGCGGTTAGTTCGAACGAGCCGTGTGTTTGTGTCCTCAAAACATTCGGATCAAAAGCCACATCACAATCACGTGGAATACCAGAATGGTTAAAGCAAAGGGCGCTTGAAATTTGATCACGCCATATTGATCACGCATGTCGAGCAATGCCGTGGGAACGATATTGAAGTTGGCGGCCATCGGTGTCATCAAGGTACCGGTTGAGCCCGCGGTGAGCGTAATGATTGCGACCAGCGCCGGGTTCACACCGAAGGGCTTGACGATCAAAGGCACCAGCACACCGGCGGCGATTACCGGAAAAGCAGCAAATGAATTTCCCATCACCATTGTGAACAGCGCCATGCCCAAGCAGTTAGCGACAATCAATAGGAAAAGATTCTGGCCGGGGATGATTTTGTGTATGCCGGCGGCAATCAGATCGCCAATTTTGCTTGCCGTGAAGATGATGCCGAGCGAAGCCAGGAGCGGCGGCAGGATGTTCACCGAACCCATCGCGTCGTTAAGTCTTCGTCCTTCCTGAAACGCTTCACGCACCGTGCCTTTTGTCAGGGCGAGCCCGACGCCGATTGCCACGATGCCGCTGAAGCCAAGCCCGACAATCGCGCCGTCATTCGTATTAAGGCCCAGCAAGCGAAAAGCAATTGCGAAGCCGAAGGTCACGAAAGGAATCGTTAACACTACCAGGAAAATCTGATTGCCCAAACTGCGTGCCTTCTGTTCAATCTGGCCTGATTTTGTTACCTCATCAGTACGCTTATGGCCGACGCGACCGATGCCATCGATACCAACCATCACGAGAACAAGTAAACCGGTAGCCCAATACGGCAGGACGCTACCAAAAATAAATATCAATCCCAGAATGAGCCAGAACAGCGCGGTGCCATTGCGGTGCTTGTTACTCCGGTCCTTGAAGTTCAGCGCAGCAAAAACCAGCAACACAAGACCAGTCAGCACGTAGACTGTGTTGAGACTTAATAGCGCTTTGAAGATGGTGTTGACTGAAGCTATTGCGAGAACCTCGATCTTTCCACCTGCCCGTGATTAGTGCTTCGCAGCGAGACGTCTTCGTTCTTTTAGATCAAGCAACCAAAACTGAATGGCGCCGAGAATGATTGAGATCACTACAATCGGAATGGCAAACAACACCAGGCTCCAAAGATTGACCGTATAACCAAGCCCTTTCATCACACCGTAGACCAGCAAAATGCCCGGCAGCACTGGCGAGAGATTTTGGCCATAGAAGTTTCCGTAATTCTCGCTGGCGGAATTTGCCGCTTTAATTTGCTCAATCTCAGCTGCGGGAAGACTCTCGACAGTTTTTGCGCGTGCAGTCGCTTCTGCCGCACCAAGAGACATCGGGAAAACCAGCGGCCGTACAAAAGCCGGATGCCCGCTCAGCCTGATGCCAAGAATTCCCATGAGTATGCGGAAGAGCTGATAGACAACCAGCAACCTGCCGACAGTCGCCGCCTTCATACGACGAACAAGACTGGCGGCTTGTTCCTGTAACCCGTAGTGCTCCGCCAATCCAATCGCGGGCAAGGTGATGATAAAAAGAATCATTAGACGGTTATCAGCAAAGGCCCGGCCCAGCATGTTGATAATGCCTTCCTGCCCCGGCTTCGTGATTAACGGCAGACCCTGAAAAATGCCATCGCCCGAAAATAGCGGCAGGCCGGCGATGAGACCGGTGACGATTCCGGCGGTCACCACTACCAAAGTCGTACGCAGCCGGAACGCCAGACCGAGAATCACAATGGCGATACCGGTAAGCTTGAATAATTCGGGTACGTGCATCAGTTACCTTTAGCGTCCGCCGGACATCTATTAGAAAAGCCTGAATTAATTTCGCGACAACAATAACGTCACGAGCAATTCCTGGCAAACATCTGAGTTCAGTTTTCTCTGTGAAACCTCGGTGTCCTCTGTGCCTCTGTGGTGAATAATCCTTAAGCAAACATTCACGACTGTGAGACACAGAGACCACGGAAGAGGCATAGAGAAGTTCCAATTAGGACTCCACCATTTGTGAATAGCATTGTGCCCATGAATCGTGAGAGGATTCCGGAGCCAGCTAGTTGAAAAATCGGCCGCTATTTAGGTACGCTCATTTCCGCGCCACGCTCGAATTCCTATGCACAACTCAAAAGCCAATTCTGAATCTCCCGGAAATCAATCCTCGCTCATTTGTCAGGTTCGTTTCGTCAAGGCAATTTTGCCCATTGCCTGCATTGTCGTCTGCATGACAGCAGTCCATGCGCAGACTCCTTCCCCAACGCCCGTCCAACCTTCCCCCCAGCCTTCTCCGGCAGCGACTCAGTCGCAGACGATATCTCCCACCCCAGCTATCGACAAAAATGAGTCGGAGCGCTCGGACTTGTTGACTGGAGGTCACGTTGAGGTCGCCGAGTTCATTCCAAACGAACCAAACATTCGACTCACCTTGAACGTACCGAGCTTTCGCCTGACCCTCTGGCAAAACGGCAAAGAGGTTAAGTCTTACTTCATTGGCGTGGGTTTGAAGGAGCATCCGATTTACATCGGCGACCGCGAAGCGCGCGAGATCATTTGGAATCCGGCATGGATACCGCCGCCGAGCGATTGGGTGCTTGAGATGAAAGGTGTAAGTCCTGGCGAGGTCATAAAGGCGAGCGATCCGCGCAATCCGCTGGGCAAAATGAAAATTCCGCTGGGCGGTCACTACCTGATTCATCAGGCGCGGGGTATGGCGGATGTCGGCAATCTAGTCTCGCACGGCTGCGTGCGAATGCCGCGTCCGGATTTATACGATCTCGCCGACAAGATAATTGCAGCGCGGAACGCGCCCGTTTCACACAAACGAATCGCGGCGGCGAAGCGAACTCTAAAAATGCTGGTCGTAAGGCTGGATGAACCTGTGCCGGTTGACATCAACTACGACACGCTGGTCGTCGAAGATGATGTCCTGCACATTTACCCGGACGTGTACGACCGCGGAACTAACCGGCCCGCACAACTGCGCGCAGAGCTTCAGGCAGCGAATATTGACGTCTCGAATCTGAACGATGACACGCTCCGAAAGATGCTGCGTAAGGTTTCTCGCCACACTCAGTTCGTTGTCGAGAAGAGCAGCATCGAACAAGGCCGGGCACTTACGGACGGACACGTCATTCCATTGATACCAAAAAGCACTAAGCAGAGGAAAAAACATTTTCCATTTGTCATTGACATTTCTGATTTGTCATTGCGACCAGTAGACGGACGAGACATCACAGATGAGAGCTGACGAATGGTCAAAGACGAATGGCGGTCTTCGGTCTCCGGTCATCGGTCAGGCAATGACAAATGAGAAATGTCAAATCACTACTGTCCCAACGTTAGTTGAATAGGATCAATTGTTTGCAAGGAGTGGTTAACTCCATTTCGCAATGCGACAATGAAAGCGCTTCTAAAATCG
>Ga0193725_1000588_pt1 | contig 10480 bp, 3 predicted proteins | sample H2a2metaG_FD_143058 | JGI IMG/M metagenome (GOLD analysis project Ga0193725, IMG submission 143058) | Soil microbial communities from a riparian zone of the East river system, Colorado, United States - H2a2 | ecosystem: Environmental > Terrestrial > Soil > Riparian zone | place: USA: East River...
GATTTTGACGACCGGGATCGAGACGGCGCACCCTGCGTTGCCATCGTGAACGAAGCATTTGGGAAACGATATTTCTCCGGCACCGGCTCATCACTGGGCAGACACCTGGCCAGATTTGGGAGCGAGCCGAAGGCGCCGAAACAAATGTGCGAGATTGTCGGCGTAATACACGACGACCAGTGGCAGTCTTTAGAAAAGGTGCCCCGGCCGTTTTTCTTCCTCGCCTTGCAGCAGTCGGATCAGAGACGCATGACGCTATTGGTCAGCTCAGTCGGTGATCCGGCAGGTTTGATCCAGCCAGTTCGGCGCACAATTCAGGAGCTTGAGCCAAATATTCCTCTTAATGACGTCCAGACGTTGCGCGAATACTTCAGCGTTCTACTTTATCCATTTCGCTTGCTGGGAGTCGTGATGGCAGCGTGTGGCGTTATGGCTTTGCTGCTGGCGACGCTGGGAATCTACGGGGTCGTTTCCTATTCGGTCGCGCAACGCCAGCGCGAAGTCGGCATTCGCATTGCTCTCGGCGCTTTGCAAAAAGACATTCTCAGAATGGTGGTGGGGCAGGGAATGATCCTGGTGGGTTATGGACTTGGCGCCGGACTATTGCTTGGACTCGTTCTTACTCGGGTGTTAACGAGTTCGTTGTTCGATAGCGAGTTGTTGTTTGGTGTAAGCGCGACAGATTCGTTGACGTTTGTCGGCGTCACAGCGCTGCTGGCGTTCGTGGCGCTGGTTGCCTGCTATATCCCGGCACGACGCGCGACGAAGGTCAATCTGTTGATGGCGCTGAGATATGAGTAGCTGAAAGCTATAGGACCGATAGGACCTGTTGCCGGCAGTTAGGGAGAAAAAGGATGCGCTGCTGGCCTGCTACTTCCCGGATCGAGGCGCAACCAGGGTAGACCCACGAGTGGCGATGCTCTAGAGAAGGCGTTAAGGAGAAACAACGATGCGAACACTATGGCAAGACCTTCGCTACGGAGTCAGAATTCTGTTCAAGAAACCTGCTTTTACTCTAATTGCCTTCCTCACGCTGGCGTTCGGCATCGGCGCAAACACTGCGATCTTCACTGTTGTTAATGCCGTGCTACTACGTCCGCTGCCTTACCCGTCATCGGAAAAGCTAATGGAATTGGGACGCGTGTTTCCGGATAGCACGGAAGTCTCGGACCTTAGCGAGGCGAAATTCATCTTCCTGCGCGACCAACTGCGGTCGTTTGAAGCTGTTACTGCGACACAGGGGATGGGCTCGAACACGTATCTGTCCGATGCAAACGAGACAGAATACATCCACGGCCTAACCGTCACGGCTGATTTTTTCCGCGTGTTGGGGGTGTTACCGGCCAGCGGACGCGGCTTTACGAAAGAAGAAGACAGCTCTGCCGGTGGCCGCGTCGCAATTCTCGGCGATGGATTGTGGCGGCGCCGCTTTGGGTCAGACACCGGGATTATCGGCAGGACCATCGCGCTGAACGGAAACGCCTATACCGTCGTCGGGATTATGCCTCCCGGGTTTGAGTATTTCGGGCCGCAGGATGTATTCGCCCCGATGCAGGGCAACCCGGCCCGTCCGAATGAAGGGCACAATTGGACAGTTCTCGGCCGCTTGAAACAAGGTGCAACCCGGGATCAGGCCCATTCGGAAATGAACCCGCTGTTTGAAAGGTTCAAAGAGACCTATCCAAAGCAAGTGCTGCAGAACGAAGCCTTCGGCGTCCAAAGCTGGCAGGTGAATATGACCCGGAGTGCCAGGGAGTTGCTGTGGATTCTACTCGGCGCAGTTGGCTTTGTGTTGGTGATCGCTTGTGCCAATGTCGCCAACCTGCAATTGACCCGAGCGGCGGCGCGGCAGAAGGAAGTGGCAATTCGGATGGCGATGGGCGGCGGCAGTTGGCGTTTGATTCGTCAACTACTGACCGAAGGCGTGCTGCTTGCTCTGATGGGAGGCGCAGGCGGACTCTTGTTGGCGATCTGGGGACTGGATGCGATGCGCAATCTGGTTCCCGAAGGCATGATTCCGCGCGCTAACGAAATCAGTTTGGATTGGCGAGTACTGACATTTTGTTTGGGGGTCAGCCTCCTGACTGGAATCGTCTTCGGTCTTGCTCCGGCCCTGCAGATGTTGCGCGTGGATGTAAATGGGGCACTCAAAGAAGGTGCGAGCAAGGTCTATGCGGGGAGCTCACGCGGACGACTGCGAAGCGTGTTGGTGGTTGTCGAAGTCGCATTGGCCCTGGCACTGACGGTGGGCGCCGGCTTGTTGCTGAGGACCTTCGCGAATTTGCGCGGCGTTGATCGAGGCTTCGAGGCGCGGAACCTGTTGAGTTTTGAGATTTCGCCGCGGAGCAAGAACTACGACACTGCGGCGAAGACGAATGATCTTTATCGCCGGGCCCTGGAAAGGTTCCGCAGTCTGCCTGGCGTCGAAGCAGCCGCGGTCACGAACAAGTTGCCGCTCGATAGGTGGTTCAACTTACCTTACCGGCTGGCCGGTCAGAGCGACTTCACTGGCTCTGTGGAATACCGCCTGGTCTCGCCTGATTATTTCCGCGTGATGAAGATGGCAGTGCGGCAAGGCAGGCCTTTCGACGAAAACGATAAGGCGGGTGCTGAGCCCGTCATCATCGTCAACGAAGCGTTCGCCCGACGGAATTTTGCCGGCGTTGGGCCGCTCGACCAACTGCTGTGTGTTGGCTGCGAAAAATACGGAGACCCCGCGCAGCGTCGCGTCGTCGGCATGGTCAACGAAACGAAGCAACGAAGCCTTGACGAGGCCCCGCCGGCGACAGTTTTTATCCCCGTGGACCAGGTCGCCGAAGAGCTGAGAGGCATATTGCGGCAACCCAGCTTTGTTTTGCGCACGACTGGCGATCCGTTGCTGCTGAGCACTGCAGTCCGTAGCGAGATGCGCCAACTCGATCCCGGATTGCCAGTTAGAAATCTTCGCTCGATGGACGAATTGGTGAGCCGCTCAATTGCTCCGCAGCGGTTCAATCTCTCGCTGCTGAGTTTGTTTTCGGGGCTTGGGTTGTTGCTGGCAGCCATCGGAATTTATGGCGTGATGGCCTACAGCGTTTCGCAGCGCACACACGAAATTGGATTGCGAATGGCGTTGGGTGCGCGAGTAACCGATGTGTTGAAGCTGGTTCTTAAGCAGGGCATGGTCCTGACGCTGGCCGGCGTTGGCCTTGGATTAATTGCTTCGGTCGCGTTGACGCGGTTGATGAAGAGCTTGCTCTTTGGTGTGAGCGCAACCGACCCCTTGACACTTGCCGGCGTTGCGCTGCTGCTAACCTGCATCGCACTGCTGGCTTGCTACATCCCGGCGCGGCGCGCAACGAAAGTCGATCCATTGGTAGCGCTGCGATATGAGTAGGAGTTGTCAGCGAAAGACAGGCAAGGAGAAGCATCATGCGAGGAGCTTTGAGACAGAACCTAAGCTACAGCATACGAACGTTGATAAAGAACAAGGGCTTTACGGTGACGGCCGTGTTGACACTTGCGTTGGGGATCGGCGCCACGACTGCCATCTTCAGCGTCGTGAATGCGGTGTTCGAACCTATGCCCTATCCAAAGCCCGAGCAACTTGTCATGGTGTGGTCCAAAGTCCGGGGCGGAAGGAGCTCAGTGTCGGCGGGCGATTTTCTTGAGTGGGGGCGGCGTAGCACATCCTTTGAGGGCATGGGGGCATGGTCTGGCGCCTCATTTAATGTGGCTACCGCTGAGAGACCGGAACAGGTCGCCGGCTCACAGCGGACACCCGGATTTTTCACGATGGAAGGATTGCCGATGTTCCTCGGACGCGATTTCCTTCCGGAAGAGGATCAACCCGGCAAGAACCACGTCGTGATCCTCAGCAACCGATTGTGGAGTCAGCATTTTGGCGCGGACCGCGACCTTATCGGTAAAGCAATCAGGATGAATGGCGAAGCTTACACGGTAATCGGGATCTTACCACCGGGCTTCCGTGATCGCTTTAACTCGCAACTGTGGGTACCACTAACCTTCAACCCAGAACAAATCAACCACGATTCCGCCTCCATGCTCGTCATGGCGAGGTTGAAAGACGGCGTCTCGCTGGATCAGGCACAGGCGGAGATGAATGGAATCGCCGCTCAGCTACAAAGCGAATTTCCGAAGTCCAATGCCAACCGGGCCGTGAGCGTAGAGCCGTTGCATCTCAACTTCCTGACGGACGCGACTCGACGGAATCTATGGCTGCTGCTGGGAGCTGTCGGTTTCCTCTTATTGATTGCTTGCGTCAACGTGGCAAATCTTCTGCTCGCTCGTGGCACGTCGCGTCAACGAGAAGTCGCCGTCAGGGCGGCCTTAGGGGCGTCGAGAAGTCGTCTGTTTGCGCAGTTCCTCACCGAAAGTTTGGTATTGGCCGCCCTCGGCGGAGCGCTCGGTATTCTGCTCGCGGGACTGATTATCGATTTGATCGGGGCGGTCATGCCGCCTGTCGGCACGATGTTGCCGTCTGAAGCGTACATCAGAATCAGTATTCCGGTTTTGCTGTTCACAATTGCGGTAACGACGGTGGCGGGATTGTTGTTTGGATCCGCGCCAGCCTGGCAAGCAACCCGGCTCGATCTCAACGAAGTGCTTAAGTCGGGAGGTCGCACGAGCACTGGCGGCGCGCGACGCAGCCTGCGCCGAGCACTCGTGATAGCCGAGTTTTCTCTGGCCCTGATCCTGCTCGCTAGCGGTGGCCTGGCTCTCGATAGCTTCTGGAACCTTTCGCGGGTCGACCTCGGGATTCGCACAGAACATGTCCTCTCGTTTCGCTTGCCCGTGCCAGAGAAGCGCCTGAATGGGGTCGATCAGATCAGATCGTATTACGGGCAAATGCTCGAAAAGATCGAGGCCATTCCCGGCGTAAGAAAGGCGGCGGCGATGACTGGAGCGCCGGCTCGTGGCCCAAGTTTCGGCAGGAGGTTCAGTATTGTAGGCCAGCCCGTGGCCAATCCTTCCGAACGTCCTGGAGCGGGATTTCAGATGGTGACGCCGGGATACTTCGACGCCTTGGGAATTCGTGTGATCAAAGGTCGCAGCATCGATGACCACGACACTGCCGGCAGTACACGGGTCGCGATGGTCAACGAACGTTTTGTCCAACGCTTTTTCTCCAGTGTCGATCCGCTGACGCAACGGATTTCCATTGATGAATTGATCCCCGGCGGGAGAAGTGGACCACCCGTAGAGCTGCAGATCGTCGGTGTCTATCACAACGTGCGCGCTGCCGGATCTCGGGAAGACTATTCAGAAGTCGTCATGCCGTTCTGGCAAAGTCCCTGGCCACAGACTTCGATGGTCGTGAGGACGGACGGCGATCCAAAGAGTGTAATCAATAGTATCGCCGACGCGGTCACATCCGTTGACAAAGATCTGCCGCTTGCCGGCGTGAAGACTGTTGACGAGATCGTGGATGAGGCATTAGCCATCGATCGCTTTAGCGTGGTGTTGTTTGGCAGCTTTGGGTTCCTGGGTTTACTGCTTGCCGGTGTTGGCATATACGGAGTCATGACCTTCACCGTTGCGCAACGCACTCAGGAATTTGGCTTGCGTATGGCTCTGGGCGCGCAACGCTCGCGAGTTGTGGGGCTGGTCCTAAAGGAGGGCGCGCTCCTGGCTGTGATAGGAGCGCTAATCGGACTGGGTGGCGCTTACCTGGTGGGCCGCGCGATGCAGTCCACTCTGTTCGGAGTTGGCGCGTTGGATGCTCGGGCCTTCGCGGCGGTCGCGGTTTTGCTGTTGGTCGCGGCATTGCTGGCGTGTCTCTTACCTGCGTTGCGAGCCAGCAGAGTTGAACCAATGGTGGCGCTGCGCAATGAATGAGCCGGGGAAAATCGGAAATGAAACAAGGCAGTTGAAGCCTGGGTAATAATGGAAATACTAATCAAAGACCTTCGCTACGGCGTTCGCGGTTTGCTGAAACGGCCGGGCTTTGCGGCTGTGGTGGTGCTCACTTTGGCGCTGGGCATCGGCGCGAACGCCGCGATTTTCAGCATTGTGAACGCGGTGCTGTTACGCCCGCTGCCGTTCCCCGAGCAGGAACGTCTGGTCGTTGCGTGGGAGAAAGACACGACCGCCAACACGCCGTTTGTCGAGCTTTCAGTGGCTGAGATCCGCGACTGGCAAGCACAAAACCAAAGCTTCACCGGCCTGGCAGCGATGCCCACGACAGTCTATGGCTACGGCCATGTGCTTACCGGCCGCGGCGATCCGGTGCAACTCGAAAGCGCCCCAGTCTCAGGCAGCTTCTTTTCGATATTGGGTGCGCATGCGGCGCTGGGCCGGGTCTTTGATGAACATGACGATCAAGTAAACGGACCAAACGTCGTGGTGTTGAGTAATCGACTGTGGCGTGAACGATTCAACTCTGATGCGCAGATCGTTGGCCAGACGATTACCTTGAATCAGCGAGGCTTCACGGTCATCGGCGTGATGCCGGCCAGCTTCGAATTCCCCAGGGGCGTTGATCTTTGGAAGCCGTTACTGGCTTCAATGAATCCGCGCCTGATTGAGAATCGAGGCGCGGTCTATCTGCAAGTCATCGGACGGCTCAAACCCGGCATCACGCGCTCACAGGCCGAAGCGGAACTGAACACAATCATCGGGCGCGTCGCCGCCCAGCATCCGGAAACCAAAGCAGATGGATACCGCGCGGTACTCACGCCACTGACTGATCATCTGTTTGGTAATGCGAAACCAGCGCTGTGGGCGCTGTTCGCGGCCACCGGTTTCTTGCTGCTAATCGCGTCCGCAAACGTCGCGAACCTCTTACTGGCCCGCGCCACGTCGCGACGCAAAGAGTTGGCAGTTCGTGTCGCTTTGGGCGCCACCCGTTGGCAACTCATTCGTCAGTTGCTGTCCGAAAGTTTCGCGCTGGCACTCTGTGGCGGCTTAAGCGGAGTGCTGCTGGCGTATTGGCTGGTTGAGCTGCTCAAAGCGATTGCGCCCTCCGATATTCCGCGCCTGGAAGACGTGCGGATCAATGGCGCCGTGCTGCTCGTGAGTTTGCTTTGCACGCTGGTGACTATCGTCATCTTTGGTTTGCTGCCCGCGTTGACGTCCTCCCGGTTCAATCTCAACGAAACGATCAACGAAGCCGGCACAAGACTGACCAATACGCGCGCTGGTAATCGCTTGCGCGGCGCGTTGGTGGTGGCCGAAGTGGCAATGACGATTATCTTGTTGGCGGGTGCGACCCTGGTTCTACGCAGCTTCGTCAATTTGATGCACGTGCCGCTGGGTTTTGATCCGCACCAGGTATTGTCGATGCAATTGCGATTGAACGGTGAGAAGTACCGGGCGGTCGAAGCGAGGCGCGAGTTCTTTCGGCAATTGATCGAGCGCCTGGAAGCGCAGCCTGGAGTGATCGCGGCCAGCGGCGTGCTGATCCGTCCGCTTGAAGGCACGGTTGGATGGGATCTCGATTACGCTATTGAAGGCCAGTCGCTCGACGATGCGCGCCAGAACGCGATCGCCAACTACGAGAGCATCACACCGCATTACTTCAGCACCTTCGGCATTCCCCTTAAAGCGGGCCGTGGATTCGAGGCGCAGGACAAAGCCGACAATCCGCGCGTGGTGATCATAAGTGAAAGCATGGCTGTCCGATTCTTTGGCTCCCCGGCCGCGGCGGTCGGCAAGCGTCTCAGGCTTAATCCTGCTGATCCCGACGAGCCCTTGCACGAGATCGTGGGTGTCGCAGGTGACGTGCGCTATCGAGAGTTGCAAACTTCGAGATTGGACCTTTATGTCCCGCACGCGCAGAGCACGCCGAGCCTCAACCACTTCGCCGTACGCACCGCGATGGAACCTGCACAGGCTCTCGCGCTTGTACGCCGCGAGGTAGCGTCGCTCGATCCGAATCAGGCCGTAAGCCGCGTAGCCTCGATGGACGAACTCGCCGCCGCGCAATTAGCGCGTCCACGCTTCAATGCCGTGCTGTTGAATTGGCTCGCTGGTCTGGCGATGTTGCTGGCGGCGCTGGGGATCTTTGGCGTCATGACCTATGCGGTGGCGCAGCGCACCGGCGAACTGGGATTGCGCATCGCGCTGGGGGCACAACCGGGAAACATCATGACCCTGGTGTTGAGGCAGGGAATGAAGCTGGTGGCGCTGGGCGTGTTTTTGGGATTGATCGGCGCGGTGGGTATGACCCGTTGGTTGGTGAGTTTGTTGTATGGCGTGAGCGCAACGGATCCGTTGACGTTTTTCGTGATTGCGGTGTTGCCAATGGCCGTGGCGATGTTGGCATGCTGGATCCCGGCGCGGCGGGCTACGAGGGTGGATCCGCTGGTGGCGCTTAAATACGAGTGAGATTTGCGATTGTTTCGGTTGGCTTGCTCGCCGTTGCGTTGCTCGCTTGTTACATCCCGGCGAGACGCGCAACCAAAGTCGATCCGCTGGTGGCGTTGCGTTACGAATGAAAATTTGGGTGCCCTCTTTTTGGCAATTGGAGATTAGAGATAACATCATGGAAACACTCTTTAAAGACATCCAGTATGGAATCAGAAATCTTCTGAAGCGGCCGGGATTCACCGCCATCGCAGTAATCACATTGGTGCTTGGCATCGGCGCAAACACCGCTATCTTCAGCGTCGTCAACACCGTACTGCTTCGCCCTCTTCCCTTCAGCGATCCGGGCCGACTCACGCAATTGTGGGAAGCCAAAGTCAACAAGGGGCGCAACGAAATTCCTGCCTCATATCCAAACTTCGCCGACTGGAAAGACCGCAACCGCGTTTTCGAACAGGTGGCGGCTTACTCGGAATGGAATTTCAACCTGATCGGAGTAGGCGAGCCCGAGAGGGTCCGCAGCGCCATAGTCTCAGCGGAATTCTTTTCCGTTCTCGGTATCAAGCCTCTTCATGGACGCCTTTTCCTACCTGGCGAAGACGAACGCGGAAAGGATCTGGTGGTCGTAATCGGCGAGGGTCTCTGGCGGCGAAAATTCAACTCCGATCCAAATATTATCGGTAGATCGCTCAACCTCGACGACAAGTCGTTCACAGTCGCCGGAGTAATCGCTCGCGGCGTTCAGGCGCCCTTGTTGCCAGATGAAATCGAACTGTGGGCGCCCGTCTCGCATGGCTTTGGCGCTACGAATCGTTTCGGACACTACCTCAGCGTTATCGGCCGCCTCAAGCCTGGGGCCACGCTGGAGCAAGCCCAGGCAGATATGAACCACATCGCCGTCCAATTGGAGGCGCAGTACCCGGAATCAAACAAGAACCTGAGCGTCAGAGTCGTTTCACTGAACGAGCAGGTAGTAGGAAATTTCCGGATATCGTTGTTGGTGATGCTCGGCGCGGTCGTCTTCGTGCTGTTAATCGCTTCGGCCAACGTCGCCAACATGCTGTTAGCGCGCGCCGCAGAGCGTCAAAAAGAAGTTGCGATACGCACCGCGCTGGGAGCCGGTCGGTGGCGGATTGTGAGGCAGCTGGTAACTGAAAGCATGCTGCTCTCATTGATAAGCGGCATTTTTGGATTCTTTGTTGCGTTATGGGGAATTGAGTTGCTGGTCGCGTTGAGTCCTCCAAACCTTCCCAGGGTTAAGGAGGTCAGCGTTGACCTTCGCGTGCTCGGCTTCACGCTCGCCGTCTCGCTTCTGACGGGAATCCTCTTTGGACTCTTACCCGCGCTGCAAGCCTCGCGGCCAAACCTCAGCGAGAGACTTAAGGCAGGCGGTCGAAATGCGATGAGTAGCGTTGGTCGCCAACGCCTGCGTAGCGGTCTGGTGGTTGCGGAGATCGCGTTATCGTTGATGTTGCTGGTTGGCGCGGGTCTATTGATTAGAAGTTTCCTTCGGTTGCAAGCGGTCAACCCGGGTTTCAATTCCAGCAACGTGCTTACCATGCAACTCGATTTAAGCGGGCCGAATTACAAGAAAGGCTCGCAAGTCATCGCCTTCCAAAATCAACTTCTCGAAAGGATCAAGCAGTTGCCCGGTGTCGAACACGCCGGTACCCGCTCGTTTGTGCCTATCGCAAGCGACGCTTCTTTCGCCTACCTGCAGTTCCAGATCGAGGGCCGTCAGCCAGATGTTTCGGAAGGATCCGTGGCGTTTTATAACGCGGTCAGCCCTGACTATTTTCAGACGATGATGATCCCTTTGCGGAGTGGACGCTCGTTCAGCGATCAGGATGTAAGAGGCTCGCAAAATGTCGCCATCGTTAACGAAACATTGGTCCGCCGGTACCTCGGCAATGAAGACGCAATAGGCAAGCGAATCTCTCTTGAAGATCACCCCAAAGAAGCAGACTGGATAACCGTTGTGGGCGTGGTCGGCGATACAAAGCCGCGGGAGCTTCAGCGCGAACCAGTTGCAGAGCTCTATATGCCCTATAGCCAGCAGCCGGAGCCGGGCATGGCATTGATGATCCGTTCTTCGAGCGCGGCCGCAGCCTTGGCGACCGCGGTTCGAAACGAGGTGTTGGCACTCGACAAGAATCAGCCTGTCTACAGCATC
>Ga0193725_1000589_pt1 | contig 10466 bp, 4 predicted proteins | sample H2a2metaG_FD_143058 | JGI IMG/M metagenome (GOLD analysis project Ga0193725, IMG submission 143058) | Soil microbial communities from a riparian zone of the East river system, Colorado, United States - H2a2 | ecosystem: Environmental > Terrestrial > Soil > Riparian zone | place: USA: East River...
AGTTGCCGGATTGTTGAAGACCTGCTGAAATACGGCGAACATACGCGATCCGCTTTCATCATTCCACGCGTCCCGATGAATCAAACTGTCGGCATCCTCAATGCGGCTTATCAGGCGGAAATAGCGGCGATCCATCTCTTCAAAAAGGCCTTCGCGCCAGAAGCTTTGCAGCATCGGCCGATATTGCTGGAGCAGCGAGAGGTTGGGCATGATGGTGTCCCAGGTAACCAGATACTTGCCGCTTTCTTCCTGGGTGCCATAAATGACCCCCTTCAGGCACTGTTCCAGATACGCAACCAGATAGCGCGCATAACCGCCGAACATTTCGTCGCCGCCCTGACCACCGAGCACTACCTTTACGTTGGCGCGTGCCAGCTTCGACACGAAATACTGCGGAAAGATTCCGGGACCCGCAGCAGGCTCGTCCATCATGTAAATGAGCCCGGGCATGACGTCGGCAAAGTCACGTGCCGTAGGCCAGATCTCGTGGTAATTTGCGCCCGTATGCTCGGCAACCGCATGGGCGTAAATGCTTTCGTCATATTGAGGCCCTTCGCGAAAGGCGCCCGTGAACGTGTGAAACTCGCCGCCGTGAGCCGCTGACGCCAGGCAGACAACTGTGGAACTATCAATGCCGCCGGAAAGATGTGCTCCGACTGGCACGTCGCTGCGAAGTTGAAGCCGCACCGAATCCTTCAGGAGAAACTGCAACTCCTCGACGTAGTATTCCTCGGTGTGGTGGGTATCGAGCTGGTAGTCAAAATCCCAGTAGCAGACAATCGAAGGCCCGCGGTCGCGTCCCGGAGAAAAGGTGAGGTAATGGCCCGGCTCAAGTCGCCACACGTCTTTAAAAAGCGTTCGATCACGAAGGCAGAACTGGAAAGTGAGATATTCTTCGAGCCCCTGGGGATCATGTTTTGGCTCGACGAGGCCGGCCGCAAAGAACGCCTTTGGTTCGCTGGCAAAGCTGAGGCGCCGGCCATCGAGATGCCAGTAGAAGGGCTTAATGCCCAGGCGATCACGCGCGGCAAACAGCTTTTGCTGGCGCGCGTCCCAGATCGCGAAGGCAAACATACCATTCAGACGTTCGAGGCAGCGCTCCCCGAGTTCCTCGTAGAGATGCAGAATGACTTCAGTGTCGCTTTCAGTTCTGAAGGTGTGATGACGAACAAGGTCGCGCCGCAGTTCGATGTAGTTGTAGATCTCCCCGTTGAAAACGATCCAAAGCGACTCGTCTTCATTGGTCATTGGTTGGTGCCCGGTTTTTAGATCGATGATCGAGAGCCGCCTGTGCCCAAGTCCGATTGGGCCATCAAAGTGCGACCCGAAATCGTCAGGACCGCGATGCACAAGCGATTCCATCATCGCAAGCAGTGCATTGCGATCGACGATAGCGCTTCGATCGCGCTCAATGATACCGGCTATTCCACACACGGATTAGTTCCTCTTTAACTATCACTTGTCTGATAACAGACATCCGTCATTTTTAACCTGGCGGGCGAAAATGCATTTCAACGTTCATATCTTTCGGCAGCGCAAGACAATCGCCAAACCGAATGAGTTGCTGAGAACGCGATGGAGGGCGCCCGGTATCGGCACGGGAAACGCACGTCGAGGAAGGCCGCACCGACTCTCCTCGAGGACTTGGAACCGACCTCTCAACATGGCGTAAAGCTCAGATCGCGTGAACGCCCTGGCGATCGGGTTGTCGGCCCCGTCGTAGAGCCGCACCAATTCCTCAGGACTGGAAGCATTGAGCATGCTCTCACGGCCGCGCCCACGCAGCGCGATCCAGGGGCGCATCATTGCGACCACGACTTTAAATAACGGGCGCGAGCGTAAGAACCACACCTTGAAATTGACAGAGAAACAGAGCGTGCCGCCGGGTTTGAGCACGCGATAAAACTCCTCTATGCAGCGATCAGTGTATTGTGTGTACTGAATCACCGCGAGGGAATTCACGTGATCGAAGGATGAGTCCTTATACGGAAGCTGCTCGGCATTGCCCAGGCGGAGATCCACTTTGAGTCCATACAGTTCAGTTCGGCGGCGAGTCAGATCAATTGCGGCGTCGCTGAGGTCGCATCCGCTCACCTCCGCTCCAAGTCGGCAGAACTGGTGCACCCAGAATCCGATCCCACAACCGGCATCCAGCACGCGGCTTCCCGGGACCACGTCGCAAGTAATAATTCGGGGAAGCACGCCTGAGTGTTCGTAAAGCAAGACCTGTTCGTGCTCCTCAAAGAAGGCCTTGTGACCAGGAGGATGGCGCGACTCTCCGGCGAACAGAGGGTTTTCATTCCAGTATTGTCGGACGGCCTCGAGATCTGGCCTCACATTCCCTTTAAGCGGCTCCGAAGAGAAATCTAACACGTTGTCGAGCCTCCTTTTCATCACTGATTGAGTGGTCTTCCAGGGTGCCGTTTAGTGGTCTGGTCGGGCGAAGAGCCTAGAACAAGCTATTCTGGGGATACGTCTCGATGGGTAAGATGGCAGGGGATTCGAGCAAGCGACCGTCCGAGCCATAGACCCGACGCTTACGTTCTTCAATGTCGAGCATCCACTTTCGACCCAGGTCGCCCCAGTAGAGACCATACTTGGCGATTAGCATGAAGTAGCCAAGTGTCGTGATGCTGGTTACAACCTTGCTCGAACTCAGCTTTTTGTCATAGCGCAACACGAAGCCAACTTCAGCCACGTGAGCCCCCATCATTTTGCACTTGATTATTTTCTCAACGGTACCGGTAAACCCCATGCCTTTCAAATCAATAAACCGATTTCCGAAGATTGTGATGGCATCCTGGATCAATGAAGCGCGATAGGCCCGGAAGCCACTGGTGTATTCCCACACGCCACGGATGGGGAATACTGTTTTCATCAGGAGGTTGGCGATGCGACTAATCAAGCGCCGATACCAATCCACGCCAATCTGACCACCGCCAGGAGCATAGCGTGAGGCAATCACCACCTCATACCCTTCTTTCAACTTGGCGACCATCGCTGGGATGTAGCGCGGGTCGTGAGTGTCATCACAATCCATGCGGACGATGATGTCACTGGGAGAGGCGACTTCGGCGATATGCTCGAAGCCGTTGCGTGCCGTTTCGCCGAGCCCCCGATTATATTTGTGCCTAATAACATCAATCGCGTAACGCGCAACCAGGTCCGCCAGAATTTGATCAGTGTTGTCGCGACTGCCATCGTTCACAACCACTATGCGGTAGGCAGAGCGCATCTCGCGCATCACTGCTTCGATCTTCTTGATCAAAGGTTCGAGCGCAGACTCTTCGTTATATGCGGGCAACAAGACATAGATCATTGTGTTATGAACACCTCCCATATAGTGACTAGGTTTCGCCGTGCGCAGATGCATCGGCAACTACGAGTTGCGGCTCCAAAAGGTCCGGAAACGACAACGTGAATTCAAAGCGGGCCTCCCCTGTACGGTTGAGTTGGGTAGTAATTCCGCCAACCCGCACCTGCGGGGTTGTTTCGAGCTGGCACTGGTGGAAATATTTCGCCGAGCCCATGTGGATGGCAGTGAACCAGCACGGCAGCGCGACTTCATCAACGTGAAGTCTCTGAGGGCCGACCATCCTTAGGTGGTCGCGAAAGCAGATGCTGTTCGCGCCAAACGTCACCAAGCGGTTAAGGCGAAATGGTCCAGGATGCATGGATGTGATGAGTCGCCTCACAATTTGCCGCCGCAGCCAACTGCCGAGTCTAATGCTGCGGAAAAGCGTGAGGTTCAAAAGGCGAAGAAGAATATAATTCTCGGGCGTGGGGAGTAACTGCCGAACTTCTCCAAAGGTAGTCTCGCAGGCCACTTCGTGGGACGCAGTCGTCACTGCACCGTGCCCGAGACCGATAAGCTGCGAAGTCCAACGGCGTTTGCCAGTCCGTACGATATACCCTGCGTCCTGGTAAGCAATCTTTCCGGTACGCTTATCACAGATTCGAGTGACACCACCCTTCGAAGCATTAAGGACCGCGTAGTAGGAACGGGTACCTACCACAATAATATTGGATTCAGCGAAACTGCGAATGCCGTCCAGCGATTCGCAAGGGAGACGCGGCACTTCCTTTTCATACGGCCAGTCCGTTATCAGGCATGCCTCGAGGTAGGAATAGGAGAGCGACGATAGGTTTTCGCTGTCCGAGACCAGCGGCGTAACGACATTATGGGAGGCGAGTCGCTCACGCATGAACCTCGCAATTGCCGCGGCCCTGGGAAGTTCGGCGGCAAGTAGTTCAAAGCCGCCGGGATAATAAAGCGAGGTATGCCGGCTGCCATAGACGCCGCCAACACTCCCATCCTGATGCAAGCAGTGGGAGTAGAAATCGATGCTGTGCCGCAACGAGTCAAGTAGACGCGACGAACCCGTACGCTTCCAATAAGTCGCTAAATAAAAGATGCCGAGCGACTCGTATCCGGGATCGGGTCCGCCATATTCGCGATACCATCCGTCAGGCGACTGCTTACTTATGATCAGATCTATGATCTCCTGGGCACGTCGGCTGAATCTCTCGTCCCCAAGGAACTCATACGCGTTGTGGAACGCCAGCGCATAGTGCGCATGGTGATTGCTGATGAAGGCATAGTCCTCACTGCTGCGAAGAGCAAACTCACAACTCGTTCGAACGACATCCTGAATCACGGGGCGAAGATAAGGAGTCAATTCGTCACCCATGATTCGCTCGGTTTCAGTTAAGAAATACGCCATTGCCAAGCTGACGCCATACTCCTGGGTGTAGGGTCCCGGGCCATCAAAAGCGCCGTTCTTGTGCTGCCGGCGGCATATGTTCTCAATGCTGGCTTCAATCCAGGCCAGGATTTGCGGGTTACCATGATAAGGACTGTCTCTGAATTCGTGACGCCAGAGTAGCGCCAGCGGATATAACCCAGCCTGGAGCATCGTGAGCGGGTAGTCGCGAAACTTCCATCCCCAGTGCTCACGATCGAAGCTTCCATAACTCACGGAGTGTTGCTCGCGATCGAGATTGCCCAGCAAGCGTTCGGCCGTGCCAAGGACCTCCGGCAAGTAAGCGGCCAGGCGAGCGTCATCGCTGGCCTGCGGCTGTATCTGCATCGCGGCTGTCATCGGTTTGGATTTTAGAAGATTGTGCACAGCGTTCATATCTCGTGCTCAGGACAAACGTCTGGTCAGCAATTCTCCCGCTAAGCGAAACAACGGCATTGGCGCTAACGAAAGCAACTGACGATAAATGGCGACCCCGGGATCGCAGCTGTCCAATTCTTTCATTGCGCTGCCATTTACTGAGTATTGAAAATTCGGAATTACGAACTGCTCCCCGCCCCACTTGCGCTTAAAGGTTAGTAGGCCTTCCTGGTGCGGTGAGTCAGCCCCAAAGTAGAACCTTTTATATCCTGCCTCCGCAGACCAACGTATCGCTTCCCAGAAAAGTAAGTCGTTTGGACGCATTTCAGCCAGCCTCGGATCAGAACCCATGTAAGCCGACGTGACCTCATCCTTATAGGTAAAAATGAACAATCCGGCGACCGGCCTGTGATCTTTCTCGACCAGTAATAGCTTTGCGAGTCCCTGGGTGACCAATCTCTCGTGGATGGATCGAAAGAGTCGCTCAGGGTACGGAGGGATTCCAAGTTGTTTTCGAGTTTTCAAAAATACCTGGTAGAAGCGTGCGATGTCGTGTGGATCAACGGTCCATCGAACTTGCAATCCAGCGTTTCGCGCTTTCTTCACCGCTCGACGTGTCGGTGAACGAAGGACGCTATTCCAAATCTGCTCAGGGTCCTCGACCAACGGAACGACCGTAGTCATCCAGTAATGCTCTTCCTGAAAACCCATGGACTTGAGGAGTTTGCTGGAGTCTTGGGAGGGAAACTTGAAGCGCAACCTCTTCGCTCCGGTTTTTTGGCTTAGTTCAATGGCCTTCCTTACCAGCAGCTCGCAGGTCTGATATTCGTCGAAAAGCGGCCCGCCGCGATCCCGTAGTGGAACAGAGACCAGTTCAGCCGCGGATATTCCATTCACAAGGTACAAAGGTAGTATGCCAACGATCTTGTCGTTCGAGTGCGCTGCGAGCAGGAAATTACGGTGGCCGAAGGACTCTTCCGTAACACTCTTCCAGGCGGTCGTGTGGTAGATCAGCCCATTGGGGTGCGAACCAACAAAGTTGTCCCAGGACTCATATTCATCGGGACCAATCACATCCACGTCGACACGTTCCTTTTGTGTGAGAACCTGAAGCTTTTCGGTTTTGACCGCTAACTGAACCGTCTCATTAGTTCTGTCTCTTGAATGCTCCTCCAACAACTTTTCGTACCTGAGATAATCGAGGACGATTTCGCGAGGCTTTCGAAACACCACTGATGAATCGAGGTGCTTTTCGATAAACCTTTGCAGCCAGGCTCCGTACCGCGGATAGAAGTCGCTGTTCATGCCGCGCGGATGATAATCGACGACAACAACGCCGTTAGTCTTCTGGGCGGTCTCCACCAATTGGCGCGCATAGGTTTCAGGTTCGACAATCTGGTTCTCAGTTAGCCGGCGATCGAAGTGGTCATCCATCCAGGCCGGTGGAAGTTCCACGAGATCAAGCTCACGACGCTGGCCCGAGTGAAAAATGCGAAACGGATGACAGATGCCTCGACGGAAGCCGGGATAAAATTCGAAAGCCAGCGAGCTGTCATAAACAAGACCAACTTGCTCATGCTTGAGCAAAGTGTCATGTGGGGCAGCGGGATCGAGGCGCCAGTAGTGATGGCGATTTCCTTCCACGCGAACGCCGGCCGCCTCTTCCAGCGAGGCTTTCTCCCGCCGCAGCTGTTCGACGTCTTGATAAGCGTTGTACGAGGCATGCAAGCCGATCTCGCATCCTTCATCTTTGAGATAGCGGAACAGCTCGGCAAATTCAGTTGACCGGATGTCGTAAAAACCGTCAGGAGTCCCCGCTGCATATTGGATCAGAGATCCCTTTCGAGCCATAAAATAGAAGGCCGAGCGAGCTCCCAGGCGTTTTTCAAATTCGACCCAGTCTGCGAACTTCCAGAAGTTATTCGTGCCGTTTAAGACGCCTTTGATTGACGGAAGACTCTTGAGCCCACGCGATTTCAGCAAACGCAGACATTCGATCGAGCGGACTATTTGGGGATAATCGACGTCGTGTGAAAGGACAAACGCCGCCCTGACTCCTCGCGTGATCCAAGGCAGCTCGCGCGGCTCGTAACCCAATTCCTTAAAAAACTTTCTGACCAGGAGACCGTAGACGGAGACAAGGGGTTTGGCGGCTAAAGAATTCTCCAGGAACGATGAGCCGTCCAGTTTGAAGTTGTCCCATTTATCTCGCTGGTAGCGTGTCTCAGGCGCCCCGGTAAGCAACCAGAAACAGGCAAAAACAATATCGTTGGAAAAGTTCAGCGTCGCATTGCTTGAGCGGTAACCCTCGTGGCCGTTGGTTTCGCAGAAGTTAAGGAACGAGATGCCGTCGGTTTCAGAAACCGTCCGGACTTCCATCTGCGGCGCAGCAGCGAACGACCTTCCGCAAGAGGTGATGTTAATCCGCGCGTCTATCTCTGTTTTGGGGCCGTAATAGATGTCCAAACGCTCACCAGGATCGGCTCCCTGGATCCAGACGAACTCATGGGCGAAACCTGCCAACCGAAGCAACGTGCGCAACACGTACTTTATTTCCGGTCCCCAGGCGTCCAGCGATTCATCGATACCGACTCTAAGTGTCACGGGAATATTAGCCTTGGTCATCGAGAGTATGTAGAGGTTCGCCCTGAGAGAGTGAATTTCGTGAGAATGGCATCGCCAGCTCCGCCATAAGAAGCTTGTGCTGCGTTACGCACGGGCCAGTTACTGGAATCACTCTCACCACCGAAATAGAAGTTGCCTGCGGCGTCCAGCGTCGCACCCCGCCCATATTCTTCTCCAGCTCCTCCAAGATAACTTGCGTACAGCAACTGGCTGAAATCAGCAGCGAGTTTCACGACCATGGCGTCGCGATTTCCTCTCAATTTTGTCTGCGTGGCGTCTGTTGTAGCAGGAAAATCTGCAGAGGTGGTGGTCCCTGTGAAGCAAACGTTCCCGTCCTTGTCGACCGCCATGCCCTCGGGCCTATCGTTGCCGCTACCGCCAACCAACGTGCTTGCCACCAGTCGTGTGCCGTCAGCGGATATCTTGGCAACGAACGTGTCGTTCCCTCCTCCGAATCTCCGCTGGAAGGCGCCGGGAGTTGTCGGGAAATCCGGCGACGTCGTTGGCGCTGCTACATAGCAGTTGCCGGCGGCGTCAACGGCGAACTCGTGGGTTTCGGTCGATTCATTCTTTGAGCCACCCAGGTATGTGCCCCAGACGAAGTTGCCCTTGTCCGGCGTCAGCTTTGCGACATAAAGATCTTCATCACCAGCGTATGTCCGGTCATAGGCGTTGGCGTTGGTCGCGATGTCAGTGGACTTCGTTGTGAACAGGACATATGGATTGCCGGCGGCGTCGAGACGTATGGAGTTCTGGTTGCTCTCCCAGTCTGATCCGCCCAGGTAAGTTGCCCATAGCACTTGTGTGCCGTCTGATTTGATTTTGGCGAACACGGCATCCTGGTCGCCACGCGGCCGGTTGTTAAAAGCGCTCTGCACCGCTTGCGGGTAGTCCCCCGCGTTGCGACCCGACGCGATATAAATATTGCCGGTCTGATCAAGAGCCAAATCGCGAATTATGCGGGGATCGGACGTGCCGAAGTAGCTTGCCCAGACTAAGGTTGATCCGTCCGGCGCGAGCTTCGCGATGAAGCCGTCCTGCGGACCATAGAAGTCAGCTTCCTGACCGCCCATGAACGTCGGCTGAAAGCTGCCAGCCGTTACTGGAAAACCGCGACCGGCACGGCCAGCAACATAGACATAGCCCTGGGCATCGACCTTAATGGCGTAAGCGCGATCATAGTTCGGACCGCCGAGGAAAGTGGACCAGACGAGTTTGCCGGAAGGGTCAAGTTTGGTAACGAAAACGTCGAATCGATCTATCCCCTTGGAATCAGGCGATCCGGGATTATGCTTCGTTTGATAGGCACCAGGAGTAACGGGAAAGTCGGGTGAGACTGTGCCGCCCGTGACATAGACGTTTCCGTGGCTATCGGTCGTGACATCACGAATGGAATCGAGCTGCGAACCCCCGAGGTACGTCGAGAAAGTTAACTCAAATTCGGAAGGTTCTGTTGCAGGCATCGCGAACTTAACGACGGCGACGTAACTTTCATGAAAGACCGGTTCGCCGTGTCGTTGAATCAAGCGGCCGAGCAATTCTTTATCATCGGCATGATAGGTCACTACATAAAGGGGTCTTTGCAGATGATATAGATAGTTGAGCTGGTGCGCGGCTAAGTCGTGACCGCTAGCGACGTCTCGAGCAATCCTGGCTCGAACAGCGGCGTCTTTATAAGGACTATTGAGGTAACTTTCCTGGTCCGTAAACAGCGCGCGCGCTGTGAAAGCCGGAAGCTCTGCGACGTTGCCCGACATTTTTACAGGCTCGTCGGGATTACAGATGAAGACCGCGTCGGCCGGCGTTTGCTTCTTGGTCCAATCATACAGCTCCGCAAGTGGACTCTTCTCAGGAAGCCGCACCAGATTTTGGCCGTGGAATTGAAGCGGGAGGTCAGGTCGTCCTGTGAACGAAAAGAGCGTGGCGACTGCGGCGGGCAGAAAGAGCGCGAACAGAACCAAACACAGAGTTGATTCCTTGAGCTGTCTTCCCTTCAGCTTCAGCGCGTTGCCGGCCCACGCCAGCGCAGGCACGGCCAGGAGACCCTGAGCAGCGTTGGTCACGTTATGCTCGTTCCCTTCCTGCAGGTGAATCAGAGGAACAACCAGCAAAAGCAGGAAGCCGCTGGCCGCGATTGACCAGAGCCGGTACCGCCTTTGAGCCGGCGCCTTAGCGACGCCCCAGAGGGCAAGCGGAACTAAAAGAAGAAAATTGGCCGAGAGAGCCGCTAGCTTAATCAGCGCCTGCGAAGGAGAACTCAGACTGGCTGTCCCCTCGATAGAAAACAGGTGGTAGAAAGTCGGTAGGGCCAGCACTATGCCGGCGAAAGAGGCCAGCGGAAAAAGAAACGCATCACGCTTGCCTGATGCCGGAATGGTTCCGGGATCTTCGCCGAGCTTCACGGCGAATAAGACCAGTGAAACTATTGCGAGGGTCACTGAGACGGCGAGTCCGAGGACCGGGTTGAGGGCGACCATCAGCGCCGTAACCACACAAACGCCCATGCCTGTGCCGATGCTTGCCCGCGTACCGAGCAGCAGAAAGAGCAGCACCATGATTAATGCGAGTGCCGGCGCACGCGAGGAAATATCAAGGAACCAGACAACGTTCTGACCGTGGCGCCAGTCACCAGAGATTTGCATGGCAGACAAGAGTGGGTGTGTCATCCACTGGTCGGCCAATTGATCACTAACAGACAATTGTTCCACCGATTGTTGTGTT
>Ga0193725_1000590_pt1 | contig 10466 bp, 6 predicted proteins | sample H2a2metaG_FD_143058 | JGI IMG/M metagenome (GOLD analysis project Ga0193725, IMG submission 143058) | Soil microbial communities from a riparian zone of the East river system, Colorado, United States - H2a2 | ecosystem: Environmental > Terrestrial > Soil > Riparian zone | place: USA: East River...
CAAGGAACACGGTGGACTTACGAGAGCCAACGGCACGCGCTTTCGTGATATGGTGTTGTCGAGGGGAGGGACAGAGGATGCCGCGATGTTGTATCGGAATTTCCGCGGTCGCGATCCAAACGTCGATGCGCTGTTGGAAGAGCGCGGGCTGAAGGGGAACTAACTTCGCCGAACGCCGCGATCGCGGCGCTGCGGCTGGCATCTCTGTATGGGGTCGGCGAGGGTATCCTCTTCGGGCCGCACACTCGCTTGGTCGGAGCCCCTAACTGCGCTCCCTCGCTCTGCTCGGTCGCGGGTCTCCTCCTCGCGCTCGTTTGCAGCGGCCCTACGAGGACACCCTCACCTCCCTGCATAGATCTGTAACGGCAGCGGCGCTCCGCGCCGCGCGTGTGCGCTTCGTCCCCCTTTCTCACGGACTTGCCGAGCGAAGCTCGGCGCGCTCCCGCGCATAGTTTCGGGTGACTGCGCGCGACGTGCGCGCGAATGCATGAACGTGTGCGCGAAAAGTCCCGCGTGAAGGGCGCGACGCGTCGCGAGAATGCGCCGAAGAGATCCCAGAAGCGCGCGACCAAAGGCGCGACACCGGCGACAGACTTCGCGTCGAAACCTAGAGGGAAGGCGGAGGGGTTCCTCGTAGGCGCTTTCCAAAGCGAGCGCGAGGAGGAGACCCGCGACTGAGCGGAGCGAAGGAGCGTTGTTAGGGGCTCCGACCAAGCGAGCGTAGCGCCGAAGAGGATCCCCTCCGCCGTACCGGCTAAGACTTCCGTCGCTTCACACTCTTCGTCTTTTTCGCGCGTTTTGCCGCAGACTTCTTCGACGCGGATTTCTTCGGCGCGGGCTCACGCGCATAGCCCTGAGTCGCGAGTCTCTGCCCTGACATCTGATATCCTATCGCGGGCATATCCGACACACCCGTCGCATCGATCCAGTTGTTGTAGAACTGAAACAGCGAGCACACGGTGATCGCGTCGTAAAGCGCCTCATCGGACCAGCCGGCTTTGCGCGCGACGTCCACATCCCCCTGACCTATGGTAGTGGAGTCGTGGACCATCTTCTTGATGAACGCGTAAAGAGATCGATCCTTCGCCGAGATCGGCGCGCTGTCGAGATCATTCAGAATGCTCTGAATTAAATCGCGATCACCATTCAGCTCCGCCGCGACCGCGGCGTGAGAGCCAATTCAAAAGAGACACTGGTTGAGCTTCGACGTGAACGCCGCGATGAGCTCGCGCTGCCACGATGGCAGGGGTGAGGGACCGCGCATCACTCCTTGCGTGAACAACGACAAATACTGCGTTTGCTCGGGTTTGAACGCGAGTAAATGCATTATCTGCGGAATCGGGACGCCGGCAGAGCGCATTTGTCCGAACACCGTCGCGTATGGCTCGCGTGCGCTGTAGTTCTCGACGTCACTCAAGAACATCGGCTTCATGGAGTTATGGGCTTCATTGTGATCGCATTCTCGTCCGGGATTCCGTCAGGTAGACGACACAAAATCCGTATTCACTCATATGATGTCACCCGCCCACCCGAGATTCCATAGTGTTTGTTGCCCCCCGAAGAGATACTCAATCTTGACAATTCCTTCACCAGACAGCATTTATGGCCACGCGTTTCAATTCCCACGCTGGACGTTCGCCGATTTCCGGGTCACTGGACAAGTCGGCAATCTTTGCGTACCCGGAACGGACGCAGAAAATCGAGCACGGTTAGCTGTTCACCACCCCGTCCGTGGAGGACCTCCGTATGGCAGCTGTTCGTCGTCTCACTCTCGCACTAGTGGTCGGCCTTTTAGTGTCGACTCGACTGGGTGCACAAACCCCGGTCCCACCCACAGGAACAATCACAGGACGAGTCCTTGACGCCGGGACGCAGCAACCTGTCCCAGATGTCAGCGTCTTCGTCGAAGGCACGCGCAGAGGCGCGGTCACCGCAGCCGACGGTACCTTCAGCATCGGCGGCGTACCATCCGGCTCGCAGACAGTGCGGGCCCGTCGCATCGGATTCGGCGCGCCGGTTCAGACAGTCGTCGTGCCCAATGGCGGATCGATCGCCGTAATCTTCGGGCTCGACCGCAAAGCAGCCGTCCTCGAAGAAGTCGTAACGACTGGCTACGGCACGCAGCGGCGACTCGCGATCACCGGATCGGTCGCGACGATCGATGCGGATCAGGCAAAGGTCGCCGTTCCAACGAACGTGACCAACATGATCGAAGGCCGGGCAACCGGTGTCCAGATTACCCAGAACAGTGGTGAGCCCGGTGCGGGCGCCCACGTTCTGATTCGCGGCGGTACCTCGATCAGCGGCGGCAACGAGCCGCTTTACGTCATCGACGGTGTCGCGGTGTCGGGCAATCAGACGGAGCCAGGCGGTATGGGAATCAGCGGCGATCCGCCGCTTCCGCGTAACCCGCTCAACCTGATCAATCCGTCGGACATTCAGTCGGTCACGATCCTCAAGGACGCAGCGGCCACGGCGATTTACGGCGCACGCGCGGCGAACGGCGTCATTCTCATCGAGACCAAGAGAGGCAGCGGCACCGGCCCGACCATGGAGTACGATTTCTCCGCCGGCAACTCCTGGGCGCCAAACAGGCTCAATGTTCTGAGTGGCTCTCAGTACCACGACTTCATCGCGACTCAAGTCACGAAGGGCGTGCTCAACGCGAGCGTGCTTGCTCAAGAGGGAACCGCCAACACCAACTGGGAAGAGGCGCTGATGCGTCATGCCCCGACGGTAAATCACAACATCTCCTTCGCCGGCGGCTCCGCGAACACCGCGTATCGCGCTTCACTCAACTTCTTCGACCAGGAAGGAGCGGTGATCGCCAACGGACTCAAGCGCTATCAGGCGCGCGTCAACGGGACCCACCAGGCAATGGACGGCAAGCTGCGGATGAATCTCAATCTCACCGGCGCGCACGTCATCAACGACTACCTCCCGTTCAACGAGAACTCAGGCTTCGAAGGCGGAGTTTTCGTCAACATGGTGAACTTCAATCCGACCCGGCCGATCACTGTTACGGATCCCGCGACAGGCGTAACGAGCTACTTCGAGATTGGCCCGGGCGCGCAGTCGGTGCGTAATCCTGTTGCGATCGCCAACCAGATTCTCGCCAAAGGCGTCTCCGACCGCACGCTCGGCAACACGTCGGCGGATTACGACATTTTCCCTTCCCTCACAGCGCGAGTCAATCTCGGCATCGATCGCACTGGCGGGACTCGTAGTGATTACTGGCCGCGGGCGAGTGCGGTTGGCGCCGGTTTCAATGGATTGGCAAATCGTGCGAGTCGCGACGAAACGAGCAAGCAGCTACAGACGCTTCTCACGTTCCATCCGACGCTCTCAGCCTCGCGTGAGTTCGACCTGGTCGGCGGATACGAGTTCAACGGAAATACCGTCAACGAATTCGGCGTCCAGACCCGCAGCTTCCTCACGGACGCTTTCACTTTCAACAACCTCGGCGGCGGCATCACGCTCGAGCCTCCGTACTCGTACCGCACCGACAGCCGTCTCGTCTCGTTCTTCTCGAGAGCGAACCTCGGCCTGGCGGAGAAGTACTTCCTTACCTTCGTCGTCAGAAAGGACGGAGCATCGCAGTTCGGTGCGAATCACAAGTGGGCAACCTTCCCGGCGATCTCGGGATCCTGGCGCCTAAGCCAGGAGTCGTTCATGAAGACAGGGCCGTTCAGCGAGCTGAGATTGCGCGCTGGCTGGGGAAAGCAAGGCAATCCAGCCGTACCGCCGTATTCATCGCTGATCCTGCTCGGAGCGGATGGTAACTCGCGCTACGCTTTCGGTGACGTGCCAGTCACGGGCGTGACCCCGATCAGCAATCCCAATCCGGATCTGAAATGGGAAGAAACGGCGCAGACCAACCTGGCACTCGACTACGGAATCTTGGGCAACCGGCTAAATGGTAGCCTCGAGTACTACGTCAAGAACACGCACGACCTTCTGCTGTCGGTAGCAGTACCACAGCCGGCAGTCGTATCCAACCGGCTCGAGAACATCGGCAAGATCCGCAATAAGGGAATCGAGTTCTCACTCGACGGATTGGTCATGCAGCGGAGCCAGTTCAACTGGAGCGCCGGATTCGCATTCTCGCACGACAAGAACGAGGTCATCGATCTTGGCGGCCGCACATTCATTCCCGACGTACTGGCAAGTGGCCAGGGACAGTCGAATCAGTTCGTCCAGCGCATCATGCCGGGCGAGGCAATCGGCACGTTCTTCGGACCTGTCTTCGCCGGTGTAAATGCCGCCGGGCTGCAGCTGTTCAACCACTACACAGTCACCCGTGACGCCGCCGGAAACGAGACGAGCCGCGTGCTGGCTGGTCAGGTTACCTCGACCGGAATCACAGGCGACGACTTTGTAATCCTGGGTGATGCGAACCCGAAGTACACCCTTGGAATTCACACAAACGGAAACTGGAAGAGTTTCGATTTCAGCATGCTGATCAATCGGGTCGCGGGCCAGAAGGTGTTCAACAACACCGCGCTGGTTTACGGGACCAAGGGCAATGCGCTCCAGGACAAGAACTTCCTGGCGTCGGCCCTGACTGATCCGACAGACATTCACGAGCCGGCGATTTACTCGTCGAAGTGGGTCGAGGACGGATCGTTCACGCGTCTTGCCAACATCACCGTCGGCTGGACGTTCGACCCGCCGGGAGCTCTCGGCCTTGCCAAGGGTGCGCGCGTCTACGTCTCGGGCGACAATCTCCACCTGTGGACGCCTTATACGGGTTACGATCCCGAAGTCCACTCACAGCTGCCCGGTATTGCCCCGCGCGGCATCGATTACCTGCACTATCCGCGTCCCCGCACAATTACGGGAGGTCTCCGTGTCGCTTTCTAGGAACCCAATAATGAAAACGAAAATTGCTGCCGGAGTGCTCGCACTCCTCGTGCTCGCCGCGCCGGCGTGCACGGACCTCACCGAGGTGCCGCAGAGCGCAATCACCCCCGAGAACTTCTATCGAAATAGTGATGAAGCGCTTGGTGGACTGGCGTCGGTGTACGCGCAGCTGCGTACCACCAACGACGAGTACTACAACATCTCCGAGATCAGTACCGACGAGATGATCGTCCCGACGCGCGGTCAGGACTGGTACGACAATGGGAAGTGGCTCGATATCCATCGTCAGACCTTCACCGCCAACAGCCCAGCCGGGCTCGACAACATCAACTCGGCGTGGACCAACCTCTTCATCGGCGTCGCCCGAGCCAACGTCGTGCTCGACGGTATCTCCAATACGAACTTTACCGGCAAGGCATCGATGGTCGCCGAGGCGCGGGTGTTACGCGCGTTGTACTACTACATGCTACAGGACGCGTTCGGTGGAGTGCCGATCGTGACCGACGTCGCCATCGAGCCGCGTGCGCAGAACACGCGCGCGGAAGTCTTCGCCTTCATCGAGACAGAGCTCAAGGCAGCGAGACCTGATCTGCCGGCCACGTGGGCGCAGAACATGAACGGGCGCGTGACACAGGGTGCGGTTGACGCGATTCTCGCCAGCCTATATCTGAACGCCGAGGTATTTACCGGCACAGTGAGCGCCACGGGCCTGACGAAAGGCACGCAACACTGGACGGACGCAGTGGCCTCTGCCAATGCCGTCATCAACTCCGGGCATTACTCGCTCTCGACCGACGCGAATTCGGGTTGTGCGACGGTTGGATGCGGGTGGAGAAAGAGTTTCACTGCTGATAACAACCTCTCGCCCGAAGTCATCTTCGCCGTCAAGTACATCGCGGTTACGGACATCGGCCTGAACTTCCTGATGCGGGCTTTGCACTACAATCAGATCAACGGCTCGGAGGCTCCGTGGAATGGCTTCTCGACGCTGGCCGACACCTACAACGCATTCGACCCCGCCGACGAGAGGACCCAGATATTTCTTGCCGGCCCGCAGATCAATCTTGCTACCGGTGCGCCGGCGCTCGATCGACAGGGGAATCCACTGGTCTTCGATCCGAATATTCCGGATGTCACAGCAGCAACCGAAGGTCAGGGCGTTCGTATCGACAAATGGCCGCTCGATCCCAATCACGTTGCTCGTAATAACGGGAACGACTATGCCTGGTTCCGCCTCGGCGAGATGTACCTGATCAGGGCGGAAGCGGAGAACGAGCTTGGCCAGACGGCGGCTGCGATTACGGATATCAATCTGATCCGCTCCCGTGTGTTCTCACCGGCCAAGCCACTCGCTGCCGGTCTCACTCAGCAGCAGGTGCGCGACGCGCTTCTGAAGGAGCGTCTGTATGAGCTCACGGCAGAGGGCAAGCGCCGTCAGGATCTGATTCGCTTCAACGCGTTCACCTCGGGGACATGGTACGCCAAGACCACCAACACCCCGTTCCGCGTCCTATTCCCGATTCCGCAGACGCAGATCGAAACCAATCCTCTGCTGGTGCAGAATCCGGGTTATTAGTTCAAGCAGACACACACTTCTTTTCATCATGGCCTGTCCTCTTCGGGGGGCAGGCCATGATGTGCTAAAGGTGGTCAATAGTTGAAAAATGCGGCCTTGAGACTGAGGCTCCGCTATCTCCTTCCCGCGTTGTATCTCGCCGCATGCACCGGCAACGAGCAAAAGCAGGAAACCTCCCGCGGCAGAACGGCGGCGCCGCCAGTCGACAGCCATTTATTCTCTCTGCTTCCGTCGAGCTATACGGGCATTCAGTTCGAGAATCGGCTGAAGGAGACGCCCGATCTCAACGTCTTCACCTACCGCAACTACTACAATGGCGGTGGAGTGGCCGCCGGGGACCTGACTGGAGACGGCAGGCCGGAAGTCATGCTGACATCGAATCAGCACGGCAATCGCCTCTATCTGAACAAAGGGAACTTCCAGTTCCAGGACATCACGGCTGAAGCGGGAGTTGGCGGCAAGGGCCTATGGGCTACCGGCGTCACCTTCGCCGATGTGAACGGCGACGGCCTGCTCGACATCTACGTCTGCTACGCCGGGAATGTCGCGGGCAAGCAGCGCGCGAACGAGCTCTACATCAATCAGGGTCTTAACGCGAACGGCATCCCGACGTTCAAGGAGATGGCCGCCGAATACGGAATTGCCGACGAGGGGCCGTCCACTCAGGCAGCATTTCTCGACTACGACCGCGACGGGAAGCTGGACCTCTTTCTCGTCAATAACTCATTCCGCCCAGTCAGCGGCGCCGCCGCCCGCAACATCCGGAACGTTCGCGATCCACTCGGCGGCCAGAAGTTGTTCCACAATGATGGCAATGGCCATTTCACCGACGTGAGCGCGAAGGCCGGCATATACGGCAGCGAGATCGCCTTCGGACTGGGCGTTGTGGTGAGCGATGTGAATCGTGATGGCTGGCCCGACATCTATGTCTCGAACGATTTCGACGAACGCGATTATCTCTACATCAACAACCACGACGGAACCTTCGACGAGCGTCTCGACAAGGAGATGCCGTACATCTCCTACTTCTCGATGGGGCTCGACATCGCCGACGTCAACAACGATGGCTGGCCGGATATCTACACCACTGACATGCTGCCGGTGGATGAGTACCGGCTGAGGACGACATCGTCATTCGAGGGCTGGGAGAGTTACCAGGCAAAGGTGAAGAACGGCTTCCATCACCAGTTGATGCGAAACATGCTCCAGCTGAATAACGGGAATGGGACCTTCAGCGACATCGGTCAGATGGCCGGCATAGCAAACACCGACTGGAGCTGGAGCGCGCTGCTCGCCGATTTCGATCTCGACGGCTACAAGGACCTGTACGTCACCAATGGCATCGCCAAGGACGTGACTTCGCAGGACTACGTCGCTTTCCTCGGTAATGCGCGTACGATCGCGACAGCGACGAGCCAGGGCAAGCGCGCGGATTTCATGGCGCTGACCAATGGCATGACGTCGACCAGGCTCCAGCACTACGCGTTTCGCAACAAGGGCGATCTGACCTTTGCCGACGAGACCGCCAGCTGGGGACTCGACAAACCCAGCTTCGGGAGCGGCGCCGTCTACGCCGATCTCGACGGCGACGGGGCGCTCGATCTCGTCGTGAACAATGTCAACGATGAAGCATTCGTCTACCGCAACAACGCGCGCTCCCTGCGAAAGGAGAACCACTATCTCCAGGTGAAGCTCGAAGGCGAAGGCGGCAACCGATTTGGAGTGGGGGCCAGAGTCACGGTTGAAAGCGGCAAGGACACGCTCTACCAGGAGCTCTCACCCACGCGCGGATTCGAGTCGAGCGTCGACTACGTCCTTACCTTCGGTCTGGGAAAAACCGACACCGTCCGATCGGTGACCGTGACGTGGCCTGACGGTCGGATCGGCCGCCAGGGACCGGTCGTTGCCGACAGGCGAATCACGATCAAACAAACAGGGTCGACGAAGCCGCCATTGGGGCTTCCGGCGCTGCCGCCGCAGTTCGTCACGGACATCAGTCAAAGGACATCGTTTCCGTTCGTGCACCACGAGAACGACTTCGTTGATTTCGATCGCGAGCGACTGATGCCTAAAATGCTCTCGACAGAAGGACCGCTGATGGCGGTTGCCGATGTCAATGGTGACGGACTCGACGATGTTTTCATCGGCGGCGCCAAAGGCCAGTCGAGCGCGTTGTTGATCCAGCGCCAGGACGGAAGCTTCGTGAAGAGCAACGAGCAGTTGCTTGCTCAGGACAGCAGCGCCGAGGATATCGGCGCGGTTTTCTTTGACGCCAACGGGGACGGTCATCCGGATCTCTACGTGTCTACTGGAGGCTCCGAGTTCTCCGAGGGGGCGCCGGCGCTGGAGGATCGCCTCTACCTGAACGACGGCAAAGGCAACTTCAGGAAGGCCACCGGAGCCTTACCGCCGCTGGCGATCAGTGGCTCGCGCGTCGCCGCGGCGGATTTCGACGGCGACGGGGCCATCGATCTGTTCGTCGGCGGCCGCAGTATTCCCGGACGCTACGGTCTCGATCCGCAGAGCGTGCTGCTCAAGAATGATGGTCGCGGGCATTTTACCGACGTGACGGAAAAGGCGGCGCCCGGACTGTCTCACGTCGGCATGGTGACGGACGCGACCTGGAAGGACGTCGATGGGGATGGGCGACCCGACCTGATCGTCGTCGGCGAGTGGATGCCGATCACGATCTTTCACAACGCCGGCAACGGCAAGCTCGTGAAAAGGGATGTGCCCGGACTGGAAAAGAGCAACGGCTGGTGGAATCGCATCGTCGCCGGCGACTTCACCGGTAGCGGCAGGGTGGATTTCATAGTGGGTAATGTCGGCCTTAACACCCGGTTCCAGCCTACTGGAAATCAACCGGTCACGATGTACGTGAAGGATTTCGCGAATAACGGGTTCGTGCAGCAGGTGATCTCGTACTACCGCAATGGCAAGCCCTACCCGCTCGCGTTGCGCGACGATCTGATCCGTTCGCTGCCGTACCTCAAAGACCGCTACCCCACCCACAAGGATTACGCGAAGGCAACCTTCACGGACGTCTTCCCGCCCAAGGATCTGGAAAGCGCAGTAGTGAAGAACGCGTATACCTTCGCTACGACGCTGGTGAGGAACAACGGCGACGGCACCTTTACGATGATCCCGCTGCCACTCCAGGCCCAGATCTCACCAGTCTACGGCATTCTCGCCACGGACGTCGACGGCGATGGCAAAACCGATCTGCTGATGGCGGGAAACTTCGAGGGCGTGAAGCCCGAGATCGGCTCGATGACGGCCGGCTACGGCCTCTATCTGCGCGGTGACGGAAAGGGCCACTTCACCCCGGTGCGCGAGCTCGAGAGCGGATTTCTCGTTCCGGGACAGGCGCGTGACATCCAGCGTGTTCGCACGCGGAGCGGAGACATCTACATCGTTTCGCGTAACAACGACCGGCCGCTCGTCTATCGCTCTGCCGGCGCCCGCGAGCGCGGCCGATGACTAGCTGCCCACCCAACCCACTAGTTGGTGGTATGCTTGGTCTTGATGAGGATCACACCGTTAGCTGCCCGCAAGCCGTAAAACGACAGGCTGGCGGCGTCTTTCAGCACCTCGATCGACTCGATGTCGTGCGGATTGATGCCTGTAAGGGCTCCGCCGGGTCCGGGCGTAACTGTCATTCCGTCGATGACGTATAGCGGCTCCATATTCCCGTTGATCGACGAATTGCCCCTGATGCGAACTACAAGGCTGCCGTCTGGGGCCCGGGAGATCAATACGCCAGGTACTTTCGCTTCGAGGGACTTCTCGATCGCATCATTCCCAGCGCGGTCGAGGTCGTCGGCTGTTACGGTAGTGCCGGGGAGAGGCGCGTTGGGGGGGTGCGCGGGCGGATCGGTCCCATCCGGACGCGCAGCGTTATTGGAGGCGCATCCAGAGAGGAGCCCGACGAGCAAAACGCAGGACAGAGCTACGCGCGGCGTTAATGACGCCATATGACAGTGGCGCAAGGCCAAAAGAGCTGTAAATAAGATATGTACATTAGCTA
>Ga0193725_1000591_pt1 | contig 10463 bp, 10 predicted proteins | sample H2a2metaG_FD_143058 | JGI IMG/M metagenome (GOLD analysis project Ga0193725, IMG submission 143058) | Soil microbial communities from a riparian zone of the East river system, Colorado, United States - H2a2 | ecosystem: Environmental > Terrestrial > Soil > Riparian zone | place: USA: East River...
GTCATCAGCAGCAAACCACCGGTCCGCTGCGACAAAACCTCCAGGCTCAAGGGCGAAATCGCCGTCCGCAGTCGTCAAATTCCGGACTTAATTAGGAAATAGGCCAAATTTCCTCAGCAAAGCGGAGATTTTGTCTCCATTAATCGCTTTAGCCGTGGTAAACTCCGAGCCCATCAAGGCTTAGGCTCGGGTACTCAGACTCCGCCCGAGAACAGAAACTCACTTCTGTGTCCTCGCTCCGACCTGGAAGTGAAAACCTTCAACCCTCAAACCTTAGGAGGTTTCCCTTTGAACGACCACGAAAAAAGAACATATCAGATGTTTGTGCGCGTCAAGAATTTTGGCATCTCTAACATAGGAGACTTTGCTCCGACCAGCGTTGGCGGCAAACTCATCGCACTTGTCGAGGGGATTACGAACGAAATTGAGGCCCACACTTCCTCACAGGTCTCCGGCATTGGAACGGCCCGGCAGGGGACTAAAACTCGCGCGCAGGCGCGTGCTGATTTGCGTGACAATTTGGAAGGAATTAATCGAACTGCGCGCGCAATGGCAGATATAGTTCCAGGTCTAGATAACAAGTTTCGCCTGCCGAGGAACATGAACGATCAGCAATTGCTCGCCACTGCTAGGTCATTTGTTGTGGACGTCGTCCCCTTTTCTGCACATTTCATCGCTCATGAATTGTCTGATGATTTTACCGGGGATCTGGATTCAGACATTGCGGCCTTAGAAAACGCGATCGACACGCAATCAAGTGGCGTAGGCGATCATGTTGCAGCGCGAGCAGCTCTTGACGATGCAATCGGCCGTGGAGTCGACGCTGTACGCAAACTTGGTGCGATAGTAAAGAACAAGTACGGTGATCAACCCGCAAAGCTTGCCGAATGGACCAGCGTCAGCCACACCGAACGTGCGTCCCGTCGCCAGGGGGAACCTAGCGCTGGCGTACAGGCTCCTGCACCCACAACTGGCGGCCAACCCCCGCCACCTAGCGGCGGGACCGGACCGACACCGCCGCCCGCTGGCTGAACTCGGTACTCACCGCCAGCTGCTTAATGAAGGCAGCTGAATCATACTCAAACCTTCTCAGCGGAAAGGAAAACTCACGTGACCTATTACTACTCAAAAGATGCGAGAGGTGAATGGCGTTGGCGCCTCAAGGCCAGCAACGGAGAAATTATTGCCGACTCTGGTGAGGGTTACAAGAACGAAGCGGACTGTTTAGCCGCTATCGAACTCGTAAAGGGTTCAGGCAAAGCACCAGTAGTGGAAATTAAGTCCACGTAGCGCAAAGACCCAGAGGCCGGGTTTGACCCGGCCTCGATCGGTGCCGTGAGACCTCAGGCCTCGTCAGATCAATGTCCTTTCCCGAAGATGTTCACCTTGTAACATCGATGAAATCATAAAGGATATTGTGGTGAAAGGTCTCCTTTAAGACTGACAAACCAACTTCGCCTGGGTGCAGCACTTCATCCACCTCGCGCCCCACGGCATGGCCGGCTTTGTCCTTGCGAACGGTAGCATGTCCTCCAACCAATGTTTCAAGGCTTTGTGAATTTCGCTTGCGCCGCTCTTCTAATTAAAGAGGTTTGGGGATAGCTTCTAGACAAATGACGCATTATGAATGATTCTTGCGGCCCTGCGAAAACCATCGATACAATATTCGACCACATGAATGTGCACGAGTCCTGTGAAGAAGATCCCCTCGAAAACGACGATCGTGATCGCTCCAACTTCGTCCGGGGGTTAGTCCAACGTCCCAATGAGCCGGCCCGAGTGCCCGCGGGGCACCTAGCCTCAACTCCCAGACGCATAGCGCAGTTTTGGGATGATCTTGGCCGATTGCCCCAGGATGTTAGAGAGTGCATGGAGTCGTGGAAGAAACTCGAACGGTCCGGATTCGAGCTTCAGGTTTTCGACGAGAGCTCTGCGAGGGAATTTATCCGGATCCACTTGGGCTCGAGATATGAGAAAGCCTTTGACAAGTGCTATCACCCTTCAATGAAGTCAGACTACTTCCGTTACTCCTACATCTTCGTGGAGGGAGGATTCTATGTTGACGCTGACGATGTCTATCACGGAACGACAATCGATCACCTCTTTACAGATGGGCGATTGAAGCTTCAACCTTTCTGCTACGACATTGCGACAGCTCGGATGGTTCCGCCCTCAGTTTTCGTCAATCCGGGGGCAAACCAGTTAAGTTGGATTTTCTACTTCAACACTACACCTTTGATCGCGGTTCGCAATCATCCTATTGTAAAGCGTGCACTGCTGAACGCTACGAAATCCCTTGAGGAAGAATCGAAAGGCGGGTTGCCCGAAGTCCAGGCAACCACTGGCCCCGGCAACCTCACCAGATCCGTATTCGAAGTGGTTGCTTATGAAAGCTGCCCGGAGGAAGCGCTGCTCGTTGTGCACGATTGGGAGAAGACTTCCACCAGTAAGTGGCCACTCAGTTACCGGAGTGATAAGAGAAACTGGAGGCTTTCGAATCAGCAAGCGTATCGGGCCTCACGGCGCGCGGAGGAGCTATGAACTTGGCGCGCCCGCCACTCGCAGCTGTCAGTCAAGTTTTCCGATTCTGGCTGACTCTTCGGAGGCTCCTGCCGAGGCGGAAGTGTCGAACATTCGGTGTCCAAGGAGCGGAGAAAGGCCCTAGGATTGAGAAGGTCTATGTCATCAACCTCGATCGTGAACCGGGCCGCTGGTCCAAGATGGAGCAAGAGCTCAGGCACATATTGGACTCGTCGGGAGCTGACCTCTTGAGCCTGGCGGAGCGACATGTCGCCGTCGATGCTAATGCATTCTCGCAGGAGCCACCCAAGGATGCCGACATTGTTCCGTTTTATACGCTTGGAGATCAGCTTTTTGTAGAACCCCAACCGTTAGTTCTTCCCACGCGGCTCGAACTAAATACTCCGATTCGAATGAGTCGAGCTGAGATTGCAGTCGCTCGATCGCACATCAATGTTTGGAGGCAGGTTGCGGCGAGTAATCATGCGTATGTACTTATCCTTGAGGACGACGTATGGTTTCATTCCGGTTTTACACGATATCTGGACCAGGCGTGGGACGAAGTCTTGACTGAATGTGATAACAAGGGAAGATTCGACGTTCTCTATGTGTCGTATCTCGAAGTGAAGCACGGTGCGCCAAAAACCTTTCTGTCAAGTAAAGTATTCCGTCCAGTGCGCGGGCTCTGGTATCTATCCGGATATGTTCTTTCCCGCGAGGGTGCTGAGAAACTCCTTCGACTGCTTCCTTGTCATGGCCCCATTGACCTCTGGATAAATCACCAGTTCGACGTGCTGGATGTACGCGCGACTAAACGGCCACTTATTAGCCAACGACGCGACGCTGGATCCAACAACTCATATTCAATACTTCCGACTCTCACTACAATTGGCGCGATCACTAGTGAAGGAGCATCCCTATTTAACATCCGCCCAACTGAGCAACCAGTGTTTGCTTTTGGGCCTGAAGGCTCCGGCCAATCATCGCTTGCAATGGCTTTGTCCATGCTCGGATACAGATGCTGCAGTGATCTCCAAGCATTACCAGCTCCTGAACTAGAACGGCTTCTTGAGGGAAGAGGCGCTCGGGTTTTTGACGCATATGTAAACATCGGATCTTTGGACGCAAACGCCAGGGCACTCAGGAGTCGTTACCCAAAGGCAAAGTTCATTCTTACCGCAGCCAAGGGTATCACTGCAGATGACACTTTCCTCAGTGTTGAGGAGGGCCTCAATGGTACCGACATCGCTGTGCTTCATTCAGAGGAACCGAATAGATGGCAAGTCGTTTGTGAACACCTCAGATGTGCGCCGCCCACTTGCTCCTTCCCTACGCTGAAAGACCTTGGTCAAAGACCAATTCTCGACGGAACCATTGAAGCGGACCAAGACCCAAAATCCAAAAGGCCTAGGCGTGATAAGTCGCCATGGATCGTTGAGCCCCGCAAGTGGTGGCAAGGCATTCGCTCCCTCCCGACGGAGGATGAGCAGATGGGTACTGGGACGTTCGTTAGAATCAACGACTGTTTGGAATGTCTCGACGAGAGACGCTGGCTTCTAAGAAGCGACACTTTCACGGACAATTTGGCGTTGTTTCGGCCCTCAAACGTCGAGTTCAGTTCTGGAATCGGGGCTGCGCTTTCCATCAGAAGGGAGCCCCTAGGCGTTCGAGACTATACCGCCGCTTCGTTAGTCAGTCGGGACCAATACTTGTTCGGAAAATTCGAAGCCATCATCCAAGCTTCAAATGTGCCCGGAGTGGTCACCGGATTCTTTCTCCACCGTAACTCACCACGACAGGAAATAGACATCGAGATCGCGGGGAATCGACCAGACCGCCTATTGGTCAATGTCTTCTACAACCCAGGTGGCGAAGGAGCAAACTATGACTATGGATATAGAGGTGCTCCAAGCTACATTGAACTCGGGTTTGACGCATCCAAAGCAAGCCACCGCTTCGCAATTGAATGGAGCCCGTGCGAGATCCGCTGGTCGGTTGACGATCATCTGGTCCATAGGCGTGCGATCTGGGATCCGACACCAATCCCGCACCTTCCGATGGCGCTCCACGTCAACAGTTGGCTATCTCGTTCTACCCAACTTGCCGGGCGAATCAACAACCGACGGCTCCCAGCAACCACAATAATCGGATCGATCGTTCTGGAGGCGAATTCCGTTGTCTCCTCGCCTGGGTCTGATGGTCTACGCCGGTCAAGTTAGGCTGGGTTGTTTTTACTCGATTCAGCTAGCATAATGAATATTCTGTCATACAATCCGGCCCACGATGGCGCATTCGCTTATCTTGAGGACGGACATTTAGTAGTCTCGATTGAGGCTGAGAAACACTCCCATTATCGACACTCACCACTATCCGTTCCGGATGTGTTCAGCGTTCTCAGTGAACTCAATGAAGTTCCCGACGTGCTTTGTAGAGGTGGCTGGTGGCCTAGCGACACGCATCTGTCTGAGCAGCAACTTCTTGCTGGATATCATGGCGTCCGTAACAGCGACATTGTAGTTTGGTCAAACACGCCTATTCGGGAAGACGGTTGAATACTTCTCATCTTCCCCACGAACGTTCCCATCTTCTCTGTGCCTTTGGGATGTCGAATCTGCCCAGCGGGCGGGCACAACCGTTCGCTTATCACTGTCTGCCAATTGAGTAAGCACATCCTGGCTGGGGGCGATGTTGAAACGAGGCACAAACAGCAGAGGAGGAGTCTCACGCTTCCTGTCAAACTTTATTCTGCCTGGTGATCGAAGTGTAAACCGTCCACACATAAGAAACCATCATCGAGTGAGCGAATTCGTAGCATGTCATCGCAGACTCACGCGATTTGACGAATACTTTCATCAAGGATTGGAGACAACCTAGGCGGCCTCCCCGCAAGTTTGTTGCAAGCGTCAAACATGGTGATATATGCTATCCATTGAATTCTCAAAAACTAACTCCAGTAGAGTGAGTCGCAAGCGAATGCCTCAAAGAGCTTTGTGATCTCGTTTGCGCCCCACTGAGGACCGATTTACTTGTTGGCCTTCGCCTTGTTTTCGATCATCGTTGCGCGTTTCCATCGAATACCATCAGCGTCAGTGATAAACACCTGGTACTCGACGGCCCACACGGTCTTAGGGACTTCGTGATGCGTCGTGAAGGATGCTGTTTCTCCTGAGTCGATCACGGAGAATCCGATGGTTCTTTCGTGACCAGTGACGGCCTCGCGCCAATCGGCCCAAGGTTCCCTCACTGTCCCGTTGGGACCGAACAGAGACACGATGACTTCGGGTTTCGGATCCCACACTGATACGGTACCGAGATTCTTGAACTCGATGGATACCCAATGCAGATTGTGATCGGCGGTTGTCTCGATGACGGTTACTGTTATCGTGACATCACCGCGCGAAATAAATGTTCTGCCGCGAAAAAACCTGTAGTAGGAAAAAACAGCACCAAAAATAATGAAGATCACCTGGACCGCGCTTTGTAGGGCACCAAGAGCATCCTTGGACTGGCCAAGCCGTGAAGCGCTGAGCAGCCCGTGCTTCACAAAGTTGGCCAGAAACAGCGCCGCGACGACAACCACCAGCATAGGTATGATCGTCTCGCGGTACCGTGCGAACCATTTCGCGGCTCTCTTCATTTTCTAATGCCGGAGATACCAGACGACGAGAAGCACAACTGTGAGCCCTAACAGCACTACGATAGTTATCGACGGCAAAGGCGTTTCTTTACGTTGCATTGTATTCTCTCCAGTTCACGGCCATAGGCGACAACAAGCGCCCAACGGTTGAGTTGACGCGGCGGCGCGAATCAAACGCGCGTCCTGGATTGTTGCTGTCAGCAAATCCTCAATACTCCAAATGCTTGACGTGATTCCCTGAGCCATGGTTTCCGGTTTATGCCAGAATTCTTTCAGGGAGCACTGTTCAGATTTATCCAATCACCCCCAGCGCATATCTTGCCCTTGGGGCAGAACTCCAACCGAAAAACCGGATGAACCTCCCAATCAGAACGTCTGAGCAATTGGTTAGGGCCGACTGCGTGTTCAGAATCGTACATTAGCAGGCCGGTTACGCGGACTTGTAATCTGCCTCCCTTAGCTGGATTGATTAGGCTCTTCAACTTCGCTCCATCGAAGCGATCATGCAGTGCGACTCGAAGTCGAGGGGCAAACTCAGCTGTCTGAGATTGCGCCTCACGCTTCTTAAGGGTGTTCTGAGTTGCTGACCTGGCTGGGACTGCCTTTTTAGTTGCGGTGGCGGGTTTTGCTGCCGTAGCTTTTGCTTTCAGCTTCAATGTCTCATCGTCAACCAAGACTATGTGGACATCCGTATTTTCGGGGTCGTCGCGTCCGGTGAAGCCGCAATTGCAAGTCTCGCCTCGTTTTGGCTTGCCGTTCTCGTCGTTGCCTCTGGTTTTCTGCGGTCGCGCATCTAACGCCCACGCCACTACGCGCACCATATCGCCCTCACCTTTATCCTTTAAGGGCTTGCGCGGATCGCCTATGTGACAATATCCGTCCACAAGTTTTGGTAGGGCAGCAAACTCAGCGAATGTTATGTCTCTGGCATTGTTCAGATTGCCCTCAGTCATGTTCTTTCTGATATTCAGAAGGGGATCAACTGAGCCGCATCCTGTATCAAGACAGTCCTCAATGCTATTTAAGGTTTTCGGGCACTTAATAGTTTTTTTGCCGCCGTGCGCTGGCGGCGGCGGACATTTAGGTTTCTGCTGAGCATCGCCTACGGCACTGAGGGACGTGATCAGTAGAATTGCAAGCAGAAAAAACAGAAGAGTTCTTTTCATTCGTGGGAGCCTCCGGGAGTTGAGGGTTCAGAACCGTGCGAGGTATGGCAGGCTTATACACCTATGATCGGAAACTATGCAAGAATTCTGGTAGTGTCCTATTAGTGTGTTGCTCAGGTAGCGTATTATTAGGGCGTTGCACATGGCTGCTTCTCTCTATCTTCCATTAGACCCTCCAAGCCCTCCAAGGTGGCCAGAACAAAAGAAACTCTATTCGAGAGGTCTGATCGAAGCTCTGGGTTGTCCCTACCCAAAGAATACTCGGGATTTTCACTTTGTAGGCCCCCAGCGACCAGTGCGAGGTTGGGCTTTATCTTCCGAATGGTCTCGACTATTATTTGCTTTGATTTGAGTTCTCGTTGAAGCTCTTCGTTCTGAGAAACAAGGGTGTGTCTGGTGTCCTCAAACTGCCTTATCTCTGCCTGTAAGTCATGCCTTTGATTCTCAAGCTTTGTCAGTTGCGCGCTAAAAAATCCGTTGAGAAAACCAATTGATAAAGCGACAACCGCTAAGAGGGTGGGTAGTGCGGCAAGAATGTAAGAGGGTCGCTTCCACCAAGGGCGCTCCAGATCGGCAATTTCTAACCGGAGTTTCTTGAGTGTAAGAGTCTTCTCTAAATCCTCTTCTAGTTGGTTCGGATGGGTCGAGAGTTCAGTTTCGCTCTCCATGCTGATTCTCCTTAGAACCGTGTTGCGTTCATTAGTAAATCTTTCAACGTCCTAGTCGAATGAATGAGGGTCTAAGCCAAATACAGTCGGGTCAAGTTCCAGTCTTTCGATAATGTGACGAAGCTGAGTTAATTGCACTCGATCATTTAAGTCTGCCGGAAACACTACAGGACATTCAACTTCACGCCCTCCCAGATTCCGCTGGAAATGCGGAACCGTATAAGAGTCGCTAAGACCTTCACCTTCGATAATGTGAACGTCTTCTCGAAATTCGCAGCCAAATTCATCTTCGAGAATGCAACGTAATTCTATATAGGTAGGGAGTTGTTGGTGAGGTTGGGCCAACAGGCCGCTGCCTTTCTATGCAACCCGCGCCTCTCTTCTAATCTGTTCGACCATGTAGGCTGGGGGAACATTAGGAAGATCAATAATCGAATCGATCTCTAGTCGTATGCCTTCATCCCATTTACGCCAATACATTTTAGGTGCCGCTTTAATGTCCTCTAGAGGTTCACGTCCCTTGCGTATGTCTAGCACCACCTGAGCAAGGAGCGTGCGTCGAAATGCCTCTTCAGCTTCGTGCAACGTTTTCCCTTGAGCGGCTATATCGTGTTCGAGACACTGAGCTACCCAGGCATTGCCCTCTGGAAGGTAAATGACTTTAAGGAAGAGGATTCGGGGTGGCGTATCGCTTTGAGCTTTTTTTCTTGCCATAAGGTAAAAGCCCTTTCGCTTTGGTTCCCGAATTGTAGACACTTCCCGTGAGGGAGTAAAGGGGGAGTACGGCCTCAGAAGGCAGTAGCAGCCATTAGTAGGTCTTTCAGCGTCCAAACGTGCCTTGTAAACCCGGCGGCCATGGCTGGCGTGCATCTCAGGCCTCGATGCATACGGCAGAAGTTATAATAAGCGAAGTACAAAGCCAATGCCGCGTGATGCTTTTCCCACTTCTTTGAGAAGCCATTCGTTAAGCGCGTGAATCTTCGGTTTTCCATTCTTACTGAAAGGTTGTGACGTTCGAGGCGACTGAAAGTCAAGAAGAAAGATTGATTATTTTTCGACTAGCTCCCAGGTATTTTTGCCGAGATTCCTGAACCGCTTTTTCGGGTCTTGATACATCGCGGCGGCAACCATACGCTCATTCGCCTCCTTGCCGTAATCTTGAACAAGCGTGTGAGCGATCACTTTTGCGTGGACGGATTGACCGCCAAACGATTTGAGGATTTCCTCTATCATGTCCGACTTAGTCTTAGCCAGCTCTTTGCTTGCGGCTGGTTCGGTGGACTCCGAAGCCTGTGCGGGTGCGGTAACGGCCTTCTTCTTCGCCTTTCCCTTCTTCTTGGCCTTCTTTGGCTTGGCTTTTTCAGGCGTTCGTTTTCGGAGGTTAGGATTATTCGGATACCATTCAGCTAGCGCCCACTCGTCCCCAATTCTTATGATGTCGCCGTTCACTGCCTCTCTACGACGTAGCACGGCATACACGGTATTAGGTTTTGCTGGCGGCAGACCGCCGCGCTCCAAGGCCTGAGTGATCTGCGGAACGCTCTGTTTGGTCTTAACCATATCCAAAAACTTTTTAGTCGCATCGGCAATGCTTAACCGGAGGAATGCGCCCCTGGGAATTTCTTCGGCGCTGGTAACGTCTGTTACAGCTCCATCCCCAACGCTATTTCCTGATGAAGTCAGAAAGCTTTTGACTGCGGCGATGGCAGATTCTATTTGAGACTTCCGAGCTTCAAGATCAGCTAAAACCGCTTTATAATTTACATTTCCACTAGTCATTTTTTGCTTTCCCTCCTTCTTTTGTTATGCTATAAGACGTACCGCGAGGGTTGCACCGTCGAGCCCGGCCATAAACCCGGGCCCGATCCGGTGTCGCGGATATGCGAATGTCACCTCGCTTCAATCAAGGGGGCCTTTCAGGTTTAGTTGCCGTCAGTGACTCAAAACCTTTTAGGCCTTCTTTGATCTCCCCTTCTATAACCGAAAACAAATCCCAAAGTCAATACGTTTCGGAACATTTTTTTGGAGGCGTTCGTCTGCCGTTAGCAGGGTAGGGCTCGGAAGGGCTACTAGACCACTCTGAAACTGTTCGTCACCGCTAGACTGCTGTTCAGTAACTTTCCAAATATAATATCAATTCAAAATCTGCCCAGCCTGTAAGTCTATAGAATCTAGAGACTTAGGTAGGGTTTTTTTTCGCCGTTGAAATGATATTATCTTGAACACCTCCCGAACAGCCCCCTAGAGAGAATAATCCATGGTGATACTTCTTAGAGTGTTCTCCTCCATACTCTTACTATGTAGACTATCTCTGTAGATTATCCCTATAGCATATGTAAATACATGTATACATAGAGAGATATATACCTATATAGAGAGGATGCCCTATAGAGGGATGCCATAGAGAGTGGCGTGGTAAATTCGTGGTGGTTGCTAGAGGTTTATTTGGTGAGGCTCGAATTTAGCGACCCC
>Ga0193725_1000593_pt1 | contig 10440 bp, 9 predicted proteins | sample H2a2metaG_FD_143058 | JGI IMG/M metagenome (GOLD analysis project Ga0193725, IMG submission 143058) | Soil microbial communities from a riparian zone of the East river system, Colorado, United States - H2a2 | ecosystem: Environmental > Terrestrial > Soil > Riparian zone | place: USA: East River...
CCGAGTCCATATCAGCACGTCGCCGACCACGCGACTTTCATCGGTGACGACCTGGCCCTGTGGATCGATGTAGTAGAAGAAATGCGGGCCGCCATGGATCCAGTAGCCGCGCCCGCCATTCACGGTGACCGGCGTCACGATCGTCTGGTCGCCGAGGACCTTCTCGTAGTAGCCCTGGTCGACGTTCCCGCGGAACTCGCCGAGCACCAGCCCGATCCCCGCTGTGTTTGTTTCGGGAAGCACCGCGCCGCTGGCCCAGACGAGCGTGACGCGCTGGTCGTTCAGGTAGGAGACGTCGGGCAGACCGATTGGCGGATCGGTCGGCAGCAGGATCTCGAAGCTTGCCTGTCGCCGGACCTCGGCGAGCGGCACGGCATCGCCCAGACCGAGTGACCCGCCGAGCGGCTGAACCGTCGCGGACGGACCCGGTTCGGACGGACCCGGTTGGGACGGTCGTGGGCTCGCGCTCGACGGGGCTGGTGGGCTCGCTGTCGGAGATGGGCCTTCCCCGAAGATGATCCGCAGACCCGGCAGGCCGAAGCCGACCGCCCCCGCGACCGCCGCCAGGACGAGCAGCGCAACGAGGGCGAGGACGAGGCCGCGCCGGATGGGGCGTGCCCGGGTGCCGACGCCCACCCCGAGACCGAGACGCCGCCAGAGGGACGGTCGGAGTGGGTTCTGCTCGATGCGGCGTCGGACGCGCGCCGCAAGGTCGGGCGATCCGGGTTCGGACGGCCCCGCGGTCGAGAAGTCGATCGATGTCGCCAGGTGGCGGAGGGCGCCGGCCAGCTCCTCGTCGGGCATCGTTGCGAGTGCCTGCCGCGACTCAGCCACGGATCGGTTCTCCGTCGCTCGCCGCGAGCTGCTCGCGGAGCCGCCCGAGTGCCCGCGACAGGCGCGACTTCACCGTTCCGCGCGGGATGCCCAGCGCCTCTGCCGCCTCGGTTTCGGAGAGCTCGAGGAAATAGCGCGCCCCGATGATCTCGCGATCGTCGTCGCGGAGGGCGTTGACTGCCGCCAGCAGCGTCGCGCGCGCCTCGCCGGCGAGGACCGCCGACTCGGGCGATGGGGCCGCATCGTCCGGTCGGCGATCCTCGGCGATCCGGAGCGCTAGACCGGTCCGTCGGCCGGCCGACCGCCGGCGATTGCGCGCCTCATTGGCGACGATCCGCAGCAGCCACGGCCGGAACGGCGCCTCGATCCGGAAGCGCGACAGGGCGGCGTACGCCTTGACGAAGGCGTCCTGGACGGCGTCTTCGGCGTCGCCGTCGGGCGAGACGATATGCGCCGTTCGGACGGCGACGTCCTGGTATCGGCGGACCAGTTCCTCGTAGGCCATGACCTCGCCCGTTCTGGCGCGTTCGATCAGTTCGGCATCTTCCAGTGGACGGCCCTCCACCTTCACCGTACCCGATACACCCATGGCCCCAGAACGGTTCCCCGGCCCCTCACGGGTGTCGCCGGTCGCGGCGGTCGCGCAACTACAATCGAAGTCATGACACCATCCTCCGAGGGCCTGGCCGGCCGCGTCTTTCGGCGTTCGCCCGATCCCGACCTGCCGGTCGCCGTCGAGGCCCACGGCTCGACGATCATCGACGCCACCGGTCGCGAGTACCTCGACGCGGCCGGCGGCGCGATTGTCGTCAACATCGGCCATGGCCGGGAATCCGTCGCCCGGGCGATGGCCGAGCAGGCCGGCCGCCTCTCGTACGCCCACGGGTCGGCGTTCACGACCGAGCCGCTCGAGGCCTACGCCCGCGAGGTCGGCGTTCACCTGCCGCTCGATGGCCCGGCGATCTACCCGGTCAGCGGTGGATCGGAGGCGATCGAGACGGCCCTCAAGCTCGCCCGGGCCTACCACCTTGCCCGCGGCGAATCAGACCGCTGGATCGTGGTTTCGCGCTGGGGGAGCTACCACGGCAATACGCTCGGCGCCCTGGACCTGTCGGGCCGCCGCCCGCTACGCAAGCCGTACGAGGGCTGGCTCGGCAGGTTCCGTCATGTCTCGGCCGCCTATCCGTACCGGGCCGGCGACCCCGACAGCCACGCCCTCGGCGACGGCGACGAGCTCGCCGCGGAGCTGGAGCGGACATTTGATGCTGCCGAGCCGGGGACGATCGCGGCGTTCGTCGCCGAGCCGATCGTCGGGGCGACGCTCGGGGCGGTTGCACCTCCCGACGATTACTGGCCGAAGATCGCCGAGGTCTGCCGGCGCAACGGCGCCCTCCTGATCGCCGACGAGGTGATGACGGGTTTCGGGCGGACCGGTCGCTGGTTCGGGCTCGATCACTGGGCTGTCCGCCCTGATCTGCTCGTCGCGGCGAAAGGCGCGACGTCGGGCTATTGGCCGTTCGGGTTCGTGGCCGCGTCCACCGACGTCCACGACGCGGTCATCGGCGCGGGCGGTTTCACCCACGGATTCACCTACTCGCACGCGCCGGTCGGTGCCGCGGTTGCCCGCGAGGTCCTCAGGATCCTCGAGTCGGAGGACCTGGTCGAGGCGAGTGCGACGAAGGGCGTCCGTCTGCTCGCGTTGCTCGAAGCTCGGCTCGGCGCGCACCCGAACGTCGGCGAGATCCGCGGTCGCGGATTGCTCGTCGGACTCGAGCTGGTCGCGGATCGCTCGACCAGGGCCGCGTTCCCGCGAGCCGCCCGGCTGACCGAGGCAATCGTGCGTGGCGCGCGGTCGCGAGGGCTCCTCGTCTACTCGAGCACGGGCAACGCCGACGGCGTCAATGGCGACCTGATCGTGCTCGGTCCGCCGTTCGTCGTCACGGACGACGAGCTGGTCCGGATCGCGGCCGCCCTCGGCGACTCGGTCGAAGAAGGGGTCGTGGGCATCGAAGCTGCTGCGATCGCCGGAGGCCATTCTGCCCACGGCGCCGTCGCGGAGTCGCCGGCCGGTTGACCCGCGCGCGGCGCGTCATGCCGCGCTTGACCTCGGCCAATACCCATTCAACTTCGCGGCGCTATGATCGCCGGCGAAAGAGGGGACCCTCGACATCGCCCAAGCCCGTGCATTCGTTCCACTCGCCACAATCCAGATCGGCTTGCCAAGCTCCGGACAGGATCCGCCGGACACCGGACGTACTCTCGATCAGGTGCCGTCCCGGTGATCGACAACGGACGCGGCCACGACCAGACGCTGCGAGCCCTGTGCGTCGACGATGACCCGTCGACCCTCAGCCTGGTGTCGCGCCTCCTCGAACGGATGGACCTCGTCGTGATGACGGCCGACGGCCCGCAGAGGGCGCTCGAGCTCTTCGAGCCCGAGCGCTACGACCTGATCATCACCGACATCCGGATGCCCGGCATGAACGGGCACGACTTCCTCGCCGCGATCCGCGAGCGTGATCCACATGTTCCGGTCATCGTCGCCACCGGTCATGCGTCGCTCGACAATGCGATCCGGGCGCTCCGCGATGGTGCGTCAGGAATGCTGATCAAGCCATTCACCGTGAGCGAGTTCAGGGCCGAGGTGACCAACGCGCTCGAGCGCGCCCGGAGCCGCCACGAGGCGATCCAGTACCGCTTCGTCACGCCGATCCTCGACGGGGTCGCTCTCGCCCTCAGCGCGGCGATCGAGGCCCGCGACATCGAAACCGGCGCGCATTGCATCGAGCTGGGGACCTTCGGCGAGCGCGTCGCCCGACTGCTCGGGCTGTCCGAGCAGGAACGCACGACAATCCGGATCGGCGGCTACCTCCACGACGTCGGCAAGATCGCGATCGCCGATCGGATCCTCCTGAAGCCGGGTCCGTTGACGCCCGAGGAATTCGCCGAGATGCAGCGCCACGCCGCCATCGGCGGGGACATCGTCCAGACCCATGAGGCGATGACTGACATCGCCAGGATCGTTCGACACCACCACGAGCGGTTCGACGGCAACGGCTACCCGGACCGACTCGTCGGGTTGGACATCCCGCTCGGCGCGCGGATCGTCGCGGTCGCCGACGCGTTCAGCGCCATGACGTCGAACCGCGTCTACCGGGCGGCGATCCCCGTCGAGGCCGCCTGGGCCGAGCTTCGCAAGCATGCCGGAACGCAGTTCGACGCGGCCATCGTCGAGCTGTTCGAGAAGGCGGTCGACATCGAGGAGCTCGTGGCTCGCGAGACAGCGGCCGCCGCTCTGTCGGCCGGGCACCACGCGACCACGGCGCGCGAGCCCGGCTGACCGGTCCGTCGTGCGACCTCAGTCGCGCTGCGTTCCCCGGACCAGTAGGACTGCGCCGACGGCGACGAGCAGGACCGGCCACGCGACCGCGGCGAGATCCGGCTTGGCGATCTGCGAGCCGCCGATGAGCACGAGGATCATCCCGTAGAACGCCTGCCAGCCGACACCGCCGTTGCGCCACGCCCGGACCGCGGCGACGAACAGGAAGGCCAACCCGAAGAAGAGGGTGCCCCAGCCCGGCCCGAGATCGCTGCCCTGGAGGCCCTCGATCGTGCCCGGCAGGGCCAGCGCCGTCAGGAAGGCACCTGCGTACAGGGCAATCGTTCCGCGCCGGAGCACCCAGACGAGGAGCGATGCCAGACCGGCCGCCAGCAGCGTCGCGTCGCCGATCTGGCGGTACTCGGGCAGCATCTGGTCGACGAGAAGGATCGCGCCGAAGATGACGAGAAAGATCCCGATCCACGGCAGGCCCGGGCGCCGCGACTCATCGGGTCCCCAGCGCCAGCCGTAGGCGCGCATCCCGGGCTCGGCTGGCGCTCGCCGTTCGTCCATCGTCCGAGTCTACGACCCCGCGAGGCGCGGTGACGGGTCGACCGAACCGCCGCCGTCCACTGGTGCGCCGTCCTCGACGTGACTGAACCCCAGACGATCGGCCAGCCGCCCGAGAGGCCCCGGCGCCCACCAGTTCCAGTGACCCATCAGGCGCATCGCCGCGGGAACGAGCAGGACCCGGATGATCGTCGCGTCGATCAGGACCGCGATCGCCATCCCGACGCCGATGCTCTTGATCGTGATCGACTCGGCGAGGGCGAAGGCCGAGAAGACCGTGACCATGATCAGCGCGGCCCCGGTGATCACCCCGGCGGTGCGGGCCAGACCCTCCGCGACCGACGCTCGGTTGTCGCCGGTCCGCCGATAGGCCTCCTGGATCCGCGACAGGAGGAGGACCTCGTAGTCCATCGACAGGCCGAACAGGACACTGAACATGATGATCGGGTTGCCGGCGATCGTGAACCCGGGCGAGGTGAAGCCGAGGGCGTTCGAGAGGTTGCCGTCCTGGAAGATCCAGACCAGGGCGCCGAAGCTGGCGGTGATCGACAGGAGCGTCATCACGACCGCCTTGGCCGGAATGACGACCGAGCCGAACAGCAGGTACAGGATCAACGCGCTGGCGAGGAGGGTGACGCCGACGGCATACGGGACCGTCGACGCCTGGCTCGTCATGAAGTCGTGGCCCTCGGCGGCCAGTCCGCCGACCTGGGTCGTCCCCCCTTCGATGGCCGTCCCGCGAATCTGCGGGATCAGGGCCGTTCCGGCCGGACTGACCGCGTCGATCGGGCTGATCGCATCGAGGCGGACCGTCGACCCGCGGACGTAGGCGCTCGTCAGCTGCTCGCGGGCAGCGGCGAGCTGGGGCGGGAGCTGGCTGAGCGGCGCCGCGTAGAATGCCGCGACCTGTTCGACGCTGAGGGCGGCTCCGGTCTGCGGGTCGCGCAGCCCATTGAAGGGTCCCTCGACCCGGTCGATCCCGTCGATCGCATCGATAGCGGCGACGAGCTGGTCGATCCGGCCGATGTTGGCGGCGCTTGTCGGGTCGCCCTGGACGTTGGCCAGGATCGTGATCGGTGTTGTCTCGCCGGCCTTGAAGTCGTTAGCGAGGGCGACCGCGGCGTCGCGGCTCTCGAGGCCCGGCGGCAGGGTCGCAGCATTTGGGATGCCCTGCTCGAGGTGAAGGAATGGCGTGCCGGCGACGAGCAGGAAGATCAGGGTGGGGATGAGGAAGGCGAACGGGCGAGCCATCACCAGGTTGGCCACCGCAGCCCAGCGCGATCGACGAGCGGACGCAGCCTCCGCTGCCGGCGGTCGGCCGAGCCGGCGCCGGATCGCGTCGATCAGGCCGGTCAGGCTGAGGGCGTTGACCCGCGTCCCGAGCATCCCGAGCACCGCCGGCAGGAAGGTCAGGGCGAAGAAGACCGAGGAGGCGACGACGAGCGAGCCCCCGATCCCGAACGATCGCAGCGCCATCGGCCGGAAGAGGAGAAGGCCCGACAGGCCGATCGCGACGGCCAACCCCGAGAAGGCCACGGCCTTGCCGCTCGTCGCGACGGTCGTCTCGACCGCCTGGGCGACTGTCCGCCCGCGACGGAGCTCCTCCCGGAAGCGGCTGACCATGAACAGCGAATAGTCGATCGCGAGGGCCAGCCCGAGCATCGTCGCGACGTTCTGGACGTAGATCGAGAGATCGGTCACCTGGGCGACGAGGAAGATCCCGCCGAGCGCCGTCGGGATCGTCAGCGCGGCGACGAGCAGCGGCAGCCCTGCGGCGACGACGGAGGCGAAGACAACGAGCAGGATCAGCAGCACGAACGGCCCCGAGACGGTCTCGGCCTGGATCAGCTCCTTCTCCGACTGGTGGGCCTGGTCGCGGGTGAACGGTCCGATCCCGGCGAGCTTGTAGGTCAGTCCCGTGGGCGGATCGATCAGTGCCCGCAGTGCGTCCATCTCGTCGACCGATTGCTCATCGGTGATCGCGAGGCGGACGACGACATACGCCGACCTGCCGTCAGTGCTGACGAACCGCTCGTCGCCCGTCTGGGCGAAGCCGACAAGATCCTCGACCCGGGAGTCCGCGGCGAGGCGGGCGAGCGACGTCGCGATCGCCCCCTGGACGGCGGCCGAACGCGCATCGCTGCCGGGCTCACCCTGGTAGAGAACGATGAGTGTCCCGCGTCCGGCCCCGAACTCATCGTTGAGGCGGGCACTGACGGCGAACGATTCCGATGTCGGGTCGACCCAGCCGCCGGCGCTCAAAGCGCTCGTGACCCTCGCCCCGATAACGGCGGAGGCGATCGCAAAGAGCACCGTCACGAGGACGATCGGGCGGCGGAAGCGGTAGGCGAATGCGCCCCAGCGGGAGAACAGCATCGGGAGCCCCTTCGGTCGTGGCGGTGGCGACGCCTGGCGATGACGTTGACGCTGACAATAGAGAATGAGCATTCGTTTTGTCAAGACTTGCAACGCATGATCGTGATCGGTAGGCTAGGGGAGCGTTCATTCTCCAAGGGAGTCAGCGATGCCGCGGGTAAGCCAGCAACACGAGCAGGAAGTCCGCGACCGGATCGTCCGGGCCGCGATCTCGGTGTTTGCCGAGCGTGGGTTCCACCGCGCCACGATGCAGGACATCGTCCGTGCCTCGGGCCTGTCGGTCGGCGCGATCTACACGTACTTCAGGAGCAAGTCGGACCTGATCCTCGCCGGCTGCGACCTCATCACCGACCAGGAGCTCGGTGAGCTTCGCGATCGGCTGGCGTCGGTCAGCGGCTACCGGGAGCGGATCGCGACGGCGGTGGGCTTCTGGTTCGACAATATCGCCGTCGAGCAGACCGAGCGTGGCTCCGGTTTCCTGATCCTCCAGGCGTGGGCCGAGGCCGACACCGACCCGGCCATCCGCGAGATGCTCCTCCGACGCCGCCGCGAGACCGTCACCGCCGTCGCCCTCGTCCTCCAGGAGGGAGTGATGCGTGGGGAGCTGCCATCGTGGCTTGACGTACCGTCCGTCGGGCATGCCCTCGCGGCGCTCCTGGACGGCGTCCTCATCGAGGCCAGCGAGGACGGTGCCGGTTATCGCCGCTCGGATGCCGAGCGGCGGGTCCTTGCCCTGATCGAGACGCTCCTCGCGGCCGCCTCGGCGGAGGCGCCAGGGCGGATCGAGCCCGTCCCGCCGCGCGGCTACGAATCGGCTCGCCCGCGACGGACGCGGGGCCCGGTATCCAGACGGTCGTCGGCCGGATCGATCCAGGGGAGCTGGGCTGGACCCTGCCCCACGAGCACACTGCAATTGCCCTCTGGCACATCGCCAATCGCTGGGACTACTGGGAGCTTCGAAGGGACGAGAGCGTCATCGTCGAGGAGCTCGCCAAATTCGCGACCGCCGGTGGCTCCGCGGTCGTCGACCTGACGCTGCCGGGCGTCGGGCGCGACCCGGAGTGGCTCGCCGGCCTCGCGCGTGCGACCGGACTTCACCTCATCATGGGCAGCGGCTGGTACCGCGAGGCGTACTACCCAGCCGAAGCCCGGATCGACAGCCGCTCGGTCGCCTATCTCGCCGACGAGATCATTCGCGAGGCGACCGTTGGGGTCGGGGACAGCGGCATCCGGCCCGGGATCATCGGCGAGATCGGGACCGACAAGCCGTGGCTCTCTGCCCGCGAGGAGCGAGTCCATCGGGCCGCTGCCCGGGCTGCCCGCAAGACCGGCCTCGCGATCACGACCCACGCGGTCCAGTCGACCGTCGGGCTCGACCAGCTGACGGTCTTCGAGGACGAGGGCGCGGACCTTTCTCGCGTTGTCATCGGCCACGCCGACTCGAACCCGTCGCCCGCCTATCACCAGGCGATCGTCGAGCGCGGCGCGACGGTCGAGTTCGACTTCCTGGGGATGAGCTTCACGCCCCTCGAGCGACACGGCGAGGGCCGCATCGTCGAGTTGATCTGCGACCTGCTCAGCCGGGGACGCGTGGGCCAGATCCTCCTGTCTCAGGATGTCTGCCACGATTCCCAGCTGACCCGCTACGGCGGCAACGGCTACATCTACCTGGCGGAGACGTTCCTGCCCCGGTTACGGGCGGCCGGCGTGAGCGACGACGAGATCCGGACGATGACGGTCGACAACCCGCGCCGTCTGCTGACAATCGGCTGAGGCCGGTCACAAGGCGGCGTCACGGCGCCGAGTCGGAGGCAGGCTCAGCTCTCGAGGATCGCCTCGACGGAGAGCTCGACATTGCCCTTGAGCGCCTTCGAGATCGGGCAGCCATCCTTCGCCTTTTCCGCGGCTTCGCGGAAGCTGGCCTCGGTCGCGCCGGGGACCACGCCCCGGATCGTGATCGCGGACGAAATGACCGTCCAGCCACTCTCGAGCTTGTCCCCGGTGACGGCGACCGTGACCGACACCTTCGTCGGCGGCGTGCCCGCCTTGGCGAGCTCGTTCGAGCAGGCCATCGAGAAACACGAAGCATGGGCGGCCGCGAGGAGCTCCTCTGGGCTCGTAACACCCGCCGGCTCACCGATCCGGGATGCCCACGTCGTCGGCAGATCGGCAAAGACCCGGGTCGTCGCCGCCGTCACCGTTCCACTACCCGACAGGAGATCGCCGCCCCATGTCGCGTCCGCTCGTCTCGTTGTCGGCATCGGGTCTCCTCCTCCGGACAGGGCCACGTGATGATCGGGACCATCGTCCCACAGGAGCCCGGTGGTGTCCGGCGCGGTGACGAGTAGTCCGGGGGTGAGGCGGTCGGTCGCTCACCCCGACGCCGTAGGCGGCTCGCCGTACCATGGGCCCCCCGGTTCCGGGACGCGTGACCCATACCGCCGAACCTCTCGGTCGCCCATCGTCAGGGCATGGTCTTCCACATCGCGCCCCGCCGATCCCGCCTTGCCCCGCTCCTGTCGCTGGCCCTGCTTGCAGCCGTGGTCGCCGCACCCGCACCGACCGCCGCCGACGACACGATGACCGTCTCTGCGGCCGAGTCGGCGATGGTCGCGGCGCTCAATGCCGACCGCACGTCACGCGGTCTGGTACCGGTTCGGGTCGATGCCCGGCTGATGGCCATCGCCCGGGCCCGCTCGGCGGACATGGTCGCGAACAACTACTTCAGCCACACCCAGCCCGACGGGCGCAACGTCTTCGACATCATCTCGGCCAGCGGGATCACCTGGTTCGGCGCCGGCGAGATCATCGCGTGGAACAACTACCCGACCCTCGACACCTCGCTCCAGCGCGCGAACCTCGACTGGCTCGGCTCGCCCGGCCACTACGCGATCGTCGTCTCGACCGCGTACAACTACGTCGGGGTCGGCCTGGCGGTCGACCCGGCAACGGGCAAGAAGCTCTGGACGGCCGTCTACCTGAAGGGTCCGGATCGAACCGGCGCCCGGGCCTCGGCCAGGACTCCCTCGGTGAGCGCCGGCTCGACGTCGTCGCGGCGACGGGTCAGCGTGTCGTGGTCCGGCGCGGACGTCCGGCTCCAGGTCCTCACCTCCGGCCTCTACACGTACCGGCTCCAGCGTCGGACCGACAGCGGCCCGTGGGTCACCGTCAAGTCGAGCACGACCCGGACCTCGTTCGCGTTCGACCTTCCCCGCCACCACACCTACCACTTCCGGATCCAGGCCCGGGATCGGGCCGGCAACTGGGGCACCTGGTCGACGAGCGGTGTCACTGTCCGCTGACGCCTGATCAGCTCGCCGGCACGGCCAGGCGTTCTCGCA
>Ga0193725_1000594_pt1 | contig 10440 bp, 8 predicted proteins | sample H2a2metaG_FD_143058 | JGI IMG/M metagenome (GOLD analysis project Ga0193725, IMG submission 143058) | Soil microbial communities from a riparian zone of the East river system, Colorado, United States - H2a2 | ecosystem: Environmental > Terrestrial > Soil > Riparian zone | place: USA: East River...
GCTTTTGACACGCGCCCCTGGCCAAATACGGTGAGTGATCCAGCCAACAAAGTAAGGGCGATGAGGAAGGTTCCCGTGCTTTTCTTGAATGATTTCATAAGTTGTAGTTCCGGCCTCTGGTTTCAATCAACCAGGGATGCCTGCGTCACTATAGCCCAAGTTTGACGAAAGTAATAGCATGTCGTGGCGCATGTTTGATGTTGAGGGTTTCATTCTGGTTGGCGGACAATCAAGCCGCATGGGCTCTGACAAGTCGCAGCTCGTCTTCGGCGAGCGGACCGGTGTCGAGCGCATTGCCACAGCCCTACGGCCGCTGACTGCCATAGTCAGGCTGGTTGGCTCGCATGTTCAAGCTGAAGCCAGTGGTCTTGAGAATGTTCCGGACACACATGAACGCTGGGGCGCATTGGGTGGAATCTGCGCGGCTCTCGGCGCTTGTCAGTCCGATTGGGCCGTCGTAGTCGCCTGCGATCTCCCCCTCGTCTCCAGCGATCTCTTTCACCGGCTGAGTGATCTGATTCGGCAAAGCGATCCGCAAACTCTTGACGCAATCGTTCCGGTCCAGGCTGATGAACGTCCTCAACCACTTTGTGCTGTCTATCGCCGCCAAACCTGTTTCAAGGCAGCCAGGAAACTGATTGCCGAAGGCGAGCACAAGCCGCGTGCGCTGCTGGCGAAGGTGCGGACGCGCTGGGTCGAATTCCGAGAACTTGCGGATCTGCCCGGCTCAGAGCATTTCTTTCTGAACGTCAACACCCCTGATGATTTTGAGCGGGCCGTCCAAGCTCTAACATTGTTAGAAAGGCAAGGATCGTAGCGGCAAGTAACAAATTGTCCGGGCCAATCCTGGCAAACTCTTAAGAAGTTTCCGCGGCACGAATCTGGGCCTGGAGCGCAGAGCGGTTCCCCGATTCAGGCCCGAAGGGTCGGTAGTGTTAAGGAATCCCCCTCCAATATCACGCTTAGCCTCTGCAAAGAACTTTTCTCTGTGCAATTCCCTGCTCTTCCTTCATAATCTGCATTGGTATGTCTTCCCGACGCAGACTCGCACGCCGAATAATCAGGGCTTTTCTGCCCATCATTCTCGTTGTCCTGGGAGTATTTGTTGCAATAACAATATGGATCGTCCGGGATATCACCCGGCCGCCGCGAGCCCCTTATCTGGTTACACCGCAGACATTTTCGCGAGTCACCGACGCGATTGTAAAAGCAAAAGACGTCACCTGGCCCAACCACGACGGGACGCAAGGGCGCGGTTGGATAATTCGCGGCGCTGATGGCGCGCCCGCGATAATCCTGTTGCATGGGTACGGCGCCGATAGATCATACCTGCTGAACCTTGCGGTGAAGCTGAATGAGACGACCAGCTTTACAGTGTTGTGGCCGGATCTGCGCGGCCATGGCGAGAATCCGCCAGTGAACAGGACCCTGTTCGGGGCCGTAGAAGGTGATGACGTCACGGCGGCAATAGACTATCTTCACACTTTGAAAACCACCAATGGAAAACCCCAGGTGGCTGGTCAGCTGGGCGTGTACGGAACCGAATTGGGTGCTTATGCGGCCCTGGAAGCCGCGCAGCGTTACCCGGAAGTACGAGCGCTGGTGCTGGATTCAGCGCCTGGATCACCTGATGACCTGGTGCGCTCAGCTATCAATGAAAAAACCGGCATGAGCAATGCGCTCCTGCAGCGCCTGGCTCGTTGGGGGATCAAGATCTACACGCGCGGAAAGTATCAAAGCACGCCGTCATGCGAGTTGGCCCGCGCGCTTCACGAGGTGCGCGTGCTGCTGGTGACCGGTGGCGAAGGAGATCCATGGCGCAACTCAGCGCTGGGGCTGGGCAAGTGTTTCAACGGCACCGTCGAGGTGAAAAAAGATGCACCGCTGACCGGTATCTCTCTGCCGGCTTCAACCGGCGAACAGGAAGAGGCCTATGACCGTCCCGTGATCGAGTTTTTTGACAAAGCGCTGCGCTAGTACCCTTGCCAGTCTTTGTTAACGCACCCGAACCGCCACCAGCGACACCCGGCCGTTATTAGCAATCACTTCGGTTTGAACTTTTGGATAAGAAGTTAGCTGCGCCTCGTATTCTCTGGGAACAAAGCACAGGACCACGCCGCTACCGTGACTCGCCGCATCCGCGACCTGGTCGACACCTTCCAACTTAACGGGCTCACCATCAGGCCGGTAGGTCATTCGATCAGCAGCGTAGAACTCGGCGGTCCGTTCTACCGTGTGCAGTTGCACTACGGGCACAGCTCCGTAGCCCCGCGTGGAGGCCGCGGTCAACAAGTCGCGCACGGACTCCGGGCGGGCGATCACCGGCGCCGCGCACCTGAGAGAGATGACAATCGTTGCGAACATAGCCGCCGGAACAAGGACGAAGAGAACCCTACGCAATTGAGGCTTTACCAGAGCTATCGCGCCCACCGCGACAAGAGGAAACGCGGCTATGACAATCCAGGAGGAGATGGAACTGTAATGACGAACCAGATACCAGCCTCCGGCTACACCCAGTCCTACCAATAACGCGCCGGTTAATCGAAGGACTCGATCGCCGCGTTGTGCAAACAGAAAGCAGGCGACTCGCTCGCCGGCGAGCAACGCCACCGCCGGCAGCACGGGCAAAATGTAGGCCGTTAGCTTAGACTCCGAAAAAGAAAAGAAGATTAGCGGGACAAGAATCCAGCACAATGCAAAAACGCGGAAACGATCGAGGGGCAACCCTCCTCGCCAACACCATCGACGCGAACTCAGAAATGCCGCGCCCAGGAATATCGTCCACGGCAGAGGGAGGGCCACAAGCACCATAATGTAGAAATATATTGGCGCCGGGTGGTGGTACTTATTCGTGACAAAGCGCGCGAAGTGGTGCTGAACAATGAATTGATCGATGAACCTCCAACCATGGCGGGAAATCATCGGACCGAACCACACGGCTGCAACCGCAAACACCAGTGGCATTCCCCAGAACAAACTGTTCATGAATCTTTTATGCGGCCATTCACGCCTAATAAGTAAGTAGATCGCGATGACGCCAAAAGGAATGACGATACCGATTAACCCTTTGGCCAGTAGCGAGAGGCCGATGAAGAGATAGAAAGCGATCAGTAGCCAGTCCTGTCGTGCGCCGACATCGGTGCTATCAATCAACCCGTCGTTACCGACCCGGGTTCCGTACCGAACGTGCCACACAAAGAAACAGGCGAGCGCTCCGGTAACCGTCATCGTCACGACAATGTCAAAGCTCGCGCCCCGGGAGAACACGATCGCGCCCAGACTTGATAACCAAACCAGTGCGCTAAGGCGACCCACGCCGTCACGCCTCTGTTCAGCGTCTTCACCAGTCGCAGGCCGCCCCGACACTTCGCTAACCTCAATACTCTTTCCGATCCAATAGATGAAGACTGCGGTGAGAAGGCCGCACCCAGCGGGGCCCAGGCGGGCCGCGTATTCCGTCACTCCCAGCACGCGATAACCGGCAATCATGAGCCAGTAGAGCAGCGGGGGCTTCTCAAACCAGGGTATGCCGCCGAGGGTGGGCGTGATCAGATCGTGGCGGGCAAGCATTTCGCGCGCGACTTCCGCGTAGCGTGGCTCGTCCGGGCCTATCAAAGGGATTAAACCTAAACCCCAAAGATAGAAGACGACGATGCCGAGAAAAAGAAGAAGCCAACCGCGCTTGGCAAGCATTGAAGGTTGCAAGTATAGTCCCCTAGCGAGTAGGCAGTACGCAGTAAGCAGAAGGCAGGCGCTCAACTGTTAGCTGCCTTCTGCTTTGTGCCTACTGCCTTCTGTCAGTCATAACGTAAAACAAAAACGAAGAACAGTAAACCGTGACACAACGCACCGCGGTAATCGGCGTCGGACATCTAGGGAAGCAACACGCGCGCATTCATGCGGCGCTTGCAGCTGAAGGGGTGTCACAATTCACAAACGTCTGTGACATTGATCAAGACCTGGTGAAGAGTGTCGCCAACGAGTGGCAAACGAATTCAACTGCTGACTGGCGCGCGCTGATGGGCAACGTTGATGCGGTAAGCCTGGCGGTGCCCACCGAATCACATTGTGAGATCGCCTGTGGCTTGCTCGAATCCGGAATCCACGTGCTGGTCGAGAAGCCAATCTCTCGAACGCTCGAAGAGGCTGATAGCATGATCGCTGCCGCCCGGAAGGGCGGCGCTATCTTGCAGGTGGGCCATGCGGAGCGGTTCAATCCGGCCCTGGCTGCGCTGCGCCCGCACGTGCGCAATCCGGTCTATTTCGAGATTCATCGCATCGGTCAGTTTAGCGCTCGCTCGCTGGACATCGATGTGGTGCTGGACCTGATGATTCACGATTTGGATATAGTGCAGTGGCTGGTCGGCGAAGACGTTGAGGTTACGAGCTTACATGCCGTGGGAATTCCCATCCTCACCGATCGCGTGGACGCTGCGAATGCGCGATTGGAATTTGCGACGGGCGCCGTAGCCAACATTACCGCGTCGCGCGTCGGCACTGAAAAGATTCGCAAGATGCGTTTCTTCCAGCCCCGCGATTACATCGCCGTCGATTACACAACCAATCACGCGTCAATCAGTAGCCTGTCGCCACCTACGACCAGTCCCTGGCCCGGCGTACGCACAAATATTCTGGAAGTAGAAGACATCGAGCCATTGCGCGCTGAGATCGAATCATTTTTTCACGCAGCCTCAAGTGGTTCCCGGCCCGCAATTTCAGGCGAAGATGGTCGGCGTGCTCTGGCGCTGGCACTGCGAACACTGGAACAGATTCATGCGCATAGCCTGACCTCAGGGGTAAGCGCTTTGCTCCAAAATGCTTGAAGGGATCTGCAATTCCTTGCTTGACGAAAGGCTTCCAAGTGCTTTCAATCGCTGCTATCATCGGTCGCGAGAGGCATGATTCACCGATGACGGACGAAGAGAGACAACGGGCGATGGATTTCATCGTGGTCCAGCAGGCAAAGAACTCGGTTGAGATTGAAAGGCTTAACGAGTCACACCGCAAAGCTGAGGGCCGATTGGATCGGACCGAGCGCATCCTCAAGCTACTGATAAGAGCAGGAGGTCGTGCGCGAAAGGACTTTAACCAACGCTTTGCAAGAGTTACCGAAGCGCTAACGCATTTGGCAGAGGCGCAAACTCGTACCGAAGCCTCAATCGCGCACACTGATAAACGCCTTGATGCCTTGATCGATATCGTCCGCGCGAATAACAACGGCCGATCACAGTAGTCCGCGCTTTTTGCGTTTCATCTCGTCTATAGAGCCAATCGTGCCGGACGTTCTTACCACAAACCCAGCCCCCGACATTTCGACTATGCTTCGTGGCCGGATCGAGTCCGGCGACTTCCCTTCCGCAGTTTACGTAGTTGCCGAACATGGTCGGGAAGTTTTCGCCGAAGCTCTCGGTGAAGCAGTACGGGAACCCGAATCGGTCCGAGCGTCTCTGGAAACCATTTACGATCTCGCTTCGCTGACCAAGCCACTCGTGACAGGTTTGCTCTGCGCCCGGATGGTCCAGTCAGGCGAACTGACGTTGGATAGCTCCGTCGCCATTTACCTCCAGGAATTCGATCGCCCCGATAAGAACCGTATTACGGTGCGCGAACTTCTGACCCACACTTCGGGCCTGCCAGCCTGGCGGCCACTGTACATACTGGCTAACGGCGAACGGGAGGGAGCCATCGCGGCGATCGCCAACCAGTCTCTTGAATACAAGCCCGGCGAGCGAGTCGTGTACAGCGACCTCGGCTTTATTGTCCTCGGAACTCTGCTGGAACGACTGACCGGAAAGCAACTAGGCCAACTTGCACAGTCTGACATTTTCGCACCGCTGGATTTGAGGGCCACGTTCTTCAATCCAAAAGCAGCAACGCGAACAGGTGCTGCTGCGTGTGAGAATGGGAACACGTACGAACGTCAAATGTGTGAACGTGATTACGCAGAACAGGCTTATGCCGATTGGCGCACCGGAGTGATCTGGGGTGAAGTACACGACGGCAACGCGCACTTTTTGGGAGGCGCCGCCGGCCATGCCGGCCTGTTCTCAACGGCAGGCGAGACTCTGCATCTGGCAAATCAGTTTATCGGTAGCCTCTCAAAATTGTTGGCCAGAGATACGTGCGAGCTCTTTCGCCGGAATATGACTGACGGACTGAACGAGAGCCGGTCTTTTGCCTGGCAACTGGCGGCGACAAAGGAATCAACGGCTGGTACTAGTTTGCCGCCAGATGCTTTCGGTCACACCGGATTTACCGGGACGAGCTGCTGGATCGACGCGGCCGGCGAACGCGTGTACATCATGCTTACGAATCGAACACATGCCCGCCCGCTTCCATTCGCAAACATCAACCAGGTGCGCCGCGACTTTCACACTATGGCCGCGGCAGCGCTCACAGTTGCCTAACGGAGCCTCTTGAGTCAGCCAAGCAATATGGGGCCGCTGAGACGAGCCGCGTGGCTTCGAGACTTTCTCAGCCTTGAACGGAATGTCACCCTCGCGTCCGGCGCCGTCTTTTTGCTCGGCTTCGGGGAGGAACTTTGGAAAAAGTTCCTGCCGAAGTACCTCGAGGCGCTGGGCGCGAGTACACCGGTGATTGGACTGTTCGGCACGGCCGAGGACTTCTTCGATGCAGTCTACCAATATCCAGGAGGTTGGATCGCGGATCGATTCGGCAGCCGGCGCGCGTTTCTGATTTTCATTGGGCTTGCCTGCGTTGGCTACCTCTTCTATTTGTTTGGACCGTCGTGGCAGTTTGTCTTCATCGGTCTCGCGTTCTCAATGGCGTGGCAAAGCATGGCCTCCCCTGCGATCTTCTCGGTTATCGGCGAAGCGCTGCCGAAGGAGAAACGCGCCATGGGTTTCACCATCCAGTCGATCCTAAAACGGGTGCCGATCGTGATTGCCCCGATAGTGGGCGGCGCGATCATAGGGTCCCTCGGGATTGTGCTTGGAATTCATGTCGGATTGGTCATCACTCTGGTCATTGTGGTGCTCACGGTTTGCCTGATCCGCCTCATCAATATTGCTCGCGTAGCACAGCATCCGACAAACATCTTCGGGGTTTGGAATTCCCTTCAGCACGGACTGAAACGTCTGCTTATCTCAGACATTTTCATTCGCACTTGTGAAGGCATGGCGGATGTCCTGATCATTCTCTATGTCACCAATGTACTGCACATCAGCGTCGCTCGTTTCGGCGCCCTGATCGCAATTCACACAATCACTACGCTGCTAATATACGTGCCGGCGGCCAAGGCCGCAGACCGTGTCGGACGGCGACCTTTTATCATTGCAACCTTTTGTGCCTTCGCGCTCTATCCGCTGGCGATTGTCTCTGCGCGCGACTTCACCGGACTGGTCATTGCATTCATCATTGGCGGCCTGAGGGAAATCGGCGAACCGGCGCGCAAAGCCATGATCGTGGACTTTGCCGAGCCGCAACTTCGTGCGCGCAGCGTCGGTCTCTACTATCTGCTGCGCAGTCTGGCCATCACGCCGGCGGCGGCCATTGGCGGACTACTTTGGAAATTCACACCGCAAACGCCGTTCGTGCTGGCGGGCAGCTTTGGGATAGTAGGAACATTCATCTTCATCGCCACCGTCCGCGAGCAGTTGGATGGAAATGATTGAATCGAGGAATTGTTATGAAGTGGATCACTCGGCAAAACATTCGCGTCAACCGGACCGCGACGTGCTGGCTCATTCGGAGGTTCATCGATCCTGAGGCTGAGTTTCTTTTCTTCCCCGCGGAGGAGATAGCCGCAATCCAGGCAGCACAAAGCGCGACCGGCTTCGATGCTCCCGGTGCGACCTATCCGCACACGAACGCTCAGGGTCTTTGCTCTTTCGCGGCCCTGGTACATGAGCGGCTGGCGGACGATCAAGCTCTGGTCGAGATGGCGCGGATCGTACAAGCAGCCGACATCCAGGGGCAGTTGGAAGACCATCCCGCAGCCTACGGCCTGCAACTGATCAGTCACGGTTTTCCTTTGGTAACCAGGGACGATTACGAAACGGTCGAGCGCGCCGCGTTCGTTTACGACGCGCTCTATGCAAGTATTGTGGATAGCCAGGGCTCGTTAGCAATAAACTAACGAATACTCGCATGCCCAGGCTGTGAAGGTTAGCACTCACGCGTCCGGCTTTTTGTAGTAAGATGGCTCCGGCCTGCCCGGCTTGCTCTCCTCTGTTGCGCGAGGGATCCAAATCTAATGCAGTTATCCATCCGAACGACGGCGATTGTGTTGCTCATTGCGAGCGTGTTGCTGTCGCCCCTTTCGTTCGCACCCTCCGCCGCGGCGCAGGAGACGCGCGAGCGCCGCATATCCGGGGATGCCGGCGAAAAGAGCCCGCGCACCTGGCCGGCGAGTCCCGACTCAGTCGTCAGGACAGCAAACCAGTCAAAGGAACCAGGTCCACTCTCTCCCGAACCGGTCATGCGCATTGCCCTCTCAACTGGCGTGCGCGCGGCGACTATCTCAACCACCGCAAGCTTGCTCAACGCGTCCGAATTCAATTCTTCGGCCCAACCGCTTGACACTGCCCGCGTGCGAGTTGAATCGCGAATGCTGACTCCCTCAAGACAGGACAACGATAAGTTTGACATTGAAATTGCGCGATCGCTGTCGCGCGAAGACGCAGAGCGAATGGTTGATTCAGTTCGTCAGCTTACTGGCGTTAGCGCGCGCCCAGTTCCAGATTCGAGGAACAACTGGAAGCTCGTTGTTTCGGTCGAGTCGCTCGAGGATGCCGACGACGTGAGTGCCAAACTGGAGGATGCGGGGTTCGAAACATCTTTATCGAGCACCGCGCCGAACCGCAGCGAGCCGACGAGAGGTACCAGCGGTGGTAAAGAATCAGCTCCGGCATCAGAGACGTCAAACGCGACCACTAGCAAGCTCAAACTGACTGCTCGCCCCAGCGCCCCCACCCGGGAACTGATTGCTTTCGCGCGGGGTTCGGCCCCGCTGCTTCACTCGAGTGCACCTCTGACTTTTGCCTCCAGTGACGAAGCCGGCGCCCCGGTGCGCTTCAACGACAAACCTTTTCGCGGAAAGATCGAAGTTTTTGCGAATCCGCGTGGAGCGTTGACGGTCGTGAACGTCATCGGCCTGGAGGACTATGTGCGCGGTGTCGTTCCTAACGAACTGTCACCCGGCGTCTATCCGTCAATCGAGGCGTTAAAAGCGCAGGCAATAGCCGCCCGCACCTACGCCCTCAAAAATCGAGGCCAATTTGCTTCCCAGGGATACGACTTATTGCCCACCACTCGGTCGCAGGTTTATCGCGGTCTCTCCAGCGAAAACGCGTTGTCGTCGCGCGCCGTAGACGACACGCGCGGGATGATTGCAACCTACAACGGGGAGCCTATTAACGCTCTTTACACTTCGACCTGTGGCGGTCGCACCGAAGACGCCGAGAATATTTTCAACACGGCCCTGCCCTACTTGCGTGGACGGGAATGTGGCGCCGAGATCAAGGCGCCGTTCGCCCCATTCACTATCAGAAGTTCGCGGGAGCTCTTCGAAATTAAAGACGAAAAGGACCTGCCCTTCGCGCGTGATGTCGCGCTCCTGACCATTAACGGCGTCTCCTTGCCTTCCGATCGCGTCTCGAGTTCCTGGCTTTCGTCGCACGTGTCACAGACCGAGGCGCGAGACTGGTTGGTCGCAACTGGCCGCCTGGCTCGTACGCCTCAGGTGGCGATTACGGACGAGGTGACAAAGCCGCCGGCATTCAGCAGCGCCCTCATCGCGGCGGTCTTTGGTGACAAGCGCGCAGACACACTTCTCAACAACGCCGACGCAGATTACCTGCTCGCATTCCATGATGGCGAACAGGTGCCGGCGGCGAACCGAGCGGATGTGGCGATGCTGCTGCGTGACGGAGCGTTGTCGCTCTTTGCTGATGCGACCCTCCGGCCCACTGAGACGATGTCGCGAGCCCGGGCACTGCATGCGATTGCGCATCTACTTGAAGGACGCGGTCTCCTAGCTCTGCAGAAAGGAACCACGCGGCCGGCCGCCTCGGGCGTTTTGATATTGCGCTCAAACAAAGGAAAGGACCTGCCAATAGTCGTGAGCCGTGAAGCTTTCCTCTTCCGGGAGTTCGGCGAAAATCTCTATCAGATGAAATCGCTCGCGTTGGTTGGCGGTGAGCCATTGACGTTTCACGTCAATGCCAAAGGCGAGGCTGATTATCTGGAGGCCCGACCTGCGGCTAATGGAGCCGCCGCTGAACGCTTTTCAAACTTTTCGCACTGGACTGCGGAAATGTCTTTAGGCGCAGTTCAGTCACGACTGTCGCGATCAATTCGGGGTATCGGCGCCATCACAAACTTGCGCGTTGCCGCGCGTGGGTCTTCCCGGCGCGTGATCGATTTGGAAGTCATTGGGACTCAAGGCACGGGGCATGTTCGTGGGGGCCGCATTCGGTC
>Ga0193725_1000595_pt1 | contig 10425 bp, 5 predicted proteins | sample H2a2metaG_FD_143058 | JGI IMG/M metagenome (GOLD analysis project Ga0193725, IMG submission 143058) | Soil microbial communities from a riparian zone of the East river system, Colorado, United States - H2a2 | ecosystem: Environmental > Terrestrial > Soil > Riparian zone | place: USA: East River...
CATCTGAAGCTCGTTGCCGCCGCCCAGCGCATACCCGTCGACGGCGGCGATGAACGGCGCCGCCGACTGGGCGATCCGCGCGAACACCCGCTGGGCGCGTTGCGCGAACGCCTCCACGTCGGCCGCCCGCGCGAACGCGCGGAGCTGGCGCACGTCGGCGCCGGCCACGAACATCGTCCCGGCGCCGGTGAGCACCGCCGCGCGCAGCCGCGGCTCGGCCGCGAGCGCGTCGAGGGCGCGCTCGAGATCGTCGAGCGTCGCGCGCCCGATCGTGTTGGCCGGCGGCACGTCGATGGTCACCAGCGCGACCCAGTCCGCGCCGACGGGATCGAGACGCACGCGGACGGTGGCGCCGTCGAGGAAGCGCGAGCCCCAGGCGCCGTAGACCTCGCGCGCGCCGCGGGCGCGGTCGAGCGCGGCGCCCGCGCCGACCCGCACGGTCATCGTGCCCGCGTGACGGTTTTCGCGGATCGCCTGGTTCGCCTCCGCGAGCCCCTCCCACGCTTCGACCACGGGCGCGTGAACGGCGAGCGCGCCGCCCTCGAGCAGCCTGACGACCTCCGAGGCCTGATGGGCATTCGAGAGATGGCTGCCCAGGATCGCGAAGCCGGGAAACACCACGCGCTTCTCGTGCATCCACACGTTCGGCGCGTAGAACGACAGGCGCCGATCGGCGGTGTCCTCGAGATAGACCACGCGCCCGGTGTGCGGGCGGCAGATGAACGTGCTGACTCCGAGCGTGTCCTGGCCCGCGCGCTCCACGATGACGTCGGGATTGCCGCGCGGGTTGTCGCGATCGGCCAGCAACCGGCCCACCGCCTGGCCGAACGGCTTGAGCGTGGCGTCCTGGTAGGCGCGGAATGCGTCGGGATCGACGTCGTAGTCGGGCATCGTCTCGGGCCACCGGAAGGTGCGATCGCGCCCGAGCGTCTCCAGGCTGACCGTTCGCTCGACCCCGAACGCCGTCTTGACGTGGGCCGCCTGCGCGTCGAGGCGAGTCGCGACCACCACACGCGCGCGCGCGGCCAGGGCGACGCCGATCGCGTCGGCGCCCACCGCATCCTCGACGCCGCCGCCGACGCCGTAATAGATCAACACGCCCTCGTTGGGGCGCACGTCGACCCGCGTGAGCATCTCCCGAGCGCCGGCCGCGCCGGGCTTGCCGACGAAGGCCAGCGTGTAACCAGTGGTCGCGCCGTAGAAGACCAGGCGACCGCCGGGCGCGAGCAGCTCGATCATCCGCCCGAAGAGATCGCGTCCCACCGACGAGACCACGACGTCGATCGACGCGCCGTCGTTCCGCTCACGCACGGCGGCGATCAGCGGCGCTCCGGCGCCACGCCACGTCACGCGCTCGCCGGCCTCGACGGGAACGGGCGTGAAGAGGCCCGCGAGCTCCGGCGACATCCGGTTGACGTAGGCCCGGGCGCCGCGCGCGATCACCAGGCGTCCCTTGTCTTCCGTGGAGACGAGGCCGGTCACCGTCGCCCCGCGCAGGGCGGCGCACGCCACCGCGTAGGTGCCGGTGCCTCCCGCCGCGCCCTCCACGAAGACGCGCTCACCCGGCTCCACGCGGGCAACGTCGTAGAGCGCCTTGTACACGGTCTCCAGGTCGAGCATGTACGACGACGCCTCGGGCAGCGTGAGTCGCTCCGAGTGATCGAGGAACTGCGGCGCCTGGCCGCGGACGAACTGGGCGAACGAGCCGTCCGGCGTCTCGTAGCCCTGAATCTTGAAATCCGCGTGCATGGGATCCTCGCCCGCCCTGGGCGAGAGCAGGTTGGACACGCCTGGATAGAGCACGCGCAGCTCACCCACCCGCAGGCGCGCCTCGCGCGCGACCTCGCTGCCGACGGCGGCCACCAGCACCACCGCGCCGCTGCCCGGCACGTGCAGATCGCGATCGTGCAGGTCGAAGACCGAGATCGGGACGCCGCGCGCGGCGAAGACGGTGTTGTAGGTCAGCCCGGCGTACAGCACGTAGCCGAGCGCCTCGTTGGGGCCGACCTCCGGGACGGGGATGATCACGCGACGCAAGGAGTCCTTCGGCTCGCCGTGGGCGGCGCGCCCGCTGCGGTCCTTGACCACCGCCCACGCGTGCTGCCACGCGGGCAGCGGATCGAGACCGGGGCGAAATGGGGCGCCGAGCGGAATGGTGGGAACGTCGGGCTGCCACCAGGTGTCGTCGATGTCGTTCATGGCCATCACTCTATCGCGCGCCGGGTCCATCGATCGAACGCGCGTGGCGGACGGGGTCCGTCACTCTATCGCGTGGCGGCAAGTCGCCATCGATCGAACGCGCGTGGCGGACGGGTCCTGTCACCGGGGTGGCCCGGCCGTGCAGGCTGCGTCACCCGTTCGCCCGAATCGCAGTGCTTCGCACTGCGGACGGGACGAAGGGGTCCCACTTCGCCTGCACGGCCGGGCCACCCCGGTGCCACCCGTCCGGTCAGGGTTGGATCATTGGCGATTAATCCGCGCTGCTAGGATGGGCGGCATGTCGTCGACGCGGTGGAGCGAGGCTGTGAGTCGTCGTGGGATGGTGTGTGCGCCGCACCGGCTGGCGTCGGAGGCGGGGGTGGCGGCGCTGCGCGACGGGGGGAATGCGATCGACGCGGCGGTGGCGGCGGCGATCACGATCGCGGTCGTGTATCCGCACATGAACGGGATCGGCGGCGACAGCTTCTGGTTGATCTACGACGCCGCGCATGGCCGCCTCAGGGGATTGAATGCGGCGGGGCGCTCGGCGGCGGGTGTCGACGCCGACTGGTATCGCAGGACCTTCGGCGATTCGATCGCGCCGCGCGGCGGACCCGCGGCGCTCACGGTTCCGGGAACGGTGGCGGGCTGGTGGTCCGCTCACGTCGAAAGCCGCGAGAGCTTGGGATCGCCGCTCCCCTGGCCGGCGCTGCTCGAGCACGCGGTCGCTCACGCTCGCGACGGCTTCGAGGTGTCCGACGGACAGCGGCGGGTCACCGCGCTGGCCGCGCCGCTGTTCGCCGGCGGTGTCGCCGACGAAGTGCGCCGGAGCTTCTGGCCGATCTTTCATCCCGATCGGCTGCGCGGCGGACGCTTCGTCCAGCCCGACCTCGCCCGGACGCTCGCGTGGATCGCCGACGGCGGGGCCGACGAGTTCTATCGCGGAGGGCTGGGTCAGCGCATCGCGGCCGCGGCCGGCGCGCTGGGCAGCCCGTTGCGCGCCGAGGACTTCGCCGAGCATCGCGCCGAATGGGTCGACCCGCTGCGGATCGCGTACCGCGGCGGTGAGGCCGTGAGTCTGCCGCCTCCCACCCAGGGGTTCGCGGCGCTGGCGATTCTCGGTCTGCTCGACGGCTTCGACGTCGGCACGCTCGACGACGCGGACCACGTCCACCTCGTGGTCGAGGCGACCAAGGTCGCGTTCGAGGACCGCGACCGCTGGCTGGCCGACCCGGACGTGGTCAGCGTTCCCGTCGCGACGTGTCTCGAGGGCGCGCGCTTGGCCCGGCGCCGCGAGCGCATCTCGATGGCCCGCGCGATGCCGGTGGACGGGACGGCCGCGGACGGCGACACGATCGCGATCGTCACCGCGGACGCCGTCGGCAACGCGGCCTGCCTGATCCAGAGCATCTACCACGAGTTCGGCGCCGCCGTCGTCGCCGGCGAGACCGGGGTGCTGCTCCAGAACCGGGGCTGCTTCTTCTCGCTCGACCCGGCCCACCCGAACGCGCTGGCCCCGCGCAAGCGCACCGCCCACACGCTGATCCCCTCGATGTACCTGGTCGACGGACGACCGCGCTTCGTGTACGGCACGATGGGTGGTGAAGGCCAGCCCCAGACCCAGGCCGCGCTGGTCACCCGGCTCGTCGACCGGGGCCACGGCATTCAGGCCGCGGTGGAGGCGCCGCGCTGGCTGCTCGGGCGCACGTGGGGCGAGACCACGCGCGCGTTGCGGCTGGAGGCGCGATTCCCGGAGAGTGTGATCGAGGCGTTGCGAGCGCGCGGCCACGACGCGCTCACCGTCGAGCCCTGGAGCGATCTCATGGGCCACGCCCAGGTGATCGAGATCGGCGCCGACGGCACGATCCGCGGCGCGTCGGACCCGCGGGCGGACGGCGCCGCCCTCGGCCTCTGATGATTCTCGCGGAACCTCCAATGATTCTCGGGGAATTGGTTGACCGTCTCACGGCGGGGGTCGAGCGCCGATTTCGCAGAAAAGAGGAGCGAAGCTCCTCTTTTTGAGGACCCAGGCCAGCCGACCTCCGCCGTGAGACGGTCAACCAATTCCCCGAGCTCCACTAGATTAGCGTCCCGCCGCCTCGCCCCCGATCGCCAGCTCGCGCTGGAAGACCACGAACGGCGAGCGGCGCGTGGCCTCGAGCGCCTCGCGGATCTGCGATTCCCCTCGCCCGGCCCCCTGGGCGAGCAGGGTCTCGAAGAAGCGCGTGTAGAAGGCGTCGGGCTCGACGATCACGCTGAGGCGGACGCGCGCATCCCCGCTCTCGGCGCGCCCCGTGTAGCGCAAGCGCGCGCTCTGGCCCGGCGCCAGGCGCGTGTCGGAAAATTCGCGCGAGAGATCCAGCTCGACCTCACGGGCGATCACGATCTCTCGACGGCTCGCCGCGATCACCTGGCCGACCCCGTCGATCCGCTCGCCGCGCAGGATCACCCGCGGGGTCACGTAGGTCGGAAAGGCGTGGCCGACGCGAGCGTTGCGCACGGCGAGCGTCACCGTGAAGTCCCCGCCGGCGGCGAGCGCGGGCGCGTCGGGCTCGAGCGTGATCTCGAGGCCGGAGCGCACCATCGCCTCGTCGTGGATGCCGCGCCAGAGGTGGCGGCGATCGGGCATGTGGCAGTCCTGGCACTGTGTGCCCTCGCGCGCGAACGGGCTCGCCTTCCATTCCTCGTAGGTGTTCTGGAGCAGCTTGCCGTTCACCGCGAACCCGTCGGGCTTGAACTGGTGACAGTCGCGGCAGAACTCGCTGGAGAGAAACGCGGGCGTCCGCGTGACGCCTCGATGGGGCAGCCGCGCGCGCGGCACCGCGCTCACCAGCGAGCCGTCGCGGCGGGGCGGGCCGAAGCGCTGGCGTCCGCGCAGGTGGCAGGAGGCGCACACGACGCCTTGAGGACGCAGGCTCGGATCGTGCGCGGGATTCGGGACGATGCCCGAGCGCGTGCGCACGGTCGTCGACTGCTCGGCCAGCGGCGCGTGGCACACCGGACATTCGAGCGCCGCCGCCGGATCGGTCGCGGCCATCTCGACGAGCTGACCCGCGACCCCGGGTCCCATCGACGCCGCGTGGATGCTCGTGCGCCAGTCGCCGTACTGAACGGGATGGCACGTCCCACAGTCCTTCGGCTGAAGCGACGCTTCGAGCGCGCTCCATCCCTTCGGCGGTGGACCTTGCGGCCGCAGCGGGGCCGCCCAGTGACGGCGCACGAACTCGGTCACCGATTCGGCGCCGACGGCGACGCCGGCCACGGCGAGCAGCACTCCCACGACGATCGGCACGACACGCGACATCGGCCCACCTTACCAGCGACGCGCCGGTGAGAGCGACGCGGACACGCGGGCGAGAACGATCCGTGAGCGCGATCGGGTCGCGAGCGCCGGCGGTCCGAGAGCGACGGCGCGCGCGTGCTACATTTCGAGCGCCGTGCCGCCCCGCGTGATTCGCGTGACCGAAGTCGGCGACAAGGCGCGGCGCCTGATCGACGGGGCGTCCGTGGCCACCGTCGTCGCCGCGCTCTCGCGCTCGCTCTACCTCGACGTCGGCGGCGAGATCGTCTGGCTCGGGCCACCGGGTTCGATCTTGCACACGCGGGCGATCGTCGTCCACGACCCGCCGAACCTCGACGCGGGAGCGCGGATCGAGACGTCGTTCGATCTGCGCGAGGCCCGCCAGTGGCGGCCCCACACCCTCGACTCACGACTCGACCCCACGATCCTCGCGCGGGCCAGCCGGCGTCTCGTCGAGGGCGTCGATCGCCTCGGCCGTCCCGACGGTTTCGGCGCGCTGCTGGTCGGCCGGCGCCCCGCGTTCCCGCTGGACCACGCCGCCGATCGCGCCCGCCGCTTTCTCGAGTCGTGCGCCCGGGGCGACGCCGCCTCCGCGGCGACGATCGGTGAACGCCTGCTCGGCCTCGGCCCCGGTCTCACGCCCGCCGGCGACGATCTCGTCGGCGGTGCGTTCTTCGCGCGGCGGTTTACCGTGCGGGGGTTTACCGGATGGGGGGCCCCTACGGCTCCCCCCATACCCCCCCGACGCGCGTTTGTCGACGATTGGAAGAATGCCGCCGTCGTGATTCGCGCGCGCGCCCGCGAGCGGACGCATCCGATCAGCGCGACCTTGCTCGGTGATCTGCTCGATGGCTGCGGGCACGCGCCGCTGCACGATCTCGCGCTCGCGCTCGCCCGCGACGACGCGGCGGGTGCGCTCGATGCCGCGGCCCGGCTCGTCCGTATCGGCCACTCGTCAGGTTGGGACATGCTCACCGGTGTTCTCGGGGCGCTGTGCGAGCTCCCCGCGACGACCGACGGCGGAAAGCCGGAGTCCATGGCATGACGGCTGCAACGTTCCAACCCAACACCACCCCGGGGAGGAAGACGATGGCCATGGGAATCGGGAGCGCTCGCGGTCACACCGCACGCGGGATCAACGTCGGCAACGCGGAGCGAATCTTTTCCGTCCTCGGCGGCGTCGTGCTGGGTCTCTATGGACTCGGCCGCATTCGCCTCAGCGGCGTCGCGTTCGCGGCACTGGGCGGCGCGCTCGTCTATCGCGGCATGACGGGTCACTGCAAGGCCTACGAATCGCTGGGCATCGATCGCGCCTCGACGCTCACCGGCGAGACCCGCGGCAACCGCGGCGTGAAGATCGAGCGCGAGATCGTGGTCAACGCGCCTCCCGAGGCGCTCTATCGCATGTGGCGCGATCTCCAGCAGCTGCCCCGCTTCATGTCTCACGTCGAGTGCGTCGAGCGTCTCGACGACCGGCGCTCGCGCTGGACGCTCACGACGCCCCCCGGCGTCCCGGCGATCCAGTGGGAGGCCGAGATCATCAACGACCAGCCCGGCGAGCTGATCGCGTGGCAATCGGTGAGGGGCACGGTCGACCACGCGGGCTCGGTGCGGTTCGAGCGCATGCCCGAGGGTCATTCCACGCGCGTGCGCGTCGAGCTGCAGTACGACCCGCCGGGCGGCGAGGCCGGTCACACGGTGGCCGCGCTCTTCGGCCAGGACGCCGGCACTCGGATCGAAAACGACCTGAGCGAATTCAAGCGCGCCGTCGAAGCCGGCGAAGTCACTTCCTCGACTATTCCCAACCGTCGGGTATCCTAGCGCGTCGGAAGGGGGGCCGAAGCTCCCCTCCGAGTCGACCCGAGGAGATGCCCGTGGATCCGTATCGACTGCCCCGAGCCGTCGTGCCCAGCCGCTACGACCTGCGTCTCGAGCCGGACCTGGTCACCCACACGTTCACCGGCCACGAAATCATCGCCGTCGACGTGCGGGAGGCGACGGCCGAAGTCTTCGTCAACACCGCGGAGCTCGCGATCACCGAGGTGAGCGCGGACAACGCGGCCGGCGATCGGATCTCCGGCGCGGCGACGGCCGACGAAGAAGCCGAGCGCTCGCGCCTGGCCTTCGAGCGCCCGCTCGGGGTCGGCGCGTGGCGTCTGCGCCTCACCTTCCGCGGCATGCTCAACGACAAGCTCCGCGGCTTCTACCGCAGCACCTACAAGGACGCGGGCGGCGCCACCCACACCATCGCCGCCACCCAGTTCGAGGCGACCGACGCGCGACGCGCGTTTCCCTGCTGGGACGAGCCCGATTTCAAGGCCGTCTTCGCGGCCACGCTCTCCATCGATCCCGCGCTCACCGCGGTGTCGAACACCTCGATCGTCGAAACCCGCCTCGACGGCGGCCGCAAGCTCGTTCGCTTCGCGGACACGATCCGCATGTCGACGTATCTCGTGGCCTTCGTGGTCGGCGAGCTGGAGTCGACCGATCCGCGCCAGCTCGGCCGCACGCCGCTGCGGGTGTGGTGCGTGCCGGGCAAGCGCCGCCTGGCCGCCTTCGGACACGAGGCCGGCGCGTTCACGCTCCGCTTCTTCGAGGACTACTACGGCGTCCCGTATCCCGGGGACAAGCTCGACCTGCTCGCCATTCCCGACTTCGCGGCCGGCGCCATGGAAAACCTCGGGGCCATCACCTTCCGCGAGACCGCGCTGCTCATCGACGAGAACGCGGCCACCCACGCCGAACTGGAGCGCGTGGCCGACGTGGTCGCCCACGAGAACGCCCACATGTGGTTCGGCGACCTGGTGACCATGACCTGGTGGAACGGGATCTGGCTCAACGAGGCCTTCGCCACCTTCATGGAGATGCTGGCCGTCGACGCGTGGAAGCCCGAGTGGCAGCGCTGGACGAGCTTCGGGGTCTCGCGCGCGGCCGCCTTCGCGGTCGACGGTCTCTGGAACACGCGCCCCATCGAGTTTCCCGTCCGCGCGCCGCGCGACGCCGACGCGATGTTCGACGTGCTCACCTACGAGAAGGGCGCCTCGGTGCTGCGCATGCTCGAGCAGTACCTCGGTCCCGACGTGTTCCGCGACGGGGTGCGCGCCTACCTGCGCGAGCACGCCTACGGCAACGCGGACACCGGAGATCTGTGGGCGGCCCTGGGCCAGGCCGCGGGCGCGCCGATCCCCGCGGTGATGGACGGCTGGATCTTCCGGCCCGGCTTCCCGCTCGTGTCCGCGCGTCTCGACGGCGGCGAGCTGGTGCTGAGCCAGCAGCGCTTCACGTATCTGCCCGCGCCGCCGGCGCCGTTGCCGTGGAAGCCGGCGTCGCGCGTGGACGAGGGCACCGCCCAGCCCTGGCAGGTCCCCGTGCAGGTCCGGGTGGACGGCCGCACGCACCGAGCGATGCTCGGCGACGCCGAGGCCCGGCTGCCGGTGCCCGGCGACGCCCCGGTGCTCGTCAACGAGGGCGGTCACGGGTTCTATCGGGTGCGCTACAGCGGTGAGCTGCTGGAGCGGTTGCTGGCCCGACTGCCCGACGGCCTGGCGCCGATCGAGCGCTTCAACCTCGTCAACGACACGTGGGCCGCCACGGTGGCCGGTCTGGTCCCGCTGTCCCAATACGTCGATCTGGCGACCAGGCTCCGCGGCGAGCGTGACCGCAACGTGTGGACGAGCCTGCTCGCCTCGATGCACGCGCTCAACCGCGTGATTCGGGCCGAGGACCGCACGCACCTGGAGCGCTTCGTGCGCGGCCTCGTGGGGCCCGCCGTCGCCGACCTCGGCTGGGCGCCCGCCCCGGGAGACGACGATCTCATCCGACAACTCCGCGGCGACCTCCTGCGCGCGCTCGGCACCCTCGGCAACGACGGCGCGGTCCAGGCGCGCGCCGCCGAGCTCTACGCCGCCGCGCTGAGGGACGCGCGCGCGGTCGACGCCAACGTGCTGCCCGCGCTCATCGCGATCCTCGCCCACGTCGGCGACGCCGCGCGCTACAAGGAGTTCGTCGAGCGCTTCCGCTCGGCGGCCACGCCGCAGGAAGAACAGCGCTATCTCTACGCCCTGGCCGCGTTCCGCCACCGTCAGCCGATCGAAGAGACGTTGGCCAAGACGATCAACGGCGAGATCCGCACGCAGGACGCGCCCTTCGTCGCCCGCGCGATGCTCATGAACGTCGACGCCCGCGAGCTGACCTGGAGCTTCATCAAGTCGCAGTGGGACACCATGGACCGCCTGTATCCCAAGCACGGGCTCAGGCGGATGTGCGAAGGCGTGACGGGCCTCGTGACTCCGGAGCTGGAGCGCGACGTCCACGCGTTCTTCGCCAGCCGCCAGGTCGACCTGGGCGGACGCACGCTCGAGCAGTATCTCGAGCAACTCCGCATCGCGGTCGCGCTGCGCGACCGCGAGGGCGGACCGCTCGCCGCCCACCTCGCCAAAGCCTCCTAGGGGCTCTTGTAAAGCCTACCGAGCCGCCGCTCTCCGCGGCGGTTCGGTCCCGAGATTGCAGATTCTCAATTCACTCGAGTGTCGTCTGTCATGGCGAACCCTATCGGAAGCGTGAAGAGCTTTGCACAGCGGTACGCGATCGCCGTCCTGACGGTCATCGCCGCGTTCCTGCTCGTTCTGGCGGCCCGTCCGTCGCTCGTGCCGGCGGGCGCGGCGCTGCTGTTCGCCGCGGTGCTGGTCGGCCTGGCGATGGCAATCCTGCTGCTGGACGAGGGCCGCCGCCGCGCGCTCGCATCTCTGGAGGCCGCGGTTCGCGACGCGCAGGCGGCCAACCTCGCCAAGGACGAGTTCCTCGCCACGCTCTCGCACGAGCTGCGCACGCCGCTCCACGCGATGCTCGGCTGGGCGCGCCTGCTGCGCACGGGCACGCTCGACGAGGCCACCCGCGAGCGGGCGCTCGAAACGCTCGAGCGCAAC
>Ga0193725_1000596_pt1 | contig 10416 bp, 11 predicted proteins | sample H2a2metaG_FD_143058 | JGI IMG/M metagenome (GOLD analysis project Ga0193725, IMG submission 143058) | Soil microbial communities from a riparian zone of the East river system, Colorado, United States - H2a2 | ecosystem: Environmental > Terrestrial > Soil > Riparian zone | place: USA: East River...
GCAGGCGGCTCGTGGTGAGAACCCGCAGGCGGCGCGTGGCGAAAACCCGCAGGCGGCCCGTGGTGAAAATCCGCAGGCGGCGCGCGGTGAGAATCCGCAGGCCGCTCGTGGCGACAACAAGCCCCAGGCGGCGCGTGGTGAGAACCCGCAGGCGGCGCGTGGCGAAAACCCCCAGGCGGCGCGCGGTGAGAATCCGCAGGCCGCTCGTGGTGGTCAGGACATTCAGACGGCGCGCGCCGGTTCCGGCTCCAAGCCGGCTGGCGACGTGAGCAAGGCGTCCGGTCTGATCAAAGAGGCCGAGGCAGCGTGCAAGGCCGGCGACATGAAGGCCGCGAAGGAGAAGGCCGAGGCCGCCATCGCCGTGCTGAAGTAACCGATCCGCGACGACGGGTCATCGGGCCCCAGGGGCAATGCTCCTGGGGCCCTTCTCTCTTTCTAGCCGCGGGCCGGACGCCGTCCGGCCAAGAAGTGGAAGTGCACGTGATCGACGACCTGCCCCCCCTCGACTCCGGAGTTCACCACGATCCGATAGCCGAGCTCCGCGAAGCCCTTCAGCTCCCCGAGACGCCGGGCCACGATCAGACACCGCCCGAGTACGCCCGCGTCCTCGGGTTCCGCCGTCATCACCGAGGCGATGTGACGCTTGGGGATGATCAGCACGTGCACGGGCGCCTTCGGATAGATGTCCCGGAAGGCGACGATCTCGTCGTCTTCGTATTCCACGTCGGCGGGACTCTCCCGCGCGGCGATGCGACAGAAGAGACATTCGCTCACGCGCGCAGCTCGCGGAATGGCCCCGTCACGGTTCTGTATAATAGCCCGTCGGAAACAACGACAAGGAGCGTGGAATGGGAACGTGCCCGAAGTGCAAGCTACGGATTCGCAGGAACGGAAACCACATCAAGCTCGGCACGACGTGGTATCACAAGTCCTGCCCAGGCCGCCCCGCGGCCGCCCGCAAGACTCGCTGAGTCTGTCCCCGTTGCGACAAAGCCCGCGTCACGAGCCGAGGTGCTTGCGGGCGAGCCCCTCGGCGTAAGCCTCCAGCAGCGCGTGTAGCTCCCGCATCGCTGCCTCCGCCGCCTGGACGTCTTTCGGTGTGCGCAGGTGCTGCAGGACGGTGTTCTCGGTCTCTCCCGCTTCCTCGCGCTCGACTTCTTCGTGGACCGCGTAGTTCATCGCGCCCCATTCCGGCCGGCAGCCGTAGTGCTCCACGAGCGCCCGACCCACCGTGCGCGAGATCTCCACCACCTCGGCCTCCAGGAACGCCGTCGCGCAGAGCGAGGCGCTCCAGGGAATCTCGTGGGCCAGGCGGCGGAAGAAGTCGAGGATGCCGGCCATCTCGGGGATCGGGACGATGCGGTCGTAGGCCTCGCGCGGATACCCGAGGTCGTCGCCGATCCGGCGGAACAGCTCGTCGTGATCGGGGGTGCCGCCCACCTGCCCGCGGAAGTATCCGAGGTCCTCCACGAGCAGATGGCGCGCGCAGTCCTTGCGGACTTCGAGATCGTCGCATCGGGCGTGGATACCGCTGAAGATCCGCGGAAACCACGCCACCAGGAGATAGTGCTGCGCGATGTGTCCCCAGGCTTGCTCGCGCGTGAGCGTGCCCGCGGCGAACCGCTTGAAGTACGCCGAGCCCCGAAACGGGTTGCGGGCCAGCAGCTCGTCCCTCAGGGCCGCGAACCATTGCTCGGCGTTCATGGACGATCGGGTGAAGGGGCCGGAGACGGCCCCGGCCCTTCGAAGATGGTGGAGGGTAAGGGATTCGAACCCTCGACCTCGGCGTTGCGAACGCCGCGCTCTCCCAACTGAGCTAACCCCCCGGGTTCCAAGCGGAGCTAGTGTACCTCACGCCGTGGGCGGAGACGACGACGTGGGCGCGGGCGCGCTCCGCGCCGGCTGCGCGGCGTTGAGGATCGGCCCCAGCAAGTCCATGGGCAGCGGGAAGAACGTGGTGGTGTTCCGCTCGGAGGCGATCTCCCGCATGGTCTGCAGATACCGAAGCTGCACGGCCACGGGGTAACGCGTCAGCACCTCGGCGGCTTCCGAGAGCTTCGCCGCGGCCTGGAATTCGCCGTCCGCGTTGATCACCTTGGCCCGCCGCTCCCGCTCGGCCTCCGCCTGCTTGGCCATCGCCCGCTGCATGTCCTGAGGGAGGTCGATCTGCTTGACCTCGACGTTGGCGACCTTGATGCCCCACGGCTCCGTGTGCTCGTCGATGATCCGCTGGAGCTGCTGGTTGATCTTGTCGCGGGCGGAGAGGAGATCGTCCAGCTCGACCTGACCGAGCACGCTGCGCAGGGTGGTCTGGGCGATCTGCGATGTCGCGTAGAGATAGTCCTGGACCGCGATGATGGCCCTCTCGGGATCGATGACCCGGAAGTAGATCACCGCGCTCACCTTGAGCGACACGTTGTCGCGCGTGATCACGTCCTGCGGCGGCACGTCCAGGGCGACGGTCTGCAGGCTCACCTTCACGAGCTTGTCGATGAGCGGCACCAGCAGCACGAGGCCGGGGCCGTTGCCCTGACCGCCCGGATTGAGGATGGCCTTGCTGCTGCGCCCCAGGCGGAAGATCACCCCGCGCTCGTACTCACGCAGGATGCGGGCGAACGAGCCGATGAAGAAGATCACGGCGATGAGGACGACCAGCATCAGCAGCGAGTCGACGGAGATCATGGCGTCCCTCCCCCTTCTGCGGCCTTCACCACTTTCAGGGTCAGCCCGTCGACCCCGATCACGCGCACCGGCGCGCCGTCGGCGATGGGCTCGCCCTCGGCGACCGCGCGCCAGATTTCGCCCTGCACGCTCACCTGCCCCTCGCGATCGAGCGGGCCGCGCGTGATCGCCGTCTGGCCGATCATCCCCGAGGCGCCGAGCATCGGCCGCCGGCCGAGCGCGCGGAGGCCCACGGTCACCACGAACAGGAACAGCCCCGCGGTGGCGCCCACGGTGGGAGCGATGACCCACCAGGACAGGCGAAAGCCGATCTCCGGAGCGTCGAACAGCATCAGCGAGCCCAGCGCCATGGCCACGATGCCGCCGAGAGCCAAAACGCCGTGGCTGACGATCTTGATCTCGGCCACCAGCAGCACGATGCCGAACAGGATCAGCAGCAGACCCGCGTAGTTGATGCGCAGGCTCTGGAACGCGAAGAAGGCGAGGATCAGCGAGATCCCGCCGATGACGCCGGGCAGGATCACGCCGGGGTTCGACAGCTCGAAGAACAGGCCCAGCATGCCGAGCATCATCAATACGTAGGCGACGTTGGGGTCGGTGATGACGTTGAGAAAACGATCGCGGAACCCGATCTCGATCGGTCTCACCACCGCGTCGCGGGTGGCCAGGGTCGACGGTCCGCGCGCGGTCTTCACGGTCCGGCCGTCGATCCTGGCGAGCAGATCGGGCACCGACTCGGCGACGAGATCGACGACCTTCAGCTGGACGGCCTCGCGCTCGGTGATCGACACCGACTGGCGGACGGCCTTCTCGGCCCAGTCGGCGTTGCGTCCCCGCTCGAGCGCGATGGTCCGGATGAACGCGGCCGCGTCGTTCTCGATCTTCTTGAGACTCTCCTTGTCGGCGCTACCGCCGAGGGCGACCGGATGCGCGGCGCCGATGTTGGTGGCGGGCGCCATCGCGGCCACGTGGGCGGCCATGGTGATGAAGACGCCGGCGGACGCCGCGCGCGCGCCGGTCGGCGCCACGTACACGATGACCGGCACCTCGGCGTTCAGCATGCGCTGGGCGATCGCCCGCATGGACCGCTCCAGACCGCCCGGCGTGTCGAGCTGAAGGATCAGCGCCTGGGCGCCGTCGGAGCGGGCGCGCGCGAGCGCGGTTTCGACCAGCCGCAGCGTCACCGGGCTGATCACGCCCTCGAGCGTGATGAGATCGACCGGGGCCGCCGCCCTCGCGGGCGCGGGCGACACCACGAAGCCGCTGGCGAAGACCACGACGGCCAGCGCCACCATCAGCACGCGGCGTGAGCTCATCGCGCCAAAGCGAGGAGGCAGACCAGCTCGAACAGCAAGTTGGCGGCGAGCAGGGCCGTGACCTGCCCGGGCCCGTCGTAGGGCGGCGAGACCTCCACGACGTCGGCGCCGATCAGCTCGAGGCCGGCCAGCGCGCGCACGAGCGCCAGCGCCTCGTAGGACGTGAGCCCGCCGACCTCGGGCGTCCCCGTCGCCGGCGCGAAGGCCGGGTCGACCGCGTCGATGTCGAACGAGCAGTAGATCGGCGCGCCCCGCAGTCGGGCGAGCCGCGCGGCGACCGGCGCCGTCCCCCCCTCCTTGATGGCCTCGATGCGGACGACCTCGATCCCGTGCTCGTCGTGGAACGCGAAATCCTCCGGTCCATAGAGCGGCCCGCGGATCCCGATCTGGATCATCCGCCGGGGATCGATCAGCCGCTCTTCGACGGCCCGGCGGAAGGGGGTCCCGTGAAAGAACTTGCTGCCGAAGTACTGGTCCCAGGTGTCGGGGTGCGCGTCGAAGTGCACGAGCCCGAGCGGTCCGTGGCGCTTGGCCAGCGATCGCAGGATGCCGAGCGTGACCGAGTGGTCGCCGCCCACGCAGACGGGCGCCGCGCCGGCGGCGACGACCTCGTCGATCTTCGCGGTGATCGCCGCGTACGTCGCCTCGATCGAGCTTGGGTTCACGTCGATGTCGCCGCAGTCCGCCACCCGCAGCCGCTCGAAGGGATGCACCTTCAGCACCGGGTGCCACGAGCGGATCAGCGACGACTGCTCGCGCACCGCGCGTGGACCGAACCGCGCGCCGGGCCGATAGGACACCCCGCCGTCGTACGGAATGCCGAGCAGCGCGACGTCCAGTCCCTCGGGCGACTCCGCGGCCGGGAGCAGCATGAAGGTGGCGATCTGTCCGAAGCGCGGCGAGACGAACGGATCGCGCGGTCGCATGGGAGCGCGCCTAGAGCGCGTCCCGGATGCCCGGCAGCGTCCGGGCCAGCAGATCGACTTCCTCGGGCGACGTGTAGACCGAGAAGCTCGCGCGCGTCGTCCCCCCCACCCCGAGATGACGCATGAGCGGCTGCGCGCAGTGATGGCCCGCGCGCACCGCGATGCCCTCGGCGTCGAGGAACGCGGACACGTCGTGGGGATGCACGCCGTCGACGCTGAACGCGACCACCGCCCCGCGCGCCGTCGACTGCGACGGCCCGTAGACCGCCACTCCCGGAATGGCGGAGAGCCGCGTGACGGCCTCGGCGGCCAGCTCGCGCTCGTGGTCGGCGACCCGCTCCATCCCGAGCTTTTCGAGGTACTCGATGGCCGCGCCGAGACCGACGGCCTCGGCGATCGGCGGCGTCCCCGGCTCGAAGCGCCAGGGCAGATCGTTCCAGCGGGCGCCCTCGATCCAGACTTCCTTGATCATCTCGCTGCCGCCCCGCGTCGGCTCCAGACGATCCAGCACGGCATGGCGCCCCCAGAGCACGCCGATCCCGGTCGGGCCCAGCATCTTGTGACCCGAAAACGCGTAGAAATCACAATTCAGCGCCGGGATATCGAGCGACATGTGCGGAGCCGCTTGAGCTCCGTCGACCACCGCCAGCGCGCCCATCCGCCGGGCTCTGGCGCACAGCTCGGCGACGGGATTGATCGTTCCCAGCACGTTCGAGACGTGGCCCAGCGCGAGCACCCGCGTGCGCTCGGAGAGCAGCCGACCGAACGCCTCAAGGTCGAGCACGCCGTCGGGCGTGATTGGAACTGCTCGGACGCGGGCACCGCTGGTGCGCGCGGCCATCTGCCAGGGGACGATGTTCGAGTGGTGCTCCATCTCGGTGACGAGGATCTCGTCGCCTGGGGAAAGCGTGCGGCCGATCGCGTCGGCCACGATACCGAGCCCGTCCGTCGTGCCGCGCGTGAAGATGACCTCCTCGCGCCGCTCGGCCCCGATGAAGCGCTGGACCCGTTCGCGCGCGGCCTCGTACAGCTCCGTCGCCTCCTCGCCCAGCGTGTGGATCGATCGATGGACGTTGGCGTGCGAAAATTCGTAGTAGCGACTCATCGTCTCGATCACGCTGCGCGGTCGCTGACTTGAAGCCGCGGAGTCCAGATAGACGACCGGCCGGCCCCCGACCACCCGATTCAGGATCGGGAAATCGCCGCGCGTCAGCTCATCCAGTCTCATCGGGCGCTCCCGAGCGCGGTGGCCACCACGCCGAACGGAAGCGTCACGCAGCGCATGCGCGTCGGACGGATGTCGGCGGCCAGCGTCTCCAGCACGTCCTGGACCGTCACCGCGAGCGCCTCGTCGCGACGCCGGCCTTCGAGCATCTCCGCCAGCACATCCGAGGACGCCGTACAGATCGCGCAGGAGTCGCCGACGTACCGCGCGGTCCGCACGCGTCCGTCCTCGAGACGGAGCATGAAGCGGACGCGGTCGCCGCAGAGCGGGTTGACGTCCTCGGCCACGGCATTGGCGCCCTCGAGCTGACCGCGAAAGCGCGGGCGCCGCCAGCGCTCACGGATGACGTCGCTGTACGGAAGAGGGCCGCGAGGGCCATCGGTCATTCGAGCTCGCCGCGGGCGACGTTGGCGCGGTACTGCGGGAACCGGTACGCCATGTCGCGCGACAGCAGCCCACCGTGGCCGAGCGCGGCGATCTCCCCGTTGCCGACCGTCTCGCCGGCGAAGAGGCGGGGCAGCACGAGGTCGAAGGTGGTGGCCTGGGAGAACATGCCGCAGGTCGGCATCCCGACGATGCTCTTATCGCCGCGCCGCGCGACCCACAGGAGACTCCCGGGATGCGCGGGCGCGCCGTGGCGCTCCATGCGAGCCCCCAACAGCTCGAGGCCACCGAAGACCGGATCGAGCGGGTCGAGGGCGCTGGCGCCGGCGACGATCAAGAGCTGGGCGCCCGTCCCCTCCAGCGCGGTCAGCTCGGCGGCGACGGCCTGGGGCGAGACGCCGGCGTAGCGCACCGGGAGCAGCGAGCCGCCCGCCCAGTCGATCTTCTGGCGCAGCGCGGTCTCGAACCGCGCGCGCTGCTTGTCGTCGAGCCGCTCGCGCGCGACCACACCGACCGTCAGTGGCCGAAACGCCCTCACGCCGACGATACCGCTCACTCGACGCGCGGTCGTCTCCACCGCCTGGAGCGTGGTCTCGGCGATCACCAGCGGGGTGACCTTCGCCCGCGCGACGACCTCACCCAGCTCCACCGGCTGGCCATCGAACAGGGTGAACACCGAGATCGGACCGTGGGCGTTGACTTCGGCGAGAGCGTTGACGTCCGCGCGGAACAAACCGCGCCGCGTCGCCGCCAGCGCCCACTGTCCACCGGTGTAGCCCTTGACCTCCACGCCGTCGCCGACGACGGCCGAGGCCAGGCGAGCCCCCGCCTCTTCTTCGTGAAGGTCTCCGGCGGCGAGGGCGAGGACGTGAATTTCCTCCCAGGGCGCTTCGAGGACCGCGGCCGCGTCGGTGGCCGCCAACGTCGCGCCCTTGGCCCGGACGATCTTTCCCGCGCCGTCGCGAACGTCGTGGCACAGCACCGTTCCCGTCAAGACCTCGACGGTGGCGCCGTCGCGCCGCTGGGCGATGGCCTTCATCGCCGGGCCTTCTCGCTCATCGGACGGCACGTCCCGCCGCCGCGCACGGCCTGGACCTCGGCCAGGATCGCCAGCGCGATCTCGGGGGCGCTGCGCGCGCCGAGATCGAGCCCGATCGGCACGCGCACCCGGGCCAGCACGTCCTCGGCGACGCCTTCGTCCCTCAAGAACTGAATGATGGTCGCGCCGCGACGCGCCGAGCCGAGCATGCCGATGTAGCCGACCTTGGTCGACAGCGCGTGGCGCAGCACCGGCAGGTCGTACTTGTAGTCGTGGGCCACCAGGATCAGCGCGGTCTCCGGCGTCAGCGCGTACTCGTGGATCAGCTCGGACGGAATCCCGATGCGCAGCTCGTCGACGTCGGGAAAGCGCTCGCGGGTCGCGAAGCGCGGGCGCCCGTCGACGACGATCGTCCGGTAGCCCAGCGTGCGCGCCAGCGAGGTCAGCGGCATCGCGACGTGACCGGCGCCAACCACGAGGAGCTGCGCGGGCGGCGCGAACACCTCGACGAAGGCCCGAACGCCCTCGAGGAAGAGGGTGCGCGAGGCGCCGCGGCCCATGGCCTCGCGCGCCTCGGCGGTGAAGCGCTGGTCGAGGAAGGCCTCGCCGAGCGTCCCTTCCGTCGTCCCGTCGTCGAGCACGAGCAGCTTGGCGCCGATGCTGTCCGGCGCCGACCCGTCGAGCCGGGTGACCAGCGCCCCTCGTCCGCCGCGCGCGGCATGCTCGCGCACGCGCTCGTAGAGGCGTGAGGTGGCGTCGTCGGGACGATCGAGGGCGACGGGTTCCATGAAGACCTCGATGGTTCCCCCACACGTCAGCCCGATCTCCCAGGCCTCCTCGTCGCCGAGGTTCATCTCGAGGAGCTGGGGCCGCATCCGGCCCAGCACGTCGACCGCTTCCTCGATGACGCGCGCGTCGACGCACCCGCCGATCGTGACCGACCCGAGGACGGCACCGCCCTCGCCGACCAGCATCTTGGCGCCTTCCTTGCGCGGTGTGGTCCCCTGCGTGTTGACCAGCGTGGCGATGGCCACCTTCCCACCCTGACGACGCAGCTGATCGATGTGATCGAAGAGTTCGGCCATGGACCAATCATAACTCTCGGAGGGGGACCGAAGCGAGGGAGCGAGCTTACGGCGAGCGGCGGGCGCCGGAGGGAGGGACGGAGTTGCCCTCCCGAGCTTATTTCCCGACGCGGGCCAGCGACAGCAGGGTGATGCCGGTGAGCAGCAGCATCGCGGGCTCGCTCGTCCCGAGCGGGAAGAGATCCGGCAGCAGAGAGGACATCAGCGCCTGCGCGCTGGACGGCGCGTGCAGGACGGCTAGCAAGAACATCATCAAAAGCGCGACTGCCCTGCGCATCGGGAAAACGCCTCCTCGTAAGGATCAGAACTCGACCCATGTCCAGTGCAAGGTGAGCGCCACACTCAACGGGCCGCCGGAAGCCCCAAAACGGCGGATATATCGCGCGCGGCCTGCAAGGCTTTGCGCAACCTCCGCAGCGCGGCCTCCGAGGTGTGGCACGCGCGTCAGACGATTTAAATCGTCAGCTTGGAGGCGAGCTCGCGGAGCGCGGCGAGGTTGTGGGCGGGGGCGAAGTCGTCGAGGAGCGGCAGCGCGGCGGCCATCCCGCGCGTGAGGGGCTCGTAGGACGGGTTGCCGAGCAGAGGATTCAGCCAGAGCAGACGGCCCGCGCGGCGCTTGATTCGCATCAGCTCGGTGGCGAGGACCTCCGGCTCTCCCGTGTCCCAGCCGTCGGAGAGCACGATCACGATCGTGCGGCGGTCGACCACCTGCGGCCACTCGCGGTTGAAGGTGGCCAGCGATTCGCCGATACGCGTGCCGCCCGACCAGTCGCGCACCTCGGTGAGGCGCCGCAGGGCCTGGCGGTAGGAACGCGCTTTCAGATATTCGGTGACCCTTGTCAGCCGGGTGGAGAACGTGAACGTCTCGACCCGGTTGAACACCGACTGCAGCGCGAACACGAACTGCAGCAGGAAGCGGCTGTAGAGATCCATCGAGCCGGAGACGTCGCACAACAGCAAGAGCCGCACCTTCCGGCGCCGGCGCTGACGATACCGAAGCTCGATGAGATCGCCGCGATTGAGGTTCGCGCGCAACGTCCGTCGCAGATCGATGCGCCCTCGTCGCGCCCGCGGGCGGCGCCGCCGGGAGAGCTTGCGGGCCAGCCGCCGCGCGATCTGGATGGTCAGGCGGAACACCTCGTCGAGCTGGTCCGGCGAGAACGTCGAGAAGTCCTGGCCGGCCAGCGACTCGGCGTCGGAGACGCCCGGAACGCCCAGCGGCTCGCCGGTGTCCTCGTCCTCCGGCTCGCCCCACGTGTCGAGCGCGAGGGTCTCGCGCTTGTCGCCGGCCCCCGGCAGCGACAGACCTTCCGGCGCGTCGGGAGCGGGGGAAACCATGCCTGGGAAGTCGAGCGTCTCTTCCGCCGTCTGCGGCCGCCAGAATTCGTCGAAGCAGCGGTCGAAGGTGGGAAGGTCCTCGGGGCGGGAAACGAACACCACGCGCAGCCCGAGCCGGACTTCGTCGCGATCGGCTAGGTCGAGCTGCGAGAGGGCGCGGACGCCGTCGGTGACTTGCAGCAGGGCCACGGGCAATCCGTGGCGGCGTAGCACGGCCGCGAAGCGAATGATGGCGCTCGGGAGATCGGCTCGCGCCCGCGCGGGGGCGGCGCCTGAGGAGGCGCCTGAGGCGCCCGAGGAGGCGCCAGGGGCGCCCGTCATGTCAGGGAGTGGCCAGGAACGAGGAGAAGCCGGACCTGGCGGCCTCGGCCTGGAAGCGCTTGATGTCGTCGGCGTCCTTCAGCACGCAGCCGAGCGTCTC
>Ga0193725_1000598_pt1 | contig 10399 bp, 7 predicted proteins | sample H2a2metaG_FD_143058 | JGI IMG/M metagenome (GOLD analysis project Ga0193725, IMG submission 143058) | Soil microbial communities from a riparian zone of the East river system, Colorado, United States - H2a2 | ecosystem: Environmental > Terrestrial > Soil > Riparian zone | place: USA: East River...
CAGGAAGCGCTGGCGGAGCTGCGCGCCATCGCGGGGCAGAATCAGGTGTACCGCTCGTACTTGGGGCTAGGATATCACGACACGTACACGCCGGGCGTGATCCTGCGCAACGTGCTCGAGAATCCCGGTTGGTACACCGCCTACACGCCGTACCAGGCCGAGATCGCGCAGGGCCGGCTCGAGGCGCTGCTCAACTTCCAGACGATGGTCTCGGACTTGACCGGCCTCGAGATCGCGAACGCATCGCTGCTCGACGAGGGGACCGCCGCGGCTGAAGCCATACATCTCACGGAGGCGGTGTCGAGTCACGACGGCAAGCGTGTGTTCTTGGTGGACGCGGGCTGCCATCCCCAGACGATCGCGGTGGTGCGCACCCGAGCCGAGGTGCGCGGCGTCGAGATCGTCGTCGGCGACCCCGGGACGTTCAAGTTCGGCGGCGGCGTCATCGGTGTGCTGCTGCAGTATCCCGCCACCGACGGCGCGATCCGCGACTATCGCGCGCTGTGCAAGGCCGCCCACGATGGCGGCGCGCTCGTAACGGTCGCGACCGATCTGTTGGCGCTGACGCTGCTCGCGGCGCCCGGCGAATGGGGCGCCGACATCGCCGTTGGCAACTCGCAGCGGTTTGGGGTGCCGCTCGGGTACGGCGGGCCGCACGCGGCCTTCTTCGCGACGCGCGACCAATACAAGCGCCACTTGCCGGGCCGCATCATCGGCGTCTCGAAGGATACAGCGGGCCGGCCGGCGCTGCGGATGGCTCTGCAGACGCGCGAGCAGCACATCCGTCGCGAGAAGGCGACGAGCAACGTGTGCACGGCGCAGGTCCTGCTCGCGGTCGTTGCAGCGATGTACGCGGTGTACCACGGGCCCACCGGCCTGCGGCGTATCGCCGAGCGAGTGCATGGACACACGAACGCGCTCGCCGAGGCGCTCAAGCGCCTCGGCTACCGCTTGGCGTATCCGGAGTTCTTCGACACGCTGGCCGTCGAGGTGGACGCGGGCGCGATGCCCAAGATTCTGGAGGCCGCCCGCGCCAGGCGCATCAACCTGAGGACGCTGTCACCGACACGCATCGGTGTGGCGTTTGACGAAACCGTGACCACGACCGACGTGAACGACGTGGTCGCGGCGTTTGGGGCCGGCGCAGGGGCGCAGCATGCTGCGCCCCTACAAAACCCGCCATCGGCGATCCCGCGGGCCCTGGCCCGCACAACGCCATTCTGCACGCATCCGGTCTTCAACACGCACCACTCCGAAACCGAGATGCTGCGCTACCTGAAGCGCCTCGAGGATCGCGATCTCTCGCTCACGTCGGCGATGATCCCGCTTGGCTCGTGCACGATGAAGCTCAACGCCACGGCCGAGATGATTCCGATCACCTGGCCCGAGTTTGGCCGCCTCCACCCGTTCGCGCCGCGCGAGCAGGCGCGGGGGTACACCACGCTCTTCGGCCAGCTCGAGGAGTGGCTCGCCGAGATCACCGGGTTCGCCAAGATGTCGCTCCAGCCCAACGCGGGCTCGCAAGGCGAGTTCGCGGGGCTCCTCGTGATCCGCGCGTATCACAAAGCGCGTGGCCAGGGCCACCGCACCACGTGCCTCATCCCACAGTCGGCGCACGGCACGAACCCGGCGAGCGCGGTGATGGCGGGCATGGAGGTCGTGGCCGTCAAAACGGACACTCAGGGCAACATCGATGTAGCCGACTTGAAGGCCAAGGCTGCGCAGCACAAGGACAGCCTCGGCGCGCTGATGGTGACCTATCCGTCCACGCACGGCGTGTTCGAGGCCTCCATCAAGGAGATCTGCCGCGTCGTGCACGACCACGGCGGCCAGGTCTACATGGACGGCGCCAACATGAACGCCCAGGTCGGCCTCTGCCGGCCGGGCGACATCGGCGCCGACGTCTGTCACCTGAATCTCCACAAGACATTCTGCATCCCGCACGGCGGCGGCGGGCCGGGGATGGGGCCGATCGGGGTAGCCGCGCATCTCGCGCCGCACCTGCCGACGCATCCGGTCGTGGACTTGGGAGTGCCACAGAGCTGCGGCGTCGTCTCCGCGGCCCCGTGGGGCAGCGCGTCGATTCTGCCGATCTCCTGGGCGTACATCGCGCTGATGGGGCGTGACGGACTGGCGCTCGCGACCAAGGTCGCGATTCTGTCGGCCAACTACATCGCGAAGCGGCTGTCCGGCGAGTACAGCCTGTTGTACGCCGGCCAGCACGGCCTCATCGCGCACGAGTGCATCGTCGATACGCGTCCGTTCAAAGCGTCCGCGGGCGTGGAGGTCGAGGACATCGCGAAGCGGTTGATCGATTACGGCTTCCATCCGCCCACCGTCTCCTTCCCCGTCGCGGGGACGCTGATGGTGGAGCCGACCGAGAGCGAGCCCAAAGAGGAGCTCGATCGGTTCTGCAATGCGCTCATCGCGATCCGCGAAGAGATCCGCGAGATCGAAACGGGCACAGCAGACCGGGAGAACAATCTCCTGAAGCATGCGCCGCACCCACTCGCGGACCTGCTCGCGGACACCTGGGACCGCCCATACGGGCGCGAGCGCGCGGCGTTCCCCACCCCGGCCACGCGGGAGCACAAGATCTGGCCGCCGGTTAGCCGAGTGGATGGCGCGTACGGCGACCGCAACCTGGTGTGCGTCTGCCCCCCCATCGAGGACTATGTGGAATCTCCTCGTTGAGCCGGAGGGCCGTTCCGGCGCCGAGAACATGGCCATCGACGAGGCCCTTCTCGAAGACGCCGATCGTAGCGGCGCAGCCTTCCTGCGCCTCTATCGCTGGGATCCTCCCTGCCTGTCGCTCGGCCGGAACGATCCGACGCCCGAACGTCCCGGGGTCGAGACGGTGCGCCGGCCGACGGGCGGGCGCGCAGTGTGGCACGAGCACGAAGTCACGTATGCCGTGGCCGCTCCCATCGCGATCTTCGGCCGCTTGAAGGACGCCTACTGCGCGATTCACGAGCGGCTCGCCGCGGGGCTCCGGTCATTGGGCGCGGACGCCCGGCTCGCGGAGGATCGCCCGATCGCCCGACTCGTCGAACGCCCGATGGCTTGCTTCGCGACCACGGTGGGCGGTGAGATCCTCGTCCATGGCCACAAGCTCGTGGGCTCGGCACAGGTCCGGCGCGGTGGGGCGTTCCTGCAGCACGGGTCGATTCTGCTGGACGGGGCGGCGATGGAAAACGCCGCGACGTTGCGAGAGGTGCTGGGGCGCGCGGTGACCTTCGAGGAGGTCACCCTGGCTATCGTGGCCGCGTGGGAATCGCCATTTTAAGCGCCATGCTACGCCGTCTGGCTTTCGTCGTCGCGACCCTCGCGGTCGCCGCCTGCCGGCCATCCGGCGGGTGCACCGGCACCTACTGCGGCACCGTGGTGTTCGCCGCCGTCGGCGAGCCCGACATCCTGCTGCCGCCCTCGACCCAGCAGGTCGTCTCACGCGACATCGAAGAGCAGCTTTTCCTCAAGCTGGCCGACATCGGGCTCACCACGAACACGCTCGGCGACGAGGACTTCCAGCCACTGCTCGCCGAGCGCTGGGAGTGGGACGGGCCATTGACGCTGGTGTTCCACATCGACTCCCGCGCCCGTTGGCAGGACGGCCAACCGGTGACGGCCAGCGATGTCGCGTTCACGTTCGACGCCTACACCGACTCGTTGGTGGCCTCGCCCTACCGCGCCGCGCTGCGGCGCATCTCGAGCGTCAAAGCGCGCGATCCCCAGACGGCGGTGTTCCGGTTCCGCGAGCGGTATCCCGAGATGTTCTACGACGCCGTCTATCACATGCGCATTCTCCCGACGCACCTGCTGCGCGGCGTGCCGCGGGATCAGTGGAAGACCGCGCCCTTCGGGCGGCAGCCGGTGGGGGACGGACCGTACCGCTTCGTGGCGTGGAAAGCGGGCCAGACCATCGAGCTCATCGCCGACTCGACCTTCTTCCTCGGCCGGCCGGGCATCCGCCGGTTGATCTGGCGCTTCACCCCGGATCTCCAGGTGGCCGTCACGCAGGTGGTCGCGGACCAGGCGGACGGGCGTGAGGCGCTCTACGCGCCGGAGAACATCGCGCGCGCGCGCGCGGCGCCGCAGGTCACGCTCTATCCGTACCGGGGGAACGTCTACGCATACCTCGGCTTCAACCTCGCCGCCAACGGCGACACGACGCAGCCGCACCCCATCTTCGGGGACCGGGAGGTACGCCGCGCGTTGACGATGGCGGTGGATCGCGCGCGCCTCATCAAGAGCGTCTTCGGCGACTTCGCCAAGGTGCCGCCGGGCCCGACGTCGCAGCTGTGGTGGATCTGGGACCCCGAGGTCCGCCAACTTCCCTACGACACCGTGCAGGCGAAACGGCTCCTGTCCTTCCGCGGGTGGCGCGACTCGGACCACGACGGCATCCGCGACCGCGATGGCCAGCGGCTCGAGTTCCATATCCTCGTCCCCTCGACGAGCCAGACCCGGAAGCAATACGCGCAGCTGCTCCAGGAGCAGTTCCGCGCGGTCGGCGCGCAGGTGGACATCGACGAGGTCGAGTCCAGCGTACACGCGGAGCGGGCGGCCGCCGGCAAGTTCGATGCGATCCTCCAGGCCTGGAACAACGACCCTTCGCCCAGCTCAGGGGTCGCGCAGGTGTGGAGCCACGCCGGGTTCGGCGGATCGAATTTCCTGCGCTACGACAATCCCGCCTTCGACGGGCTCGTCGAGCGGGCGACGAGCGCGGCCACCGTGAAGCAAGCGCGCCCGTTATGGCGCGCGGCCATCGAGACGATCAACGCCGACGCGCCCGCCATCTTCTTGTTCGCGCCCGACAATGTGGCGGTCTTCCACAGCCGCATCGCGGACGTCCGGCTCCGCCCCGATTCTTGGGCGGCCCTGCTTCGGACCTGGCGCATTCCCCCGGACCGGCTCATCGATCGGGACCGCGTGGAGCCATAGGTGGCGGCGTGGCTCGTGCGGCGCGTCGCCGCGTCGGTCGCGATCGTCTTCGCCGTCGTCACGCTGACTTTTTTCCTCATGGCCTTGGCCCCGGGCGACGAGCTGCTCGGGCCCGACGAGCGCCAGGTGGATCCCCAGGTGCGGGAGGAGCTCAGGCGCCAGTTCGGGCTCGACCAGGGGCCGGTGGTCCGGTACGTCAAGTATTTGGGCCAGTTGGCGCGCGGCAACCTCGGCGTGTCCTTCTCGCTGCATCGCCCGGTCGCCGACGCGCTCGCCGAGGCGATTCCCAACACGCTGCTGCTCGCGGGCGCCGCCCTGCTCCTCGATTTCCTGATCGGTCTGGGACTCGGCATCTACCAGGCGCTCCGGGTCCACCATCTGCCGGACGTGGTGCTCGGCAACGTCACCCTGTTTCTGTATTCCGTCCCGACCTTCTGGCTGGGGCTGATACTGCTCCTCGTCTTCGGCGCGTGGCTCCGCTGGTTCCCCGTCGCGGGGATGAGCGATCCCATCCTCTGCCCGACGGTCTCCTCCTTCTATTGCACCATGGACCGGCTGTGGCACCTGGTACTGCCGGCCTTGACGCTCGGCCTCGTTGGCGCCGCGGGAACAGCGCGGTTTCAGCGCGCCGCGATGCTCGAGGTCGCCGCCCAAGACTACATCCGCACGGCACGCGCCAAGGGCGCGTCTGAACGGCGGGTCGTGCTCCATCACCAGCTCCGCAACGCGCTGCTCTCGTTCATCACGCTGTTCGGACTCGCATTCCCCTTCCTGCTGACGGGCGCCGTGCTGATCGAAACGATCTTCGCGTGGCCCGGGATGGGCCGACTCGCGACGGACGCGATTCTGCGGCGCGACTTCCCCCTGGTGAACGCGGCGGTGTTGCTCGCGAGCACGCTCGTCGTCGGCGGCAGTCTCCTCGCCGACCTCCTGCTCGCCGCCGCGGACCCACGCCTGCGCGTGCGGGAGACCACGTGACGCTCAACGCTTGGTTCGCGCTGCTCGCCACGCTCGTGCTCTCGACGTGGGCGGTCGGAGCGCTGCGCCGCCGCACGTCGCGCCACGAGGCCGGCCGCCGCTTCTTCCGGCACCCCACCGCCGCGTGGGGGATCGGCGTGCTCGCGTTCTTCGTGATCGTCGCCGTGGCGGCGCCGCTCGTGACGTCGTTCGATCCGCGCGATCAGCTCGACATCGTGCACCTGAAGAGCCAAGCGCCCTCCTGGAGCAACATTCTCGGCACGGACGTCTACAGCCGGGATCTCTGGAGCCGCATCGCGTTCGGGGCGCGGATCTCTCTGATCGTCGGCGCCCTGGGCATGCTCGTCGCCGTCACCCTCGGCACGTTAGTGGGCGCGGTGGCGGGCTACTACCGGCATTGGGTGGACGCGGTGCTGATGCGGGGCGTGGACGTCGGCCTCGCGCTGCCGCGCATCTTCGTACTGCTCATGGCCATCGCTTTGTTCGGGCGGCTGCCGCTCGCGATTCTCGTCCTCGTCATCGGCTTTACGTCGTGGTTCGGCACGAGCCGGCTGGTCCGGGCCGAGGTGCTGAGCGTGCGCGAGCGCGACTTCGTCGCCGCCGCGCGGGCGATGGGCGCGGGGCCAGGCCGCGTTATCTTTCGCCACGTCCTGCCCAACGCCGCCGCGCCGATTATCGTGTCGGCGGCCCTCGGCATCGGCAACGTGCTGCTGCTCGAGGCGGCGCTGTCGTTCCTCGGCATCGGCGTGGCGCCGCCGGCTCCCAGCTGGGGAAACATGATCGCCGACGGCGCTCCCTATCTCGCCACCGCGCCGTGGACGACGCTGTTCCCGGGCCTCGCCATCGCCCTCGTCGTGATGGCCCTGAATGCCGTGGCCGACGCGCTGCGCGACGCCCTCGATCCGCGCCAGCAGGCAAAGGAGTCGACGTGACGGAACCCTTGCTCCGGGTGCGCGACCTCAAGACCTACTTCGTCACCGAGCAGGGACGCGGCACCGCGCGCGCCGTGGACGGCGTGTCGTTCGACCTCTATCCCGGCGAGACCCTCGGCATCGTCGGCGAATCGGGGTGCGGGAAGACCGTCACCTCGCTCTCGATCTTGCGCCTCATCCCGGAACCGCCGGGACACATCCGGCCCGGCAGCCTCATCGAGTTCGAGGGGCGCAACCTGCTGGCGCTCGCGCCGCCCGACCTGCGCGCCATCCGCGGCAACCAGATCGCGATGGTGTTCCAGGAGCCGATGACGTCGCTCAACCCCGTCTTCACGGTGGGCGATCAGATCGCTGAGGCGGCGATCATTCATCAGCACCTGTCCCGCAAGGCGGCGCGGGCGCGCGCCATCGAGATGCTGACGCTCGTCGGGCTCCCCGACCCCGCGGAACGCGTGGACCATTACCCGCATCAGCTCTCGGGCGGCATGCGCCAGCGCGTCATGATCGCCATGGCGCTCGTGTGCCACCCCAAGGTGCTGATCGCCGACGAGCCCACCACCGCGCTCGACGTGACGATTCAGGCGCAGATCCTCGAGCTGCTCGAGCGCCTCCAGGCGGAGCTGGGGATGGCGGTCCTGCTGATCACGCACGACCTGGGTGTCGTCGCGGGGCAAGCGGACCGCGTGGTCGTCATGTACGCGGGCCAAGTGGTCGAGACGGCGCCGACCACGGCCCTGTTCGACGGCCCGATCCATCCCTACACCGAGGGCCTGATGGCCGCGGTGCCGCGCATCGATGCGCGCAAATCCCGGCTCCAGGCGATCCCCGGCCAGGTGCCCGCCGCCACCGCCTGGCCCTCCGGTTGCCGCTTCCATCCACGCTGTCCTCACGCCTGGACGAAGTGCACCATCGAAGAGCCGCCCCTCTTGGGGGTCGGGGCGAGCGGCGATCACAGCGCGCGCTGCTGGCTCGTCCAGGAGCCGGGGCGCCGCAAGCGCCAGCCTGAGACCGAATGACCGCGCCGCTCCTGGATATCCAGAACCTCGTCAAGCACTACCCCGGCCGCCCGCCGGTGCGCGCCGTGGACGGCGTGTCGCTGACGATCGCGCCGGGCCAAACGCTGGGCCTCGTGGGCGAATCGGGATCGGGCAAATCCACGGTCGGGAGGACGATCCTGCGACTGCAAGAGCCGACCTCCGGTCGCGTGTTGTTCGAGGGCGAGGACGTCTTCGCGCTCGGGACCGGACCGCTGCGCGCCCTGCGGCGCCGCATGCAGATCGTATTCCAGGATCCCTACAGCTCGCTCAACCCGCGGATGACGGTGGCGCGGACATTGCGCGAGCCGCTCGAGATCCATCGGCTCGCGCCGCCGGCGCAGATGGACGCGCGGGTCACGGCGCTGCTCGACGAGGTGGGACTCGACCCCGCCTTCGCCGACCGGTATCCGCATGAGCTCTCGGGGGGCCAGCGGCAGCGGGTGGGGATCGCGCGCGCGCTCTCGGTGGAGCCGCGCTTCATCGTGTGCGACGAGCCCGTGAGCGCGCTCGACGTCTCGGTCCAGGCGCAGGTGCTGAACCTCCTGGCCGACCTGCAGCAGAAGCGCCGCCTCACGTACCTCTTTATCGCTCACGACCTGGCCGTCGTCCGCCACATCGCCGATCAGGTCGCGGTGATGTACCTGGGCCGCATCGTCGAGCGCGCGCCGGCGTCCGCCATCTACACCGCGCCTCGCCATCCGTACACGCGGGCGCTGCTCTCCGCCGTGCCGGAGCCGAACCCGCGGGCGACGCGGGAGCGCATCGTCCTCTCCGGCGACATTCCGTCGCCGGCGCATCCACCGTCGGGGTGCCCGTTCCACCCGCGCTGCCCGCACCCCAAGAAGAATGAGCGTTGCCGCACCGAAGCGCCGGCGCTGCGGGCCACGAGTGACAGCCCTGCTCACCTGGCCGCATGTCACTTCGCCGAAGAGCCGATGTGATCGGGGCGTTGCTCGTCCTGCAGACGCTCACGAATCTGAACATGGCGCCGATCCGAGAGGGAATTCCTCCCGGATGGCGGCTGGCGAGCGTGAAGGGCGTTCCCACGCCCGCGTATCGCGTGACCGCATCGCACACGCTGCGCGTCGTGGTGACGGGACAGGCGGCGACGGTGACGTTCCGACTCCGCCAGCCGCTGCGCCCGCCGCCTTCGACGCGCCCCGGGGCCCTCAACTGGCGCTGGCGGTCGGAAACGCCGCTCCGCGGCGCCGACTTAAAGCGCAGTGCCAGCGACGATGCGCCGATCAGAGTGGTGATCACGTTTCAAGACGGCCGAGTGCTCACCTACTGTTGGGGGAATCGCGAAGGCCGCGGGGAGAGTTTCACGAGCTGGGCGGGCCGGAACCGCATGGTGATCGTGCTCGAGAGGGCCGAAGACGCCGACGGGTCCTGGCACGTCGAGAACCGGGACCCGTTCAGCGACTACCGTCGCCTCTGGAACAATGCTCCCAAAGCGATTGTCTCGGTGGGCGTCAGCGCGGACACCGATGGCCTGAAGGTGCGCGCCGCGGCGGAGATCGGGGACATCACGTGGACGGGGCCTTAGCGTCGGCGATTGTTTGATCCTTCGTGAGTTGGTTCGATCCTTCTGCTACGACAGCCGCCGATAGATTCGTGATCCCCGGGCTACCGCCCGGGGTCAGAATGCCAGCCACTGTCCCCTGGTAACCCCGGGCTTGCGCCCGGGGTCGGTCAACCACAAGCACCCCGCCTAAGGATGTCGACTCACCACGCATATCAGATGTACGCGCACATCACGTGGCACACCTATCAGCGGGTCGGGTGTGTGGATGCTGCTGCGGCGGCCGATGTCAGGAGCGCAGTCGCTAGTGCCGGCAAGCGATCGGGTGTTGAGGTGTTGCGAGGCGCGGTCCTTGCGGACCACGTGCATCTTGTCGTGAGTTTCCGACCGGATACTCGGCTCAGCGACTTCGTTCGCGTTGCCAAATCGGTCGCCGCAACGCGCGCGAATCGGCGAGTGTCAGGTACAGTTCGTTGGGCACGGGGCTACTACGTTGCGACGATCAACCGGCGAGATCTTGCACGAACGGTCGCCTACGTCTCCCGCCAATTCGCGCGACACCCAGAGCTGATTCCGCGGAGCTTGACGCGCGCACCCGCCTAACTGACCCCGGGCGCAAGCCCGGGGTTAACGAACACCCGGACACGTCGGTGCCTTCCAGTGTCGACGGTTGAAGTGATCCTACCCCCCGTGTGACACCGGCGCCGCCCCCCGCAACGCGCTCATCTCCGCCCCGACCGCCAACAGCCACCCGGCCGTAAATACCCAGCCTCCGTACTGCAGGCCGTCGCCCACCCAACCGGCGAACGCGTAGACCGCGGCCACACCGACAATCGTGAGGAGGAGAAGCGGGAGGCGTTGCACCTTCGTCGCCCGACTCTGCTGCCAGTAGAGCAACGCACTCGCGATGACGAACGACACTGCGGTGGCGATGCGCGCGCGCGGCTCCGCATCATCCGCGAGCGCATTGCCGACGTACACGCCGAGGA
>Ga0193725_1000599_pt1 | contig 10397 bp, 9 predicted proteins | sample H2a2metaG_FD_143058 | JGI IMG/M metagenome (GOLD analysis project Ga0193725, IMG submission 143058) | Soil microbial communities from a riparian zone of the East river system, Colorado, United States - H2a2 | ecosystem: Environmental > Terrestrial > Soil > Riparian zone | place: USA: East River...
CCAGGAGAAGGTCTACGGCGGTAAGGGCAAGGTCGGCTTCGATCCGCTGGGCCGCTACAGCGTCGATCCGCGCTACGGCGGACCCGAGTACGAGTCGCTGGCGGCCATGGGCGTCAACCTCGGGCTCGACGACATCGTGGCCATCGCCAAGTCCAACGAGATGTGCAACTACCTCGGCATGGACACGGTCTCGCTCGGCTCCACGCTCGCGTGGGCGATGGAGGCGTTCGAAAAGGGGCTGCTCACGCTGGAAGATACCGGGGGCGTGCCACTCCGCTTCCACGACGCCGACGGGGTGATCAAGCTCGTCGAGATGATCGCTCACCGCCAGGGCATCGGCGACCTGCTCGCGGAAGGCTCGCAGCGGGCGGCCCAGCGGCTCGGCCGCGGCTCCGAGGCCTTCCTGACCACGGTGAAGGGCATGGAAATGGCCATGCACGATCCGCGGCACATGCCGGTGATGCGCGCGTCGTACATGATGGCGCCGACGGGCGGCGACCACATGCGCCAGAGCGGCAACCGCAACGGTCTCCGCAATCAGATCGCGCTCTGTCACTTCCTCGCCTACGAGGACGACCAGACCCTCGCCATCCTCAACGCCGTGACCGGCTGGGGCGCGACGCAGGAAGAGGTCGTCGCCACCGCGCACCGTGGCCTGACCCTGGCGCGGCTCTTCAATCTCCGTGAGGGCTTCACCCGTGACGACGACCGCCTGCCCGCGCGGTTCAGCGAGCCGCTCCCCAAGCACGCCGGGCTGTCGCGCGAGCTGCAGGACAAGATCGTGACGGACTACTACGTCGAGTACGGCTGGGACTCCGCCACCGGCGTGCCGACCGCGGAGACGATCCACACGCTCGAGATCGAAGCCGACGCGGTGCACGCCGGCTAGCCGGCGACGTTTCGTTCAGGAGGTTGTGGAGCGGCGCGCGAGCGTTTGCTCGACCTCCGCGGCCGTCGGCCGCGGCCTTGCGCTTGGCGGTGCTGCGTGCGAAGGTCTCACCACTATGACGAACCTTCTGGCGCCGATCGATCGCGATATCAAAGTCAACGAACTGCGCCTGCGTCTGCTCGACTGGGGAGGCGAGGGCCGCACGCCGCTCCTGCTGCTGCACGGCTTCACCGGGCACGCGCACGCGTGGGACACGCTCAGCATCGCGCTCCAGCCCCACTTCCACGTCCTGGCCCTCGACCAGCGCGGGCACGGCGACAGCGACCCCGCCGACGTCTACAACCCCATGGTCGCGTTCGAAGATCTCTCCGGCGTCGTCGATCAGCTGCGGCTGAGCCCGTTGATCATGGTCGGGCTCTCGATGGGCGGGCGGAACGCGCTCTACTTCACCTCCAAGCGGCCCCACGACGTGCAGAAGCTCGTCACCGTCGACATCGGGCCGGAGATCAGCAAGCGCGCCGCGCAGCCGTCGTCGGGGCCGGCCGAGCCCGAGACGTGGGAGAGCATCGAGCAGGCGGCGCAGCACCTGTATCAGGGCAATCCCTTTCCGGGGATCCACTACTATCGCTGGGTCGCGTCCACGAGTCTCCGCACGCGTCTCGACGGCAAGATCGTCTGGAAGTGGCACCCGAGCGTGAAGGAGCGCCGGACCAACCCGGCCTTCGACTGGTGGGGCGCGCTGCGCGCGATCACGCCGCCGACCCTGGTCCTGCGCGGCGAGCACAGTCCGATCCTCGATCGCGACGTGGCCGAGCGGATGGCCAAGGAGCTGCCGAACGGTCGCTTCGTCGAGATTCCGCGCGCCGTCCACACCCTGCACGAGGACAACCCCGAGGCGGTGCTGGCCGCGCTCAAGGACTTCCTGGGTTTCTGATGGCGGCTCCGGTGCGCATTTACCTGCGCGTACCCGGGACCGCGCCGGTTCCGGAGTTGACAAAGTTGTTGCAGAGCGTCGAAGCGGCCGGCTTCGACGGCGCCGGCGTCCTCGACAGCCAGATGATCTGCCGAGACACGTTCGTCACCCTCGGTCAGGCGGCGGTCCAGACGTCGCGCATGACGCTGTTCCCCGCGGTGACCAATCCGTTCACCCGGCACGCCTCCGTGCTGGCCGGCGGCATTCAGTCGGTCGAGGAGCTGGCGCCGGGCCGCGTGAAGTTCGTCATCGGCACCGGCTACACCTCCGCGAGCACGATCGGCCGTAAGGCCGCCACCCTCGCCGAGATGCGCGCCTGCATCGCCACCGTGAAAGCGCTGCTCGCCGGCCAGTCCGTCGATTTCGACGGCACGCCCGGCCGGCTCGTCTACGCGTCGGGGCGGCGCATTCCCGTGATCATGGCCGCGTCGGGTCCGAAGGCGCTCGAGGTCGCGGGTGAGGTCGCCGACGGCGTCATGGCGCTGGTCGGGTTCAACCGGGGGATCGTGGCGGCCGCGCTCGAGCACATCGAGCGCGGAGCGAAGCGCTCGGGGCGTCGTCTCGAAGACCTCGAGATCATCTGGGCCGCGCGCACCGGCACCGCCGCGACCACCGCCGAGGCGCGCCGTCTCGCGCGGCCGACCGTCGTCCACTGGGGCATTCTGCGCTGGGGCGGTCACTGGCTCGGCCCGGCCGGCGTCAAAGTTCCGCCCCTCGAAGTTCCCGATGCCGTGCACAAGATCTACCCCGATCTCTCGCACGCCGAGGACTGGGACGCGGCGATCGAGGCCACGTCGTTCGTCCCCGACGAGGTGATCGCCGATCTGTGCGACGCCTACGGGCTGATCGGTACGCCGGACGATTGCGCGTCGCGGATCACCGAGATGAACACGCTCGGCGTCCAGAACCTCTACGTGATGGGCTTTCAGACCTTCGCCCCGCCCGCGCAAGAAATCCGGGGCTTCCGCGACGTCGTCTTCCCCCGCCTGCGCGCCGCCGGACTTCGGTAAGGCCGCGAAGCCGTCAGCGCGCCGCCGCCACCAGCTTCGGCTCGGTGACGGTCACCACCGCCGCCGTCACGGCCTGGCGGTACGCGGCGGCCACGGCGCGCGCGGGCGCCGACTCCCAGAAGTCCGCGGCCCGTCGCAGCTCGACGTCCGAGAGGTGCTGGCAGCGGAACAGCGCGGCCAACATCAGGGCGTGGCGTTCCCTCTCCGAAACGGGTCGGTACACGGACGGTACGACGACGTCCGTTCGAATCCCGGTGACGAGCGCGCGGAGCCGTCGTTCGACGAGGTCGTTGCCGTCGAAGGCCAGCGGGCCGACGCCGACCGTCCTGAGAAGCCGACGGACGATCGCGATGCGCGACGCGGAAGGCGGCGCTTCGGGGAGCTCGGCGGCGAAGCGCCGAAAGTCGGCGGACATGCGCGGGGTCATCGGCGCGGTGATCGCCTCGACCACGCGCACCCCGGCCGGTGAGGTGAGCCACTCCGAGACGATGGCTGCGGACTCGGGGCCGATGCGCCGGCCCGCTTCGGCCTCGGCAATCTTCGCCAGCCGCTCGGGCGACAGGCGGGTCGAGGCCGTCATCCACTCGGCCGCGCGCGTCGGCTCGCGCCACGCCGCGCGCATGGCGACCTCCTGACCGATCTGGGCGAGACGCTGTCCCTCCCGACGCAGTCGGAGCGCCTCGAGCAAGCGGGCGACGACGGCTCGTTCACGCGGTGGGGGCGTCGCGCGCGCCCGGTCGAGCTCCACGTGAGGGGAGACGTGCTGACGTGGCGGCGCCGTTGCGGCGGCGCCGCCGCCCACGGGCGCAGGGTCGGCAGCTTCCGGAGCCCGAGTCGTCTCGCCGGCCGGTGGGACGTGCTTCGTGAGGCCGTTGATCTCGTAGGCCACACCGGGCTCTCGCGGCGGCTGGTCCGAATACGTCGCGACGCCGTCGCGGTTCACCCAGCGGTAGGGCCACGCGTCCGCGAAGCCGGCGGAACACGCCACGAGTGCGGCCATCCCCAGAACCGTCGCCACCCCGCGCGTCACCGCAGGAACTCCCCCTCGACGGCGCGGGCCAGCGCGGCCTGGTTGCCCTGGCGCAGCGAGAACACCACGCGACGAACGGTCTCGTCGTCGCGGGGATAGTAGCGGCGGTATTCGCGCAGTTGCGCGACCGCTTCGTTCCACCGCGTCTCGCGTACGAGCGAGCCGATCAGCCACTTGCGCGGCCACTCGGCCGACGGCATCGCGGCCACGAGGGCCGGGACGCCCGCATCGCTGTCGAGGCCGACGCCCTCGACGAGGGCGACCTTCGAGAATCCAAGCGAGCGCGTGGTGACGACCACGGGTTGTCCCACGGTGAGCCGTGCGGAGGCGAGCTCGTCCGTGCTCTTCAGCACCACGCGCACGACGCCGCCCGTCGGGCGCCACGAGCGCACGCCCACGGTGGTCATGGAGGCGAGCCCCATCGGCAGGCGTACCGAACCGATCTCGGCCACGGACGTGTGGTGCACCACCGCGGGCAAGGGCAGCAGCCCGGCCACGTTCAGGGCGAGCGTGTACCAGCATTCGGCGACGACCAGCACCAGCACCGCGCCGGCGCCGAGGCGTGCCGCGACGGCTTCGATCCCCAGCTCGCGGGCGACTGTGGCGAGGTTGCGGACGATGACGAGCGTCGCGATCAGGAGCACCGTGAAGCCCAGCAAGCGATAGATCATCGCCGCCACGAAGCGCTCCTGCGCCGCCAGGGCCATGAGGCCGAACGAGATGACGCTGGTCGACTCGAACGCGGCGAGCGTGCGGGCGACGAAGAGGACGGCGTACAGCAGGAGGTCGAGGAGGATCAGATTGCCGAGGGCCAGGGCGACGATCCGCGCGAGATGGCGAACCACCGCCGGCCGGCGGTCGTCCGGAGCGAGATCCCACAAGCGGTTGGCCAGCAGGGCGACGGCGAGCCACCAGACGCCGACGGCTGCGAGCGGGGCGAGGGCGAGTGGCCCGGCGACGCGCACGTGCGTGATGCCGAAGGCCGCGACGCCGGCGACCACGCAGAGAATGGCGGCGGTGGCGACGAGCCGCCCAGGCGAGGCCGAACGGCCGCCCAGCATGCTCACTCCGCGGCCTCGGCGGCGGCGCGGCGCGCGGCGAGCCGCTCGGCGATTTCCCGGTGCCGCTCGGCGCGCTGTGGATCGCCCAGCCGCAAGGCGGCGGCGGCGAGGCGCTCGTGAGCGGCGCCATAGTCAGGGTCGACGGCGAGCGCCTGCTCCATCAACTGGGCGACGCCGTGATGATCGCCCAGGCGTTGCACGAGGACTTCGTCGATATGCGGCAGGAAGTAGGGGTCGGTGGGCCGGGCGCTGAACGCCGCCCGCACCATGCGGTGTCGTGTCACCACGTCGAAGCGACGCCACGCGTCGTGCGCGAGCCAGTTCGCCGCCTCCGCTTGTTGCGGGTGCAGGGCCAGCGCGCGGCGCATGGCCTCGGCCGCGGCGTCCGGCCGACCCAGCTTGTCTTCCACGATCGCGATGCTGAGCCAGGCGTCCGCCGGTCGGTCGCCACGGGCGATCGCGGCCCGCGCGTACGCGGTGATGCGCTCGGCTTGAGCGGGATCGTAGATGCGCACGTACCGGAGCAGGTGAGCGAGCAGGCACGAGGGACGGCGCGCTTCGGGCAACGCCTCGAGATCGCCGACCAGCTCGAGCATGCGCCAGAGCAGGGCGGGCCGTGACGCGGTCACGCCGCTTCGCACGAGACCACGGTTGAGACGCTCGATGGCCTCACCGATGTCTCCCCGGCGGGCGTGGACGAGGGCCGAGAGGTACAGCGCGTCGAGATGGTCGGGACGCCGCCGCAGCACCTCGTCGAGGATCGCGCTCGCGCCGCCGAGATCGCCACGCTCCACGGCGACCTCGGCGAGCGTCACCCGCGGCTCCACGGCCGACGGCACCAGCTCGAGGGTGAGGCGCGCCCACCGGCTGGCCGTGGCGAGATCGCCGACGGCCACGGCCCGCACGCCGGCGGGGTCGGCGGCGTAGCTCACACCGAGCTTTCCGCGGAGACTGTCGCGATAGGCACGCGCGGCGTCGGCGTAGCGGCCCCGCTCGTACAGGAGCAGCCCCCGCAGGCCGGCGCGAGAGGCCGGAAAGAACGAAGCGTCGAGATCGCCGACCACGCGATCGATGGCGACCCAGACGGCGAGAGCGATGGCGACGACGACCACCGTTCGCGACATCGCCGCCCGCACCCCCGTCATCGCGGCAGGCACAGCTCCCTCATCTCTTCCCAGCCATAGCCGACCAGGAGCTTGTCGGGCGGGACCGCGGGCTGGGCGGCGAGCTCTCGAACCAGCGACGCGCGCGATCGCGCCGGGGGATGCGACGACAGATACCGAAAGATGCCCGTGCTCGCGGGCGCGTTCGCCGGCGCGGTATTCATCCGCTCCAGGAAGCGGGCGAGCCCGATGGGATCGATCCGCGCCGCCTTCAGCATGGCGACCGCATCGCGGTCGGCTTCTTCCTCCATCTCGCGGCTGTAGTTCAGCGCCGTGAGCGTGGCGGCCGCGCCTCCGGAGAACGTGCCCGCGCTGAGCGTGGAGACCACGAACGACAGCGCCTCCCGCCGCAGCACACCCTGCATGGGATGGCGGCGGACGATGTGGGCCAGCTCGTGAGCGAGCACGCCCGTGAGCATCTCGGGCGAATCGGTGAGATCGACCAGCCCGCGGAACACGAGGATGCGACGTCCGGGCAGGGCGAACGCGTTGATGACCGGAATGTCGGCCACCACGACGGTCGGCGCGGCCACGCCGCGGGCGGCGGCCAATCGCTCGACGAGGCCGCGGATCACGCGTTCACGCTCCGGGTCTCGACACACGGTCTGAGCGGGCAGCGAGGCGATCACGCTCTGGCCGAGACGGTCTTCGAGGGCGCTCGGCACCCAGCCGGCGAGGATCGCGCTGGCCGCGGGGATGCCCCACATCACGGCGGCGAGCGCCACCGCGAGCGCCACGATCCCCCCGAGGCCCATGACGACGACGGCTCCGGCGGTGCGGCGCCCGGCGCGCGCGCTACCACCGTTCGCCGTCATCCGGTGCAGGATCGCGCGGTCGTGCACGATCAAGGTCTCCATCACGGCGCCACGATGCTCGAACCGGAGGGGATCGCCGGCGCGGAAGCCCTGGGTCTGGCGAATGGCGGTGAAGGGCCAGGCGCGAGCGACGCCGTCTTCGGTGACGACGTCGAGCCCACGATGTCTGACCGCGACCTTCACAGGACGCACGACCGCAGTGCGGCCATCGAGCACGTAGCCTGCGAACTCGGCCTCGGGCTCCACGCTCATGCCCAATCGAGGTCCGCTTCCAGCAGGCCGAGGATGCCCTCGCCGGTCGCGTCGGCCTCGGTCGCGGCCGCGCGAATGGCGGTGACGTCGAGGCGGCCGTCGAGGGAGAGTCGTGCGCAGGTGAATCGCGCGTTGCGCACCACGGTCCATGGGTACGCGATGCCGAGGCTCAGGAGAAGCAGCGCGGCGTTGCCGAGCCGAAGGCGCATGAGCTCGCCGGCGGTGACCGGGAACTCGAAGCGCGCGCCGGCCAGCGTGGTGTGGGCCCACAGGTAGTGGGTTCGGCGCGCCCCGAACCAGAACCACACGAACCCGAACGTCGGCAACGTCAAGAGAAGCGCATAGACCCAATCGAGGAGCAGGTCCGTCCCGTCGCCATCGAAGTCGAAGGGAGCGGTCCCGAACGTCGAATGAGCGACCAGGTAGCCGTGACTCCGCACGGCGTAGACCGGGTAGTAGATCCCCAGCGTGAGCATCGTGAGACACCATCCCCGCAGGAAGATCCGGAGGTACGGCCCGGCGTGACCGCGAAACGAGAACCGGATGCCGCGCCAGGACGTTCGACTGAGGCGGTAACGGCGGGCGCCCACTCGCGCGACGGGAAGAAACAGCGCGATGAAGAGCGTGGAGAGGATCCAGGTCACGACGGCCCCGCCCACGCCGATGTCGATCAGCGTCGGCAGCGTCCGCACGACGGCGAGCGGGAGCCCGAAGACCAGCGCCGCCTTCAGCGCGCCGCGCAGCAGCTCGCCGCCGAGGCCGTGATACTCCAGGCGCTCCTCGGCCACCTCGAGTTGGCCGAAGAGATAGCGGCGCACGCGGACCTTCGCCCAGAACGTATAGACGCCCAGCGTGAACACGATGCCGACCATGTTGAGCAGGTAGATGCCGAGCAGCGTCCCGCCGCGGCCGATAAAGCTGAGCCTGAACGCTGAGTCGGTGTGGGTCGGTGCGGTCGAGGCGACGGGCAACATGTCGGCGACGCGCCACGCAAAGAGTGCGCCAGACCACAGCCGGCGCGCGAACACTCGTGGACTGGTCGCGAGCGTGCCGCGGGGACCCAGGCTGACATCTGGTGCGGACAGCGCGGCACCACCCAGAGTCCGGTGGCGATGGCTCGCGCGGTAGCTCGAACGCGGGGCCTAGTCTTCGATCGGCTCCGACCAGAAGAAGATGTTCTTGGGCCGCTCCAGGTAGTGCTCGTAGAGCTGGCGGATCAGTTCCTGGCCAGCCGGCGAGGCGAGATCCTTCGCGTACTGGTCCTCGTCACGCACTTCGATGCGTTCGATGTAGTTCCAGCCCGCGGCCTCGGCGCCGTTGATCGGGCCTTCGATGCGATGCGTCCGGTAGCTGACGATCGACGGCAGCGTCCTGGCCACGCGATAGTCGTACTCGCGGAGCCAGCGCTCGTAGTCTTCAGGCGTGACGCCCGGCTTCAACGTGGTGATCACGTAGCGGACGGGCATGAACTCAGCTCCTCTCCAGATCTTTTCGAACCGTCGGCATGACCTCGGTCTGGAATCGCTCGATCGTGCTCGCGACGTTCCCGTCCGTGGCCATGGGATAGACCATGAGCTGGCGGATTCCGTTCCGCGCGAGCCGGACGACACCGCGCGCGACCTCGGCGGGCTGCCCGGTGAGCGCGACGGCGTCGACGAACGCGTCGGGGACGAGCGGCGCCACCTCCATCAGGGGCGCCGTGTCGTGGGTGTACGGCAGGCGCGCCACCGCGTCGCCGAGCGCGTCGGGAATCTCGAGCCCGGCCGTCCGGAAGGTGAAGAAGTCGCGGCGCTGCGCGGCGAGACTGCGGACGATCGACGGCCGCATCGCGTCGCGCGCGGCCTGGCCGTCGTCGGCGATGCACACGTTGATGCGCGCCACCAGCTCCACGGCGGACGGATCGCGACCGGCCCGCCGCGCGCCCTCGGCGACGGCGCGCTTGAAGAACTGTACGAGCGGATCGGCGACACAGCCCTGCATGATGGCGCCGTCGGCGACCCGGCCGGCGACGCGGCATCCGGCCTCGCGCTGGGACGCGACGTAGACGGGAAGGTTCGCGCGCGGCGGCGTGAAATCGAGCCGGCCCCCGTCGAGGCTCACCTGTTCGCCCTTCACCGTCACCGTCTCTCCGGCGAGCAGCCGCCGGATGATCTCGATGGCCTCGCGGATCGCGACGGCGGAGCGCTCGGCGCTCACCCCGAGCTCGTTGAAGCCGGACACGCCGGCGCCGAGGCCGAGGATCGCGCGGCCGGCCGAGATATCGTCGAGGGTGGCGATGGCCATGGCCGTCAGCGCGGGATGGCGCGAGTATGGGTCGGTCACGCCAGGGCCGAGACGGATGCGCGTCGTGGCCGCGGCGGCCAGCGCGAGCACCGCGTAGACCTCGCGGAAGAACCGCTCGTCGGCGAACCAGACATCGTCGTAACCGAGCGCTTCCGCGCGCGCGGCCAGCTCCGCCAGCGCGCGGGCGGGTCGCGACGGAAGGATCAGGAGCCCGGTCCGGAGCGTCACGTCGCGCGCTCGCCAAGCGCGAGCGCGACCTTCTCGGCAGTGATCGGCAGGCTCGTGATGCGGACGCCGACCGCGCTGGCCACCGCGTTGGCGATCGCGGCGGGCGGCTCGATGTTCGGCGGCTCGCCGACGCCTTTGGCGCCGTACGGTCCCACCAGGCTCGGGTGCTGCACGAGGATCGACTCGATGCGTGGGAGATCCAGCGCCGTCGGCATCTTGTAGTCGGTGAGGTTCGCGTTCAGCACGCGGCCCTCCTCGTACACGATCTCTTCCGACAGCGCCTGGCCGAGGCCCTGGGCGACGCCGCCCTCGATCTGCCCCTCGATGTACGTCGGGTTCATCGCGAACCCGACGTCCTGGGCCACGACGTAGCGGTGAAGGGTGATCTCGCCCGTCTCCGCGTCGACGGAGAGATCGACGGCGTGGGCGTGGAAGCTCGGCGAGTGAAACGCCGGATACACGTGACCCTCGACGCGCTTGGCGTCGTAGGCCGTCGGCGGAGCGATGAACGTTCCGTGCGCGATCAGCCCCCCGCCCGAGGCTTGCGACAGCCGCGCCAGCTCGGCGAGCGTGGCGCGCTTGCCCTCGGCAGCCGCGATCACGCAGCCCTCGCCGAGCGAAAGCGCGCTCTCGTCGACCCCCAGCTGTTTCGCGGCGAGGACGAAGAGCTGTCGCTTCAGCTCGGCGACCGCG
>Ga0193725_1000601_pt1 | contig 10376 bp, 10 predicted proteins | sample H2a2metaG_FD_143058 | JGI IMG/M metagenome (GOLD analysis project Ga0193725, IMG submission 143058) | Soil microbial communities from a riparian zone of the East river system, Colorado, United States - H2a2 | ecosystem: Environmental > Terrestrial > Soil > Riparian zone | place: USA: East River...
GGAGTCGTCGATCTAACATCCAGGAAAAAGCTCGCGAAAAACTCGCTGGGGGACAAGTCAGTTTAGTGGGCGGCGGGGAGTATAGCACCGCCGACCTTTTCAGGGAAGCAATTTTTGTTTCAAGGCCGGCGTTCCCTAAGCCGACGAATCATTTGCGGCAACAAGAGCATCGCCTGGAAGAGCGAGCCTGAGGCTAATCGCCGGGCAAAGCCACGGAAAAGCCGGCCGGCTTCCGGGGTGTAGTTAAACCACCAGAGGTCTGGAATGAACGAGAACCGGTTTACATGAATATGCCGGGCGCTGACGAGTTCAACCAAACCCGCGCGACCATGCGTGCGGCCGAATCCGCTTTGTTTGACGCCACCCCAGGGTGTTTGCGCGATGCCGTGCGTATAGAGGACTTCGTTGACCATGACAGTGCCGGCTTCGATTCGTTCAGCCAGCTTTCTGCCGCGCGCGATGTTGCCCGTCCAGACACTGGCGGTCAGGCCATAGATGCTATCGTTCGCGAACCGAACTGCTTCATCATCGGTCTTGAAAGTCATGATTGGCAGCACCGGACCGAAGGTTTCTTCGCGCATGACGTCCATGTCGTGGTTTACATTGATCAGGACTGTAGGCTCAAAAAAAGGTCCGGCAGAGTCGTGCACCCGGTCGCCACCCGTAAGTGCAGTGGCACCCTTGTCGATAGCTTCGTCTACATGCCTTTGAACGGTGAGCAACTGCCGCTCGCTTGTCATCGATCCCACATCGGCCGTCTTGTCCGTGCCGATACTTTGGTGAAGACGCTTCGTTTCTGATACGACTTCCGCAATGAACCGCTCTGCGATGCTTTCATGAACATAACAACGTTCAACGGAAGAGCAGGATTGACCTGAGTTTGCGAATGCGCCCCACACCACGCCGCGCGCCGCGTTGTGAATGTTCGCGTCGTCCAAGACGATCATTGGATCTTTGCCGCCGAGTTCCAGTACTACCGGCGTCAGATATTTCGCCGCTGCTTCGGCGACGCGCTTTCCGGTCGCGACGCTGCCGGTGAATATGATCTTATCCACTCCCGCGCCCACCAGCGCCGCTCCCGTCGAGCCATCACCTGTAACTACCTGCAATACTCCATCAGCCAGGCCGGCGCGATCGAAAACTTCTTTGATCTTGAGTCCGGTTAGCGGCGTCAGCTCGCTCGGTTTCACGACCACGGCATTCCCAGCCAGGAGCGCCATTACCACTTCGTCGAGCGGCGTAGCCCAGGGAAAGTTCCACGGCGAAACGATCCCGATAACACCCAGAGGTCTGTAAATCTCGTAAGACGAACGACCCATCAACGCATACTGGCCAACTCCGATTCGTCGCGGGCTTAGCAGGCTGCCGGCCTTGCGAGCGAAGTACTGCATCAGATCCAATGTCGTCGCGAGTTCCATCGAGATTGCTTCCGCCACGGGCTTGCCGGTTTCACGCGAAATTAGTAAAGCGATCTCTTCCAGCTCGCTCAAGATGATCCGCCGCGCCTTCATGACCAGGCGGCGGCGTTCGCGAAACGAGCTCCTGGACCATTCGCGCTGAGCTTCTCTGGCTCGTCCGACCGCCCGCGCGACTTCTTCGGGCATCGTCAAAGGCGCGCGGCCAATCTCTTCACCGGTGGCGGGATTGCGTGAGACGAGTTCGGCTCCGGGGGACTTGGCTGGAATGCTCTGGGCCATCGCGGCGATTATCGCGCAGAATCAAGACCAAAGAAAGGCAAAGTTTCTTCGAGCACTCCCGTCCGTTTCCGCCCCGCGCTCCCTCTCGGCTACAATACGACTCCCAATCTACACCGATCGAGGAGAGAAGATGCTCAAACCGCAGCTTGTCGAGTTCATGCGACGCATGGATCCTAAGTCAGTCGCCATCATTCCGGCCGCGCGCGAAGCCGTGCGCTCGCATGACACAAACTATCGCTATCGCCAAAACTCCGACTTCTTCTACTTGACGGGATTTGAAGAGCCGAACGCCATCGCCGTCATTGCTCCGTCAGAGGACAAGAAGTTTACGCTGTTCGTGCGGCCACGCGACCCCGAGCGCGAGATCTGGGACGGTTATCGCGCCGGCGTCGAAGGTGCAGTGCGGGACTACAGCGCCGACGAAGCGTTACCAGTGGCGGAGTTCGATGCAAAGCTCGCGGAGATTCTCGACGGGCCGACAAGTCTGTATTACGCGTTTGGCAACGGGAGCCCCGAGATGGACGAAAAGATCATCCGGCAGCTCGCCCTAATGCGCGAAACGAACCGCAAGCCACTCGAACCGCCGCAGAAGATCGTGGATCCTACTTCGATCATCCACGAGATGCGCGTTCTCAAGAGCGAAGCCGAAGTCGAGATCATGCAAACCGCGGCCGATATTGCCGCCGAGGCACACGTCGAGGCAATGAAAGCCGTGCGCGCGGGCATGAAAGAGTATGAAGTAGAGGCGCTGATTGAAGCGGTTTTTCGGCGCCATGGCTCCGCGGGCCCGTCCTACACTTCGATCATCGGCTCGGGAGCGAACGCGACGGTGCTGCATTACATTACCAACATGGACACGCTGAAGGATGGTGATCTATTGCTGGTTGACGCGGGAGCTGAATACAAGGGTTACGCTTCGGACATCACGCGCACGTTCCCAATTAACGGCAAGTTTACCCGGGCGCAACGCGAGATTTATGACCTCGTGTTAGAGACTCAGATGTCTTGCATTGATATGGTCCGCCCCGGCGTGCGGCTCGAGGACCTCAAGACTCACTCTATCGAGATGCTTACGGAGGGAATGGTGCGACTAGGCCTGCTGAAAGGCGATCCGAAGAAACTGATGGAGGAAAAGAAGTACATGCAGTTCTACATGCATAACCTCGGCCACTACCTCGGCATTGATGTGCACGATGCGGGTCGCTACTACTTCAACGGCGAGTCACGCCCGGCAGAGGCAGGCATGGTGATGACGATCGAGCCGGGTCTTTACATTTCGCCTGACACCAGGAACATTCCCGAAGGATTCAACCAGGACGTGCCGGAAAAGTACCTCGGCATCGGCGTGCGTATCGAAGACGACGTGCTGGTCACAAAGAACGGAGCTCGTGTGCTAACGCACAAGGTGCCCAAGGATCCGCAGGAGATCGAAGGGCTGATGGCGAAGTAGGGAATTCTCCCTGGAGAAGGGAGGCAAGACAACTAAATCCTAACGAACTCCAGCGGTCTTGGCTCGCCGATTAATTCGTGTTTCCGCGCTAGATCAAAATAGAGTTCCATTCCCTTCATCATATTTTCATCCATCTGAAACGCGATGTTCCGGATCAGGTAATCTTTGATTTCGCCGGGCGACAGGCTTTGATCTCCCTGACTCGCCGCGATCTCATCCAGATGCGCAAGGCCTTCATCGCGCGCGGCAGCAAAGTCAACCAGGCATGCTGCTTCGGCAGGATCTGCGCGCATCATCCACATCGCAAACACAAATCCAAAGCCAGTGTAGTCATGCCACAGCGTGGCTAAATCAAACACGCGGAACCTCGCACGCGAAATCTTCATCGCCGGGTCGCCGATGATCAGCGCAGCGTCGTGGTGCTCAAGCATAGATCTGAGATCGGGCGGCGAGACTTGCCATTCTGGTTCAAACCCGAGGAATTCCCGAAAGATGATCTTAACGAGCGCAACTGAAGTCCGAGATGAGTCGTCGAGAGCAACTCGCTTAACCTTCTTCAGGTTGTTAAGTTTGCTCGCGATGACTACGCTGCGCACCGCCGAGCGCGAGCCCACACAAACGTCAGGAACGATCGCGATGTCCGGGATGCGTTGATACTCAATAACCGGAACCAGCGCAGCGTCCGCTTCGCCGTCCGAAAGCATCTCGGCGCAACGCGCGGGTGCTTGATGGGTAAACAGTTCGACATCGTCCTGTCTTGGCCCGTTGATGAAACTCCAGATCAGCGGCGCGGTGTTGAGATAACTCGACGCTGCGATTCGCGTCAGCCTGTCGGTAGTTTTTTTATCCATTCGATGTCTCGCAAATCCTAACGCAAACTCGCCGCGCACCGAAGTGGCCACAGACCGCACCGCTCGTGGTAGCGAGCGGGTCGAATCGCTCTTAAGACCCGCTGCCACGGCAAGCGGTGCCGTACCGCCTTTGCGCCTCATCACTTTGCGTCTATATTTGTCGGCGACCACAGAGACAATCCGCGATGCCGATTTACGACATTACTGTTCCCATCCGTTCCGGCATGCCGGTTTACGAAGGCGACCCGGGTATCGAGATTCAACCCTGGTCCGCGCTGGCAAAGGGTGATTCCGCAAACGTTTCGTTTCTGCATTTCGGCGCCCACACCGGCACTCATGTCGATGCGCCGGCGCATTTCATCGAAGGGACTCGCAAAATCGACGCCCTGTCGCTCGAAGCCTTGATTGGTCCGGCTCGAGTGATCCGCGTGCCTGATGAGGTCTCTGAGATCGATCCTGACTTCCTGGCCGCTTGCGATCTCAATCAAGTGGAACGCGTAATCTTTCACACCCGCAATTCATCTTTCTGGAGAGAAGGCTTTCGCAAAGACTTCACGCACCTCTTGCCCGAAGCGGCTAAGGTACTCGTCGACCGGGAAGTGAAACTAGTGGGCATCGACTATCTCTCAATAGAAAAGTTTCATTCCGGCCATCATCGCACTCACCTGACTTTGCTCTCGAAGGATGTAGTCATCGTTGAAGGACTCAACTTGAGCGATGTCGCGCCGGGCGATTACGAACTGATTTGTTTGCCTTTGAAGATTGCTGATGGCGCTGGTGATGGCGCGCCGGCGCGAGCTGTGCTCCGAACGCTGGTAAGTTAGTTATATAGGACCTATTGGCCACATGATGAACAAGAAGCCGGACCGGCAATATCGCGAGCGCGTCTACAAAATTGTTCGCCGAATTCCGCGCGGCCGGGTGATGACGTACGGACAGATTGCCTACATCCTCGGTCAAGGGTACACGCCGCGCACAGTGGGATTCGTAATGCACGGCGCGGATGAAAACAAGACGCCCTGGCATCGCGTGATCAACTCCCAGGGACGTTGTTCGACCGGCCGCCTGGTACTGCCGGCGGACAAGCAACAGCGATTATTGGAACGCGAAGGAGTGAAGTTCGACGCGAATGGACGCTGCGATCTGGAAACCTTTATCTGGCATCCCGATCATGAAAAGAAGGAAAAGGCTGAAGCTGCGAAAGCTCGTACTGCACTGTATCGGCGTTAGCCAACAAAGGAATGACTCATGAACATTGAACCCATGCCCCAGCGCGTGCCATACGAAGTTAGTCCGCGGCGCTATGCGGTGTCCCATCAAATGGCGACCACGGCGTTTGAGTTACCCAACTTTCGCACCACGCAGAGTCTCGGCGTGGTGCGGGGGATCGTGGTTCGCTCGCGCAACGTGTTCGCGACCATCGGTGCATCGCTTCAGACGCTGGTGGGTGGCAACATCACGCTCTGGACAAACATGTGCGAAGAAACACGCTCCGACGCGTTTGACATAATGATCCAACATGCTTCGGAGATCGGGGCCAACGCGATCATTGGTGTACGGTACGATACGACTGAGATTTCGACCGGTGTTACTGAAGTGATTGCTTACGGCACCGCCGTGATTGTCGAGCCGACCGATGCTGGTTACCGGACATGAGTGAAAACGAACTCGATCCGGCCCGACTCGCGCGGGCGCGCGAAGCCTTCGCCTCAGTTCCCTACGCTAAGTTACTCGGTCTTGAACTTGGCGAGGTAAGACGCGGTCAGGCCACCATCTTACTGACCGTTCGCGATGATCTGAAACAGTACCAGGGTGTAGTTCATGGCGGCGCGGTTGCCTCGCTGATCGATACGGCCGCGGCCTTTGCGGTAGTGACAGAGCTCGAGGCCGGCGAGCGCGTGACCACCACGGATCTCACCATTCATTACCTGCGCCCGGTAAGCTCCGGCCGGGTCTCGGCCACCGCCCGCATTGTCCGGGGAGGACGGCGTCTGTTCGTCCTCTCTGTCGACGTCACAAACGATCAAGAGGCTCTGTTGGCCACAGCCGTCACGACTTACATAAGACTCCAATGAAATTAGCTAGTTTGGGTTGGCTTTGTCGTAGACAAACTCTGTTGAAAAATGTCAAAATGACGTCGGCTTGTTAGTCCAACCAGCCTTCAGCCTCTACACCAATCGGGTTCTTCCGAAATGCACTCACTTTACGAGGTTCTACTGACACAACACGCGCGCCAGATTGTTCCGGGGCGGTGTGCCTACTCAACGATCATCCAACTTCACCGTTACTTTGAAGATGTGGTGCTGGAAAATAACCTGAACGCGCTGGTTATTGAGAGTCTGCCCCTTTCCACGAAGCGCCCGGCTCGTGAAAAAAGCCGTGTGCGTGACCTGGCCGGCGGAGGGCGGCGTGCCTTCTTTTTTGTTCACCAGACTGACCCCCTTAACGAACTCGTCAAGGGTGTCGGGACTAATTCCGTTGCTGCTCCCGTGATCCTGCCACTGGCCAAATACAACAACGTCAACGAGCATTTTGTAGTAGTCGCCGATGCGCGATTTTCCGCTTTGCTGGCCACCGTGCGCGGAAAGGCCGATGAAGGCTCCTTAGGAGACGCCGAAGTTCTCTGGACCTTTGAGCCGGACGTAGTTTATTCGGCGCTCGAGTATCTGATGGCGCGCGTCGGCGCCGAGCATCCTTATCACGCCACAGAGTTCGAATCAGCGGTGCGTACCTCAATGCCCAAGGCTACGTCGCTGCAACTCACCGTAAGCGTCACGACGAAGCTCGCGCACCTGCTGCAGGAACAGGCCAGTCGCGAAATCGCCATCAATCGAATTGCCACCGCGATTCGAGAATCGCTCGAGTTGGGAGTCATCCTGCAGAAGACCGTGGATGAAGTCGGAGCCGCGCTGAATGCAAACTGTGCGTTGCGAGTCGAAGGAGAGCCGGGTGAGCAGGGTTTGACTTACTCCTGCTTTGCAAACGAATCAGACGACGCAACTTCGACACAAGAGAAGATCATTGCCGCTCTCGATCTTCATTGTTCTCGTTTCGCCACGCATACCGACACAATCATTTCTGATGGCGATGACGAGTCAGACCTGGAGGAAGAAGAACTCCCCAGCGCCGTCGTGCCGCTGATTTTTCAAGAGCGTGTGATGGGTGCTTTGCAGGTAACCGCCCCGGACCCGGCGCGGATCTGGCAGGAGAGCGAAATTCTCTTGTTGCGCACGGTCGCCGATCAGGTCGCCGTGGCCGTCGTTCACGCCCGCCTTTTCGCCCAGACTCAACAGCAGGCTCTGACCGACGCGCTAACCGGTTGCCATAACCGTCGCTCGTTCGAGATGCAGCTCGACCGCGAGTTGCAATTGGCCCGCCGGCAGCACCACCCTTTGTCGCTGTTAATGCTGGATCTCGATCAACTCAAGCAATTGAATGACTCGGCGGGCCATGACTCGGGCGACGCGGCATTACGCAAGCTGGCTGTTTGTTTTCGCCAGGAACTGCGCGGAGTCGATTTGGCCGCGCGTTTTGGCGGCGACGAGTTTGCTTTGATTCTGCCGAATGCCTACTCCGAAGGAGCGATGATCGTGGCGGAACGTGTGCGGGCGCGCATAGAACAGATTGACATTCCTGGGTTTGGACATATCAGCGCCTCGATCGGCATCGCGACATTTCCCTCTCACGCCTCTACCCGCGCAGAACTGGTCCTCGCGGCGGACGCCGCGCTCTACAGCGCGAAACGCGCCGGGCGAAACCGCGTCTGCGTGGCTGACAATTCACCAAAGGGTCAAGCGACCAGCGTTCCCGCGGTTTCTTTTGAAGACAGTCAAATAGCAGAGCCGACAACGGTCCACTAATGTGATTGTGGAACCTCCTGGTTTGCGCGCTAAAGGATTACGTTACGAACAAAGCGAGTTAAGACACTGTCAGTCCAGGCCTCGCTTTGCCAGTCAGATCAATCTCACCTGGAATTCCCCGATTCAGAGCTTCATCACAATTCCTGCTAAACTCAAAGCCGAGCTGTCGGGCTTGTGTAATTAGAAGGCGAAGCTTTCTGTTTCTGCTTCATGAATGATCTGCGCAAATTAGTCCGTTATTTCCGACCGTATCGGGTCTCGTTAATTGTCGGCATCCTCTGCATTATGGCGGGTGTCATCTTCAACGTCAGCATTCCGCTGATCGTGGGCGGCGCCATCGATGCCAATTGGAACGAAATAACCTGGTCCCGTCTAACCATCGCCGCGGGGAAGGTCCTCGGAGCAAGCGCGATGAGTGGGCTGTTCCTTTTTCTGCAACGCCGCATCCTTATCGGCATGTCACGTCACGTTGAATACGACTTAAGAAACGATTTTTACGCGCACCTGGTCGATCAGCCACTGTCATTCTTTCATGAGCATCGGACCGGTGATTTGATGGCCCGGGCGACTAACGATCTCGCCGCGGTGCGGCAACTGGCCGGCCCTGTAATCATGTACAGCCTGCAGACGGTCTTCGCCGTTGTCGTTATTCTGCCGATAATGTTCCTTATCAATTGGAAATTGACCCTGCTCTTGTTTGTCACCATGCCGCTGGTCTCGCTTACAGTAAAATTTTTCGGCCAGCAGGTTCATATGCGGTTTGAAAAAATTCAGGACTTCTTTGCGCAAATTACCGCCCGCGCCCAGGAAAACTTCACCGGCGTGCGCGTCGTGCGGGCCTACGCGCAAGAAGGCGCAGAGATTGCGGCTTTCAACCGGTTGAACCGGGACTACGCGCAAAAGAATCTGAACCTCGTGCGCATAGAGGCAGTGATGCGGCCCCTGCTGACTTTCCTGATTGGCCTGGGATTCGTGCTGATCACCTGGGCAGGCGTGCTGCTGGCCAAGCGGGGCGAAATGACGGTTGGGCAGTTCACCGAATTCAACATGTACTTGTTCCGTTTGATATGGCCGCTGATCGCGATAGGTTATGTGGTAAACGTCTACCAGCGCGGCTCCGCGAGCTGGAAACGCATGCGGGCCATCATGACGATTAACCCGGCGATTGCCGACTTGCCCACCGTCAAAGAGCAGCCTCCGATTGTTGGCGCCATAGAGCTTCGCAATCTGACCTTTCGCTATCGCCCGACGAGCGAACCCGTTTTGCAGAACATCAATTTGACCATCGAAGCCGGTCAAACGATTGCCTTTGTCGGCCGCACGGGCAGCGGCAAATCTACTCTGGCGAACTTGATTCCGCGCGTGTTGGAAGCCGAGCCAAACAGCGTGCTGATCGATGGAGTACCGGTTGCCGACTATCCGCTGGCGCAGCTTCGCTCAGCGATTGGATATGTGCCACAGGAGACTTTTCTTTTCAGCAACGCGCTCACGAAAAACATTGCCTTTGGAGTCGAAAAGGCCGAGCGCGCTGAGATTGAGCAAGCTGCCGATATTGCCGGCCTTGACGATGACGTTCGCGGTTTTCCGGAAGGCTTTGACACGCTTGTCGGTGAGCGAGGCATCACGCTATCCGGCGGGCAAAAACAGCGTACCGCGATCGCGCGCGCGGTTCTGCGCCAGCCAAAAATCCTGGTGCTCGACGATGCATTATCGTCGGTTGATACTTTCACGGAAGAAAAGATTCTGGCCCAACTGCGCGGCGTGATGCGCGAACGAACCAGCATCATCGTTTCTCATCGCATTTCAACTGTGCGTCATGCCGATGTGATTTGCGTCCTCGATGAAGGCCGCATCATTGAGCGGGGCACGCATGAAGAGTTGCTGGCCCTTGATGGCGAGTACGCGGATCTTTATGAGCGACAGTTGTTGGAAGAAGAGCTGGCGGCAACCTAAACGAGAGGAATCCAATGCAATTCATCAACCCTCAGGAAGCGGAAGCAAAAGTCGCCGCCCGCTATCGCGTATTCCTCGTTCTCTGGATTGGAATCCTTATGAGCGTAGTTTTGTTTCTGGTCCTGGCGCTGGCCGTGGCCAGTACGGGCGTAGCCAATCCCATGCTCACTTATTCCCTGGTGGGAAGCGGTCTAGTCGTGGTCATCGTATCGGTGCTGCTCAAACAGCGTCTGGTGAAGCAAGCGATCGAAAGGCGCGAAATCCAATCTCTTCAGAGCGCTTATATCATCGGCATGGCGCTCTGCGAGTCGGCCGCGCTCTTCGGACTTCTGGATCATTTCGTAACCGGCTCGAATATTTCCTGGTTCTCGTTTCTTTTTGCGTTGACAGGAATGGTGTTGCATTTTCCGAAGAAGGACCACCTACGGGCAGTGTCTACCTGATTCCTGGTTTGCGCCTTTTGAGCTTTTTTGTGGCTGATTATCGATAATTCCGAATTTGAAATCTGAGATCTCAAGAGAATGTCGACCGCAGTCAAACAATTTCACGAAGAAGAAGCCATCGG
>Ga0193725_1000603_pt1 | contig 10369 bp, 10 predicted proteins | sample H2a2metaG_FD_143058 | JGI IMG/M metagenome (GOLD analysis project Ga0193725, IMG submission 143058) | Soil microbial communities from a riparian zone of the East river system, Colorado, United States - H2a2 | ecosystem: Environmental > Terrestrial > Soil > Riparian zone | place: USA: East River...
GGCGTAGGGATACACGGCGTCGGTCGCGGTGATGCCGGCCTTGCGGTGGTCGCGATGCTGGAACCCGTTGACCCGGTACGGATCGTGGACGAACACCGTGTGGGGACGGTACTGGCGGATCGCGCGCACCACGTCGCCCAGGAACTCGCGCGTGTCCTCGAGCCCGCCGTCGGGATAGCCGAGCATGACCAAGTTCTTGACGCCCATGAAGTCGGCGGCCGCGCGCTGCTCGTCCGCGCGCTTGCGCACCAGCTCCGTCGACGTCAACGCGCGGTCGGCGGTGCCGGCGCTGCCGTTGGTGCACAGCACGTAGGTGACCTCGCACCCCGCGGAAATCCAGCGCGCGACCACGCCGCCGGAGCTGATCTCCGCGTCGTCGGGGTGGGCGAAGATCACCATGGCCCTGTCGGGGACTTCGGTCACGATCTCCAGCTTCTGGTCGGTGGGATTCGATGGCATGGGGACGATTTTACAAGACCCTACAACTCGACGACCATTCCATCCGATGCGCATTCTTCGGGCACGTCGCCGGCGTGGGCCAGCATCTCGGCGCTCATGTGGGTGAGGATCACGCGCTTGGCGCCCGCGGCGCGGACGTGCTCGGCGATGGCCGGATAGGTCAGGTGCCACTTGATCGGCTTGGCGTAGTAGTAGCACTCGGCGATCAGCAGGTCGGCGCCCTCCGCGATGCGCGCGACGTCGTCGGTCCACTCGGTGTCTCCGGTGTACGCGATCACGCGATCGCCGACTTCCACCCGGAGCGCGGTCGGGTTCGTCTGCGCGGTGTGACGCGCCGGCCGCGGGGTGACCACGAGATCCAGCACGCGATTCGCCGCGCCCACGGTCATCTCCCGATACTCGAGCGAGAACTTCGGGACCATGATCGCCGAGCCGGGAAAGAGAACCTCGCGGAGCGCCTCGAGATGCGCCCGCGTCCCCACGGGACCGGCCACGATGAGTGGGCGCTCGCGCTTGGCCCCGAGCATCGCGTCGATCAAGAGGAACGGCACGCCGCCGCAGTGATCACCGTGCAGGTGCGTGAGCAGGATCGCGTCCAGACTGTTCGGGTGGATCCCTTGTTGGGCGAGAGCGATCAACGACGACGCGCCGAAGTCGATCGCGAACCGCAGCCCCGGGCCGTCGACCACGATGCACGTCTGGAATCTCCCGCCGCTCCCGAACGAATCACCCGACCCGACGAAGCGGACCGTCACCGGCATCAGTAAATCCCCAAGTGTTGGCGCAGGTCGACGTTGTCGGCCTGCAGCGTGGCGGCGGGGGCGTCGACCACGACCCGGCCGCTGTTGAGGATCACGATGTCGTCGGCGACGTCGAACACGAGCTTGGCGTTCTGCTCGACGAGCACGATCGACAACCCTTGCGCCTTCAGGCGGCGGATCGTGGCCATGACCTCGGCCACGATCTGGGGCGCCAGTCCCTCCGACGGCTCGTCCATCAGGAGCACGCGCGGGTTGGACATGAGCGCGCGGCCGATGGCGAGCATCTGCTGCTCGCCGCCCGAGAGCAAGCCCGCCATCTGCTTCTGGCGCTCCTTGAGGCGCGGGAACAGCGTGCACACGGTGTCGAGCGTCCACGGCGCCGGCCCGCCGTCGCGCGGCCGGCGCGCGGCCACCGCGAGGTTCTCGCGCACGGTCAGGCTCCGGAACACGCGGCGCCCCTGGGGCACCAGCGCGACCCCGTGGGCGGCGATGACCTCGGGCGCGCGCCCGCCGACCGTACGGCCGAAGACCGTGACCGTCCCGCGCCGGGGAGGCAGGAGTCCGACCGTGACGTTCATCGAGGTCGACTTGCCCGCGCCGTTGCGTCCGAGCAGGCCGAGCAGCCGGCCCTCGCCGAGCCGCAGCGAGACGCCGTGCAGCACGTGGCTGTCGCCGTAGAACGCGTCGACCTCGCTCAGCACCAGCGCGTCCGCGCTCCCCTCACTCACCGAGGTAGATCTCCCGGGTGCGCGGATGCGCGACGACCTCGGCCCGCGTGCCCTCGATCACGACCTCGCCGAAGTGCAGCACCGTGATGCGCTCGGCGAAGTCGAGGGCCACGTCCATGTCGTGCTCGATCATCACGATCGTCACGTCGCGCGGGATGCCGGTGACCAGCCGCAGCACGTCGCGCCGCTCCTCGATGGAGAGTCCCGCGAACGGCTCGTCGAGCAACAGCACCCGCGGATTCTGGGCGAGCGCCATCGCGATCTCGACACGCCGCCGCTCGCCGTAGGACGTCTGCCCGAGCGGCCGGTCCGCGAGGTGCTCGAGCGCGACTCGCTCGAGCACCTCGCGCGCGCGGGCGATGAGCGCGCGCTGCCCGTCGAGCCTGGCCAGGGGATTCCACCGGAGGCTCGACAGCCCGAGCAGCGACAGCGTGACGTTGCGCAGGAGCGTGTCGCGCGGGAACAGCGTGATGATCTGGTAGGTGCGGGCGATGCCGAGGTGCGGGCGGCGCCGGCTCGGCACCCGCGTGATGTCGCGGTCGAAGAGCGTGATCGCGCCGCGGTCGGGGGCGAGCTCGCCGGTGATGAGATTGAACAGCGTGGTCTTCCCCGCCCCGTTGGGACCGATGATGAGCCGCCGCTCGCCCGGCTCCACGGCGAGGCTCACGCGCGAGGTTACGCGCAAGCCCCCGAACGACTTGTCGAGATCGCGGACGGCGAGCGCGGTCATGCGGTCGGTTGCACAGCGCGCGGGCGCCACGCGGTCGACGTCCAGCGCGCCAGGCGTACCGTGCCCGGCACCAGCCCCTCGGGCATGAACACCACGATCAGCACGAAGATGGCGCCGAGCACGAAGTTCCAGCGCTCGATGTAGGCGCTGGCCACGTTCTTCATGATCACGACGAGAAAGGCACCCGTGATCGGCCCGAGCAGGGTGGCGGTGCCGCCCGAGATCACCATCAACAGGGCCTCGGCGGACGCGGTGAGGGCCACGGCCTGGGGACTCACGAACTGGTTGTAGTAGAGAAACAGCAGGCCGGCCACGCCGCTCCAGAAGCCGGACAGCAGGAAGGCGAGGAAGCGGATCATCCACACGTTGTAGCCGAGCGCGTTCATCCGCCGGGGCTGGTCGCGCGTCCCGCGCACGCTGGCCCCGAACGGCGAGGCCACGAACACGGCCATGGACGCGACGGCGAGGAGAAAGACGAGGAGCGTCGCCCAGTAAAAGCTCCGCGGCGAAGCGAGCGACAACCCGAACGGAGCCGGCCGGCCGGTGATCGTCACGCCGTTGTCGCCGTTGGTGATGCTGATCCAGCGATACGCGACGCCCCACACGATCTGCCCGAGCGCCACCGTGATCATCACGAAGCCGAGCCCGGTCCCGCGCAGGGCGAGCACCGCGAAGACGGCGGAGAATATCAGCGTGGTCGCGAGGGCCACCAGGGCCACCATGAGGTGACCGTGGCCGCCGCCCAGGATTTTCGCCCCCGCGTAGGCCGCGATGCCGAAGAGGCCGGCGTGGCCGAGCGAGACGAGGCCGGCGTAGCCCGCCAGCACGTTCACCCCGAGCGCGAAGATCGCGTAGAACAGGATCTGGCTCGCGATGTTGACGTAGTACGTGCCGCCGACCCACGTCGGCAGCGTGACGAGGCCGACGAGGGCGGCGCCGAGGGCGATCCGCTTCACACCGCGGGCCGCCCGAACAACCCCTGGGGACGCACCACCAGCACGATCAGCATCGGCAGGAACAGCACCACGTAGGCCAGCTCGGGGAACATCGCCTGGCCGAAGTTGTAGAGGAAGCCGACCACGAAGCTGCCCACCAGCGAGCCGAGCAGGCTGCCGCTGCCGCCGAGGATCACCACGACCAGGGCCAGCGGCAGCATCTCGCCGTCGAGCCCGGGATAGACGGACAGGATCGGCCCGCCGATCACGCCCGCGACGCCGGCCAGCCACGCGCCGAGACAGAACACGATCGTGAACAGCCGCGAGACGCGGATGCCGGTGACCCGCGCCATCTCGGCATCGTCGACCCCGGCGCGGATCATGGCGCCGAGCCGCGTGCGGTCGAGCAGCGCCCACAGCGCCGCCGCGACGACGACCGCGATCAGGCTGACGGCCAGGCGATACGTGGGGAACCCGACGCCGCCCACCGAGGTCGCGCCGCGCAGGCCGTCCGGCGTCGCGATCCGGATGGGATCGCCGGTCCATACCATCAAGCAGACGTCGGCCACCATGAACGAGAGCCCGAGGGTGACCAGCACCTGCGCCAGCTCGGCGCCGGCCAGCCGGCGCAGGATGAAGCGCTCCACGATGCCGCCGAACAGCGCCACCAGGAGCCCGCCGACGACGGCGGCCGTCCAGAAGCCGAAGCCGGCGGCGATGAGGCTGGTGGCCAGGTACGCGCCGAGCATGAAGAACGAGCCGTGGGTCAGGTTCGGGATCTTCATGAGGCCGAAGACCAGCGAGAACCCGGCCGACAGCAGGAACAGCAGGCCGCCGAGCGTGACGCTATTGACCGCCAGGACGACCCAGACGTTCACGCGGTTGGCGCCCGACGGCGCTCAGCTCTTGAGCGGCGGATAGTCGCGCGAGTACACCGGCTGCGCGAGGAACCACTTCTCGTCGTAGGTCCAGAACTGGCTCACCTTCGGGTACGTCTTGATGGTGGTGTTGACGAGCTTGTCGCCCTTCTTCTCGACCCGGCGGATGTAGAAGCTGCCCACCACGTTGCCGAACTTGTCGAAGCTGAAGGGACCGCGGGGCGTGTCGGTGAGCGAGACCCCGCGGAGGGCCCGGTTGAAGGCCTCGCGGTCGTCGGTCTTGCCGCCGGTCTTCTCCAGCGCGGCCTCCGCCACCATGCCGCTGATGTAGAGGCCGGCGGAGTAGAGGCCGGGGATGTTGGCGTACTCGCGGACCATCCGGTCGATCAGCTTCTTGTTGCTCGGCGTGTCGAGGTCGCCCGTGTAGGCCGAGCACGAGATGGCGCCGATGGCCTCGTCGCCGTAGGACTTCATGAGCGCGTCGTCGAAGGCCGGGCCGCCCCCGAGCAGGGGCAGCTTGAGTCCGGCATCGCGGTACTGCTTCATGAACTTCAGCGGGTTCGAGCCGGCGAAGCCCTGCACGACCGCATCGACCCCGCTGATCTGCGCGATGTAGGGCGTGTAGTCCGGCGTGGTCAGCGGCGGCCACAGCTTCTTGGCGATGCGGCCGCCCGCGTCCTCGAAGACCCGCCCGAAGCCGGCCATCTGCTCGTGGCCGAACGCGAAGTCGTCGGCCAGGGTGATCACGCGCTTGAACTTCAGCTCCTTGGCCGCGTAGTCGGCCAGCGGGTGCATGTTCTGCGACGAGGTCGCGGAGGCGCGGACGAAGTACGGGTTGGGCTTGCGCTGGGTCATGTCCTCCGCGGCGGCCAGGCTGAGGACGGGCATCTTGGCCTGCGCGGTGTAGTCGCTGATGGCCAGCAGCTCGAAGGCGGCCAGCGGACCGAAGATCATGTCGACCTGGTCGCGCTCGGTCAGCTCCTGGGTCTTGGTCTTGGTGCCGGCGGGATTGCCGCCCGTATCGGCGACCACCAGCTCGACCTTGCGGCCGGCCAGCGTGTAGTTCCGGTCCTTGAGGAAGCAGACGGTCCCCTGCTCCATCTGGATGCCGCCCGCGGCCAGCGGCCCGGTCTTCACGGTGAGCAGGCCGATCTTCACCGGCTTGCCCTGCGCGAACGCCGGGGCCGGCGCCAGCGCCACCGCCGCGGTGCCCTGAAGGAACGAACGACGCGTGATCTTCATCGCAGTCTCCTTTGAGTTGGGGGGTGCGAGACGCACCCCCCAAACCCCCCTGTTTGCCGGCCGAGCGAGCTGCGGCTCGCTCGCCTCAGCGGACAACCGGTACCCCAACGTTTGCCGGCCGAGCGAGCTGCGGCTCGCTCGCCTCAGCGGGCAACCGGTACCCAACCCCATTTCGCCGCGCGAGCGAGAGTAGCGGAAATCGGACGACAGCTCCAGCACGATGCCGACGTCGTCCGCCACCGTGCCTTCCGCCTGCTCGGCGTCCTCTCGTCGTCCAATCTCGTCTACCATCTACGCGGCTTCGAGCCGCAACCAAAACGCCGCGAGGTGCCACATGACCGATCAGTCCGGATGCGGATCCGAGATGGCTCCGGCCGCGCACGTTCCGTCCCGTTCGATCGGCGGGAGCCGGTCGCGCCCTCGATCGGCGTGGGGCCAGCGCCTCGCGAAATCGTCGCCCGCGATCGTTCTCGTTCTTTTTCTGCACGGTCTCAGCGCGGCCGAGCCACTCGGAAAGGCCGCGGCGCCCGTCGTTGGGCTGGCCGACAAGTGCCTCGACGTCGATCCCGCCCCGAAGACGCCGACCGGGAATACGCGCGTCGTCCTGAATACCTGCAACGGCGGCCAGAGCCAACAGTGGGAACGAACGTGGCGATCACAACTGAAGCACTCCGCCACCGGCACCTGCCTCAACGCGGAAGGGGGCCAGGCGTCGAACGGCACGAACCTCATCGTGTCCCCGTGTTCCCCCAGTCCCCAGACCAACGAGCGCTGGTTCTGGAGCGACTTCACGAACAGCCAGGGGCTCGCCTGGCAGATCATCGGCGCCGGGTCGAACCGTTGCGTCAACGTGGCCGGCGCGAAGAGTGCCGACAAGTCGCCGCTCGTCCTCTGGGACTGCACCGGCGGAGCCAACGACACGTGGAGGGTTCACCAGACGGCCCCGATCGTCGGCCTGGTCGGCAAGTGCCTCGACGTCGATCTGGCCAACAAGACCCCCTCCGGGAATGCGCGAGCCATCATCCGGGCCTGCAATGGGTCGGCGAATCAGAACTGGAGCTACCAGAGCGCCAAGGGCCAAGTCGTCAACGGCGGCACCGGGCTCTGCTTGAACGTCGAGCAGGGTCTCGCGGCAAATCTTTCGGCCGTGATCGCCTATCAATGCTCGATCTCACCGCAGCCGAACGAGGCGTGGTCCGTCGCGGCGGTGCCCCGATCCGGCGCGACCTCATATCAGTTCAAGGGCAAGGGATCCGGGCGGTGCCTGAACGTTCCAAACGCCAAGCGCGACGACGGTACCGGCCTGATCATCTTCGATTGCGTGGGAGCGGACAACGACACGTGGTCCCTCGTCACCAAGTTCCCCTCGGAGATCAAGGTGCGTGCCTACGCGCTCGTCAACGACGACGGCGTCACCAACCCCACGACCATGACGCTCGCCCAACTGCAGGCCGTCCTCGACGACATGAACAAGGTGTACGGGCGGATGGGCCTGTGGTTTTCGCTCGCCAGCACGGACTGGATCGTGACGAAGAACACGCTGCTCAACACGATCGGCATCTCGGCGACGCCCGCGCAAGACGCCGCCGCGCGACAATTGGCCGCCGCCCACCCCGGCTTCCTGACCCTCCTGCTGCGCAGGGGCGGCGGGGCATTTTCCGGCTTCTCGAACGCCAGCGACTACGTGGCCGCTCCCAATACGGGTTTCAACGCCGGGCTGGTCGTTCATGAATTCGGACACTACTTCAATTTGCCTCATACGTTTTTCGAGTCGCTCTCTCCCGGCAAGGACGGAGACGCCAACTACGTCGCATATCAACGCTGGCTCGGCCACGACCAGAACGTCAAGGCCTTCGAGGCGGACGGAATCAGCGACACGCCGCCCGATCCAGGCCCGTGGGTGTTCGAGCGCCGCTGGGGGCTCTCCCAGACTCCACCCACCACCGATCCTCTCAAGATTGGCTTCGAGTCCTGCGCCGGCGGCGACCAGATCCAGATCACGGCGCCGAACGGCGCCGTCGTCGTGACGCCCTATCCGGACCGACACAATGCGATGAGCTACTTCAAGCATTGCTGGCCGGGGACCGCGCAGACGTTCTCGGCGCTTCAGCTCTCGCGAATGGATGCGACGTTATCGGTTCCCGCCAGAAGTCACTTGCTGCGTCAGTAGCGCGCCGAGGAATGTCTGGAGTCGCTGTGCGGTGGGCGGGGCGCGACGGCGATGCCGTCGCGCCCGACGCGTCGTTGCCTACTGCTTGTTGGGGTTGTTGGGGGCGCGATCCAGGCGATCCGGCGTCCCGTCGCGGTCACGGTCACGTCCCGGAGCCGTCGAGGGGCTGGCCGCCGGGATGCGATCCCGCTCCACTCCCGTGAACCGGGGCGCGGCGTCGAGCGCGTTGCGGTCGATGATCGCCACCGCGTCCTTGCGGTCCCGGCTCTCGCGGATCTTCACATGGGACCACGGCACCACCACGTGCTTCTCACCGACGCCGACGAGCCCGCCGAGGCCGACGATCGCGTGCGAGACCTTGCCGTCCCGCATGTTGACGATCAGCTGGTCGATCTCGCCGACGTTCTTGTCGTCCGGCGTGACGACCTTCATCCCGATCAGGTGCTTCGAGTCCATGTGACCCGCGTCCACGGTGAAGGCCGCCCGGTCCTTCATGGGCCGGTCCTGAGCGGACGCACCATTCGCTACCAGCGCGAGTCCGAGCGTGAGCGCGACTGCTGCCAGTGCAGACGTTTTCATAGTTTCTCCGTCCTCCGTGCAAGGGCTGATGGGGGCCGAGACCCCTGCCCTCATGCAGAAGGCAAGACGAATGCCGTCGAGGCGCCCCCTCCCAACGGTTGGGGAAGGAGCTGCCGCTCAGATGGCCGGAGCGGGGGCGCGACCGAGGACGTCCTCGCACCAGGCGGCGGCGGCGAGCAGCGGGGCTTCCGTGAACATGTCGCTGACGAGCTGCACGCCGAGCGGCAGGCCCGACGCGGAGAAGCCGCAGGGCACCGTGATCGACGGAAACCCGCTCAGCGACCACGGGATCTGGAACCGGGGATCGCCGGTGGCCATGCCCTCGGGCGCGGGCGTCGTCGTCGTGGGGGTCAGCAGCACGTCGTAGCGCGCGAGAGCCGGCCGCAGCTCGCGACGGAACTGACCGCGAATCCTCAGCGCGCGCACGTAGAGGTCGCCGGGGATCAAGAACCCGATCTCGATCGACGCGCGGATCGAGGGACGGTACAGATCGGCCTTCTCGGCGTAGCGCTCGGCGTGGATGCTCGTGGTGTCGCTGCGGGTGATCAGATACGCCGCCGCAAACGTCGCGGCGAAGCTCGGGGGCAGCGTGACGTCCTCGACCGTCGCGCCCGCCGCCACCAGCCGGTCGACGGCGCCGCCGGTGACGCGCGCCACCTCGGGCGTCGCGCGCTCGAAGAAGTGCTCGCGCAGAAGACCGATGCGCGGCGGCCGCCGGCGCGTGAGCGCATCGAGATAGTCCGGCACGGGCTCGCGTGACGAGCTGGGATCCGCGGGATCGTAGCCCGCGACGATCCGCAGGCCGAGCGCGATGTCCTCCACGCTGCGGGCCATGAGCCCCACGTGATCCTGCGTGTAGCTGAGCGCCATCACCCCGCGCGTGCTGATGCGCCCGAACGTGGGCTTGAGGCCGACGAGCCCACAGTACGACGCGGGGCGCACGTTGGAGCCGATCGTCTGGCTGCCCAGCGCGATCGGAACCATGCGCGCGGCGACCGCCGCCGCCGAGCCGCTCGACGAGCCGCCCGGCGTACACGCGAGGTTCCACGGGTTGCGCGTGGGCGCGGGATCGTTGGTCGCGAACTCGGTGGTGTGGACCTTGCCGAGCAGGATTCCGCCCGCGGCCTTGAGCCGGGCCACCGCGGTCGCGTCGTACGTCGGGACGAAGCCGGCCATCACCTTCGAGCCGCCCTCGGTGCGGAGCCCCGCCGAGTAGAAGATGTCCTTTGCGGCGAACGGCACGCCGTGCAGCGGTCCGCCCAGGACCCCGCGCGCGAGATCGTCGGCGGCGCGACGCGCCGCGGCCCGCGCGCCGTCGCGATCGAGCAGCGCCCAGGCCTGAATGGGGCCGTCGATCTTGGCCGCGCGGTCGAGCAGCGCGTCGACCAGATCGACCGGCGACAGCTCCTTGCGACGGATCGCGCGTGCGGCGTCGACGAGTCCCAGCTCGTGCGGGCTCATGGCGCGGGCTCCACGTAGAACGCCGGCGGCTCGTCGGCGTCGACGGGAAACATCGCGACCTCCGCCATCCAGCCCGCCACGTTGTCGATGTTGTCCTTCAACGCTTCCGCGCGCGCGGCGCCGAAGCGCCGCTCGGCCTCGGCCCTGAGCGCGGACGCGTAGCCGGCGTGCAAGGAGTCTCTGTCCATGACGACCGGACTCTACGCCCGCCCTCGACGCGCGGCAACCGCGATCCCGACGTGCTACCGTATGGCCGGCGGCGCAACGAATCGGACCTCACTCGCACGAGGAGACGCACCATGCACTACAACCGGATCTCCGCCGACTGCCACATCGACCTCCCCTGGCTCCCCGCCGACCTGTTCACATCGAACGCCTCGGCGGCCATGAAAGACCGGATGCCCTATGTCGCGGACGGGCCGGATG
>Ga0193725_1000604_pt1 | contig 10368 bp, 12 predicted proteins | sample H2a2metaG_FD_143058 | JGI IMG/M metagenome (GOLD analysis project Ga0193725, IMG submission 143058) | Soil microbial communities from a riparian zone of the East river system, Colorado, United States - H2a2 | ecosystem: Environmental > Terrestrial > Soil > Riparian zone | place: USA: East River...
GGCTTCCTCCCTTGCCCGCTGTCGCTGCGCGAGTGAGGAGCCAGGCTGGCACTCTCACCGGAATGACCTCGAGCATTGCCAGCGCCGCGATTATGAGAAGATTCGCCATCGCGAAGTACACCCACGGATTCGTACTCACGGAGCCGAAGAGCGTGCCCGTGAGCCCCGCGAACAAGCCTACAGACGCATATGCGAGGGAAAGGCCGAAGACGTAGGCGAACGTCAGTAAGACGGTCTGGGCGCGTGCGCGCGGTGCCTCTCCGACTGCAGTTCCGCCCACTATCGCGGCCGTGATCGGAATCATCGGGTAGATGCACGGGGCGAGACTCGCCCGCGATGAACAGTATCGGGAGCGCGGTTAGCGGGCTGGAAGAGAGCTGCGTCGATATGTGAGTGAAATCCACGATTGTCCTGAATGCCGAAGAGGGATGCTATTTCGGAGCACCCCTCTTTGCAATCGCTGCGAGCCGACGGACCGCTACTTCTTCGTCAACAGCTCCTCGAACAGGTCGAGCGCGCGCGGGTCATTGGATTGCCCCAGCCAGAACAACGCCTTCTTCCGTATCTCCGGATCCTTGTTGGTCCGCGCAACGGCAATGAGCGCGGGGACGCCTTCATCACGAGGACGCTGCGACAACGCGAACACTGCCTGCTCGCGCACCTCCCGGTCGACGCTATTGTCGAGAACCAGTGAATTGAGATTAGCCGTTGCTGCGTCTCCTGCCGCCTGGCCAACCCAGAACACGGACTGTGACCGCGTGCTCCGCGGCAAATCAGGATTGCGTGCGATCTTGATCAGCGCCGGCCAAATTTCGGCGCTGTCGGCGATAGTGGCTGGGAAGATCGCCTTCTCGCCCATGCTTCCCTTCTCGCTCTGTGCTATGGAAACCAGATAGTTCGCCGCCTCTCCCGCGGGCACGGTACCGAGGTCGACGACATCGGCCCCCGCTGGACGCCACCGCCCACCGACGTAAAACCGGAGATCGGTCAACTCTCCATTGCGCCGGTCGAGCACGACGCGCGCAGGCCCATGGCTGCAATCAGATTCCCACTCGACGTCGCGCGACGAATTCCAATTGTCGCCCCACGTCGTCCTGCCCCTGCCATTCGAATGTGAGATCGAGTTGCCGCTGCCGCAGATCTCCGGCCTCGCCGCGAATGTCATGCGCACCGTGCCGTTCGAGACACGCGCCACTCTGCTGGCGATACTCTGCGCGGGCGCAGTTTCTACCGCACCGGCCAGAGCTGCGAGGACGACGACCGTCGTCCCCGCGAGCGATGTGATCCTGAATGTTTTCATTTGTTGATCAGGTCCATGAGGAATTGCTGCACACGAGGATCGTGCGATTGGCCGAGCCAGAAGATTGCCTTCTTCCGCATCTCGGGATCCTTATCGTTCTTGGCGATATCGAACAGCTTGTCTATCGCGGTTCGGTCGCTCTGCCGCTGCGACAAGGCGAAGATGATCGCCTCACGCATCTCGCTGTCATTCATGCGATCGTAGAGCTGAGCTATTTCCGATATTGAGACACCAGACTGCCCGGCCCAGAAGAGCGCCTTCTTGCGCAGCTCGATGTCTTCCTTGGGGTTGACCGCGATGTTCATCAGCCATTGCTCGTTTCCTGCTCCCTTCTGCTGCGACAACGAGAACAGAATCTTTTCCTTCAGATCCTCATTGGTGAGCCGGGAGTAGAGAGTGCGCAGAAACTCCGTGTTGTCCTTCGAGTGATTCTGGCCGAGCCAGAAGATCGCTTTCTCGCGGAGATCGCTGTTCTCGGTCTCACGCGTCGCGAAGTCCCGGAGAGCTTGCTGCGCCCTCGGCTCGTTCTGCTGGGAAAGCGAGAACAGGGCCTTCTCTTTGATGTTCTCGTCGCCGCTACCCTTGAGAATCTCCTCGAGGAGGCCAGTAGACCCTGGCACCTGCGACAGCCAGAATACCGCCTGCTCGCGCGTCTCCTGGTCGGGGTCGCTGCGCGCCACGCTCATGAGAATGTTCGCGGTCTGGTCGGTGCGCTTCTGCGACACCAGGAACACTGCCTTCCGGCGCAACGCCACCGAGCAGGGATCACGACGCGCGAGAACCTGTTGTAGAATCGGCATCGCGCGCTCGGCGTCCATCTGGAGCAGCGCATTGAGCGCGGCGATGCGGTCGTCGCTGTCCTCGTCGGCATCCGGAGAACAGTTGCGGCCCTGCGATCCCGCTCTTGTCGCAACGTCGCTGCCACCGCGCGCCGTACTGTCGATGGACATGGCGCAGGATTCGTCTCCTGTTTTAGCCAACTCCCCGCACACGCGGGTCAGCAGACTCGCGCCATCGCTCTTAGCCATCTTCGGAAAACGGGCCTTCAGCTGGTTCAACCGTTCGCGGGCGGCGTTCAGGTCGCCGCTGCGATAGAGGGCGAACGCCTCGTAGTAGAGCGCTTGGCCGGACGTTGTGTACGCTGATTGTGGATAGCGCTCGGGGATGGTGTGAAATACCTCAGCGGCGCGCTTGTAGTCGCCGCGCGAGAGCGCTTCACGCGCCAACCGGTACAACGAATCTGCCGGATCCGCTTTCGCCCACGGCTCGGGCAGCAACGGATTGGCCTGCTGGTCGAGTGCGATGAACGCCGCGCTCAATTGTCCGTCCGCGCGAGCCAGAGCGAGCGGAGCAACGTTGGAGTGAAAAGAATGTTGGGCGGCCGGAGCCTGGCTGGCTCCAAACGCCGAGGAAATTATTGCAGCTGCCGTGAGTAGTGTTCTCATTGTCATTGAAGTGGTCTCAGCTACCGCGCTGCGAGCCCGCGGGAATCGCGGTGCGCAGCCTCGTCATTACGTGATCCTGCTGCAACGTCTTCTCGATCATCTCGCGATCCTGCGGCGTGCTTCCGGGCGATAGCTGGACGATCTGCACGAGCACGAGCTCGAGATCTTCCAGCAGCGGACGACGCTGCGGATCCTTGGCGACGGGAGAATCCAGTAACAGCCGGGTGTTGCTCAAAAGCTGGCGCGCCCACGATCCGAGCTGCGCGTCCATTTGCTGATCTGCCGTTGTGCGCGTCCTGAACGAAGTCAGAAGCGCTTCGGCTTCACTGAGGTGGCGTACCGTCGTGAGCTGATACGCGGAATTGCCAGTAGGGCTTGAAGTGGAATTGGAGGGTGCGGTGACCGCAACCATTCCCTCGGTTCCGTCAAGTGCGCCAGGCCGACGAACTCCGCCTGTCCGGGACTGCTCGCGTGGCGGTGATGGCTCTCGTCCGCCACCACCCGTCTGCGGTCCGGCGACAGTTTCCGAACCTCCGGGCACGGTTTGGGTTTCGCCAGCCGCTACGTTAGAAGCGCCCGACTTTGACCCACCGACAGCCGCTATGGCGCTCGCCGTATTCGCGCGGGCGCTCCAGCGCCCGAGTCCGACACCGGTCGCGAGCAGGAGGATCGCCGCTGCTGCGGCACCGATCCAGATTCGCGAACCGAAGCGCCGAGCAGGCGTTTGGGCTGCTAACGAACCTCCGCCGTAGATGACACGCGGTCCCGCGGCGCGCTGCGCCTGGATCGCGCTCCACATGTCGTCTCTGGGAGTACGAGCAGGTGGCGCATTGTAGCTCTGCGCCGCCTTCTTGAGGAATTCCTCGAAATTGTCTTCAGTCATGACACCCACTCCGGGGCAAAATCGGCCAATGCGACGCGCAGCTTGCTTCGAGCCTGAAAGAGATGAGACTTCGACGTTCCTATTGGAATGTTGAGCGTCCCGCTGATCTCCTCGTGCGTATAGCCTTCCACGTCGTGCATCACGAATACCGTCCTGTATTTGTCCGCCAGCGAGTCGATCGCCCTCGCCAATCTCTCTTTCAAATCGGGGTCGGCCTCAATGCGGGTCGATCCGACCGTCAGCCCTTCTTCCATAGGCGCTTCGCGACTTCGCTGCCGCTTGGTTTTTCTCAACCCGTTCAGCGCCACCGAAACGCCAATCGAGTGAAGCCAGGTTGAAAGCGAAGACTCGCCACGAAAGCTCCCAATCTTTTCAAAAGCACGGATGAAAGTCGCCTGGGTGAAATCCCGCGCCAGCTCGTCATCACCCGCCAGGCGAAACGCCAGGCGGTAAATGCGGTCGACATACATCTCGTATAGCTCACGCTCAGCGGCCGCATCGCCGGCGACCACGCGCGTGATGAGTTGGGTATCGTTCACCGAGCTCCGAGACTCGACCTTCTGACAACGGTTGCTCGAAAAGGGTTGAGGCCTCGGAGTAAAGTTCGGGGCGCCTGGGAAGCATCCACGGAACCGAGGCAGGGAGCTGTAAGCTTTGCAGCTTTATAGCTAAGGGCTTTTCTGTTGGCGTAAAGAGCGCGGGTCAACGCCTCGCCCACGCCTCTAACGCGTGTATGAAAGCTCCAAGCCTAGTAGCTTTGGTCAGCCGGAAGCTCCCTGCTTCGGTTATGTGGATGTCCGAGAAAGCGAGACCATCTCGCCCGGGAGGTTTGTGAAATTCACCCAGCTTGGCAAAAGCGGCCTTGTTATATCGCGGATCTGTCTCGGTTGCATGACCTATGGAACGCCCAAATGGCGTCCCTGGGTTCTCGACGAAGTTGACGCGCGGCCGTTTTACAAGAAAGCCCTCGAGCTCGGCGTCAACTTCTTCGATACCGCCGATATGTATTCGCTCGGCGTCAGCGAGGAAGTCACAGGCCGTGCCCTCAGGGAAATGGCCAAGATGGACGAGATCGTACTCGCAACCAAAGTGCATTTCCCGATGGGCGACGGTCCGAACATGGGTGGAATCTCGCGCAAGCACATCGTACAGGGCTGCGAGGCGAGTCTGAGACGACTGGGCGTCGAGACAATCGACCTCTATCAGATTCACCGCTTCAAGGGGACTGCTCCCATCGAGGAAACCCTCGCGGCACTCGACCACCTCGTGCACCAGGGCAAAGTCCGGTACATCGGAGCAAGCTCAGGTTACGCGTGGGAGTTGGCGCGCGCGCTCAGCATCTCGGAGCGACGCGGATGGGCGCGCTTCGTCTCGATGCAGGATCACTACAACCTCGTGTACCGTGAGGAAGAGCGTGAAATGATTCCCCTCTGCCTCGAGGAGGGCCTGGGACTCATACCATGGTCGCCGCTCGCGCGCGGACGACTCGCCCGGACAACGCCGTCGCCGTCGCAAGGGACGACCCGAGCGGACAACGATCCATATGCCGTCGACCTCTACGATTCTCCGTCCGACTTGAACGTGATCGAAGCGGTGCGCGGAGTCGCGAAGGAGCTGGGCATTCAGTCTTCCGAAGTGGCTCTCGCGTGGCTGCTCCAGAAGCCGGGCGTTGCCGCGCCGATTGTGGGCGCTACCAAGATCGAGCATTTGGAAAGCGCCGTTCGGGCATTGGATGTCGTGCTGACCGAAGAGCAGATCCGAACGGTCGAAGCTCCTTATCAGCCGCATGCGGTGCGCGGCATCTAGTCAGGTGACGCGGTCGCGGTCGCCAACATCGAGAGTCTGAATCGTGCCCGAGAACTGACAATCGAAGACCAGAGCCGAAAGGTGCCCGACCCAGCGCATCCGGATATCTCGCGACAACCGCCGTGGCGTCAGCTCGGCCGCGCACTTCTCCTGCGGTGTCCCAACTGCGGACGCGGAGGCTTGTTCACCGGATTCTTCAATATTAAGGAGAGATGTCCGAACTGCGGAATCCTCCTCGAGCGAGGCGAGTCGGATTACTTCCTGGGCGCGTACACGCTCAATCTCATTGCCGTCGAAGTATTGCTAGCGCTCGGATTTGTGGTCGTGATGTATGCGACCTGGCCCAATCCGCCGTGGGACGCCTTGGAATACGGCGGCGTCGTGCTGTCGATTCTGGGAGCCGTGCTCTGTTATCCGTTCGCGAAAACAATCTGGCTGGCTGTGGATTTGATTTTCAGACCGCCGCATCGCGAGGACTTCATCACTCGCGTCAAATAATCCCTACTCTCCCGCGCGATAATTCTCTGATGGAGATGGGAGCTGCGCGACGTTGACGTCGATCGGCAGTCTCACGCCGTTGTGCGTCTCCACGACGTCGACCACACTCTGTGGGCGCCTTGTCGATCGCAAAGCCGCGCTCACTCGCGATCCAGAATGGCGGATCGTTCGATATGCCCGCAGCGGCGAGCACCTGCTTCACATCGCGATATATGAGATCCGCGTTGAAGCTGTGAGCGTAGTACGCCGGGCGGAAGCGACCGTCCTCGACCAGTCGCTTTGTCCACGCATCGTAATAGTCGCGCATCGCCTTCGGCACCGACTCCATCCGTTCGATATCCAGGAAGATCACCGTGCCGTTTGCAAAACCCTCGGCCGCAGTCTTTGCTATAGCGTCGTTGGCATCGGCGGTGCCGCGGGCCGCGCTCACAAGCTGTGTCGAGCAGTTGGAGCCGGGCGACGCTCGGGGTGATACCAGGACTTTGACAGGCACGCGCTTGTTGACGTAGCTCGCTACCCGCTTGCCATTCCGTGTCTTGACCTGTCGCACGCGCTTCGTGATGTATCGGGTGACGGCGACCTTCTGCCCCGGGGTCAGGCCCCAGGTCTGTTGCCCTACGTAAATGACCGCCATACCCCAACCCATGTTGGAGAGCGTTTCTCGCTTTCCCTCCCAGGAAGTGTCGCTGTGGCAAGGCGCGGAGAGATAGTAGCCGACCCACCGATATGGTTTATCCGCCGTCATCCAGGCGTGCATCGCATCATCGCCTGGATAAGAGAAAGTATCGAAGCCTAGGTGCGGGCCGTCCGAAAGGTTGTCAGCGATATTGGCCGACGCAGTCTCGACCGCGTCGCCGATCGAGCTCGCTGAAGGAGGACGAAGCGCCGAGCCAGTGCTGACAATGAGTCCAGCGGTAACCAAAGCCAGGATCGAGCGCCATTCAATTTTTGGCATTTCGCGTCTCCAGGCTTGAGAGGTGGGAGGATACTACCCTCGTGCACCGGCACGATCGGGCGAGCATCCATAGCGAGGTTCTCGCCGAACACATGTTAGACCGAAAATCACACCCCGCGTTAACGGCCACGTCACCGATTCGCAATCGCAGGTAGGGCTTGGCCGTCAGCGTCGCCGATGGGCCCATTTTATCATACCCGGTCAATCGAGATCGTTCCTCTGACCTCAGCCCTTGTCCGAGAAAGGTGACAATAGGATGTTTACGGCTCAGGCTGATTCGTCTAACCGATTGCAGGATAATGGTTTAACGGACTGGCACGACCTGGTCCCGCTAATGCCTTGTAAGGCCCCAACCTCTTCAGTGGAGTCGCTTATGCACCTGCGACGCTTGATAGGTCTCTCTGGAGTCCTATCATATCTGGCAGTACCAGTAGGTTTATTGGCCCAGGTGGCCGGCGGAGTCGAGTTCTATGGAGCGCTCGACAACGCAGCCCCAATTACCCGGACGATTGGGGGTCTCGCTCTCAGTGTGGGCACACCATTCGTCGGAATTCGGGGAAGCGGCGGACTGGGAATCTCGTCCCTGACGACGCAGTCTGCCGGGATCAACCAGGGCCCTTCTGACCTGGTCTGGGCGACAAACGCCGATCTCATCTTCGGACCCGTCAATGCCAGACTCGGCGAAGGGTTCATGCCCTACGGGTTTGGCGGACTTGGACTCGAGAGTAGCGCACAGCCCTCTTCTTTCACCGACGCCATCCGGACCTGGAGTTACGGAGGCGGAGTTCAGTTGTCACTCGGTCGACTGCTGTCGATCAATGGCGAAGCACGATCCCGCCATTTGGCCGCACCGGCGACGTACGTCGATTCTCAGTTCGTGCGCGGCATCGAGTATCGAGTGGGAATTGGATTTCATTTCGGAGGTGGCCGATCGCGTTCAACGGTCTATTCCAGGCGCACCGCCGATATTCCCCCCAGCGCCCCCTTGCCAAGCCGGACGTCACGCACGACCTGGCCCGTCAGCACAACCACCTCTGCGAGCGGAGCCGCTCGCAGAGTAGTGCCGACTGCGGAACAGTACATCGGCGTGCCATACAGATATGGCGGGACATCGCCGCGAACCGGATTCGATTGCTCGGGTTTCGTTCAGTACGTGTACGGAATTCAGGGAGTAGATTTGCCGCGCACGTCGCGACAGATGGCGGGAGCAGGAATCGCCGTCGAGCCATCGACTCGCTCCCTCGTTGTTGGCGACCTGATGCTGTTCCAGCAAGGCGGCCGAATAAGCCACGTCGCGATCTACGCGGGAAATGGAAGATTCATTCACTCGTCATCGAGCGGGAAAGGGGTCCGGTATGACGACCTCGGAACGCACCGCGGCAAGTGGTTCGCGGACCATATGGTTGCGGCAAGACGGGTCACGGGTGACGGTCACATTTTTGGCAATGCGTTCGCGGGCGGAGCAGCAATCGCGTTCGACCACCTGGATCCACCCGACAGCGCGCCTCCTCCATCAAGATGATCAAGCGAAAGGATCGCTCGCCGCTCGCAGGCGACGTTGAAAGATCGAACCCGACCGTCGCCGACTCGATCGGCGACGGTCGGGGGGTGGGCCTCGACTAGACTAGCTCGGCTCCGGTCTCCGCCGATGGCGCCGGCGCGATTCGTTGTGCGCAATCGGTCGCACAATCTCTTCGGGAAGCGCGGAGTCATCCCCCGCTCCCAGCCATCTCAATACACTTTCGATCGCCGCGTCGTCGGTAAGCCGAGTCCGTACGCGCGCCGGCGTAATGCCAAAAACGCTGACCCAGTGGTCCGAGAAGATGCGGGCCGTCTTGTAACCCAATTTGATCGAGACATCCAGAACCGAGTAGCCCGGGTCACGGAGGTAACCGAAACCGCGCAGGACCTTGGCGGCAATTAGCAGTCGCTTCGGGGAGCCAAGCTGCGCGTTGTCCAGGTTCCGATAAACGCTCACGATAGCGACGCCCGCCTCCATCCCGAGATCGAGAGCGCTCGTATATCGGTGGGGCTGATCGAAGAGATTCTCAACCGCCACTGAAAGCTGTCGCGGAAGCTGACCCAATCGGTCCCGCAACGCTTCGATGACATCGTGGGTCAGCGCATTTCCCTCGACCCGCTCGACCCGTTCACGAAATCCCTCGGGCTCGTCGTCGAAATGGTGCAGGACGACCTCCTTCAATCCGAGACGCCCTAACTGCGCGACCGCATTGAACTGAGGCGCGTGGAGGGTGACATATGCGATGGGTATCGCTTGAGGAGTCCGGCTACCGCACTGACGTTCATGAGTCCATCCGCAGTCGGGTCGAGAATCACGACGCTGATCGGTTTTCGGCGGATGATGGATTCGAGCTCTTGCCAGGAGGAGGCGACAAAAAACTCAGGCTCATCAGCAAGGACATGCCTTACGTGGGTGAGCAGCCGCGATGGGAGAAACGCCGCAACACTCAAATGGCGATCGCGCTCATGATCCTAGGAAACTGGTGGCAAAGTCTCGGCGGCGCGAGGGCAAATGATAAGAAAAGTGCTGTTTTTGGTACGAAACAGACATTTTCTGATAAGAAAACGACATTTCGGCGTTTTCAACTAGGGGTACGTTTGGCCTGTTCAGTTCCCCCGGCCCCTCCCCTCTCTTTTTTATAAGGAGCTCTACCATGACCCGGAATAGACTTTTCGCCGCCATCGCCATCATCTCAGCCGTTGTTCTCACGGCTTGTTCGGACATGACCGCACCGAAGAGCGCATGCCCGGTTATCAGCGGCTCCTCAGTTTGCCTCAGTAAGTAAGCGGATTCGGGGGCTGCCCGTAGCTACTTACGCGGCAGCCACCGCCGTCTTACGCAGCTCAGACATTGCGCGAACCACCGTATTGATCTCCTCGGGTATCCACGTAGGAGGTGCAACGAAGGGCTTCGTCGAGGGCGGAATCTTGCGAATCGCAGCAAGTGCAGCCTGCGCCTTGAACGAGACCTGGTGGATCTGATTGGCGTCAGCGAACAAAATCGCCTCTTTCAGCGACTCCTCGGCCGTGTCGAGGCGACCGAGACGACCCATGCCTTCGCCAAGGTAAAGAAGATAGTGTGCGCGGTACCAGGGACCGAGAGCCGCATGAGCCAGCTGCCGAGCATAACTATCGAAGGCTTCGGGCATGTCATCCATCCCCGCCAACTCCATCAAGTTAATGGTTGCCTGCCCGCGAACCATCTTCGATTGAGCCGTCGCCGCGAGCACTAGATGAGTATCACGTGCGGCATCATGGAGGCCGAGCATCGTGAACATGCCGGCCATGTCATCGAGAACGAAATCGCGTGCCGTAGGATTCGTTGTCAAGCTGAACGCCTCGTGCGCAAACTTGATTCCTTCGGAGTGATCGCCTTTATGGGAGGCCAACGCTGCACGGCTGTGAAGCGCAACGGCCTGGACTTCCGGAAGGTTCTGATCGCGAGCCTGAACCAGGACAT
>Ga0193725_1000605_pt1 | contig 10363 bp, 5 predicted proteins | sample H2a2metaG_FD_143058 | JGI IMG/M metagenome (GOLD analysis project Ga0193725, IMG submission 143058) | Soil microbial communities from a riparian zone of the East river system, Colorado, United States - H2a2 | ecosystem: Environmental > Terrestrial > Soil > Riparian zone | place: USA: East River...
CCATGGCTTTGCTGGATCGCGACGGTGTGTATGGCAGTCCGCGCTTTCATCTGGCGGCGCAGAAGATTGGGATCAAAGCGCATATCGGGGCGGAAATAACGGTCCAAAGTCCAAAGTCGACAAAACAAGAAAGTTCAAAGTCGGATCCAATGTTCCAAGCCCCTGTCGCTGGACAGACTTTGGACTTTGGACAAAAACACCCGAAGGAAACCTTTTCGCTTCCGGTTCTCGTCCGTAACCGTACGGGTTACCAAAATCTTTGCCGGCTTGTAACGTTGATGAAATTGCGCGTGCCGAAACATGCGAAGCCGGGGGAGTGTGCGGTCTCGCCTGATGAGTTAGTGGAATATGCGGAAGGATTAGTTTGTTTGACTGGGGATCATAATGGACCTTTAGCCAAAGCGCTTGACCTCAGAGACACAGAGAACACAGAGAAGGCACAGAGGAGAGCCGAGTGGTTAGTTGACGTTTTCGGCAAGGGAAATGTTTATGCCGAGTTGCAGCGTCATTTCAATCGTGAAGAAGAAGCGCGAAACCAGGCGGTGCTGGAGGTTGCCCGGCGTTTAGCTTTACCTCTTCTGGCTACGAACGGCGTTTGTCATGCGACCCGAGCGCAACGCGAAGTGACAGACGTGTTCACCTGCATTCGCAATCACGTGCGACTGGAAACAGCCGGCCGCCTACTGGCGACAAATTCCGAGCGTTATCTGAAATCCCCGGGGGCCATGTCGCAACTCTTTGCCGATCTGCCTGAAGCTATTAACAACACGACCGAACTCTCTTCACGTCTCAAATTTACGCTGACGGATCTTGGTTACGAGTTTCCGAAATATCCCGTACCCGAGGGCGAGACGATGACTTCGTTTCTGCGGCAGCGCACTGAAGAGGGCGCGCGGCGGCGTTATACAGGGCAGCTCGGCAAGCCTTCATTTGAGAAGGCACACCGCCAGATCAACCATGAACTCCGGCTGATCGAAAAACTCAAGCTCGAAGGCTACTTCCTGATCGTTTGGGACATTGTGGAGTTTTGTAAGGCCCAGGAAATTCTCATTCAGGGGCGCGGCTCGGCGGCAAACAGCGCCGTCTGCTACAGCCTCGGTATCACGGCCGTCGATCCGGTCGGCATGGATTTGTTGTTTGAACGTTTTCTTTCCGAGGAACGCGGCGAGTGGCCGGACATTGATCTCGACCTCCCAAGCGGCGACCAACGCGAACGCGCGATTCAATATGTGTACGAGCGCTACGGAAAGCTCGGCGCCGCGATGACGGCAAACGTCATCACTTATCGTGGCCGCTCGGCGGCGCGCGAAGTTGGCAAAGCGCTCGACTTTAACGATGAAACACTCGGCCGGCTTGCCGGGCTGGTGCACACCTGGGAATGGAAGGATCCAAAAGATTCAACCGAGCGGCAGTTTCGCGACGCCGGACTCGATTTAAGAAATCCGTGCATTAAAAAATTCTTTGAACTCTACGAGCAGGTGCAGGACTTGCCGCGCCATCTCGGCCAGCACTCCGGCGGCATGGTGATTTGCCAGGGACAACTCAACTCCGTAGTGCCGCTTGAGCCCGCGGCAATGCCTGGCCGCGTTGTGGTGCAGTGGGACAAAGAGGATTGCGCCGACCTCGGACTAATTAAAGTTGATCTGCTGGGACTCGGAATGATGGCAGTGTTGGAGGATTCCATTCAGTTAATTAGCGATGCTTACCAGGAAGAAGTCGATCTGGCGCATCTGCCGCAGGACGATCCGGCCGTCTATTCTGCCTTACAAAAAGCCGACACGATTGGAATGTTTCAGGTCGAGAGTCGCGCGCAGATGTCGTGTCTGCCGCGACTGCGCCCGGTAAAGTTTTATGACATCGTGGTGCAGGTGGCGATCATCCGGCCGGGCCCGATTGTCGGCAACATGGTTCATCCTTATTTGAAACGCCGGCAGGGACGCGAAGCAGTTACCTATGCGCATCCGCTGCTGGAGCCGGTGTTGAAACGCACGCTCGGTGTTCCCCTGTTTCAGGAACAGTTGTTGAAGATAGCCATAGTCTGCGCTGACTTTTCCGGTGGTGAGGCGGAGGAACTGCGCCGCGCTTTTGGTTTCAAACGCTCGGAAGCGCGCATGAAGGAAATTGAAGTGAAACTGCGCCGCGGCATGGCGGACAAGGGACTGACCAGCAAAGCGCAGGAGGAAATTGTGCAGGCGATCACCTCGTTTGCACTTTATGGTTTTCCTGAATCACATGCGGCCAGCTTTGCCTTGATTGCTTACGCCAGCGCTTATTTGAAGTGTCATTATCTGGCCGCCTTCACTGCGGCAATTCTTAACAACCAGCCGATGGGCTTCTATCAGCCTTTTACACTGGTCAAGGATGCGCAGCGACATGGACTGACAGTCAGACCGGTGGATGTAACCAGATCGGATTGGTTGTGCACGATCGAGGAAGAAGGGGGAATAGGGGAACAGGGGAAAGGGGAAAGGGACAAGAGGAAGACACGGGAAAGTGTCGAGACACGGCGACGTGGAAACACGGAAACGAAAGGGGATCAAGAGCCATTCAATACAAAACAGTCCCAGAGGGACGAAATGTTTATAGCTGAAAGTTTCCCCAATTCTTCCGGAGCCCATTTATGGGCGAAAGAATTATCTCGCTCCTATGGAGCTTCCGATTCATTTTTAAGCTCTCCTTCTATAAACATTCCGCCGCGCTGCGGCTTTCCGCCGTCTAACTGCAAACACGAATTAGTCTTGAGATTAGGATTGCGTTACATCAAAGGCTTAAGTGAACAGTCGGGGAGGGCGATTGTGCGCGAACGCGTGAAGCATGCCTTCATAAGCATTGATGATTTACAAAACCGTGTGCCGGAGTTGCGCAAGGATGAAATGAGGAAACTGGCGGCGGTGGGCGCGTTGAATTTTATTCAAGAAAGTCCAAAGTCCAAAGTCCAAAGTCCAAAGTCAACAATACCAAAACAGACTTTTGGCCTTGGACATTGGACTTTGGACCAGGCCGTTACGCGTCGCGATGCGCTCTGGCAGGTTGAACGAGTCGCGCGACCGGCGGGAGAACTTTACGAAGAACTTCATGAGGCAGATGGTAATTCCCCCTTAGCTCCCATGACCCGGCCGGAAAGAATGGAGGCAGATTTTCGTGGCACCGGGCTAACTATCGGGCGTCATCCGGTTGCTTATCATCGCGCGGAGCTGGATCAACTTGGCGCTTGTCGCGCTATAGACATGCAGCAGTTGCGCGATGGCAGTTTGATCAGCGTGGCTGGCTGGGTGATTGTCCGGCAACGTCCCGGCACCGCTAAAGGATTTGTATTTCTAACTCTCGAAGACGAGACTGGGGTCGCAAACGTTATTATCACGCCGCAGTTATTCGATAAGTATCGTTTAGTTTTAGTCGACCATCCATTTCTATTGATTACAGGCAAACTGCAAAATCAGGACAAGGTTTTTTCTGTGAAAGCGAAAAGCGTCCGCGCGCTTTCCTTCAAGGTTGGCGCCACGCCTTCGCACGACTTTCATTGAGGCCGGCCGGACAAGCGGGGGCAAGCCCGCCTTCCCGACCTGAGAGCCGTTCTGACTACTCGGTAGCCTTGTCTTGGAGGCCTTTCAACTAAAATTCACCAGTCAACTCCAATAAGCTCAAGGTCGGGAAGGTGGGCTTGCCCCCGCGGCTACTGACCAATTTCGCAATTTTCGATAAGTAATAAGTCTCATGATGCTGTAGTGTTTGTTACTCCATAAACGCCCCAACCAAGGAGACCACATGAAAATCAAGTACCCAGCGGTGATCGTAGCGACCCTGGTTCACTACATTCTCGGAGGCCTCTGGTACTCCCCGCTGCTCTTCGGAAACAAGTTCATTCAACTAATCAACTGGACACCTGAACAGCTTCGGCAAGTCGAAAGTCAAAGTCATGCGAAAGAATTGGCGCTGGCTTTTGTAATGTCGTTGGTATTGGTTTACATCCTCGCCCACTTCGTGCAGTACACGAAAGCCACCAGCGCGCTGGGAGGAATTCAAACAGCATTTTGGATCTGGCTTGGCTTCGTGGTGACCACTCAAGCGCCCACCGTGATCTTTGAAGGCAGAAGCTTTGGGCTCTTCGCAATTAACGTCGCTTATCAGTTGGTGGGCTGTGCGCTTGCCGGGGCAATACTCGCGATTTGGCGAACGCAGGAAGCAACAGCATCGGCTGCGCAACCGGCCTAATCAGTTAGGCGCGTGGTCCTTGGCGCTGGTAGCTGCGATAGCGACGGAGCCCTCCCCGACTGTTAAGGAGGGCTTAGTCTTTGCGGCGATAGCCACGGAGTTGCCCATAATGGTTGGGCCATTGTTCCGCCTGCCTGGTGCTCCGGGCAATCACTTACTCGGCAAAATCTCTTGAAAGCTGATTAGAAAAGCGTAAACTCTGGCGTCAAATGTCGAAGTCGATCGGCGACCAGGTTTGGGCCGAGATGACCGAGGGCCAGAAGGTTGAAGCTGTCTTTGCGGGCCACGCGACACTGAAGCAGATGAGTGAGGGCTTGCTTGACGGTTCGGATCAACTACGCAAAGCGTGCGGGGAGTATCTGACTGAGACCAGCGCCTCTTTTGAAAATCTTCCCACAGACCACAATCCGAATGAGCCGCTCCAGACGGAGCCCGCGAGCAACCTGACGCCCGGCGAATCTCTTCCGCGCAGCACAACCAAAACGCGTGTTCCTCACGAAACGCTCAAGCAGCGATTTGGTTTGCCCGAGGGCTTCGTCCCTCGACTGCAACGCTACGGTCGCAGCGTTTTGCTTGAACTCAATGTCTACCGCCTGCCCAACGGACAAGAGTTCATTCCCTGTCGGCCCAGCGGCACACTCGGCGCCAGTCGCCATTTGTATGCGCTTCAAACTGAGGAACAATACTTGAAGGGCAAGCGAGGCTCTGTATATGTTCGCACCGACGGAAAAATTTTCGACTATAGTGTCGATACCATGATTCCCATAGGCGACATTTTCGATACCGGTTATACAATAGCCGACCTTGAGCGCACCGGACGCTATGCACCCGAGCTGCGCCGTCGCCGAAAGAAAAAGCGTCACCTGGGGAAGAAAGGTCACGTAAAAGTTAAGCGAGCGGTGGCGGGTTGATTTGTCCGCGGGAAGCTTTAGGTTACAAGGAAGGTTGCGGAAACATGATTCGAAAATTAAAGTCAGGCCAGTATCGGCTTTACTCAACAAAGAAAGACCCAAAAACCGGCAAGCGCAAAAATCTTGGCACCTTCAAAACCCGGGCAGCGGCTGAGAAGCATGAGCGCGCCGTACAATACTTCAAGCGACACTAATACTGACTGCCGGTAGTTTAGGAGCTTTGCGAGTCCGCGATAGCGGACGGATGATATTAGCCCAGCGTTCATCGCTGGGGAAAGACGCGATGCCGAAAGGAAGTCCGTGAAGCGGACGACTGAAGAGATTTTCAGTCGTCCGCTTCACGGACTCATGTCAGACTGCCGACAATTCCCAGCAGTGAACTGCTGGGCTAATATCATTCGTCCGCTATCGCGGACTGGATGCTTGACCGGGCCAAGCTCGTTGAACTCTGTACTTCTGGTGTGTGGGAGAACCTGGATGGGTGAAAAAGATTCTGATAATTCGCCACGTTTCGACCGGCGACCCTGGGGAACGTTTACTGTACTGGATGAAGCCGAAGGCTTTAAGGTCAAAAGAATCGAAGTGTTGCCTGGCAAGAGATTGAGTTATCAGAAGCACGCGCAAAGAGCCGAACACTGGGTGGTAGTGCAGGGAACTGCCAAGGTAACTCTCGATGATCGCGACATTATGTTAGCTGCAGGACAAGCGATTAACATCGCGATAGGCGCGGCGCATCGGGTCGAGAATCCGGGGAGTGACACGCTCGTCTTTATCGAGGTACAGCGCGGTGGCTATCTGGGTGAGGACGATATCGTGCGTTTACAGGATGACTTTGGGCGCACGGCGGAGAAGTGATGAGTGATGAATGTTCAATGATGTCGCCGCTGGGCTAGCCCGGAGGGCTACAAGATAGTAGCCGGTGGTCGCAGCGAAGCGCAGACCACCGGTTGGCAGGCAGGGGTGATCGCACCCCGACGGGGTGCCAGATGAAAGTATGCTAGAGAGATTTCCTGGAGCTTCTCGCACCACTTCGTGGTGCAACTCTTTTCTGACTTGTTCCGGTGGCTTTCGCTTCGCTTCAACCACCGGCTACTTTCTGACAACCCTCCGGGTTTGAATATACCTGCTTAGAGCCATTAGTTAGCGAGATAAAAATGCCAGACTCTGAAGGACTGCCAACGATAACAGAACCTTCGCTGGTGGACGCCCCAGCCCCAGGTTCTGACACCGTCGTCCCCACCCCGGTCGACGAGCAAGGTTTGTGGAGCGCCGTCCGCGAATCGCTGCGCGGCAGCCATCGTGACTACACCAGCGGCCCGATTGGACGAGCGATAATCCTCCTCGCTATCCCGATGGTGCTCGAGATGTGCATGGAGAGTATTTTCGCGGTCGTTGATATCAAGTGGGTTTCTTATTTGGGTGAGGACCAAATGGCCACCGTCGGCCTGACAGAGTCTTTAATGACTCTGGTCTACGCGCTGGCGATTGGGCTGAGTATTGGAGCGATGGCCACCATCGCCCGTCGAACTGGCGAAAAGAACCCAGATGGAGCTGCACGTGCAGCCATACAAGCAATCGCGCTGGCGCTAATAGTTTCGATCGTGATTGCCCTAATCGGCGCGCCTCTCGCCCCCAAGCTGCTGGGCTTGATGGGCGCATCGCCTTCGGTTATTGCCAAAGGGTCAGGCTTTACCAGGGTGATGCTGGCCTGCAATGCGTCGGTCGTTTTGCTCTTCATGATCAACGCGATCTTTCGTGGCGCGGGCGATGCAGCAATTGCGATGCGCGTCTTGTGGTTGGCCAATGCCATCAACATTCTGCTCGGCCCATGTCTGATTTTTGGTTTGGGTCCGTTCCCAAAGATGGGGATCGTGGGCGCGGCCGTCGCCACCAGTATTGGCCGGGGCACGGGAGCGCTCTATGCCTTCAGCCGGCTGATCCGCTCCGGAGGACGGTTTGATATCCAGCGTCATCACTTTCGGCTGGAACCCGCGATCATGGCGCGGCTGGTCCGACTATCTGCCAGCGGCACGTTCCAGGTGTTTATCGGCATGGCAAGTTGGATTGGTCTGGTGCGAACGATCTCGAGTTTCGGTACGCATGCGGTGGCGGGTTACGTTATCGGCATCCGCGTAATCATTTTTGCGTTGCTGCCGTCGTGGGGTATGTCCAACGCCGCGGCAACGATGGTGGGTCAGGCGCTGGGTGCCGGGAAACCGGAGCGCGCCGAGCGCGCCGTGTGGAAAGCGGGTTTCTATAACTTCATCTTTCTCGGTACCGTAGGAGTGATTTTCGTGCTCTTCGCGAGACAGATAATTGGATTGTTTACTACCGATCCCAACGTGGTGCCTTACGGGGTGGATTGCCTGCGCATCGTGGCTTACGGTTTTCTTTTCTACGCTTACGGCATGGTCTTGACGCAGTCGTTCAATGGCGCCGGCGATACCTGGACGCCGACAATCATAAACCTGTTCGTCTTCTGGTTATGGGAACTTCCGCTCGCTTACGTGCTGGCAAAAGTTTTCGGTCTGGGACCCCGCGGTGTCTTCCTGGCCATCATGATTGCGTTTTCAACTCTGGCGATCGTTAGCGCCCTGATCTTTCGCAGAGGCAAATGGAAGGGCCAGAAGGTGTGACCATTAACCGCCAAGACGCCAGGAACGCCAAGACAAAAATAAGACAAGCTCGAAAAGGTAGGAGTATCAGTCTAAAGATTTATTACCTCCTTTGTTTTTGCTTTGCGTCTTGGCGTCTTGGCGGTTAAGTTCTCTTAGCTCATGAAGCCGACGATCATGAAATTTGGCGGCACGTCCGTTGAAGGGGCTACCGCTTTTAAGAATGCCGCGGGCATTGTTTTCGACCGCCAGGCCCTGCGTCCGGTCGTGGTGGTCTCCGCCATGGCCGGTTTTACCGACGCGCTAATCGCCAGTGTGCAACAAGCGTTGACCGCCGGAACTGCTGCCGGCGCGGATTCGTTGGCGAAGCATTTCGATCGCCATTTGCGCGTCATCGACGCATTGCTGAGCAGTGAAGCCACGCGCATGCGCGAGTTAATTGCTAAAAGTCGCGTGGAGATTAAGGAACTGCTGAACCGAGCGGCTGCCGAAGTGGGTGGCGCCAAGGTGAATTATTCTCGCAAGCGTCGCAAGTTCTTTGAGGATGCGGTCGTTTCCTATGGTGAACGCCTATCGGCGGCCTTGCTTGCAGCCGTGCTGATCGAGAACCAGGTCGTCTGCACCGACGTTGATGCGCGGCGCTGCATTATCACGGACGACGATCATGGATGCGCCGCGCCTCTGATGGCCGAAACCGTGCGCAGCACTCGTAAGCAACTCGAGTCGCTGATTGCCTCCGGCTCTACGCCCGTGCTCGGAGGCTTTATTGGAGCGACGGTGGATGGAGTGACCACCACGTTGGGCCGTGGCGGTTCCGACTACACGGCCGCGCTCATTGGCGCTGCCTTGGAAGCGAAAGAAATTCAGATCTGGACTGACGTGCCGGGCGTGCTGACAGCAGATCCGCGACTGGTGGCAACGGCTCGCACGGTTCCTCACCTGTCGTTTGAAGAAGCTGCCGAACTGGCTTACTTCGGTGCCAAGGTACTACATCCGAAGACACTCCATCCGGCGATTGAATGTGACATTCCCGTGCGCATCTGCAACTCCCGCGCGCAGGAAAGTGGCAGCACGCTGGTGGTGGGGGAGTCGAAGAGATCTTCGGAGACAGTCAAAGCCATCGCGCATAAAACGGGAGTCACTACGATCCAGGTTACTTCTACACGAATGCTCGGTGCTTACGGATTCCTGCGCGCGCTGTTCGAAGTCTTTGCCGAACACAAGACCGCGGTAGATGTAGTAACCACCTCTGAGGTCAGCGTCTCGCTATCGCTCGACGACACGACGTCGCTTGGTGAGATCGTGGCGGAGTTGGAAAAGCTCGGAACCGTGTCAGTCGAAGAAAAACGCGCCATTTTATGCGTGGTGGGCGAAGGTTTGCGTACAACGCCTGGAATCGCCGCGCGCATCTTCTCAACGATTAGCGATATTAATGTTTCGCTGATCTCGCAAGGCGCTTCCCGAATCAACCTAACTTTCGCGGTCGAGGAAGAGCATGTGCGCGAGACGGTCGCACGGCTGCATAAAGAATTCTTTGAAGGTGCAGAAAGTGAAGACGCGCTCCGGGAACTGAATGATCTTAGCGCCGAAGTGTCTGCGTAATCGAAGGGAATAGGGGAACAGGGGAAAAGGGTAAGAGGTAGAACGGGGAAGGGACAAAACTTTACCCGGTTTCCCTTACCCTCTTAACCTATTCTGCAGAACCTATGAACGTTACCGAGCTAACCCGCAAACTCATCGACATCCCGTCCGTCACCGGTGACGAACGGGCAGTGGGAATGTTTTTGAAAGAACACCTCGAGAGTCTCGGTTATTTCGTCCAGCTGCAGGAGGCCGCTCGTGATCGCTTCAATGTGTTTGCCACGACTGGGGCGCCGTCGCGTGTCGTACTCTCTACGCATATGGACACAGTGCCGCCGTTTATTCAATCAAGGGAAGATGACGAAAAAATCTACGGCCGCGGCGCCTGCGATGCTAAAGGAATTATCGCGGCTCAAATTAATGCGGCCCAGCGACTGCGCGCCGGAGGAAGTCAGGAAATAGGACTGCTGTTCACAGTCGATGAGGAGCAGGGAAGTCTGGGCGCCCAAATTGCGAATCTGAAAAACCCCGTTCCGCAACCTGACTATTTGATCAATGGCGAGCCAACGGATAATAAGTTGGCGAGCGCGACCAAAGGTTCAATTGGATTGAACCTGCACACCAGGGGGCGCGCCGCGCATTCTGCTTATCCGGAACAAGGCGAGTCTGCGATCGAAAAGTTGCTCGACGTGCTCGAAAGAATTCGCCAGTGCGAATGGCCGATTGATGACCTGTTAGGCCAGACCACTTGTAACATCGGTGTCATTAGCGGCGGCACGCGAGCCAATGTTGTCCCTGACGCGGCTTTTGCCGACCTGCGAATTCGGCTGGTGAGCAGCGCGGTGCCGGTAAGAGAGCTTATTGAAGCCGCGATCGCAGGACGGGCCGAAGTTGAATATTTGTCTGAGCACGAACCCGTGTGGCTGGAAACGATCGATGGAATCGAGCACTGTGTCGTTCGCTTCACGACTGACATTCCTTATCTTTCCAACTGGGGAAAGCCGTTGTTACTTGGTCCCGGATCGATCCTGAACGCTCACACTG
>Ga0193725_1000606_pt1 | contig 10363 bp, 9 predicted proteins | sample H2a2metaG_FD_143058 | JGI IMG/M metagenome (GOLD analysis project Ga0193725, IMG submission 143058) | Soil microbial communities from a riparian zone of the East river system, Colorado, United States - H2a2 | ecosystem: Environmental > Terrestrial > Soil > Riparian zone | place: USA: East River...
AGCGAGCGTGTGATAGACGTGGGGCAGCCCCGCGCCCGCCACGGCTTCGGCCACGTCAGCCCCAGCGCGGGTGGCGAGGACGTTGGCGTGGCGCTCGGCCAGCCGCTCGACGATCGCGACGACTTGCTCCGGCGTCTTGCCCGGACAGAACACTGCCTCGGCGGCGCCCCCGCGAAGCGCCCGATGATGGTCGATCTTCGCGAACCCGAGATCCTCGTACGGCAGCCAGCGCAACCGATCGAGCGCGGCGTCGACGTCGAGACGCCCGGCCCGCATCTCTTCGAGGAGCCGGCGAATCGCCTCTCTATCCACTGGCCCGCTTGAGGTTCAAGGGCAAGTTGCCGCTGCCGGACTGGAATCCCGAGAGGTCGACGGTCACGTAGAGATAGCCCAGCTCGCGGAAGCGCTTGACGATCGCCTCGCGCCGTCCGTCCTCCCAGAGCCGGGGCAGGTCGTCGAGCGGGATCTCGAGCCTGGCCAGCCGGTCGTGATGGCGCACGCGGAACTGGCGAAATCCCAGCGAGCGCACGAACTCCTCGGCGGCGTCGACCTGGCGGAGCTTGTCGGCGGTGATCCGGTCGCCGTACTGGAAGCGCGACGAGAGACACGCGAACGACGGCTTGTCCCACGTCGAGAGCCCGAGCGCGCGCGACAGCTCGCGAATCTCGGCCTTGCCGAGCCCGGCTTCGATCAGCGGCGCCCGCACGTCGCGCTGGCGCGCCGAGTCCATGCCCGGCCGGTGATCGCCGAGATCGTCCACGTTGGCGCCGTAGACGAGGTGGCGAAAGCCTTCGCGCTCGGCGATGGGGGCCAGCGTGGTGAACAGCTCTTCCTTGCAGAAGAAGCAGCGGTTGGTCGGGTTGCGCGCGTAGTCGGGGTTGTCCAGCTCGCGCGTCTGGACGACGAGGTGGCGCATCCCCAGCGAGCGGGCGAGGTCCGTGGCCGCGGCCAGCTCCGCGGAGGGATACGTCTCCGAATCGGCGGTGACCAGCAGCGCGCGCTCGCCGAGGGCGTCGCCGGCGGCGCGGGCCAGGAAGGTCGAGTCGACGCCGCCCGAGAACGCGACGACCACGCTTTCGAGGGAGCGCAGGACTTCGAGCAGCCGCGTGTACTTGTCCTGGGCGGTCATCGCGGGGAGGCTTCCATCCGGGTGAGATCGCCGAAGGCGGCGAAGCGCTGGTCGATCTCCTCGCGGGTCAGGCGGATCAGGCGGTTGAGCGAGAAGTCCTCGACCGCGAACGAGGCGACGACGGAGCCGTAGACCAGGGCCCGTCGCATCGTCTGCGCGTCCACGCGGTCCATCGCGGACAGATAGCCCACGAACCCCCCGGCGAACGAGTCGCCGGCGCCGGTCGGGTCGTAGACGGCGTCGAGCGGGTACGCGGGCACCATGAAGAACGCGCCGTCGCAGAACATGAGCGCGCCGTACTCGCCGCGCTTGACCACGACCGTCTTCGGCCCCATCGCCGCGATGGCCCGGGTGGCGCGCACGAGATTGGGCTCGCCGGCCAGCTCGCGGGCCTCGCCGTCGTTGATGGTAACCACGTCGACCTCAGCCAACACGCGGCCCAGGTCCTCGCGCTTGCCGCGGATCCAGAAGTTCATGGTATCGAGCGCGACCAGCCGCGGCCGCTCGTCCATCTGGTGGAGGACGTCGAGCTGGAGGACCGGGTCGATGTTGGCCAGGAACAGGTAGGGCACGCGCCGCAGCTCGGGGGCGAGGACGGGCTTGAAGTCGGCGAACACGTTGAGCTGCGTGTCGAGGGTCTTGGCCTCGTTGAGGTCGTACCCGTACTCGCCGGCCCACCGAAACGTGCGTCCCTTCGACACCTGGAGGCTCGCGATGTCGATGCCGCGTCCCCGCAACAGGTCGAGATGCGCTTGCGGGAAATCTTCGCCCACGGTGGCGAGCAGCCGGACACGCGTGAAGAAGCTCGCCGCGTAGGAGAAGAACGTCGCCGAGCCGCCGAGGGCGTCCTGCACGGCGCCGAACGGCGTGGCCACGCTGTCGAAGGCCACCGAGCCCACCACCAGGAGATCAGGCACGGCGGCGTCCTTTCTTCTCGGCCGGCAGGTACTTGCCGACGAGCAGCTCCAACCGCCGCCGCGCGGTGAGCGGAATCGACTGGGGATCGGTGATGATCGCGTGTTCGAGCAGGCGCGGGCACGCGCAGGTCCGCGGCGGCGCGATCTGGGGGATCGCCCGCGCCAGCACGTCCTTGGCGGTGGCCACGTTCTGCATGAGGTTCCGGATTACCGCTTCGACCGACACCGGCTCCTCGGTCTCGTGCCAGACGTCGTAGTCGGTGGCCAGCGCGAGCGTCGTGTAGCACAGCTCGGCCTCGCGGGCGAGCTTGACCTCCGGCATGTTGGTCATGCCGATCACGTCGACGCCCCAGCTCCGGTACACCCGCGACTCCGCCTTGGTCGAGAACTGCGGACCCTCGATACAGACGTAGGTGCCGCCGCGGTGCACGCGGGCTCCGGCCTGCCGCGCGGATTTCTCGAGGATCGTGGCCAGGTCGGCGCAGATCGGCTCGGCCATCCCGACGTGACCGACGATGCCCTCGCCGAAGAAGGTCGAGATCCGCCGCTTGGTCATGTCGACGAACTGGTCGGGGATGACGAGGTCGAGCGGCCGGATCGATTCCTTCATGCTGCCGACCGCGGAGATCGAGATCACCCACTCGGCGCCGAGGGACTTGAGGCCCCAGATGTTGGCGCGGAAGTTCAGCTCGCTCGGCATGAGCGGATGCCCGCGGCCGTGACGCGACAGGAAGACGACGGGCTGAGATCCGACCCGGCCCACGCAGAACTCGTCCGACGGATCGCCGAACGGCGTGCGCAGCCGCTTCCATCGCACGTCGGTCATCCCCGGCAGCTCGTAGAGGCCGCTGCCCCCGATCACGCCGATCGCCGCCTCGCTCATTCGCGCACTCCCTCCGTCCCGGCCGGCGTGGCCTCGGTCACTCGCACGCGAGCCATCCTCCCCATGAGATCGTCCGCGCCTTCGAACATCACCTCGACGTAGTTACCGGTGAGCCCGACGAGCCGTCCGGTCGCGCGATCGCGAGTCTCGAGCACGAGCACGTCCTCGGTCCGGCCGACGAGCCCGCGGCGGAACGCGAGGTTCTTGGCGCGGCCGAGAGCCCGGAGCCGCCGGCCGCGCTCGGTGATCACGCTCGTGGCCAGGTGACCGTCGAGGCCGCTCGCCTCGGTGCCCGGGCGATCGGAATACGGAAACACGTGAAGATAGGTCAACGGCAGCCCGTCGATCACGGTCATCGTCTGCTCGAAGTCCGCGTCACTCTCGCCCGGGAAGCCGACGATCACGTCGGCCCCGAGGCCGAGACGGGGAATCGCCGTCGCCAGCCGCTCGACCAGGCGCCGGTACATCGCCACCGTGTACGGCCGTCGCATCCGGCGCAGGGTCGGGTCGCTGCCGCTCTGGAGCGGGACGTGGAGATGAGGCGCGATGAGGGGCGAGCCCGTCACGACGTCGAGCAGGTCGGGCGTGAAATACGCGGGCAGCAGCGACGACATGCGGATCCAGCGCAGGCCCGGGATCTCGGCCAGCGAGCGCAGCAGCGCGGCCAGCGTCGTGCGCGGAGCCAGGTCGGCGCCGTAGTATCCGAGGTCGACGCCGGTCAGCACCAGCTCGGGATGCCCGGAGTCGACCAGCCCGCGCGCCTGATCGAGCACGGCGGCGATCTCGCGGCTGCGGCTGACCCCGCGCGCCAGCGGAACCACGCAGAACGCGCAGCGATGCTGGCACCCGTCCTGGAGCTTGAGGAACGCGCGCGACCGGCCGGTCGCGCGTCCCAGCGGCATCGCCGGCAGCGCCCGCGCGGTCGCCAGACCGGCCACGTGAGTCTCTGGAGTATCGAGTCGCTCGCGCGCCAGGAGCCGCTCGAGAAGGTCCGGCAACCGCGGCTTGTCGCCGTTGCCGACCACGAGATCGACGCCCGAGACGCCAGCGACGGCGTCGGGGTTGACCTGAGCCCAGCACCCGGTGACCACGATGCGCGCGTGGGGATTGAGACGGCCGACCCGGCGGATTGCTTGACGGTCGGAGAAGTCGGCGCGCGCGGTGACCGTGCAGGTGTTGACGATGACCACGTCGGCGCCCTCGGCAGACGGTACCGTGCGGTATCCCCTCGCCTCGAGCGTGCCCTGAAGCTCCTGCGTGTCGACCTGATTCAATCGACAGCCGAGCGTCGCGAAGGCGACGGTGGGCGCCGTCAAGCGATTCCCCGTGCGCTCACGCGACGATGGGCTCCCGGAGCTGCCCGCAGGCGGCTCCGATGTCCTCCCCCTTGCTCCAGCGCACCGTGGTGGTGATGCCGGCGTCGAGCAGCACCGCCTGAAACGCGAGGATGCGCGCGATCGGCGGGCGGCTGAAGGAGGCTCCCTCCCAGTCGTTGAACGGGATCAGGTTGACCTTGGCGCGGACGGAGCGCAGCAGCCGGGCCAGGCGCGCCGCCGCTTCCGGAGAATCGTTGACGCCGTCGAGCAGCACGTACTCGAAGAACACGCGCTGGCGCGGGGCCAGCGGATACTCGCGCACCGCCGCCATCAGCGCCTCGAGGTTCCACGACTTGTTGACGGGCATGAGCGTGGCGCGCGTCTCGTCGTCGGCGGCGTGGAGCGAGATCGCGAGGTTGACCTTCAGGTCCTCGCGGCCGAGCCGCTCGATGCCCTTCACCAGCCCGACGGTGGAGACCGTGATACGTCGCGGCGAATAGCCGATCCCGAGCTTGGCGTCGGTGAGGATGCGCAGCGACGTCACCAGCGGCGCGTAGTTGGCCAGCGGCTCGCCCATGCCCATGAACACGAGGTGCGTGACGCGCCGGCCTTCACGCTCGAGCAGCCGGTTCGCGACCATGAGCTGGCCGACGATCTCGCCGGCGGTGAGATTGCGCTCGAGCCCCATCGTCCCGGTCAGGCAGAACGCGCAGGCGAAGCCGCAGCCGACCTGGGTGGAGAGGCAGAGCGTGATGCGATCGTCGTCGGGCATCACGACCGCGCTGACCCGCGCGCCGTCGTCCAGGCGGAACACGAGCTTGCGGCTGCCGTCCTGAGACGGTGTCACCCGCTCGACGTGGGGCAGCGCGACCGACGCGTGCTCGGCGAGCGCGGCCCGGAATTCTTTCGACAGATCCGTCATCGCGTCGAGATCGACGACGTTCTTGCGGTAGATCCACGTCGCGAGCTGGCGTCCGCGATAACGCGACGCGCCCAGTTCGACCGCGAGGTCTTCGAGCTCGGTGGGAAGGAGTCCGACGAGATTGCGCGAGGACATCGAACGAAGAATATCACGAGGGTGGGAAATGAGTTTTCCACAGAATCTGTGACCGACCGGTGGATAACCCTGTGACTCACCGAGCGTCGCGCGTCATTTTCGATGACTTAGACCGCTTCGCTCACTCCTTGGGCAGGCGGAGGGCGAGGTAGAGATCGAGCAGGTTGGTATTCGTCGGCCCGGTGACGATCACGTCGCCGGTCGCGCTCAGAAACGTGTGGGAGTCGTTGTCGGTCAGCGCGCGATCGGGATCGAGCCCGGCCGCGCGGCCCCGCTCGACGGTCGTCGCGTCGACGACGGCCCCGGCCGCGTCGGTCGGCCCGTCGGTGCCGTCGGTCCCCGCGGCGAGCACGGTCACTCCGTCGTCCCCTTCGAGGGCCAGCGCCGCGGCGAGGGCGAACTCCTGGCATCGCCCGCCGCGCCCCCGCCCTCTCACCGTGACCGTGGTCTCGCCGCCCGCGATGAGACACGCGCGCGGCGGCAACGACCGCGCCTGAGTCACCAGCGCGCGCGCGGCGTCCCGCGCTTCGCCCTCGAGCGCCGCCGTCGCGATGCGCGGCGAGTAGCCCAGGCGCGCGGCGGCCGCGGCGGCCGCGTCGACCACGAGGCGGTGGTTGCCGACGACGACGTGGGTGACGTTGGTGAACAACGATTCAACGGGCTTCGGCGTCTCCGGAATCTTGCCGCGCGCTCCTGCGTTCAGGCGCTCGATCACACCGGGCGCGACCCGATCGAGAACGCCGCGACGTCCGAGCACATCGAGGGCGTCGGCGAACGTGGTCGGGTCGGGCGCGGTCGGACCCGAGGCGATCACGTCGAGCGGATCGCCGATGACGTCGGAGAGCAGGAGCGTGAGCACGCGCGCCGGCGCGGCCGCGCGCGCGAGCTGGCCGCCCTTGAGCAGCGACAGGTGCTTGCGCACGGCGTTCAGCTCGCCGATCGTGGCGCCGGCGCCGAGGAGCCGTCGCGTGACGTCCCCCTTTTCTTCGAGCGTGACCGGCGGCGCCGGGGCCGGCATCAGCGCCGAGCCCCCGCCCGAGATCAGGAAGATGACGAGGTCGCGCGGGCCGGCCGATCGTGCCAGAGCGAGAATGCGCTGGGCCGCCGCCTGGCCGCGCCGGTCGGGCACGGGGTGTCCGGCCTCGGCCAGCTCCACGACGCGGGTCGGAAGCGTGTATCCATCTTTGACCACCACGAGTCCCTGACCGATACGGTCTCCGAGGACGGACTCGGCGGCGCGGGCCATCGCGGCGCCGGCCTTGCCGCAGCCCAGCACGAGTACGCGGCCGACGTCGCGGAGATCGAGAGTCAGCGGTCCGCACGTGAGAGTGTCGCCGTGCCGGCGGAGCGAGGAGCGAACGAGGGGTTCAACGGCGGCGGCGTCCAGCGCGGCCCGCCAGATCGCGAGCGCCGCCTCGCGAGCGGTCACGTGAGCGGGATGGGCGTCAGCGCCCTCCGGCGATCGCGGGGACGATCGAGACCGTGTCGCCGTCCTTGAGCACGGTCGTGCGGCCCTGGAGGAACCGGACGTCTTCCTCGTTGACGTACAGGTTGATGAAGCGGCGCAGCTCGCCCTTCTCGTCGACGAGCCGCTCGCGCAGCCCGGGGAACTGGCGCTCCAGATCCTGCATCACGTCGTCGACGGTCTCGCCCTTGGCCGGCACCTCGGCGCTTCCCTTGGTGATCGACCGCAGCGGGGTGGGAATTCGAACGATCACGGGCATCTGGTCCTCCTGAGGTGGCCGATCACATCACCATCACTCATCAGCGGCTACTAAACACGCAACGATCCGTGAAGTCAACGCCGGGGCCACCCGCGACTTCTCGACGGGCCGACGGCTCCTTCACTTATGATCCGCGCGTGACGCTTCGGAGTCTCTGGCCGCTCGTGCTCCTGCTGGCCTACGGCGTCGCGTTCGCGTCGTGGGCCCTCGGCTTCTCGCTGATCGGCTTCGACGATCACCCCGGGCAGCTCTATCGCGTCTGGCACGTCGTGACGCGCGGGCCGGCGCCGTGGGCGTGGAATCCGGGGTGGTGGGGCGGATATCCCGAGCTGCAGTTCTATCCGCCGGGGTTCCCGTACGCGGTGGCGCTGGCTCACGTGGCGACGGGGCGGTTGCTCTCGATCGCGGCGAGCTATCAGGCGTTCGTCTGGCTCGCGTATCTCGCGCCCGGCGTCACGGTCTGGCTGCTGCTCCGCCGCGTATTGCGCGACGGTTGGCTCGCGTTGCCCGCCGCCTTCGTGGCGCTGACGCTCTCGGCGGGAGTGGCCAGCGGCGTCGAAGGCGGCGTGCACTGGGGGATGGTGCCGGCACGCCTCGCGTGGGCGATGCTGCCGCTGCTCGCGCTGGCGCTCGACGCGTGGATCGCCGGCCGCTCCGGCTGTCCATGGGTGATCGCGCCGCTGGTCGCCATCATCACGCTGACCCATCCCGCTCACGTGCCGGCCGCGGTGGTGCTCGTGCTCGTCGCGGCGTGGTGTGTGCGCTCACACGCCGTCGATCGCGACCGTACTCCCCGTCGAGCGTCGACTCACGCGAGCGCGTTCGTATCCGGGGTGACAGCGCTGGCGCTGGCCGGCGGGCTCACCGCGTTCTGGACCGTTCCGCTCCTCGCCCACCTCGAGCACACCCGAGCACTGGCGTGGGGCTCGCTGTCGGCGCGAGAGATCTTCGGTCACCCGCTCGCCATTGTCCTGATCGCGCTCGCGGTGTTCGCTCTCTGGAGGCGGCTTCGCCGTCGGAGCGAGCCGCCCGACGTATCAGCGACGCTTCTGGCGTTTGCTTGGACGATGGCCGCGGTCGTCCTCGTCGACCGCTTCGTCATCGAGCCGCTGGGCATCCGCTGGCTTCCGGCCGATCGCGTCGCGGATTCAGCGTGGCTCGCGTTCGTGCTCTCGGCCGGCGCCACAGGGGGGCGGCTCCTCGGAACGCTGGCCCGCGACCGCGCGCGGGTTCGCGTAGCGGTCGCGCTCGCCGCCGTTGCCGTCACGATCGCGCTCTCGCTGCCCGTGCGCACGCTGACGCTCTGGCCGCCGATCGTGGGCTGGGAGCGATACGCGACGATCGAGCGCGGCTTCCGCCTCGATGCGCTGTGGGCGACGCTTCGCGCGGCGCCTCCCGGTCGTGTCCTGTTCGTGCGCTCGGGCGTGCCGCTCGTCTATGGCTCGGAATGGTGGCGCCCGCACAGCCACGTCACCGCGCTCACCCCGCTCGCGTCAGGCCGTGAGATCGTCAACGGCACTTTCACCCATCCCTCACCGATGGCGGCCCTGGTCTATCGCGGCAACGCGGGGCCGGGCGCGATCCGGGAGCTGGTCGAGCGTCTCGACGGCCGCCGTCTCTTCGGACGCGACCTCGACGACCTCGATCACGACACCTTCAACCGATACGCCGACCGCCTGGGAGTGAGCATGGTCGTCGCGCTCGACGAGGACGTCCCGCGCCTGCGCGCGCTCCGCGACAACCCGCGGTTCACCCGCGCCCCCGATTCGCCGCCGTTCGTGATCCACGTCAGCCGAACCGCGGTCGCACTCCCGCGCGAAATCGCGCCGGGCCATTTCCGGCTGCCCATCGATTCCACTGATGATTCCTGGCGCTCGGCGCGCATCGCCTACTACCCGCTCTGGCGCGCCACCGCCGGCGATCGGGCGCTCGCGACACGTCGAGGAGCAATGGGCGACCTCGAAGTCCAAGGGCCGGGGACAGGCGAGATCGATCTGCTCTACGCGCACGGCTTCGCCGAAACCGCCGGCCTCGCGATCACCGGGCTGTCCCTCGCCGCGCTCCTGCTCGTCGCCCCTCGTCGCCCCTCTCCGAGCTAATGATTCTCGGGGAATTGGTTGACCGTCTGACGGTGGGGGTCGAGCGCCGATTTCGCAGAAAAGAGGAGCGAAGCTCCTCTTTTTGAGGACCCAGGCCAGCCGACCCCCACCGTCAGACGGTCAACCAATTTCCCGAGCTCCATTAAACGAGCGGGTCGTAGTTGAAGTACTGCCCCGACGTGTCCAGGGGAGCGCAGTGGTGCTGGAGCGTGCCCGGGAAGATCTCGGCCAGGCGCTCGGGCGTCCAGCCTTCGGCGTGGTGGATGCGCATGATCGGGCGCATGTGGCCGAAGAGCATGATCTCCTTGCCGCGGACGCCGAACACCTGGCCCGTCACGTCCTTGGCCGCTTCGGAGGCCAGGAACGCGGCCACCGGCGCGATGTGGGCGGGCGAGAGCTTCTTGATCTTCTCCACTCGCGCCTTCTGAGCCTCGGTCTCGGTGGGGATGGTCCCGATCATCCGCGTCCACGCGAAGGGCGAGATGCAGTTGGCGGTGACGTTGTAGCGCGCCATGTCCAGCGCGGTGACCTTCATGAGCCCCACGATGCCGAGCTTCGCCGCGGCGTAGTTGGCCTGTCCCACGTTGCCGACGAGGCCGGAGGTCGATGTCATGTAGATGACGCGGCCCGAGCGCTGCTCCCGCATGTGGGGAGCGGCCGCCCGCGTGACCGCGAACGACCCCTTGAGATGGGTGTCGATGACCGCGTCCCATTCCTCCTCGCTCATGTTGAAGATCATCCGGTCGCGCAGGATGCCCGCGTTGTTGACCACGACGTCGATGCGGCCGAAGGCGTCCAGCGCGGACTGCACGATGCGCTGGCCCCCGGCCATCGACGCGACGGAATCATAGTTAGCCACCGCTTCCTGGCCGCCCTGGCGGATCTCCGCCACCACGTCGTCGGCGGGCGTCTTCTCTCCGCCCTGCCCGGCCGCGGTCCCGCCGTAGTCGTTGACCACGACGCGAGCCCCGAGCCGGGCCATGAGCATCGCGATCTCCCGCCCGATCCCCCGCCCCGCGCCCGTCACGACCGCCACCTTGCCCTTCAGCATCCTGTTCCTCCAATCGCCCGATGCGAAACGCGCGTCACGATATCACAGCGGAGGCGACGGCTACGCGCGGCGGCGAGTCTCCATCGCGGCGACGTAGCAGGCGCCGAAGACGAAGACCACGCAGGTGTAGTAGACGAACATCACGAAGGCCACGAGGACGGCGAGCGGGCCGTAGAGCTGGCCGTAG
>Ga0193725_1000607_pt1 | contig 10354 bp, 9 predicted proteins | sample H2a2metaG_FD_143058 | JGI IMG/M metagenome (GOLD analysis project Ga0193725, IMG submission 143058) | Soil microbial communities from a riparian zone of the East river system, Colorado, United States - H2a2 | ecosystem: Environmental > Terrestrial > Soil > Riparian zone | place: USA: East River...
GACCGTCAGTTTTGATCCGAGCGAAACGCCGGAGTTGGCCGCCGCCAAGAAAACTACTTATGTGAAGGCCTACCACCGCCCCGGAGCCGAAGCGAGCTGGCATTTCTTAACCGGCGATGAGGCCAACATCAAGCGACTAACCGAAGCCGTTGGTTTTCGTTACGCCTGGGACGAGCAAACAAAACAGTTCGCGCACGCCAGCGCAATCATGGTGCTAACGCCTGAAGGAAAACTCGCACGCTACTTTTACGGCATTGACTATCCGCCCAAGGATTTGCGCCTGGGTTTGGTGGAGGCTTCGCAAAACAAGATCGGCACGCCGGTCGACGCGCTGCTGCTTTACTGTTATCACTACGATCCGGCGACAGGAAAATATGGCGCGGTGGTGATGAATATCATGCGAGTGGCGGGCGTAGTTACTTTGGTTCTAATCGTCGGAATGTTATTCGTTCTGCGAAAACGCGGGCGGCCCACTGAGTTAGTGAGCAGTGAGCAGTGAAGCTACGGGGGAAGTCTTATTCCCTCTCCCTCTGGGAGAGGGTCAGGGAGAGGGCGTGATGTTGAGCGGTCTTACTCCCTCTCCGCAGCCCTCTCCCAAAGGGACGGGGGGAGCTCTTCAGCAGACCTCAAAAGGTCGAGCTGAGTTTTAAGGAAGTATTTAAGGTCCAGGCACAAAGACAGAGCATGCAAATTCCCTTCACTCCAGAAAGCGCGTCGACCTATTCAGGCGATGTGGACGCGTTGTATTTCTATATCTCCGGCGTGACGGTCTTTTTCACTCTGCTGATTTCGCTGGTCATCATTTTCTTTGTGATTAAGTATCGCCGCCGCAATCCCTCGGAAATTCCGCGACCGATCGAAGGCTCGACCAAACTGGAAACACTCTGGTCGGTTATTCCGCTCCTGATCGCGATGACCATTTTTGTGTGGGGGGCGAAAGTCTATTACACGCAATATCGCCCCCCGAAAAACGCGATGGAGGTTTACGTCGTCGGCAAGCAATGGATGTGGAAGTTCCAGCATGCCACGGGACAGCGCGAGATCAACGAGCTGCATGTGCCGGTAGGTCGCAAGATAAAACTTATCATGGCCACCGAAGACGTGATACACGATGTCTTTGTTCCTGCCTTTCGCATTAAGGCCGACGTCGTGCCGGGCAAGTACACGACCGAATGGTTCGAACCAACCAAGCCCGGACGCTATCACTTTTTTTGTGCCGAGTACTGCGGCATGAATCATTCGGGCATGGGCGGCTGGGTGGTCGTGATGGAGCCGACGGAGTTTGAAAACTGGCTGAGCGGTAATGCAAATCAAATGTCACCCGCGGCCGCCGGCCAGCAGATGTTCGAGTCGCTGGGCTGCGCTTCGTGTCACGGGGCAAACGCCGAAGGAGGACGCGGACCGGCGCTGCTGGGATTGTTCGGCAGCAACGTGGTCCTAAGTAACGGGCCAACTTTGAAAGCTGACGAGGCTTACCTCCGGGAATCGATTCTGAATCCACAGGCAAAGATCGTCACGGGCTTTGGCCCGATCATGCCTTCGTTCCAGGGCCAGGTTAATGAAGAGCATCTCTTGCAGCTGGTGGCTTATGTGAAGTCTTTGTCAACGCCGAAGACTGAAACGCCGACGGCAAAACCGGCGCAGAAGAAATAGGACGAATAGGTATTTGACCTATTGTTAACGTGAACAGGATGGAAGAATTCGAAATACCAAAGCCGCCACGCACTAACTACATCAATGCCGAATACGGCTTGAAGTCGTGGCTCCTGACTAAAGATCACAAGCGCATCGCGCTGCTTTATCTCGGCGCGATCAGCTTCTTCTTTTTCATCGGCAGCCTTTACGCAATGGCCATTCGGCTGGAACTCCTTACGCCACAGGCCGACCTGGTTCAGTCCAGCACTTACAACAAGATGTTCACTCAGCACGGGATCATCATGGTCTTCTTCTTTCTGATCCCGTCGATTCCAGCGACGCTGGGAAACTTTCTGGTGCCCATGATGATCGGCGCGAAAGACCTTGCCTTTCCGCGCATTAACCTGCTGAGCTGGTACATCTACATCATCGGCGGAGTGATCACGATCTATGCGCTGCTCGCAGGTGGCGTCGATACCGGCTGGACCTTCTATGTTCCCTACAGCACCACTTTTTCGAATTCTTATGTAATTGCCGCCGGAGTCGGCATTTTCATCAACGGCTTTTCCTCGATCCTGACGGGCCTGAATTTCATCGTCACGATTCACACGATGCGCGCGCCGGGAATGACCTGGTACCGGCTGCCGCTTTTCATCTGGGCGCACTATGCGACCAGTTTGATCATGATTCTGGGCACGCCGGTGGTGGCAATTACGATTCTGCTCGTGGCGCTCGAGCGTCTGGCGCACATTGGCATCTTCGATCCGGCAGCCGGAGGTGATCCGGTCTTATTCCAGCACCTGTTCTGGTTCTATTCGCACCCGGCCGTTTACATCATGGTCCTGCCGGCGATGGGTGTTGTAAGCGAACTCATCGCGAACTTCTCGCGCAAGAATATCTTCGGATACAAGTTTGTGGCGTTTTCGAGCCTGGCGATTGCCGTGTTCGGCTTTCTGGTTTGGGGCCATCACCTGTTTGTCGCCAGCCAGTCGGTTTACGCGGGAATGATCTTTTCGTTTCTGAGTTTCTCGGTCGCGATTCCCTCGGCCATCAAAGTTTTCAACTGGACTGCGACGCTTTACAAGGGATCGATCTCGTATGACACGCCGATGCTCTACGGCCTCGGTTTCATCGGCTTGTTCACCATCGGCGGTATGACCGGAATGTTCCTGGCGGCGTTGGCCGTCGATGTGCACTTAAGCGACACCTATTTCATTGTCGCGCATTTTCACTACATCATGGTCGGCGGCACATTGCTGGCCTACCTCGGCGGCTTGCACTACTGGTGGCCGAAGATCAGCGGCCGCATGTACCCCGAAGGTTGGGGGCGCTTCGCCGCATTGGTAATCTTCGTTGGATTTCATCTGACGTTCTCGCCGCAGTTTGTGCTCGGCTACATGGGCATGCCCCGCCGTTATCACACTTACCCGGTTGATATGGTTTCGTGGCAGGTGCTGCACGTTTTGTCTACGGCGGGCGCGTCGATACTGGGTGTCGGTTTGTTGATACCGCTGTGCTACTTGATCTGGTCGATGCGCTATGGCCCGATTGCGACCGCGAACCCCTGGAATCTGCCGGGGCTCGAATGGCAGACGGCTTCGCCACCGCCGACTGAGAATTTCATCACAACTCCGGTCGTAACCACCGAAGCGTATGAGTTTGCGCCGCCGGAGCACAAAGAGATCGTCGGCAAATTCGAGCGCCAAAAGCCGGCGGAAACTTAGTTACGTCTGTGGTAACCAGTGGGTAACAGAATGAGATTAACCACAAAGACCCAAAGGACACTAAGAAGAAAGAATCATTTTGTGTTGGTGACTTGTTGGTTGGATGTCTAAAGAAGATATGCCGGAAGGATTAGCCACAACACATGAAGCCGCAGCGCACAGCGCGTTGCAGCATCACTTCGAGAACATGGAGCAGCAGCGTGAAGCCGGCACGCTGGGCATGTGGGTGTTTCTCGTCACCGAAATCATGTTCTTTGGCGGGATGTTCCTCGCCTACACACTCTATCGCTACGAGTTTCCCGCCGCCTTTGCGTCCGCCAGTAATCACCTGAACATCTGGCTCGGTGGAATCAACACGGTGGTGCTGATCTTCAGCAGCTTCACAATGGCCATGGCTGTTTACAGCACGCAGATAGGCAAACAGCGCAACTCGATCATCTGTCTGCTGTTGACGATCGTGCTTGGTCTGGCGTTCCTCGGAATCAAGGCAGTCGAGTACAAGGACAAGTACACCGACAATTTGATTCCCGGCCAGTTGATTCCGGGCCATCCGTTCAAGCCCGAAGTGGCCAAACCCGGCGACACTGATGAGCACAAGCTGCACCTGTTAGAGGGCGCCACGGTGCGCAACGTCGAGCTGTTCTATTGGATCTACTTCGCCATGACCGGCATGCACGCTTTGCACATGATCATCGGCGTGGGCCTGCTGGGAGTGCTCACGATCATGGCGTGGCGCGGACGATTCAGTCCCGAGTACCATGCGCCGGTAGAGATCTCCGGGCTCTACTGGCACTTTGTGGACATCGTCTGGATTTTCTTGTTTCCGTTGCTTTACTTGTTAGGACGTCACCTGGAGGGACATTTGGGATGATTAGGATTGCGATTTTTGAATTCGGATTTTTGAATTCGGAATCTTGAATTTGGAATCTTGAATTTGGAATCTTGAATTACGAACTTGTTCCGATCTCTGCCTTCTAATCTCTGACCTCTGACTTATGAGCGAGCACATCGTCCATCCCCGGGTTTACATAGCCATCTTCCTGGCGTTGATGTTGGGAACAGGTCTCACCGTGCTGGCGGCGTTCCGAGATTTTCCTGGACCTCTGAATGCAGTCGTCGCCCTGACGATCGCCGTCGTGAAGGCCACGCTGGTGATCCTTTACTTCATGCACGTGCGCTACAGTTCGCGGCTGATCTGGCTGATCATCTCCGCGGCGCTATTCTGGCTGGCGATTATGTTCGCGCTGACGATCAGCGACTACTGGACGCGCTCATGGCTGCCGCCGATTTGAGAAGACCAGGTTTGGACGGCGCACTTGTGCGCGGTTGCGGGACTAAACGCTTGTTTTCTCAGCCAGGAACAACTTCTCATCGCGTACATTGATCACGCTCTGACAACTCAAACACTTGAGCTGAAGAGTGGCGTCTGAGGTTCTTATCGTCGCTCCACAACCGGGACAGGGCGCTTTGATCTCATTTGTCTTGAACTGATCGCGCATCATGAAGAGCGGGATCAGCAGGCCGGCCACCAATAAAGGTATGCCGAAGATCAACCCGGTAGTCCCCTCACCGACTGTGAGGCTGATAACGAGACCGGCAATGAACAACAACAGACCCACCGCAATACTGAAGGAAAAGCCATAGGCGCTGTCAAAACTACGGCCGGCTTTCATATCTTCAGTTTGCTTTTCCGCCACGACTACACTCCTTCCAGTTGAGATCCCGTCTTTTACTCGACTCAAATGTCACTTGTCAATCGCTCACCCCCGCAGCAGTGCCGTCGGCACGAAATGTCTATGGTTGCAGCGCTACTCGATATGCTGGTAGCCCATTTATGGACGACAGACGAAATATTTAGCTCCTAATGGAGCTTGAGGCTAAATTCGCGGTCGCCGCCAGCTATAAACATTGCGCCGATACGCGGCGGCAGAAGCCACATTGAGGCTTACGCCTGAAGCTGCTAAACTACGCGTTTTCATTAAACGAAGAATTCGCATCTGAGAGACCTATGAATACTATCAGCCCTTTTGAAACGTTCCTGAATCAACACGACGAAGAAGCATGGTCGGCTACGCTGGTTACGCTCTTGCGGAGAATCCATGAAGTCGATCGCAACGCCACGCAAATCTGGTTTGCTTTCTATCCGCTGCCGCTGTTCCGCGCGTTGCAACAGTCTGACGCTCGCGAAAAGCTCGCGGCGCAGCTACTGCTGCAGGGCACTTATGAATTGAAAGACCAGGTCGATAGTTCGCATGCGTTTCTTTACGGCCACCGTTTCTGGCCCGAGGTAAAGAAAACCGTGGAGCAACATGCGGATTCCTTTGATCAACCATCGCGCATTTCGCTGGCAGATCAGATCCTCGCAGTCGCCGGGCACGCGGCGCGGGAAGCGAAGAAAGACGAATCCCTGCTGGTGGGCATCACCGCCGTGGCTTTCATGACCGTGCAGCAAGCCGGCTGGGATGCCTTTAAAGCGGCGCCCGGGAAGACTTGCATCGACCGCAAACATGCGAAGAAATCTCCAGAACAAATCCTCCGCGACCGGGCCAAACAAGATAGCCAGGGTCTCCTGGGTTTTCTGCGCACGGTCAACAAGAAGTTCACCATCACGCACGACGAAAACGACGACAAAGCAAAATACATTTTGAATGAAGGCCAGGACCTGGCCTGGGGCGCCGCCGAAGATAGGGCGCGCGACTGGCGCGCGATCGATCCGCGACGCATGGAAGGGCCGATTCCCGTCGAATGTCGCTCGGCCTCGTGCGGCACGTGCTGGGTGGGCGTGCTCGGCGGCGCAGACAAACTTGCCGACGTCGGCGCGCGCGAAGGAAAAAAGATCAAGGAGTTCGGCTACATTGACACCGCTGAACCGAAACCTTTGATTCGTCTTGCTTGTCAGGCACAGGCACAGGGCGCAGTCTCAGTAGTAATTCCGCCCTGGAACGGACAGTTTGGAAAACATCTCAGCGCGCTAAGGGAAGAAGCGCGCGCTCAGATGCCGGTTTCGCCCGATCGAGATGAAGCGGCAAAGCTAGAGGTCATTCAGTGACGGAGCGGGCGAGGCCCGAAGGCGTCAAGTTAATTGCTGCGTGGATCATTGCGGTGATGCAGTCAGTACCGGGAGGTATTGACCTCGTAACTCAAGTCTATCTCCGAACCAGTGCCGGAACATTCTCTTTTGCTAACAAAAAAGCCGTATGTTCCTCCGCTGCTTCTGGTTCTCGGCGCGGCAATTCTGTGGAGCACGGGCGGTCTCTTCATCAAGGCCACCTCACTCTCAGCCATCGAACTTTCGTTCGGGCGTTCGTTGCTGGCGGCAATCACTATCGCCATCGTCACCCGGCACGAAGGCTTTGGCCTCAACCGCATTAGCGCGGTTACGTCGATCCTTTACGCGGCGTTGTTGATCCTGTTCGTGCTCGCTACCAAGCTCACGACGGCAGCCAACGCGATCTTCCTTCAATACACGGCCCCCGTTTACGTTCTCATCCTCGAACCGCTCTTCTATAAAGAGAAGTTTCGCTTGCGCGATCTGACTACGGTAGCAGTCTGCGTGGCCGGCATGTCTTTGTTCTTTGTGGGGAAGTTGCGTCCGCAGGATGTGGACGGAAATCTCGTGGCGTTGGCTTCGGGAGTTTGCTTCGCGCTCTTTTTCCTGCTTCTGCGTCACTCAAAGGCGCGCGAAGTCAACCGAGCTTCATCCGCGATCTATGGCAACCTGATCGTGGTTTTGATTTGCGCGCCGGCGTTCTTTGGCGCCCTGCGCAGAGGCATCAGCGCGTCAGACTTTGCCTGCATAGCCTATCTCGGCATCGTCCAGATTGGCGTCGCCTACATTCTGTTCACCGGAGCAATGGCCCGCGGCCTCCGTTCGCTTGACGCCAGCATCGTCGGCTATGTCGAGCCGGTGCTAAATCCCATCTGGGTGTTTGTTTTTATCGGCGAGCGTCCTTCGGGTTGGGCAATTCTGGGCGGCGCGATCATAATCACGTCAGTGCTAGCGCACATCATTCTTTCGGCGAAAGCCAAAAGAAACGTGGTCTCGGTCTACTAAACTCTGGCAGGTGCTGAAAAACTGAGTCTCGGGAGACCAAGTAGAACGATCAACGAAATCACACGAAAACGGATCGACTGAATGTTCTTTTCGCGCTTGTTTCGTGTAGGTTCGTGGATCGCTTTAGTTTTTCGGCAGCCCGCTAATTCTTCCTGATCCAATAAACGTCGCGCATCGAATAGCGCGAGGTGGTACGCGATGAGGTATCCACTTGCCGCGGGGAGATGAAAGCGGTATGGGGCTCCATATTAATGCTGTTTCGCGGATGCCGCTGAAGCTGACCGCCTTTCACCTCTGCCTTGTAGCTCTTAAACGGGGTTCCGTTTACCTTCGCTACCACGGTGTACTCACCATCTCTCTTCGTAAGATCAGCCAGCGTCATCCATCGAACCTTGGGCTCAGCCGGAAAATGAAATTCGTGACGGAGAAACTGCCAATCGGTTTGAGTTGGGACTACTGGACTTCTGGTTGCCGCGATCTCCCGGCCCCCGTACATCAAATGCAGCGTGACCATGGGATTTTTTGTGCCGGGAGGTAGCTCTCTCAGACTCGTCCACCAACTGAACTCGAGGTGACTGTCGGGATCTTCAGTTACAGAAAAATGGGCAAAGTCGCGCCATGGTCCTTCGCGCACGAAAGTGTTTTTGGGATTGTAGGGGTCGCTGCTCGCTTCGCGCTTCATGCTAAACGGCAGACTTGTGATCGGCTGGCCGTCGATCTGCACCGACAACACATAATCACCTGCGACTCCAATGGGCGCCAATCCTGAAACAGCGTCTGGTAAGAACATTCCGAACGCGGTGTAGCTTGCCAGCGGCGTTTCCAGTCGCAACGGCACGGTGTTTACCACTTCGCCATTGGGTTTGGAGATGACAAATGTCGCCTTCTGAAGACCGGGCGGCGGAAAGACCACCTCGAGGCCTTCGACCAGAAATCCGCCCTGGTTTTCGTAGAAGCGCAATTCCATTAGATATTGGTATTCAATGGCCGGCTTGTACGTCTGCGGAGCTGACGCCGTTTGCTCCCCAGTTTGGCGTGGGACTTCGGATGGATTTGGCGCCGGGGCTGAAGATTGACTTGACGGATCTGGTTTAGGTCTGGGAGTCCTCGATCTTACCTGGCCGAAGGCGGAGAGATTAGCTGCGACGATGACGCAGGTGACTAAGATAGTTTTGTTCATTCGCCCGTCCTCTACTTTGTAAGGTATGAACCACTCGCCGATGCGGGCGATTCTAGCATTCCGGCTGCTTTCAGACTATTCCGAGCTCGTGCCGTTGGGCTCCCTACAACATCCACTGATTACGATTGCCGTAGTAAACCGGCGAGCGATCGGGATAGCGCTTCTTGAATCTCAAATAGCGCTCGTGCCAGTACTCGTATCGTCGATCCGACGAGCGCAGGACGCGGTGTGGAATCGCGCGCAAATGGTCTTCGATCTTGTGCATGTTCTTTCCCGAGAAACGCCAATCGTAGTTACCCAAATCATAAAGACTGGTCAGTCCATATCCTTTGACGCGACCGGTGCGATCGATGTAAGGGTCGAAGTAGCTCCAGACCAACTGTCGCAAATTGCGAAACACAGGCTTGCGGCCATGCAGTCCAGTGTCGCGCGAACGGGCAATCGATCCCCACTTGCCACGTTGCTGAAAAACAAAAATCACATGGTCAAGCAGGTCCCAGGATTCGACATCAAGCAGGAGTGGCGAGTACCCGTGTTGTTCCAGAATCACCGCCGCCGCGACCGATGCTTCCAGGCAATGGGCTTCGTTGCGCTTTACCACCTCGCGGAAGGAACGCATCGTGCCGCCCTGCCGCTCCCAGTTGTAAGGCATTAAGGTCAGCCAGCGCTGCACCTCCGCGGGAGTGCGGAGACGCTGAATCAGCTTCCATTCAGTGTTCGTGAAAGTCTCTCTGCCCGGTTTCCGGTTCATTGCCTAAGCTAATACCAGACGTATCCGGCAAAAGGCAAAATCATCCTGCGCTCTCTATTAATGAGGTGCCTCAGTTTGAGGTGGCACGGGCATCTTGCGCGTGATTTCACGGGCGGGACGCCCGTGCCACTTCAAACTGACCCACCACGCTCTGCTTAGCATCCGGAGCAGGAACAAACAAGAGATTCATCCCGTATTCCAGTTTACAAGCATGTGCGAAGCATCACAGATGAAATCGCGAGGCATCATCAATGATCTGGCCCGCCTGTTCGTGGTCGGAATTTCAGTTGTTTGTCTGAACAGCACAACGTCAGCGCAAACAGAACCCAATCGCTACCGGGAGCAACTCGAACCGCTAATCAAAAGGGTTATGCGAGACGCCGAGATGCCGGGCTTTGCCATCGCCGTCGTCGATGATCGCCGGGTCGTTTACGCAGCTGGATTTGGTGTCCGCGATACAGCATCAAAGCAGCCCGCTTCGGCGAGGTCACTTTTTCATATGGCGTCGGTTACCAAGCTCTTCGTAACTACGTCAATAATGCAACTGCAAGGGCAGGGTAAGGTTGATCTCAACGCTCCAGTCGTCAAGTACCTGCCCTACTTTCGACTGGCCGACGAGCGCTACCAACGCATCACTGTACGTCAAATGCTCAATCACACATCCGGGATGCCTGATGTGGAGCATTATGAGTGGGACAAACCTCAGTATGATGTTGGCGCGCTCGAACGCTACGTTAAGAGTCTCACCAATTATTCGCTGATATCAGAACCTGGAACGAGGATGCAATACAGCAACATGGCCTACGAAGTTCTCGGAGACTTGATTGCCAAAGTATCCGGCATGAGCTTCGAAGACTATGTAAGACGCAGAATCTTCGAGCCACTGGGAATGAAGAGCAGCACACTGATGGTTAAGGAAGCCGACGCCGGGTTACTGACGAGTCCACACGTTTTGGGCGCGTCGTACGAAGTCGAAGTCAGCAACGTCTTTCCTTACAACCGAGCGCATT
>Ga0193725_1000608_pt1 | contig 10329 bp, 10 predicted proteins | sample H2a2metaG_FD_143058 | JGI IMG/M metagenome (GOLD analysis project Ga0193725, IMG submission 143058) | Soil microbial communities from a riparian zone of the East river system, Colorado, United States - H2a2 | ecosystem: Environmental > Terrestrial > Soil > Riparian zone | place: USA: East River...
CTGTACATCATCCAGGCCTGCGACTGGTGCCACTCCCCGAGGGGGCGCGTTATCCAGGATTCATCTTTGCACGGGGGGATGATGTACAGGACGTGGAGGCGGCGCTGCGGGAGGCGCACCGACGACTGGAGTTTGTAATACAGTAGGGGCACGACAGGTCGTGCCCTACGTCACCCGGCGACCGCCACGCATTCGAGCCAGTTCCGGGGCACACTGCTGAACCCGGTTTCGTCGAGCGCGCGGCGCAGCCCTTCGCTCAGCGCCTCGGCCCCCTGCTCGAGGGGCACCCCCGGCAGGGCGCCTTCGATGAACAGCGAGAACCGTCCGATGTCCTCCAGGCTCTCGGGCGGCATCTCCACGCGCAGCAGCTCGACGGTCGGCCGCCGGAAGCCTTCTTGCACCAATAGATTGGCGTATTCATCGGCGGTCAGGAACTCCCGGGCGGTGGCTCGTCCCTGGTGATTGACCTCGATGCCGCGCTCGCGCAGCACTTGCACGGCCCGCACCACCCAGCGCCGCCAGAAGCCGGTCGTGCCTTCGACGTAGGCGCCGTTGAAGAAGGTGGTATTGAATGCCAGCACGCCCCCGCGCTTCAACACTTTGCGGATCTCGGCGATGACTTTGGCCTTGTCCGGGACGAGGTGGATGGCATTGCAAAAGATCACCGCATCCGCTGACGGTACGAGACGCGAGACCCACTCGGCGCTGCCCTCCACGAATTCGGCGACCCGCGAGGTGATGGCCAGGCGCGCCTTCTCGAGAGCCGACGGCGACGGATCGACACCGATCACCCGCGCGTCGCCGCGCTGGCCGAGCCGATCGAGGATCAACTGGGTCACCGCGCCGGGGCCGCAGCCCAAGTCCACGATCGTGCGCCGGCTCGGACTGATCACCCGCTCCACGATCCAGCGGTTGACTTCCGTGAAAAACGCGTGCCGCGTGAATGGCGTGAAGGAGAAACGCTCTTCGCTGGTGTCACTGTGCGTTGCCATTGGTCTCCGGCGTTCGGTGTCCCTGAACCAGGACTAACTGACACGGGCAGAACGGCTTGGTCAAGAGGCAGGGATCAGTCTCGGTGCCCCGCAGCGAGATCGTGCACCGTCAGGATCTGCGTCACCTTCAACCGTCGCTTTCCCACGGGCAGCGCGAGGCTCACCGTTTCACCTTTCTTGCACCCCAACAGCGCTTTCCCGAGCGGCGACGCCATCGAGACCTGGATCTCTTGCCCGTCCTCTTCACCACCCTCGACGAACTCTCCGAGCGTAAGCGCGTAGGTCTCATTGATCTTCGTGTCGAGGTCCTGCACGCTCACGCGCGAGCCGAACCCCACGCGGTCGCGCGGGATATCCTTCTCCGACACGCCGGACAGCTTGGACAGGCGCAGTCGGAGATGATGGACGCGCGCCTGCGTGAACTGCTGGCGCTCGAGCGCCGCCTTGTACTCCGAGTTCTCCCGCAGGTCACCGTGCGCCCGGGCCTTCTCGATCTCCTTTGGCAGCACGAAATTGATCTCGTGATTCAGCCGCTCGACTTCGGCTTGCAGTTTGCTCCTGAGTTCGTCGATCATAGCGGGAACGGGAGAACCTAGGCATAATAGTCCGATAATGCCACTCAATATTCGCACCTATCACGACCTGACCGAGCCCGACGCGTCGGGGCTGCCCCAGCAGATCGGCGCCCAGCGCCGCCGGGTCGCCGCACGGCTCGCCGGGGTGGGCCGCGTGGTCGCCGTCATGAGCGGTAAGGGCGGCGTCGGGAAGAGCTTTGTGACGGCGCACTTGGCGCGTGCCTGCGGGCGGGGCGGGCGCGCGGTCGGCGTCCTCGACGCGGATCTGAACGGCCCCACCGCGGCCCGACTGCTCGAGGCGCCGCGTGCGCCGTTGACCGTGCGCGACGATGCGGTGCTGCCGGCCGTGGCCGCCGACGGGGTGCGTCTGATCTCGATGGCCCAGCTGCTGGAGGACGGGCGTCCGCTCGCGTTCCGCGGCCCTGAGGCCGAGAGCTTCATCTGGCGCGGAGCCCAGGAGGTCGCCGCGCTGCGGGAGTTCCTGTCGGACATCGCCTGGGGGAAGCTCGATCTGCTGTTCGTCGACCTCCCGCCGGGCCTCGGGCGCTTCGCGGAGCTCGCCGGCCTGCTCCCCACGCCGCCGGTGGTGCTCACCGTGACGATCCCTACCCTTGAGTCCCGGGACGCGGTGCGGCGCGCGCTACGGGCGGCGGTCGAGGGTGGCGCTCCCGCACTCGGCATCGTGGAGAACATGGTTGGAGATCAGTTTCCCGGTGACGCCGCCGATGCACTCGCGGCCGAGTTCGGCATCCCGGTGTTGGCCCGCATCCCGTTTCACCCGGGGGACGCGGTCTGGTCAGAGCTCGCGGCCCGCCTATGAAGTTTCTCTGCATTGAATGCGACCGGCAGATGACGTTCGAGGAGCGCGAGCTCCCGGGGGACGGCACGCTCGCGGTGTCGTTCTCCTGCCCGGGCTGCGGTCGGCGGGTCGGGATGCTCACGAACCCGTTCGAGACCCAGCTGGTCAGCTCGCTCGGCGTCGTCATCGGCGGCCGCACGGTGCCCGAGCAGCCGCTCGAGATGGTCCGAAGCACGGTCGCGACGGGGAAGGAGAACGCGTTCGGCGAGAGCGCGGGGCGGGAGACGAGCGGCCCGGGCGTGACGTGGTCGCCGGATGCGCAGGAGCGGCTGGCGCGCGTGCCGAACTTCGTGCGCGGCATGGTGAAGCGGATCTACGCCGAGTACGCCCGGGACCATGGGATCGCCGAGATCACTCCGGCGTTGATGGACACCGCACGCACCGAGCTGGGCCTCGAAGGGATGTGAGCCATCTCGTCGAGCGCATCGTCCACGGACTCCGGGTCGTGATCGACCGCGAGCAGTGCGTGGGTTTCGGGGATTGTGTCAAGGAGGCACCCGAGGGTTTCAAATTGGACGAAGACACGATCGCCGTCTTCATACAGCCGGAGGCGGTCGAGCGGGAGCGCCTGCTCCGCGCCTGCGATGCATGTCCGGTGGACGCCATTACCGTGTGGGACGAAGGCGGGAGCCAGATCGTCCCCGGAATAACCCCAGGGGACAAGCCTTGACAGGTCAGCCCGCACGGAGCATACTCGCGGCGGTCAAAATCGAACCATAGCTCATGCGGCGGTGGAACAGCCGTCGCGATCGAGCGCACACTGTCGGATCTCTATCACAGGACCGAGCTCGCTTGGAGCTCGGCGAGAGGGTCGTGTGTGCCCGACTTGACTCCAGCGCCCGAGGTGCCGGTGTACCGTGAGATCTTTGCGCCCGTCGACAATTCGCAGCATTCGGATTGGGCGATTGATCGGGCACTGGAGCTGTGTCGTCAATCGGGTGGGCGCATCACCGGCAACCACGTCTACGCTGCGCGGCTTCACGACGTGCGCTTCCGCCAGCTCGAGACCGGTCTCCCGGCGCAATTTCAGACGCCGGACGAGATCAAGAAGCAGCGCAAGATCCACGACAAGCTGATCGAGAAGGGCCTGCAGCTGATCGCCGACAGCTTCCTCGACCAAGTCGGGAAGCGCTGCGAAGCGGCGGGTGTGGCGTTGACCCGCCAGCTCCTCGAAGGGATCAACTATGAGGAGGTCGTCAGCGAAGTGAACCGCGGGGCGGGCCGGCTGCCCGGGCTGATCGGGTTCGATCCCAACCGCGCCGCGACCTACGACGGCGGCGGCAGTGTGCGGAGCGACGTCCAAGTGGGCGAGAATGGTCGGCTGGTCGCCGAGGACGAAGACACGGCGGCGCGGCTCGTCGGCACGTCGGGTCGGCAGTACGACCTGCTGGCGATCGGCGCGCACGGCCTCGGCCGCCAGCCGTTCTCGCAGCTCGGCGGGGTCGTGTCACGCATCCTCCGCGGCGTCGAGAAGGACCTGCTCATCGTGCGTGACGACCGGCCGTTCGCCGACGGCCGCTTCCTCGTGTGTGTGGACGGCTCGTCCTACAGCTACAAGGCGATGCGGGTCGCGCTCGAGCTGGCGCAGGCGTTCGGCGCGTCACTCTATGTCTGCAGCGCGTTCGATGTCGAGTATCACCACGTCGTGTTCAACAACATCAAAGACGTGCTGTCCTACCAGGCCTCGAAGGTCTTCAAGTTCGAAGAGCAGGAGGAGCTCCACAACAACATCATCGACAAGGGGCTGCTCAAGCTCTGCCAGGCGAACCTGAGGCGCGCCGAGGTCATGGCCCAGGAGTTCCCCGACGTTCCGATCAAGACGCAGATCCTCGTCGGCAAGCCTTTTCAGGTGGTCATGCAGTGGGCGGAAGAGATCAAGCCGTCGCTCCTGGTCCTCGCGCGCCACGGCGCGCATCGGATCGACGGCACGGAGCTCGGCTCGCAGGCGGAGAACCTGGTGCGCATCGCGCCGTGCAACACGCTGCTCACCGGGACGGTGGGGATCCGGCCTGAAGACATTCCCTGGATCGAGGAGGACGGCCAGGCGGGCATGCCGTGGGCGCCCGATGCCGAGGTGCGGATCCTCCGGGTGCCGCCCTTCGCGCAGGGGATCGCGCGGCGCGCCGTCGAGGAATACACGCTCGAGCAGACGGGCGGTAGCGCGACGATCATTACGAACAAGTGGCTCGACGAGGCGATCCGGAAACTGCTGCCGACCCACATGCAGCTCATCATGGGCATCGGCACCGCCGAGGAGATCGTGCTGGCGGAGGTGAAGGCGACCGAGCAGCTCCAGAGCACGAAGGTCCAGGGGCATGACGCCGACCCCGTGCCGCTGACGGCGGAGGTCGAGACGCGCTGCCCCGTGACCGGAGTCGTCAGCAGCCGGCCGCGCGTCGCCACCGACCCGATCCTCTGGACGGAGGAATCGTGGCAGCGGCTGCAGCTCGTCCCCCTCATCGCCCGTCCGCTGGCACGCAACACCGTGGAGCGGTTCGCCCGCAGCCACGAGATCTGGCGGGTCACCACGATGGTGATGGACGAGAACAAGCAGAAGATGATCGAGGCCGACGAGTTCGACGTCGAGACCATGATGGTCATGTTCACGGAGCTGCGAGCCAAGCAGATCCGCGCCGAAGCCGAGGGACGGGACGGCATGACTCCCGAGATGCGGGCGTTCATCGAAGAGGCCAAGGCGCAGGGCATCACGCGCTGCCCCATCCGGGATATCGAGGAGAAGGCGGGCAAGTGCCCGGTCGAGTTCAAGGGGATGAAGCCGCAGGAGGCGAAGGAGGCGATGGAGCGGCTGCTGCAGGAGCAGGCGGGCGACTGACGTGGACTACCTGCCGCACGTCGTGGCGTGGAACCTCACGCGCCGCTGCAACCTTGAGTGCGCCCACTGCTACATCTCCGCGGGCCCGACCGAGCACGCGACGTCGGAGCTCGATACGGCGACGTGCCTGCGGATCGTGGACGAGCTCGTGGCGGTGAACCCCGCTCCGCTGTTGATCCTCTCCGGCGGAGAGCCGTTGTTGCGCGACGACCTGACCGAGATCGCCCGCCGCGCTTCCGAGCGGGGGGCGACGGTCGTCGTGGGGACGAACGGCACCCTCCTCACGGACGAGCGGATCGCCGCGCTGAAGGATGCGGGGGTGCGTGGCGTCGCGGTGAGCATCGATTCGCTCCGCCCATCCTATCACGACAACTTCCGGCACGGCCAGGGATCGCTGGCGGACACCCAGGCGGCGCTCGGGCGGCTGCGCGCGCAGCGGCTCGATTTCATCATCCAGACGTCGGTCACCAAGGGCAACCGCGCCGAGCTGCCTCAGCTGGTGGCATGGTCGGCGCGACAGGGCGCGGTGGCCTTCAACTGCTACTTCCTCGTGCCGACTGGGCGCGGGGCGGGCCTGAGCGACCTGTCGCCCGCCGACTACGAGACCGTGCTCGCCGATCTCGCTCGCTGGCAGCGCGACTTCCGCGGCCGGATGCTGGTGCGCTCCAAGTGTGCGCCGCACTTCATGCGGCACGTCCACCAGGCCGACCCCGACTCCCCGGTCCTCAACTACGAGACGCGGTGCCCGTGCGGGACGCAGTACTGCCGCATCACCCCCGACGGCAAGCTCACGCCCTGTCCCTATCTGCCGGAAGTCGCGGGCGACCTGCGCACGCGGTCGTTCGCGGAGATCTGGCGCGCGTCGCCGCTGTTCCGGCAGTTGCGCGAAGGGGTGCTCGGCGGCAAGTGCGGCGCATGCGAGTACCGCCAGGTGTGCGGCGGCTGCCGGGCGCGTGCGTTTGCGGTGTCCGGCGACGTACTGGCGGCTGATCCGTCGTGCACCTACGAGCCGCAGCCGGGTGCGGCGGTGATCGAGCCGGCGCGCGCGGTGACGTACGGCGCGGAGTTCGAGCCGGCGCTCGCGTGGACCTCCGCGGCGCGGGAGCGCGTGGAGCGGATTCCATCCTTCGTGCGCGGCGTGGTCATGCAGCGACTGGAAGAGTATGCGCGCCGGAACGGCGCCCGCGAGATCACACTGGAAATGCTGGCGGAGGTGCGAAGCACGATGCCGATTGATTTCTCCAAGCGGCGGCCGTTCTTCACGGAGGCTAACGGTTGATGGTGAACGGCTTCCTGTTGATCACCGCGGTCGCGGACTCGATCCGCTCCTACGGCGAGTTCCCCGTCGTCGGGGCCCGCGGGGCGGTCTGGATCGCCGCCGAGGTGCACCTGATGTTCGCCGCCTTCGTCCTCGGCGTGCCGATGTTCGCCGTGGTCGCGGAGGCGATCGGGATCTTCGCCAAGGATGCCAAGTACGACGGTCTCGCCAAGGAGTTCACCCGCCTGCTGCTCGTGGCCTACAGCGCCACGGCGATTTGGGGGGCGATCCTGGTCTTCCTGCTCTCGACACTGTATCCCAGGTTCTGGGCGTACCTGACCGCCGTCTTCGGACCCTCGATGTGGTTGTACGTCGGCTTGTTCTTCTTCGAATCCTTCACCCTGTACCTGTACTATTACGGCTGGGGTCGCTGGAAGTATGGCCGGGCCAAGATCGTGCACTGGATCCTCGGCATTCTCCTGAACGTGTGGGGCACGGTCGTGATGCTCATTGCGAACTCGTGGCTCACCTACATGATGACGCCGCCGCGCGACATCACATCCACGACGGACCCCACCACCATCAAGCTGTGGCATGCGATCGCCAACGCCACCTGGATGCCGATCAACATCCACCGGATCATCGCCAACGTCGTGTTTGGCGGTGCGATCGCGGCGGCCTACGCGAGCTACCGGTTCCTCGCCGCCACCACCGATGAAGAGCGGGCGTACTACGACTGGATGGGCTACGTCGGCAACTTCATCGCCATGGCCGCCCTGATCGTCCTTCCCTTCGCCGGCTACTGGCTGGGTCGCGAGATCTATCAATACGACCAGTCGATGGGGATTACGATGATGGGTGGCTTCATGAGCTGGTTGTGGGTAATCCAGGCGTTCCTCATCGCCGTCTTGTTCCTCGCCGGGAATTACTATCTCTGGATCGGCATGGGCCGCATCCCCGGCGCCGAGCGGTTCCGCCCGCACATCAAGTATCTCCTGATCGTGCTCGTGCTCGGCGCGCTTGTGTGGGGCACGCCCCATACCATGATCGCGGACTCGAAGGAGCTCGCGGCGATGGGCGGCTCGCACCACCCGCTGCTCGGCGCGCTCGGCGTGATGAGCGCCAAGAATACCGCCGTCAACCTGATGATCCTGGCGACGTTCCTGTCGTTCCTCATGTATCGCCGCGGCAACAAGCAGTTCGTGGTGCCCTGGGCGGACACCGGGACCAAGATTCAAGCGGCGATGTTCGTCATCGCGGCGGCGATCGTGCTGTTCTACGGGATCCGGGGTTACTTCGTCGAGGCGATCGTCCGGATCGGCTTCAGCGTGTACCAGGTCGGGGCGGTCCTGAGCTGCATCCTGTTCGTCACCGTGATCGACGTCATGATGGGACGCGGCGCCAAGTCGATCGGCGAAATCCAGTGGGGCAAGATGCCGGCGCGGTCGCAGTACGCGCTCTTCATCCTCGCCGTGACGTTCACCTGGCTCATGGCGCTCATGGGCTTCGCCCGCTCCGGGATCCGCCAGTACTGGCACGTCTGGCAGGTTATGGAGGACACGAGCAAGTACGCCGCTACCCCGGCGCTGGGCTATGCCTCGCGGATGATCAGCCTGTGCGTGCTGATCTTCCTCGGCCTCGTCGGGTTCGTGTTCTGGCTCGGCGGGCTCGCCGAAAAGTCCACGTTCGTGGCCTCAGGCAAGGAGGGAGAGCATGTGGGCCACTAACCTGAAGGTCATCGGCGTCGTGCTCGGCACGCTGTTCGTGTATACGCTGATCTGCAACAAGATCCCGCAGATGCAGTCGGAAGTGCCCGTGAAGATCACCGTTACGCCCAATACGACGCCCGACCAGCTCGTGGGCTTCGGCGAGAAGGTGTTCAACGGCGTCGGCGGGTGCGGCGCGTGCCACGGCTTGGGCACCCGCGCGCCGAACCTCCTCACCGACGAGAAGGGAACGGGCCAGATCGGCGCGCGCTGCGCCAAGCGCGAGCCGGGCAAGACCTGCAAGCAGTACCTCTTCGAATCGCTCGATCAACCGACGGCGTTCGTCGTCCCCGGCTACCAGCCGATCATGCCGCGGATCACGAAGCTCGTCCCGCCGGAGCAGGCGTTGGCGTTGGTCGCGTATCTCGAATCGCAGGGTGGCACGGTGGACGTGACCGCCGCCGACCTGAATGCCGCGCCGGCGGCCGCCACCGCGGCGCCCGCGGGCGGGTACGCCGGTGGCAGCACGGATCCCAAGGCCCTTATCAAGGAAGCCGGCTGTCGTAACTGTCACATGCTCGACGGCGATGGCGGCACGATGGCACCCGACCTCACGCATGTCGGCGCGCGGCGGGACGCGAACTCCATTCATCAGAAAATCGTCGACCCCGCCTCGTCCATTGCCAAGGGCTTCGAGAATCTGGCCGGCGTGATGCCGAAGACCTTCGGCACCGACATGAACCCGGCGCAGCTCGACGCGCTCGTGAAATTCCTCGCGGGGCACAAATGACGCGGTCGTCCGGCTCTCGTCGCTACATCGACCATCCCTTCTGGCAGGCCATGGGGATCTTGGTCCTGGCGTTCGTCTTTATCGAGTTCGTCATCCCGGCGTTGCCCGGAAGCTCGATCGTTCCGAAGAGCGTCGCGCTCCAGTACATGCTCACGGTCCTGGTCGGCGTCCTGATCTATGAAAGCAACAACGAGGACCGCTGGGTCGAGTTCAAGGAGCCGATCCACTCGCTCATGGTCGAGCCGCGCCTCCGCATGCTGCGCGGCGGCGTGCTCGGGGCCGTGACGCTGCTCATCGGATGGATCGCCCTGGCGCAGGCGAACTCGAGCGTGTCCGCCCCGCCCAACCTGCGCTCGGTTCACCCGGCGCCGCCGAATGACATCAACTTCCGGGGCAAGACGATCACGCTCACGGGACTCAACAACCCGCTGCGGGAGCAGGCTGATTCACTCGCGGCGAACACCGCGGAGGGGAAGCGCATCTACTACGAGAACTGCCTCCCCTGCCACGGTGACCACCTCGACGGCCTCGGCCACTACGCGTCCGGCTTCAACCCGATCCCGGCCAACTTCCAGGATAACGGCACCATCGCGCAGCTGACGGAAAGCTTCGTCTTCTGGCGGGTCGCCAAGGGCGGGCCCGGGCTGCCCCGCGAAGGGACGCCCTGGAACTCGGCCATGCCGAAGTGGGAGGATTTCCTCACCGAGCGTCAGATCTGGCAGGTGATCCTGTTTCTGTACGACCAGACCGGGTGGAAGCCGCGCCGGTGGGAAAAGGCTGAGGGCGCCGGAGGTGAGAAGTGAGGCCGGTTAGGCGGTTAGGCGGTTGGGCGGTCAGCTTGGGGGCGGTGCTGCTATCCGCCTATCCGGCTACCCGGCTCGCCGCCCAAGATACCACGAAGGGCAAAGCGGTCTACGTCAAATGGTGCGCCGGCTGCCACGGCGATGCCGGGGACGGCAAGGGCGCGAGCGCGAGCTATATGCTGCCCCGGCCCCGGGACTTCACGGGCGCGATCTACAAGATCCGCACGACGGCGAGCGGGCAGCTGCCGACCGATGCCGACCTGATGCGGGCGATCGACGAAGGCCTGCCCGGCTCCGCGATGCCGGCGTGGAAGACCCGCCTGTCGGACGGAGAGCGGCGGGACGTGATGGCGTACCTCAAGACCTTCTCGGCCTTTTTCGCCGATACCAGCCAGCACCCGGCGCTCCTCAAGTTCGCGAGTGAGCCGGGCGGCGCGACCGGCGCCGAGGCGTTGCAGGTAGGTCGGCAGTTCTACGACTCGATTCACTGCCGCAAGTGCCACGGTGACCAGG
>Ga0193725_1000609_pt1 | contig 10323 bp, 5 predicted proteins | sample H2a2metaG_FD_143058 | JGI IMG/M metagenome (GOLD analysis project Ga0193725, IMG submission 143058) | Soil microbial communities from a riparian zone of the East river system, Colorado, United States - H2a2 | ecosystem: Environmental > Terrestrial > Soil > Riparian zone | place: USA: East River...
GCGGGGGGGGGACCCCGCTGCTGATGCTGCACGGCAATCCCACGTGGTCGTTCTACTACCGCCGGCTCGTGCAGGGACTCCGGAATCAGTATCGCTGCATCGTGCCCGATCACATCGGCTGCGGTCTCTCCGACAAGCCGCAGGATTGGAGCTATCACATTGCCGATCACGTCGAGAACGTGTGCGCGCTCATCGAGCATCTCGATCTGCGCGACGCGACGCTGGTGGTGCACGACTGGGGCGGTCCGATCGGCTACCTCGCCGCGCTGCGCCATGCCACGCGGTTCCGGCGCTTCGTCGTGTTCAACAGCGCGGTCTTCTTGCTGCCGCTGCCGAGATTCCTGACGCTGCTCAAGCTGCCGATCTATGGGCCGCTGGTCGTGCGTGGTCTCAACGGGTTTCTGAAGACTGGATTGTGGACGAGCATCGCGAACCCGGCGCAGTTCAGCCGCGACGTCCGCGCCGGCTACCTGTTTCCGTATGACTCCTGGGCGCACCGCATCGCGATCCTGCGATTCGTGCAAGAGATCCCGCTGGAGCAAGGGCACCCGAACCGCCGGCTCATGGACCAGCTGGATCGGCAATTGACCACGCTCGCCGGCCGTCCCCACCTCGTCATCTGGGGATTGCAGGATCGGGTCTTTCATCCCGGCTATCTCGAGGGGTGGAAGCAACGCTTCCCCACGGCGGAGATCCACGCGTTCGACGATGCCTCGCACTGGGTAGTCGACGAAGCGCCCGAACGCATCGTTGCACTGATGCGGGAGTTCCTGGCCCGTGATTGACCACGAGAATTTCGCCGTCACGCTCACGCAGCGGGCGCGCGCGCAACCCGCGCAGCTCGCGCTGATCGAGCAACACGGTCGCCGCATCACGTTCGAAGAGCTGGACCGGCTCGCTTCGCGTTTCGCGAGCGGCCTTGCGCGGCATGGTGTTCGGCGTGGTGACCGCGCGCTCTACATGCTGCGTCCGTCGATTGAAGGTTACGCGGTGTTCTACGCGCTGTTGCGAATCGGCGCGGTGCCGGTGCTGATGGATCCACGCATGGGGCTGCGCCGCCTGCTCGACTGCATCGCATCCGTGCGGCCGCGGGTGGTGCTCGCCGTGCCGCTCGTTCATGCCGTCCGCACGCTCGTCCCCCGCCCCTTTGCTGGCGCCGAGCTGTTGATCACCGCCGGGCCGCGCTGGTTTTGGGGCGGCGTGCGTCTGGCCGATTGCCTCGCGGCGACGGATGGATTCGGCAACGGACGAACTGAGCCCGGGGATCCGTCGTTTCTGCCGTTCACGTCCGGCTCCACCGGCCCGCCGAAGGGCGTGTTCTACGATCATGCCATGCTGCGTCACCAGGTGGCGGTCATGCGCGAGGTATGCGGCTGGCGCGAGGGGATGCGCGTCGTCATGGCGTACGCGCCTTTCGTGTCGTACGCCCTCGCCGACGGGCTGACGACCATCCTTCCCGCGATCGACTTCTCCAGGCCCGCAGCGGCCGATCCGGCGCTGATCGCTGCAGCGCTCAACGACTACGAGGCGCAATGTGGGTTCGCCTCACCAATCGTCTGGATGCACCTCGTCCGCTACGCCGGGCTCCGCAGGACCAGATTCACGGCGCTCGAACGCGCCGTTACCGCTGGAGCGCCCGTCCCGCCTGACCTGCATCGGCGCTTACGTCCGTTGCTGCATCCCGAGGGACAGCTGTACACGCCCTATGGCGCGACTGAAGCCATGCCCCTCACGACCACCGATAGCCGCGAATTGAGCGACACCTGGGAAATGACGCGCATGGGTTTCGGCACCTGCGTCGGCAAGCCGCTGAGCGGTGTGGAGGTGCGGATCATTCGTGTGACAGACGAGGCGATTCCCGAATGGAGCGACGGCCTCTGCATCGCGGACGGGGCGATCGGGGAGGTGGTCGTGGGCGGCCCGCTCGTCAGTCCCTCGTACGACGCACGGACCGAAGAGACTGCCCGGGCAAAGATTCGTCGCGGCGGACAGGTGTTGCATCGCATGGGCGATTTAGGCCGGCGCGATGCCGGCGGCCGGCTCTGGTTCTGCGGCCGCAAGGCCGACCGGATAGAGACTCGCGGAGGCATGATCCCTTCGGTTCCCCTCGAGAATATCTTCAACGAGCATCCCAACGTATTCCGCACCGCCGTCGTCGGAGTGGGGACGCCGAGCGATCCAACCGTCGTGGCATGTGTGGAGTTGGAAGCCGGGACACCATTCTCCGCTGCGCTCGAGCACGAGCTGGCGGCGCTCGCACAAGGAACCTGCTTCGACGGCATAGTGACGCGCTTCTTCCCGCATCGCGGCTTCCCAGTCGACGCACGGCATAACTCGAAAATTCGGCGCGACCAATTGGCCGCGTGGGCGGAACGGCAATGCGCGCGGTAGTCACGGGCGGCGGCGGCTTCGTCGGCGGTCGCATCGTGGCGCTGCTGCGCGAGCGCGGCGATGACGTCCGCGCCTTGGTCCGGCGGCCGCCCGCGGCAAGCGCCGCAGCCGCTGGAGAATTCATCATCGCAGACATCCGCGACGGCGCCGCACTGCGGTCGGCGTTCCACGATGCCGACGTGGTTTACCACGTCGCCGGAAAAGTCGGGTTCTGGGGCGCACGGGAATCGTTCTGGTCCGTGAACGTGGGGGGGACCGAGGCTGTACTGGACGCCGCTCGTCACTGCGGCGTCCCCCGGCTCGTGTACACCAGCACACCCTCGGTCGTGGGCTATGCGGAGGACGTGGAGAATGGCAGTCAGGACCTGCCCTATCCTGCCGTCCACGAAAACGCCTACGCTGCGTCGAAGTGCGCGGCCGAGCGTCTGGTGCTGGCGGCCAATGGCAGCGGGATAGCGACTGTCGCGCTGCGGCCCCACGTGGTCATCGGGCCCGGCGATCGCCGTACGCTGCCGAGCGTCGTGCGCCGGGCGGCCCGCAGCGCGCTGCGCATCATTGGTGACGGCAGCAACAAGATTGACGTCACCGACGTGGACAACGCCGCGTGGGCGCACCTCGATGCCGCAGATGCATTGACCGATCCCGCGGCTCCCTGCGCCGGCCGCCCCTACTTCATCACCAACGGCCAGCCCGTCGTACTCTGGAACTGGCTGAATGAGCTGCTCGGCGCGCTCGATCTTCCGGTGATCAAGCGCTCGCTGTCATTCCCTGCGGCGCATCTCGCCGGGCTGTTGATCGAAACCACGTGGAAGATTCTTCCGGCCCGCGGCGATCCCCCGCTCACCCGTGCGCTGGCCACTGTGCTGGCGCGCTCGCATTGGTACGACCTCGAGCCCGCACGCCGCGACCTCGGCTATCGTGTGCGCGTGCCGATGGAGGAATCGACGCGGCGCACCATTCGCTGGCTTGCGGAGCAGGCGTGGATGGATGGCCGCGGTGCAGAAGCGCAGCGGGCGCCCCGTCGTCCACAGCGTCGTAACGAGCGGCCCGACTACTACATCACCCCCACGCACGACTTCACGCAGTACACCCAGGACTACGAACAACAGCACTGGAGCCAGGACACCGCGTTCGACTGGCAGCAAGACGTGCCTGCCAATCTGAAGGCGGCTCTCGAGCGACTCTCGGCTGACGAATTCGCCCGTGTGGCTCGGTTCTCATTGCCGCTCGTGAGCGAGGCGATCGCCGATACGATCCGGGACGTCCGGCGCCGCGGGCTTCCCATCGCGGAGGACGCGCTCAAGTCGGTACGCGAATGCGTGAACTCCGATCACCCGGCGATCGACGAGGCCATCGCGATTCAGGCCCCGCTCGAGCAGCTCGGAACGCCCGCGGCGCAGTTGCGCGATCGCCTGGCGATTCTCACCCGGCAGCGCCTCGAGCTGCGCGAACAGCATCGACTCGGATTGTTCAAGATCGAGACCCAGGTGCGGCAGCGCAGCTCGGCGACCGAGACGCGCGTGCAGGTCGATCAGCTCGCAGCGCTCACCGACGAGATCGATCGGATCCACGCAGCGCTCCATACGTGGCAGGCGCGCGGCCACGCGGACCGTGAGCGCTTGAGCACGACCGTTCGCGCGGGGCTCGCGACCGTGGAGCCGCTGGTACTCGCTGATTTGGAGGACGCCCGCGCCCTCGTGCGGCGCGCCCTCGGATCCGAAACGCTGCCGCGTGATGCCGCGACGTTGGACAGGCTGCGGGATCTGGTATGGAAGCGTCAGGTCAGGGGGCTCAAGGACATCGCGAACCACGCACTGGTGGTGGAGCAAAGCGCGATCGCCCCGCTCACGATGGGCGTGATCCACTACAAGCGGCGGCGCGAGATCCAGCAGGCGATGACGACGTTCGTCAACGATGAAGCGAAACATTCGGCGGTATTCCGCCGCTTCATGGCGCAAAAGCTGGAGGCGACGGAACACATTCCGGAGGCGATCATCAAGGGAAGCGAGCGCTACATGTGGCTCGCTCGCTTCCTGCCGAGCGGCGGCGTGTTCCTGGCAAACATCGTCGAGGCGATCGGCGCGGCGTTCCTCGAGTTCTTCGCCCGCGAGGAGAACATGCCGGAGCCCCTGTTCCGCAGCATCTGCCAAACCATCGCGCTGCGAGACGAGAAGCGGCATATGGATTTATGTGCGGCGACGTACAACGAGCTCTACCGGACGGGCAGCCGCTGGGAGCGGATGCGCAACGCAGTCTCGCTGCGGACGATGATGAAAGCGGCCTACGGAGACAAGAACGAAGATCATAGCCTGCTGCGAGCCTGCCGGGCATTCGGCATCGCGCCGGAGCGGCCATACCAGCACGCGGCGCGCGGTCTGAGCGCACAGCTCGAGCGAGTCGGCGTCTACGTGCAGCCCGAGGAGTTGCTCGAATTCATGCAGCTGGGGCGGAAACCGCCTGCAGCTCCACGGCCCGCCGTCTGACAACCACGACGACGAGCGCGCTGATGATCGCGGCGAAGAAGCACCACACGGAAATGAAGGTCTGATAGAAGAAGATCTTGGAGAGCACCAGGGAGGCGAGCACCAGCAGCCCGATCCAGCGCACCTGCTTGCTGCTCGATACGATCGGAGAGCCGACGGTCACCAGCACATAACAAATGTCTCCGATCCGCCGGACGAGAAACGGCGCATCGAGCCGGTATTGAATGTGTTGGCCGAGGATCGTCGCGCTCGCCGGATAGGCCAGGAGCCCGTACACGCGGGTGACGGCCAGAGCGCAGCCCAGGACGAGCAGCGCCGCGAGGACGCGCTTGCGCCCGGGGTCGGTCTCCAACGCCCAAACAACGAGCGGCACAAAAGACGGCCAGATGACTTCGGCGACGCTGAGGAATGCGAACATCGCGGGTTGCCGCCACGCGGCGTGCTCCGGTTGCGTGAGCGCGAGCCACAGGAATCCTTCGGCACCCTGATGCAGCGCGAAGAGCAGCGGAATCGCGCTGAGCAGCAGCTGTGCCGGGCGCCGGGCCGCGCGCAGCGCGGCCCCGCCGGCCACCGTCGTCACGCCCGCGGCCGCAAAGCTTGCGGTCGCCGAGAAACACATGGGTCAAAACATAACGCGTCCCACTTGATGTTTGCTTGACGGCGGATAGCGACGGTCTTCCGTATGCAAGGGCTGAGCGATACGTTCTCGCGCGCCATGTCAGCGGTGGCGCAGGAGCTCGGCCTCCTCGCGAGCCGACAGTGGACGACACTCGTGGACGTGCTGCGCTGGCGCGCCACGCACCAACCCGAACGCCTCGGATTCCGATTCCTTATCGATGGCGAGTCGATCGAGGCCAGCCTCACATACGGCGAGCTCGATCGGCGCGCGCGCGCAACCGCTGCCGGGCTGCGGGCGCTCGCTGCCGGTGGCGAGCGCGCGCTGCTCGTGTATCCGCCGGGTCTCGAGTTCGTGTGCGCGTGGTTCGGCTGCGCCTACGCCGGAATCACGGTTGTCGCGGTGCCGGCGCTGCAGACGGCGCGCGCGCGCCGCTTCTTCGCCGCGGCAGCGGCCATTGCGGATGACGCCCAGCCCGCCGTCGTGCTCACGACGGCCGCGCTGCGACAGGCGCTCCCGGCGGATTGGCTAGCGGCTACGCCCTGGCTCCTGACCGACACCGATCGCTGCGACATCGCCGGAGAGTGGCAGGAGAACGGAGTGAAGGGGAAGGACGTCGCGTTCCTGCAATACACGTCCGGTTCGACCTCGACGCCCCGTGGCGTGATGGTGACCCACGCCAATCTGCTCGACAATCTGAAAGCGATCGCACAGACCTTCTGGCGTCCCACCGATGTTGGCAGCGTCAGCTGGTTGCCGCCGTATCACGACATGGGGCTGATTGGTGCGATCCTTGGGCCGCTCTACGTCGGATCGCCGGTCACATTGCTGTCGCCACTCGCGTTCGTGCAGCGGCCGCGTCGCTGGCTCGAGGCCATCACGCGATTCCGCGGTGCCGTCAGCGGCGGGCCGAATTTCGCCTACGAGTTGTGCCTCAGCCGCGTGACGCCCGAGCAGCGCGCCGGTCTCGACCTGAGCAGCTGGCGGGTGGCGTTCAACGGTGCCGAGCCGGTGAATCCCAGGACCATCCGCGAATTCACCGCGCGGTTCGCCTCGTGTGGCTTTGCTCCGGAGTCGTTCAAACCGTGCTACGGCCTGGCGGAATCGACGCTGCTCGTCTCGGTCAACGGCACGCGGACGCCGCCGCGGATCCGATCGTTCCGTCGAACCGAGCTCGAGCGCCACCGCCTCACGCCCTGTGCCGACGACGCGGACGACGCACGCGCATTGGCGTCGTGTGGCCAGCCAGTCGCGACGACGCTCATCGTCGATCCGGAATCTCTGGTGCCGTGCCGAGCGGGCGAGGTCGGGGAGATCTGGGTGGCGAGCCCCAGTGTGGCCCACGGCTACTGGAATCGGCCCCGCGAAACGCAGCAGACATTCGGCGTACGCCTGGCTGATGGTGCCGGCTCATTCCTGCGTACCGGAGATCTCGGATTCCTGCTCGATGGCGAGTTGTTCGTGACAGGGCGGCTCAAGGATCTGATCATCATCGACGGGGCGAATCACTATCCGCAGGACATCGAGCGGACGGTGAGTGCGAGTCATCAGGCGCTGGATGGAACCGACTGCGCCGCGTTCTCGGTGGAAGTCGAGGGCAGGGAGGCACTGGTCATCGCCGCCGCGCTGCCACCCGCCTTTCGTGCGTCGCTCGCCGAGGTGCAACGCGCGATTCGTACCGCAGTGGCCGCGCAGCACGATCTCAGGATTCACGACCTCCGGCTCGTCAAACGCGCCGACATTCCCAAGACCGCAAGCGGCAAGATCAAACGCAGTGCCTGCCGGGACGCCTACCTGGCCGGAGCGCTCGGGGGACTCACATGAAATTTGGCATGTTCATCGGCCTGCAGCTGCCGCGCCCGTGGCAGTCGGGGGACGAGCGGCGCTTCTTTGCGCACGCCGTCGATCAAGTGGAGCTCGCCGACCGGATCGGCATCGACTACGTCTGGGCGCAGGAGCACCACTTTCTGGAGGAGTATTCGCATTCCTCGGCACCCGAGGTGTTTCTCGCTGCGTGCAGCCAGCGCACCCAGCGCATTCGTCTGGGGCACGGGATCGCCGTCATGTCACCGCGGTTCAACCCTCCGGCGCGGGTCGCCGAGCGGCTCGCCACCCTCGACCTGCTCAGCGGTGGGCGCGTGGAATGGGGGACGGGAGAATCCGGCACGCGGCTCGAGCTCGAGGGATTTGGCGTGGAGTTCGTGGACAAGCGGCCGGCGTGGACCGAGGCCGTGCGTGAGACGGCGCGGATGTTGTGCATGGATCCCTACCCCGGGTTCGAGGGCCGGTTTTTCTCCATGCCGGCCCGCAACGTCGTGCCGAAACCACTCCAGCACCCGCATCCGCCACTGTGGGTCGCCTGCTCGAACCGTGACAGTCTGAAGCTCGCCGCGCGGCTCGGGATGGGGGCGTTGACGTTCGCATTCGCGAACCCCGATGAGGCGCGGTTCTGGGTCGAGGACTACTATGACACCTTCAAGCGCGAGTGCACGCCGATCGGGCGCACGGTCAATCCCAACGTGGCGATGCTCACCGGATTCATGTGCCATGAAGATGAGACCGTGGCACGGGCGCGCGGCATCGAAGGCGCCCAGTTCTTCGCCTTCGGGCTCGGGCATTACTGGCGCGATGGGCGACACATCCCCGGGCGGCTCGACTTGTGGGCGGAGTTCAAGAAGGAGCCGCAGTCCGATCTGGAAGCGCTCGACCGGCACCGCCACAAAGCGGGGATGGGTGGCATCGGCAACCCCGCTCAGCTGCGCCAACATTTTCGCGCCTACGAGGACGCGGGCGTCGATCAGCTGATCCTGCTGCAGCAGTGCGGCAGATACGCCCAGGAGCACGTGTGCGAATCGCTGCGGCTGTTCGCCGAGCAGGTCCTCCCCGAGTTCCAGCAGCGGAGCGAGGAGCGCGAGCAGCGCAGGCGGCGTGAGCTGGAGCCCTACATCGCTCAGGCGATGCAGCGCGTGCCACCGCTCGACCCGCCGGCGGACGTTGCCGCCGTCGATGCCTACCCGCGGTTGTGGGCGCAGGCCGGTACGCCGACGCCCGATCTTGCGCCGGACCGTCGGCCCGGCGTGGCCGCGTTGTGGCAGCGTCAGGTCGGCGGATGAATTCGGAAGAGATCCGTGGCTGGTTGATCAGCCGCATAGCGACCATGTCGCGCGTCGATCCCACGGCGATCGGTGACCGGGAATCGTTCGATAGTTTCGGATTGTCCTCGACGGACGCCGTTTCGCTCTCGGGCGAGCTCTCCGAGCTGGTCGGCCGCGAGCTACCCGCGACACTCGTGTACGAGTATCCCACCATCGCCGCGCTCGCGACCTATCTGAGCGGCAGCGCCCAGCCGGCGGCAGACGCAACGTTCGCGCGAGAAGCACAAGCCGATTCGCGCGACGCTATCGCCATCGTCGGAATGGGGTGCCGCTTCCCCGCCGCTGAAAATCCGAACGCATTCTGGCGCCTGCTACGTGACGGTGTCGATGCGATCTGTGAAGTGCCGCCCGACCGGTGGGACGCGCGCGCGGTCTACAATCCCGATCCTACTGTCCCCGGCAAGTCGATCACCCGCTGGGGCGGATTCCTCGACCAGGTCGATCGTTTCGATCCGTTCTTTTTCGGAATCTCGCCCGGCGAAGCCGAGCGCATGGACCCGCAACAGCGCCTGCTGCTCGAGGTGGCGTACGAGTCATTCGAGGACGCGGGCTACACGACTGGACGCCTCGCCGGCAGTGATACCGGCGTGTTCATCGGCATCTCGATCAACGAATACAGCTTCCGGCAGTTCGACCGCCACGACCTGATAACCGGTCATTCCGGGACAGGGAATGCCTTGTCGATCGCGGCCAACCGCATTTCGTACTTCCACGATCTGCGCGGTCCCAGCATGGCCATAGACACCGCATGCTCCTCGTCCCTCATGGCCGTTCACCTCGCCTGCCGAAGCCTCCGCTCGGGAGAATGCCGGCTGGCGTTGGCAGGCGGGGTGAACGTAGTGCTGTCGCCTGCGCATTCGATCGCATTCACCAAAGCCGGCGTCCTGGCGCCGGATGGACGTTGCAAGGTGTTCGACGCGAAGGCCGACGGCTACGTGCGCGGCGAAGGCGCCGGCCTCGTCGTTCTCAAAAGGCTGCGCGAGGCACTCGCCGACGGTGATCCGATCTGTGCCGTGATTCGCGGTAGCGCGGTGCATCAGGACGGGCGAACCAACGGGTTGATGGCACCCAGCCGGGAATCGCAGGAAGCGGTGCTACGCGACGCCTGTCGCGACGCCGCGGTGGCGCCGCAGCACCTGCAGTACGTGGAGGCGCACGGCACCGGCACACTGCTGGGTGATTCGATCGAAGCGCACGCACTCGGCGCCGTCGTGGGCGCGCAGCGCCTCAACGGTCCGTGCGGCGTGGGATCGGTCAAAAGCAATCTGGGACATCTGGAAGCGGCCGCCGGGATCGCCGGGCTGATCAAGGTGGCGCTGGCGCTGCGAGAACGTGCCGTGCCACCGAGCCTGCATTTCAACACTCCCAATCCTCACATCCCGTTCCGGGACTTGGGACTCTGCGTCCAGCACACCTTGACGCCCTGGCCCGCGCACGAGGGACCGGCGCTCGCAGGAGTCAGCTCGTTCGGGTTCGGTGGAACGAACGTGCATGTCATTCTGGAGGAGGCGCCGCCAGTCGAGACCGCGGTCCTAAACACTCCACCAAGGGTAGCGGATGTGTTGCCGCTTTCCGCACGCACGCCCGAGGCACTAACCGCGTTAGCGCGCGCATATCGCGACCTGTTATCGACGGCTCCATCCGACGGTGAGGCCTTTTTCCACGACGTCTGCGCGAC
>Ga0193725_1000610_pt1 | contig 10322 bp, 5 predicted proteins | sample H2a2metaG_FD_143058 | JGI IMG/M metagenome (GOLD analysis project Ga0193725, IMG submission 143058) | Soil microbial communities from a riparian zone of the East river system, Colorado, United States - H2a2 | ecosystem: Environmental > Terrestrial > Soil > Riparian zone | place: USA: East River...
CCGATCAATCCCCATCTGAGTTGTTTCATTCTGTTTCCAATGTCCGGCAAACCTTAGTTTGTCGCCTGCTTGAGTGGCACAGACTTCCGTCTGTGATTTTACGCCCGTCAAAAACAATCACAGTCTGAAGTCCAGGTCACGTTAGTCCAGGAATGGTTTCCACGCTTCGAGTATCCCGCTTAACTTCAACTGCTCTTCGGCGCCCACGTCCACCAGCGGCGCACGCACCGGCCCACCGCGCAAGCCGGCCATATCCATCAACGCTTTCATGGTCGAAACTTCGTATCCTTTGCGGCGCGCCCGCATCGCGTAAAGCGGAATCACGCAACGATGCATCAATCGCTCCAGTTCATCATGGCCACCGCCTGCGGCCAGCTCGTGCAACTTCAACGATAAGCGTGGAGCTACGCTAGCAATACTCGAGGTGTACGTGCGAATGCCAATACTGTAATAGGCCGGCACCATGTCGTCGCCTGCGCCGCCGATCCAGTAAAGGCGATTACCTACGCGGTTGATGATCATTTGAAATCGCCGAATGTCGCCCTGGCCGTCTTTCCAGGCAACCAGATTCGGAATCGTAGTCAAACGCTCAACCATCGCCGGACCGAAGTTGGCCCAGTCGCGACTGTAAATGAGCATTCCCAATTGCGTGGCTTCACCAATAGCGCGATAGTAGGCGAGCATTCCTTCATCGTCCGCCTGTGGATAATAGGGTGGAAAGGCGAGAATGCCGTCCGCGCCGGCTGCCGCTGCCGCACGGGCAAGATCGACTGCCAGTTGCTGACCAAAACCCACTCCCGCGATCACAGGGACGCGGCCGCTCGCCACTTCCACCGTGGTTTGAATCACTCGTAAATGTTCCGCCGGTGTAAGCGAATACATCTCGCCCGTGCCGCCGGCCGCAACCACGGCGCAGACGGGATGTTCCAGCAACTTCGCAAGATTTTGTCGCAGTCCATCTATGTCGAGGGACAGATCGTCCTTAAAAGGAGTGATCGGAAAGGCGATCACTCCCAGGAACCTGGAGCGCAAATCGTTCGGGTCCATCATTTCAGTATGTATTAGAGAGAAGCAGCCTCCGCAAGTTCGCGTCCAATCAGCGCGTTTCGCTGCAGCAAGGTCTGCGCATCAGGCAATATTCTTTCCAACTGCTCGTGCGTCGCGGGTGAGAGAAAAGGTGGAACTGGGCCGGTCCGCGCAATGCCGGCCAACTCAACCGCCGCATGCAGGACCTGCGCCGGGCCCCACTTGTCCCGCAGATCCTCGAGCGGAATAAACGCGGATCGCAGGCTTTCCGCCCTTTTGAAATCTCCTTCAGCGCAGGCTTCGAAAAGTAACTGGCTCGCGTGCGGCGCGATACAGCCGGAGCCGGTAGTGAAGCCGGGCAACTTCCATTGGCTCAAGTGAGCAATTGCGGGACGTTCGCCAATCCCGCTAATAATGAACTTACGATCGACCCTACGGAGCAAATCCTCGAGATAGTCGTCTCGGGATGGATCGTCCCGGACTATTGCGTACTTGATCCCGATGCACACTCCATCGTCGACCAGCCGCGCGATAGAGTCGCGCCCGGCTTCCTTGTCCTTTCCAAAGTTCTCTTCATCTTTAAGATACAGAATCAATTTAGTGTTGGCGGCCTCAGCTATCTCCCGGTAACCAGCCTCAAGCCCGACTGCGTCGCGCGGGTCGCTGCACGGCAAAACCATCACGCAGGGAAATCGACGAGTGCGTAGCAAAGTCGCCTGATCGATCGCGCGACCGTAATCGGGACCGGCACTGGGTATCACGCAACCATCGAGGTGTACCAGCCAATCAAGCAACTGCTCGTATTCCGCCAAAGTGAGGTGGTACAGAAATGCGTTGCCGCCGTAGATCAGCCGCGTGATGCCACCACTTGTGACGTGGCGAACGATGCGTTCGCTCTGCTCGAAATCAAGCGACCGAGCCGCGTCGACTTTTCTCGCCAGCGGCGGTACGGCGAAAACGCCTCGCAAATCGTCGGCGTCAATGGTTGAAGTGCGCATAAATTCTCCCGAGGCCTGGTTCTGGAAACCTGTACCGTGCTGATCTGTTGGCTGTTAACGGTAACTTGCGCAATTTAACACATCGGTTGTTGAAAGGATCAAATCTTTTTCCGCGTCGGCATCGATCGAATCCAAATCACGTCACCCGCTGTTCGGCTCCGGAATTTCTCGGTAGCGGAAAAACCTTGATGACTGTAAGATTCATTCGCTAACCCTGGAAGAGAGTAAACATGCCGGTAACTCTTGCTGACATTGCGCGCGAAATAGGCGTCTCGAAAATGACCGTCTCGCGCGCAATTAATAACAATCCTCTGATCAGTGCTGAAACTCGCGAGCGCGTGCTGGAAGTTGCGCGCCGGATGAATTATCAGCCGAACCAGCATGCGCGAGCCCTGGCCACGAATCGCTCTCACTTGATTGGGGTAATCGTGCCCGACCTGATGAACCTCTACTTTGCCGAGGTCATGCGGGCCATCGAATCAATTACCCGGCCGGCCGGCTTTCAGCTTTTGATCTGTAGTTCGGATGAAGACATCACGCGCGAGCTGGACGAAGTCGAGACTCTTTTGCAACGAACGGACGGCCTTATTATCAGCTCGGTCTTTCCGCCCACCGAAACCAGACCCTATCGCAAAATGATCAAGGACGGCGCGAAGATGGTACTGGTCGATCGCACTATGAAGCAGTTGAGTTGCCCCGCCGTGGCCACCGACAACGTGCAGGTTGGGAGGTTGGCGACCGAACACCTCATCCGGCTTGGCCATCGCCGCATCGCGCACCTGCGCGGCGACGGCTCATCCGTGAGCGCCGATCGGTTCGAGGGTTATAAGCAGGCGCTGGCCAAGCGCAAGCTCCGATTTGAGAAGAATTTGGTCCGTGAATGCGGACTCCTGGAATCCGAGGGTTATGAGGCTATGCGTTCGTGGCTGGCCGAGTCTGAGGTACCGGAGGCCATCTTTGCAGTCAACGATCCGGCTGCGATTGGTGCCATGCAGGCGCTGGAAGAAGTAGGACTGCGGGCCGGCAAGGACGTGGCGCTGGTGGGAGCCGGCAACATACATTATGGAGCGATGCTGCGCGTGCCGCTGACTACGATCTCCTGGTCACGTCGCGATATGGGCCAGAGCGCTGCCAGTCTCTTAATCGAACTCATCGAAGGAAAACCGAACCACGCTAAGCCGCAGCACATCACTCTTCCATTGGAACTCGTCATCCGCGATTCATGCGGAGCCAGAGCGAAGGCGACGGGCGGAGGCAGGACGGCTGCGAGTTAGGAAAGAGAGCGGAGTAGTTTCACAGTGGCTCATGGTGTTTCTTTTAGACCTTACGATTGCGTAAGGAACAATTCGGCCTCACTGACTTTGCCATTGGTGCTCTTTTGCGCGTAGCCGAGTTCCGCTCCGCCAGAGATGATGTGATCCACACCGGTGGTGAAGGTCGCTTCAGCGGCAATGAACAGACAGAGACGACCCACCTCTTCGACACATCCCATGCGGCCCACCAGTTGAGCGGCTTCCCCTTCAGCCCGGTACCGCTGCGGATCGGGCGCTGCATCGATAGCTTCCTGCCACAGAGGCGTATATATGTTTCCCGGAGAAACGGAATTCACCCGAACGCCATTTGGCGCTTCATCAACAGCCAGCGCTTTTGTAAAGGCTGTGATGGCCCCTTTGGTGGCAACATAAGTCGTGGCGTGGCGCTGGCCGATCGTCGCCACCAGACTAGCCATGTTAATTATGTTGCCTTTCGTTTGGCGCAGATAAGGAAGAGCAAATTTCGAAGCGCTGAAAATGCTGACCAGATTCAGCTCGAGGAGATCACGAAAATCCTGGACGGAAAAATCATCTATTGGTTTATGCGGCGGATGCCAACCGGCATTGTTGATTAAGCAATCTATCTTTCCGTGGCGCGCAAACGTGCCATCGATCAGATTTCGGATATCCTCAGTCCTGGTAACGTCGCAGTAAATGAATTCGGCGGCGCCGGAACCTTGCGCGAGTGCGCTATCGCGCAAAGACGCGGCCACGGCAGATCCTTCCTCTTCGTCGTTGCAACAGACAACAACTTTGGCGCCTGCACTAATAAACTGTTCCGCACAACCCTTGCCTATGCCGCTGCTGCCGCCGGTGATAATCACGACTTTATCTGCGTAACCCAAGTTAGTCATTGGAGGTCTCCAGGGTCGCTATGTTCAATCATTATCTCTCCAATAGGAAGGAGAATTGAAACGCTTTTCCAGTCAACCAGAAGGCCAATCGGCCACAAGATCATATTACTACTGACCGGTTGAGCTCGATCAGAAACCTTCGTCCCAGTTCTCTACCAGGAACCGCGGCCGGAAGCGAGGGAGGAGTCTAGCACAAAAAAATTGTTAGCGGTAAAAATAAAGCTTGTTATCGGTAACAGATTCATTTATAGTGTCGCAACTTCGTAAGGGCAGGCCTGGATTCTGGACGGGGCAACCGCCGCTAACCGGGCATTCGCTATTGTTTAGTTCAAGGGGATTGTACTACCGCAATTGTTTGACGGCTGAGGAAATTCTCGTAAGGAGGAGCGTGCGTCAGCCCGCAGCTTCAAAGTCAGCCTACTTTCCAAGTTAACGTCAGGGACCTTTCCCGAGGCGCGGGGTTTTCTGTGCCTCGTATCGGCTCTGAGAGCCACGTACATACTAAGGAGACGAAACATGAAGTTAGCCCAGAGAACGTCGCTGCTCTCGCATCATCGGTTTAGCTCTTCTCGTAATTGGTCGAGGCTCTTGCTGGTCTTGTTAGCGACGACGCTGCTGAGCGTGCCTGCGGTTGCGCAATCGGTGAGGGGTACAGTCAGCGGCAACGTGACCGATTCGAACGGCGCAGCGATTCCCGGCGCCACCGTCACCCTGGTGGGCGACCAGAAGGCCGACATGCGCAGCGTCACGACAAACGACTCCGGCAGGTTTAGTTTCACGGCGATTCAGCCGGGAACCTACTCTCTTAGAATTGAGCAGAAAGGTTTTCAGGCGCTGGAGCACAGGGGTGTTGTGCTGAGCGCGAATGAGAGCCTGGCACTGGGTGAACTTAAGTTGCAGCCGGGAGAGATCGCCGGGATGGTCACCGTCACCAGCGTGGGGCCGGTGGTGGAAAAGGAGAGCAGCGATCTTACGGCGCGTTTGACGGCCGATCAGATCAACCTCATCTCCACCAAGGGGCGCGACATTACTTCGCTATTGCGTCTGCTTCCGGGGACTTCGAACAACGATGATATTGAGGCCGTGGGCGAAGGCTTCGGAACCGATCTACCCAACTTCTCCGGACAACGTGGTCGTTCCGCAGTCGCCTCTATTGACGGCCTGTTCGCCGGCGAGCCGAGCGGCTCGAACAAGTTAAGCATGACCATCAATCAGGACGCCGTTGCTGAAGTCAAGGTCCTGCGCAACAACTACGGAGCAGAGTATGGTAACAACGGCGGCGCCTTAATCAATCTGGTGTCCAAGGGCGGAGGTAAGGAGTACCGCGGCAGTGTCTATTACTTCGTTCGTAACGAGTCGCTGAACGCCAATAACTTTTTCAGCAACAAAGCTGGTCTTCCAAGGCCGCTTTATCGTCACAAGGTTCCAGGCTTTAACATTGGTGGGCCGTTACCGCTGCCGCACTTTGGCGAAGGCGGCCCGGCGTTGGTGAAGAATAAGGCCTTCTTCTTTTTGTCAGTTGAAAAGCCCCACACGATTACCCCAACTGATCCGGTTTTTGTAACGGTGCCCACGGCTCTTGAGCGGATTGGCAACTTCTCACAATCGAAGAATTCCACCGGAGCTACGCCGAGCGTTATCGATCCACTCACTGGCTTGCAGTTTCCAGGAAATATCATTCCTGACGCTCGCATTAACAAGAGCATCCAGAACATGCTCAATTACTTCCCGCTGCCCAATTCGCCCACGGCCGCGATTCCCGGGCGCTTCGTAAACCAACTAAGCGCTGATGTGCCAAAGAGCAGTCCTGTCATCCGCCTGGATTTCACACCCACGAGCAAAGACACAGTCTATTGGAAGGCACAATGGTGGACTTCGGACAATGAGGGACTCGGTACTTCGGGTTGGCCCAACGGAACGGGCGGTGTCGATCGTTGGGGAATCAGGTCGCACTATCTATACAAGGACAACGGCTGGTCGACGAACTGGGTGCACATTTTGAGCCCCACCATAGTCAACGAATTCAATTTCGGCATGCGGCATGACAGCGAAGGATTCGTACCCTCCACCGGCATGATTGAAGGTCTGACCAGGTCGGCCCTGAACTACACCGCGCCCCAACTTTTCCCGGCGAACAATACACTCAATCTGGTTCCAACCATCACTGGCTGGGCCAGCGTGTCCAGCAACCCGGCTAACATTAACTGGCTCGATCGCTGGGGCGAGGTTGGCAACGACTACATCAAGCCCTCTTTTGCCGACAACCTTTCGATCACGCATGGCGATCACAGTTTCAAGTTTGGCACCTATTTTGAGCGGTTGTTCAATCGAGAGGCGCCTGGCGGTGGAAAATGGTCCGGCGGATTAGACTTCGGCACCGGCACTGGTAACGGCTTTACCGTCTCAACTCCAACTGCTCTTGGCACCGGTAACACAAACTACGCGTATGCGAATGCGCTGCTTGGTAATTTCAATAACTATACCGAGTCGAAGGCGCGTAATTTCACCAACAGCGAAATAAGACTCTGGCAGTTCTATGCACAGGATGAGTGGAGAATGACCAGGTCGCTCACGCTGAATTATGGGTTGCGAATAGGCACTCACACACCTTTCTTCCAGCTTGACGGTCAGGGTTCAAACTTTGATCCGTCGCGCTACGATCCAACGAAGGCGCCCTTACTCTATGCCGGATATTGTGTAGGTCAAACGAATGGAATTCCGGCCATTGGGACCGCATGCACCGCGGCCAATTCGAGGGCCGTTGACCCTCGCATTGTTAACCCGACCGGCGCCCAACTCCTGCCCGCTAATCTCATCCGCTCTTTCGTGCCGGGAACCGGCGATCCGCTCAATGGCATTGTGGTGCCGACTGACCCGACGGCTTTCAAGGGTTTCAGACATACAAAGCCGGTTGATTGGGAACCGCGAGTAGGTTTCGCCTGGGACATTCGAGGCATGGGCAAAACAGTTATTCGAGGCATGGGTGGTGCATACCATGCTCCGCGCATTGGCGGTGGTACCGGAGGCGCCGGCGCCAGTTCCCTGGGAGCGAATCCACCGCAGCAAACCACCTACACGATCTTTAACGGCAACATCAACACCCTCGGTAGCGTCGCGGCCCTGGTCTTTCCGGTTGCGATTAGAGGCCTCGAAGTTAACTCCAAAACAATTACCACGTATAACTTCGAACTCGGCGTCCAACAGGATATCGGCTTCAAGACTGTAGTTGAGGCCAGTTATGTCGGATCGTTTTCCAGGCACCTGGGCGAACAACGAAACATTAACGGAGTTCCGGATGGCGCAAAATTCGTAGATTGCCGGGTCATTCCCACGAACATTTGTCACCCCGAGAACCGGGACCCGCTCACAGCCAGTAGCGCTAAGAACAACGATTTCATGCGGCCCTATCGTGGCTATGGGGATATCAACGTCAACACCTGGAGCGGGACTTCGAACTACAATGGATTGCAGGTCCAGGTGAATCGCCGGTACTCGCGCGGCTTCCAGTTTGGTGTTGCCTATACCTATTCGAAGTCATTCGACTACGCCAATGACGACACCAGCGACGTCAATCTGGGCCGTCCCTACAAGGCCTTCAACTACACGACTTCTGACTTTGATCAGACCCACATTCTTACCGTCAATTACATCTACGATGTGCCCAGTCTGAGTCGAAAGTGGAATAACGGTTTCGTGAAAGCCATTTTCGACAACTGGCAGATTTCCGGCACTACATCGTACGTCAGCGGCAAACCGAAGAACATCGCGATCAGCTACACCAGCGGCACGGCTACGATTACGGCGGGTCAGACCTGTCCTCCGGGGACGTTCCAGACATCCGCGACCGTGTGCACGATGATCACGGACTACACGGGCGGCCAAATCAATGCCCGCCCGAACATCATTTGCGATCCGATGAAGGGCGTGAGCGGCGCTGACTCGTCCGGGATGCCGTATGTGATTAACGTCGGCTGCTTCGCGGCGCCCACCAGGCTCGGAGATATCGGCAATATGCCAAGAAACAATGTGCGCATGCCGTCGATTTTCAACAACGACCTGGCATTCTTCAAGAACATCAAGCTGGGCGAGAATCGCGAGATTCAGTTGCGCTGGGAGGTTTATAACATTTTCAATCACGCCAACTTCCGCGATATCGATGCCGCGTTGACTTATGGTATCGCTCAAATTAACCCAGGTGGCGCCAGCGCATCTTGTACTGCTGCCGGCAACACTTGTACGGCGATTGTCAGACAAACCAGGAATACTGCGTTTGGCTCGGCGACGAGCTTTGGTACGGCAACCAGCGCGCGGTCGCCCCGCGTGATGCAGGGATCGATCAGAATTAACTTCTGACACCTGTCAGAAGATTCGCGGCAGGTCGGGGAATCCCTGGAGCTCGACCTGCCGATTTTACCTTGTGCTGAGAAACCTGAACGGCGGATGGAGCTCACGCAAGGTCACCCTCACAATAGGTCGTAAACCATCACCCCTCACAAGGAGGTAGAAATCATGTCCTTTATTAGAACCACGGCAGCCGCGCTGCTCGTTTTATTAGCGTCAGGGCTGACGCTCCAGGCCCAATCCACAGCTGAAGTCAACGGAACGGTGGCCGATCCTAACGGTGCTGCCGTTGCCGGCGCAACGGTAAAGCTCGTCAACCAGGCCACAAAGATCGAGACCGAAGCGACCACGAACCAAAATGGCTACTTCGCTTTCGTTAATCTAAAGCCTGCCGGTTATGTGCTCTTCGTTGAGGCCCGGGGTTTCAAACGGGCGCAAACGCCTTCGTTCACTGTAGGAGTAACTGAAGCTGTCACGCAAAACGTGACGCTGGTGATCGGCGAGGTCTCGGAGGTGGTGGAAATCGTCGCCGGCGCCGAGATGGTGCAGCGAACCTCGACTGATCTGGGCACCGTTATCAACCAGAGAGTCGTCGAAGATTTGCCCCTCAACGGAAGAAACTTCACTCAACTCCTGACGCTTACTCCGGGAGTCACACCCGTCTCAACATCTCAAAACCGGACCATTGGCGGAGTTGAAGGCAACGTCGGCATTCCTGGTTCGGGCTTTGCCGATCCTTCTTTCCACGGACAGCAGAACCGCTCAAAACTATATTTCTATGACGGCATCATCAACACCAACGTTCGTGGACCGACCTACATTGTGATCCCCAACATCGATCTGGTCCAGGAGTTCAAAGTCGTCGGACACGATGCCAAGGTCGAGTATGGCGGCGCCGCCGGTGGCGTGGTGAATATGGTCTCGAGGTCAGGCGGTAACGGCTTTCATGGTTCAGCCTTCGAATACATTCGCAACGATGCGTTTGACGCCCGCAACAGCTTCGACGTTTGCACGACAGCCAGATGCGCGCCGGGCCAGGGTGTGCCGACAGAGCCGCTGCCGTTCCGGCAGAACCAGTTTGGTGCAATTCTTACCGGCCCCATCATCAGGAACAAGACGTTCTTTGCGTTCGGCTATGATGGTTGGCGCTATAGCCAACCCAACCTAAATCTGGCCTATGTGCCTACGGCGGCCGAGATCGCCGGAGATTTCACCAATACGGCATCCGGCCTGCGAAAAACCATCTTCAACCCTTACTCAACCAGACTCGTGGCCGGAGTATTCCAGCGAGATCAGTTTCGCTGTGACGGAGCGGGCAATCCGCTGCCGGTGAATGCCCAGAAGCAACAGGACCAGACCATCGGCGCTCCCTGCTTCAAGATTCCGCAGGCCCTGATCTTCGCGCCGATGCAGAAGTTCTTCCAGACTTACTCCCCGATACCTAATCTCACCGGAGACGCAGTCAATAACTTTGCGCAGAGCCGGTCGTCAACCAACCAGGCGGACGGTTATCAGATCAGGATCGATCATCGCCTCACCGACAACGACAATATCTTCTTCCGCTTTACTCAACAGAACGTCACCGTCTTTAACCCGATTGGGACCGCCGGCTCCACCGCGGGAAGTGGAAAAGGGAGAAACTACGGTGGGGTTTGGACACACACCTTCAATTCCAACGTTATCCTTGATTTGCGCGCCGGCTATGCCGGGCGACCGGGAGTGGACTCGAGCCAACAGAACCAGCACGAAGCCGGAACCGAGCCTCTAAAGCAGGCGGGATTCCTGGACGT
>Ga0193725_1000611_pt1 | contig 10314 bp, 6 predicted proteins | sample H2a2metaG_FD_143058 | JGI IMG/M metagenome (GOLD analysis project Ga0193725, IMG submission 143058) | Soil microbial communities from a riparian zone of the East river system, Colorado, United States - H2a2 | ecosystem: Environmental > Terrestrial > Soil > Riparian zone | place: USA: East River...
GGTTGCGGGGACATGCAAGCGCGTTTGTTATAACTTCTGTTTTAGGGGTCCTCCGACGGCCGGTGGCAAGGTCCAGAATGGCCGTCAGCTCGCCGCGTAGGGTGGCGTGGCTCTCGCCGCGCCTCTCACCTGGGGTTATCACCACCTCGCCGATCAGCGAACGGATGTCCTCCCTGGCCTCCCCGTTGGACTCTGGCTCGGCCAGTGTCTCCGCAAGACGGATCACCTTGGCTCGGTAGTGTTCGGCAATATTCGGATGCACGTCCGGCATATCGGCCGGAGCCTCGGCAAGACGTTTCTCGATCTCAGCCTTCTGCTGCTCAAGCTCGCTCATCCTTGCTTTCATGGCCGGCTGGTACATTCCATCCTCGATGGCGTCGAGAATCGCTTTTGTTGCCCTCTCAACCTTCTCAAGGGCACGGCGGCTCGCTTCCACTTGCGCGCGCCGCTCGTGGTTCTGGCGGTTGGTCTCTTCGGCATAGGCGCGCACTGCGACCGCTACAGCCTCGGGAGATACCAGTTTGTCGGTGAGGCCGGCCAGCACGCGCCGCTCAATGTCGTCCCGGCGAATGGTGCGGCCATTGTCGCATATCCCTTTGCGGAAATGACCAAGACAGCCGTAGCGGTCGTTGACGACGATGCCAAATTTGCCGCCGCAGCATCCGCAGGCGAGCAAGCCCGACAGAAGGAAAGCAGGACGGCGCAAGCGGTTCAGCCGTTCCGCGCGAGCGGCGCGGACGCCGTTCGTCGTCGCCTCGAACTGCTTCGCAAGTTCGGCCTGGCGCAGCTTCACCCGCCGCCACAACTCGTCATCGACGATACGCAGCTCCGGCACCTCGGTCCTGATCCACTTGGCTTCAGGGTTGGGACGCGACACACGCTTGCCGCTGTTCGGGTCCTTGATGAAGCGCTGGCGGTTCCAGACCAGCACCGCGGCATAAAGCTCGTTGTTGACGATGCCATTGCCCCGGCAGGCGTGGCCCCGGATCGTCGTGTCGCCCCAGGTATGGCCGAACGGGCCGGGAATGCCGTCCCGGTTCAGATCGGTCGCGATGGCGCGCGGCGATTTTCCAGCCGCGAATTCCCGGAAGATGCGGCGGACGATCGCGGCCTCGGCTTCATTGATTGTGCGTTCGCCCCGAACCGGCTCGCCCTCGCTATCGGTACGTTTCACCACGTCATACCCATAGCAGAGCCCGCCGCCGGCCTTACCCTTCTCCACCCGTCCGCGCAAACCTCGATGAGTCTTGGCGGCAAGGTCTTTCAGGAACAGAGCGTTCATCGTGCCTTTGAGACCGACATGAAGTTCTGAAATTTCCCCCTCGGCCAGGGTGACGATTTGCACGCCGGTGAAACGAAGATGCTTGAACAGCGTCGCCACGTCGGCCTGATCGCGCGAGACGCGGTCCAGTGCTTCGGCCAGCACAATGTCGAACTTGCCGCGCTGGGCATCCTGCAACAGCGATTGGACCCCCGGCCGGAGAATGACACTGGCGCCGGAGATAGCGGCGTCATGATAGGTATCGATAACTTGCCACCGCTCCCTGCCGGCATGCTCACGGCAGATGCGGAACTGGTCCTCGATTGACACCACGCTCTGATTGTCGGTCGAGTAGCGGGCGTAAAGTGCAACCTTGGGCATGGCGTCGTCTCCAGATCGGACCCACATCGATTCAACAATTTATGCCGATATCAAGGCGCGTCGGTTCATCGGGCGCGCCCCGACGCACTCCGCTCCTGTCGACGCTATTCCGGGAATTTCGCCGTCACTGGTGAAATTGAGCCATACAGGATGAAAATGTCGCTGCTTCAGAACGGCCAGGCCCGGTGTTGGGGAAGCCGTTTCTGACGACGCTATCGTTGCCGCGGTTCGTTGTCATTGGCGGCGGCCGGAGGCTTGGCCTGCTCGCGGGCAAGCTGTCGGCCGATAGCTTCTGCAATCCGCAGAATGCGCGGATCGAGCGGTTCGCCTTCGCGCGAGCCGTTGTCATTGGCCGGATGAACGCTCTTCCGTTCCTCTTCGACCGCCATTCCAATATTCCCTCGTCGGGATCCATCGGATCAGAACAACAAGGACACTCAAGGCGGAAGCAGGAAAATCGATTCGTCGTATGGTGGCGTAGAAATGGTTGCAGCCGGCGGTTTACCGCCTCCGATACGAGAATAGCCCCGGGAGGAGCGACCAGCTTGCAACGATCTCTCCTCCGGAAGGGAAGCGCTCCGCTTCCCAATGAGCCTTGCTCGCATGGCAAGCCCCTGCCGGGGCGGCGACAGCCGGTCAAGGCCGCAAGCCGCGAAGCGGGGGCGCGGAACGCGCCAGCCTTGACGGGATGGCGCCGGCCCGGCCCAATCGTGGCAAGCAGCCAGCGCTTCGGCGCCGCTCACAACCCCAGCCCGAGCTTCCTGCCGAATCCCCATTCGATACCGCCGCCATCGCGCATGATGCCGCTGATGTGCTGGCCAATGCGCTTGTCGAGGACTGGCTGCCACGGCACGAGGCTGAATCCCAAACCACCATCGCCCGTGAGGTTCTCGATCATGGCGAAACGGCCACTCGCAAGCCGGGTTGAGCCGACCAGCTTGCCGCTGACATACTCGCCTGCCTTGGCCTGCTGGAAAGTCAGACCGCGCTCTCCAGCCATCGCACGTCCGACGCGGGCAATCTCGGCTCTCTCCAGATTGGCGATGAAGTCCTTCGGCACGCGGATATGACCATCCTCCAGCTGGACGGCATGGCCCATGTTCACGAGACTTTGCCGGCGCCGGTCCATCGCCACGCTCACCTCCCGCCCGAAGCCAGTGCCGGCCAGCGCCGTGCGACTGGACGAGACAAGCTCACGGTCGAGCCAGGTTGCGCCGTCGCTGCCGATCTGCCGTTCAAGGTCGAGGGTGGACAGCGTGCGGACGGCGAAGTCCTTGCCTCGGCCGCGAGCGTCGTGGGCCATGCCACGCTCGGCGAGATCGGCCGGAATTTTCCAGTGCTCGGCGTCGATCCGCTCCACGATACCCGCGCGACGCAGCGCTTCCAAACGTCGGACATGCGAACGGACGAAGGCGTCGGGGTCGCCGCCGATCCGCTCGATTTTAGCACGGGCGGCCTCCAGATGCGCGCCTGGGCGGTAGATGCCGGTCTCATCCGTCATATCGCGGATGTTCAGGTCCGCCGCCCTCGGTTGGTCGGTGAGCTGGATCGGCCCAACGGCAATGATGTGCCCGCGCCCGATCTCATCGAGCTTGGAATGATCTGATGTTTCGACGTAATGGGTGCGACCGTCCACGCCATCGATGACAAGATGCAGCCGGTCACCGATCTCGTCGCCCGCAAGACCCTTGCCGATAACCCGGCCAACGATCGGTTCCGTGATCGTCCCGCCGTGCAGGGCATACTGGCCGGGACCACGATCACCGGCGATGCCGTGATCTTCAAGCGCCCGGTGCATGGTCTTGATGATATCGTTGCGCTCGCCAAGTTCCCTCAGCGTACCTTCGGCTTTGTCGGCCAGCGCCCATCGCCCGGGCTCGATCTCGGAGGCGAGGCCGTAGCGCTCGAGCCGTTTCGCCCGGTCGATCAGGAGATGGCGATTGGCGCGGAGGGTGTAGCTGTCGCTGGTATTCGTGCGAAGGTCCACGAAGCCTCGTTCCTGCTGCTCGGCAATCAGCATCCTGTCGAGCCGGGTCAAGCGCTCGGCGTCCACCTCGCTCGCCAGCTTGCGAGCCACCTCCAGTTCGGTCTGCGGTCCAAGTTCCAGCGTCACCAGCTCGCTGGCCCGGTGGCGAATGCCATGGGCGATGTAGTCGCCAGCGATGTTGAGGATCTTGCCGTCATCGGTAAGGCCCCGGACCATAACGTGGGTATGCGGATGGCCGGTGTTGTAATGATCGACGGCGATCCAGTCGAGCTGGGTACCGAGGTCACGTTCCATCTGCCGCATGAGGTCGCGGGTGAAGCCGCGCAGGTCACCCATCTCGACGGAATCCTCCGGCGCGACGATCAGGCGGAACTGGTGCCGGTCTCCCCGTCCGCGCGCGACGAAGGAGCGGCCGTCCGCCTCGTTCTCATCCGCCGAATAGGCGCGGCCCTTCTCGCCGTCGCTGGTGACGCCATCGCGTTCGAGGTACCGCAGATGCGCGTCGACCGCCTTGGCTGCGGTCCCGCGCATCCTTGGCCCGCGTGAGCCTCGCTGCGGGTTGAGCTTGACCACCCGCGCCTTGACAACGACACGCCGCGACCGGAAGCGCACGCCACTCCCGTCCCGGCTCCAACCACCGTCGCTACTGGCGAAGGAGGCCACGACCTTCGCGCCGCGGCCCCTTGCGTTGAACCGGCCGCTGATCTTTTCTTCCCGGCCCCCCGCCGAACCGCTGATCCGGTTAGGGTTGCCGCCGGCCCTGCGGACCGCGACCTTAACCTGGGTCAGGAAGGATTGCGTGCGTGGATTGACGCGCGTGCCGCGGCTGCGCGACCGTCCTGGACGAATGCGGAAATCGGAGTCGTCGGTTGCCATCCGCTAGAAATCGACGGACAGAAATCCCGCTGCAAGACCCTTCGTGCGGCGATCGTAGCGTGGCGCAAAATTGCGTGCTGTGGCGAGAAAACGGCGGAGTCGCCAACGCCGCACATTGCGAGTGCCACCCATTCTAGCATTGAAAATAAAGTAGAAAGTGAAGAGAGCGGCACCCCTTCACCTTGCAGAGTGCCGTTACACGTTGCAAAAAACAATGTGCAGACAACCTCTTGCGAACGGAGGGAGCCGCGAACGGAAGTTCGCTTTATCTTGCCTTCCTAATCGGGCGCACAAAGTCAACTCTCTCCTACGCTTTTCTTCGACTCTTTGTACTTCTGTCATTTCAAACTCCCTGCAGCACAACGCACACACTTCACCACAACCGCGAGCGCGATCGGGCATTCACCAGGCGGGGTCCATGCGTTCCTTCGGCGTTCAGCACTTGGGCCGTCGCATGCTCTTCATCAGGTTCGTAAACAGGGCTGTCCAAGCAGTCCGGCGCTCTCGTCCCCGAAGGGCGGCAGCAGGCAAGAGATAGCGGACATTCCCCGTTTCGCGGCCCCGCCAGGGGACGCTCACCGCGCGCGCAGATCTCTAATCTTTGCTCCTCTTCAACATGCTGGATGCAACGCCAGCGCTAATTCCTCGTGATCCGTGCAGCAGTTACTGCGCAGGCTTCAATCGCAGCCGCTGCGTAACCTTGGCACCGAAGCCGACGTGGAAATCTGTCTCACTGACCCACATCCGATGCAGGATGCTCGCGAGCTTACGCGCGACCGCAGTGATCGCGCACAACATGCTCGATCGTTTGGCGATCCGCAGGCCCCACGCCCGCAATGCCGACCATTTCCTGACCCGCAGCAGAAGGCTTGCAGCCGCCTCGCATAGCGCCTCCCGAACGGCCACATCGCCCTGCTTGCTGATCCGTCCTTCATAGTCAATCGACGTTCCAGATTGGTGCCGTCTCGGCGTCAGGCCAAAATGCGCTCCAACCGTTCGAGACCGCGCAAAGCGCCGGGGATGATCGACACCGACTTTGAACGAAAGGGCCGCAACGGGACCGACGCCGGGAACCGTCATCAGACGCCGACAAACAGGATCATGCTGGACCACTTGCAGGAGCACGCGATGTAACCGCTCGTAGCCCTCGAAGATCGCCCGCCGCGCGTCGAGCATGGCTTCGATGGTCATCGCGAAAATCGGATCGCTACGTTCGAGCAGCTCGTGAATGCGTGCTTCGTAGGCACCTCGAGCGACAGCTCCAACCAGTAAGCCATAGGCCCGCAGCGCGCCACGAATATGGTTTTCGATGTCGATCAGCTTGCGCTTCAGGAGCTTCCTGTTGGACAGAAGCGTGCGCATCTTTTGCATGTCGATGGTCTTGACATGAACCGCGCGGTACCAGCCCAGGCGCATCATCTGTGCAATGCCACGTGCATCGTTTCGGTCGGTTTTGTTGCGCATGGTGGAAAGCGAAACACGCATATGACGAGCTTCGGCAACAATGATCGGGACCCCGGCTGGCTGCAGCTCGCGGTACAACCAGATGCCCAGCGAGGAGGCTTCAACGCCCACGCGGTCGAGGCGATCCGCGCAGCCCTCAAGAGCGGCGCGGATCGCCTCGGGCTCCGTGCTAACCTTCAACTCGCGCACCGTCTGGCCTTCGCTGTCGACAACGCAAAGACTGGTTTCCTCAAGGCCGACGTCCAATCCAACGTAAAGTTTCATCGGAGCTCTTCTTTGTGCCAACGATGACCTAAGTCGTTGCACCAGGCTCCAGATTCGGCCACCAGTGGGCTAACCCCGTGCACCGCTTTCTCGAAGCCCGATTTGAAGAGCCAATCCGAGGATCCGAGGCAAATTCGCCATCTCGACCGTGTTTGTCTCATTTCCGGAACCCCTGCTTCGCGCGCCAAAGGGACCGCGATTCCTCCGCATGCCGCTCGCTCACTGATGCGTCTGTCAACGGCTGTCGAACTGATACGCGCCTGTTGCAAACAGTGCGCTCGACCGGCAATGCTGATCACAATCGGATGACATTATTTGCGCCGTCCACCGCATCATTTACGGGTTGGAGGGTGCCGGTTTCACTTCCGCTTTTCACCAACTAGCGGAACTATAAGGGACGGCGCGTACTTCGCATTTGTGCCCATAAATCGACATTTATCGCGCTCCTCCCGGTATCGGCAAGCAATACGCCTCAGTGTGGTGGCGTATACGGATCGGGCGTTCCCATGGCGATCAGCGGATATTTCTTCACGCTAGCTTCGAATTCACCCACCATCTTGAGCACCGGGCCGAACACCCAGCTATCAGTGATCACCTTGTCCTGATCTTCGCGTGGGTTGGTATAGAGATTGAGCAGCAGCGGTATCGCGAGCTTGATCGGCGGCGAGACCATCGTTTCCTGTTGATAGAAATGCACCTTGAAATTTCGCCATTTCACCGCCTGGAGGCGGTCCGCGCACCAGATCAGAATTCCTTCCCGCGCCGATTTTTCGGTCTTGCCAAGGAAGAAATTCGACTGGTCGACGCCATCGATCGGGCGATCCTTCGGTACCGCCGCGCCGGTGATACCAGCCAGCGTCGGGAACAGGTCGATGGCATGAACGATCTCGTCGCTCACGCGGCCGGCCGGCACCTTGCCCGGCCAGCGGATCATGAACGGCACGCGTATACCGCCCTCCCACGCGGTGAAGTACTGGCCGCGCCACGGCCCCGCCCAGCCATCCCACGGCTTGATGAACTCCGGCCCGTTGTCGCTCGCAAAGATCACGATGGTGTTGTCGCGGAGGCCGAGCCGGTCGACGGCATCCAGCATCTCGCCGACATTGTGATCCATCTCGGCAAGCATGTCGGCCCAGTCGCCGTTGCCGGTCTTGCCGGCAAACGTCGGATTCGGCAGCGTCGGCAGATGCGGCTGCGTGAGAGTCGCATAGGCGAAGAAAGGTTTTCGTGCCTGGACCTGGCGTTCCATGAACGCGATCGACCGTCGCGTAATCTCGGCGTCGATCAGCCGACGCTGCTCGAGATCGTATACCTTTACCTCGCGGCTCTTCTCGCCTTTGCGTCCCTCCATGAGCTGCTCCGGTGGCATGATATCAGGCGAATAGCCCGTCGACCCCGGCCACATCGCCTCGTCGGTGGTGCGGGGGATGCCGTACCACTCGTCGAATCCCTGGTCGTTGGGCAGGCGACCATCGTGACTGCCGAGGTGCCATTTTCCGTAGAGCGCGGTCGCGTAACCGGCGGCCGACAACGACTCGGCAATCGTCACTTCCCACTGCGTGAGGCCGTCCGCTACGCCGCCGAACGGGACGGAGTGGGTGCCCGAACGGACCGCATAGCGCCCTGTCAGGATGGCGGACCGGCTCGGAGTGCACTGCGCCTCCATGTTCATGTTGGTGAGGCGCGAACCCTCGCTCGCAAGCTTGTCGATGCGCGGTGTAGGTGCCCCGCGCGTCGCGCCACCGCCGTAGATGCCAAGCTCGCCGTAACCGAGGTTGTCGACGAGGATGAACAGGATGTTGGGTTTTGACGGCGACGGCGCGGTCTGGGCCTGCGCAAACTGCATCGGTCCGCCGCCGCCAATCGCAGAGACCGCGGCGAGCGCGGTACTGCCGAGCAGGATACTGCGGCGGCTGGGCGTGTAATCTGTCGCCTTGACCTGCTGCGTCTCGTCTCGATCGTTCTGCACACCCACGACTTGCTCCTCAATGCTGCCGTATCGATTCCAGCTTGCGTGGTACTGCTTCCGCGCCGGTTTCGGCTGCCGCGTTCTCCGCGCCGTAGCGCGGCGGCTCCCCGTTGGGTTGGCCGCCCGCAAGGTTGGGATACTTCCTCACGCTTGCTTCATAGGCGGCAACGAAAGATCCGATCTCCTCGCCCAGCCAGGAGTTCTGCCAGATGATGTTCCAGCGTTCCTTCGGATCGGAGGCGAGGTTGAAGGCCCGAAATGACCAGTCTTCATCACACCGTCCACGCGGTCGAGGCCGTCCAGGTGAATCTTGTAGTTCCGCCATTTGACGGCCATGAGCTTCTGCCGAGGAACAGCAGCACGTGTTCGCGGTTTGATTTCTCCTGCTGCCCCGTGAAGAAGCCGGACTGGTCCACCCCATCCATCGGACGGTCGGTCGGAACTTTGCCGCCAGCAACGCGGGCGAGTGTCGGGAAGAAGTCGACGATCGCAACGATCTGGTTGCTAACCCGCCCGCTCGGAATCTTGCCCGGCCATCGGATGATGCAGGGCGTGCGGATGTTCCCTTCCAGCACGGTGCCGATCTCCCCGCGCCACGGACCGGCATCGCCGATCGTCCATTGGGGTGTGACTGTCGGGAGCGGTGACGGCCCGTTGTCGCTTGCCCACACGACCATGGTGTTATCGAGGCCGGCGGCCGTTAGCGCGTCGAGAATGCGCCCGACATTGTGGTCGTGCTCAAGCAGGCTGTCGCCGAACTCGCCGCCGGGGGACTTGCCCTTGAAATCCGGATGGGCGAGCGCCGGATGATGCGAGAAGGCGAACGGCACGTAAAGAAAAAACGGCCTATCGCCGCAGCGGCTTTTTGAGATGTAGTCTACGGCGCGATCGGTCACCATCCGGTCGATCTGCCTGCGGGTATCCTCGTCATACACCCGAACGTTGCGTGGTGTTTCGCCCTTCCTGGCCTCACGGATGTAGTGCACATCCCTCAGGGGCATGCCAGGCTTGCCCGCCCAGTAGATGATGTCAGTCGTCTCGAAGCCGAACCATTCGTCAAAACCTTGATCGGTCGGCAGGCGCCCTTGCCCTGCTCCGAGATGCCACTTTCCGAACATCGCCGTGCGATAGCCGGCGTCGCCGAGCATTTCCGCAACCGTGATCTCCCACGGGTGCAGCCCGCCGGGCGCGCCGGCCGCAATCGCCTTGCCGATGCCGGAGCGGATCGGCAGACGTCCGGTCATGAGCGCGGCGCGACTGGGCGTGCACTGGTTTTCGACGTTGAAGTTCGTGAGTCGGAAGCCCTCGGCGGCGAGCTTGTCAAGGCGCGGCGTGGGCATGTCCAGAATGCCGCCATTGTAGGACGACGGCACGCCGTAGCCGACGTTGTCGGCGAGCATGAACAGGATGTTCGGCTTCGTGTCCTGAGCTCGCGCAACGCTGGTTGTGGCGACCGTAGAGAACATGCCGAGCGCGGCAGGCGCAGCACCCGCGAGCAGTGAGAGGGTTTCTCTACGATTTGGTTTCACGGTTTCCTCACGCTGGCCGTCGGTCAGTTCGCTCGCACGACCGCCGGCGGGATCCAGGAACCGAACAGGAATTCGGATTTCGGCGAGTAGAGTCGCATCAGCAGCGTGAATGGCTTTTTATCGACCGGTAGCCAGTTCGCCTCCTTCTCGCCGCCAGGCGTGTTTGCCTGAATGTAAAGGTCGAGCGAGCCATCGGCGTTGGTGACGAGTTTGTCTCGATCGCCGAGTGCTAGACGGTTTAGCGCGTTCGGGATAAAGTAGCCTTCGGTGTCATAGGCGGTCACAGACCAGAACGCGTCGACCGGCGGGAATTTTCCCTTATCGAAATGGAGCAGGTATGTGCTGTTGCCATCAAGCGGTCGGCCTTCGCTATCCGTCGAAAGCGAGGGATAAACGGCGTCTTGCGGCAGGTTCTCGCCAAGGCAGCACAAGGCGATGGCGGCGCGGTAGAGGTAATCCACTCCGTATACGCCGCTGCGCGTGGTGTAGACCCAGCCTTTCCCGCCTTCACCTCCCGCCTCCTTGGCGGCTTTGGCGACCGACGCCTTGCCATCCGTGGTGGCACGCTCGAAGGCCTGTTTGA
>Ga0193725_1000612_pt1 | contig 10296 bp, 12 predicted proteins | sample H2a2metaG_FD_143058 | JGI IMG/M metagenome (GOLD analysis project Ga0193725, IMG submission 143058) | Soil microbial communities from a riparian zone of the East river system, Colorado, United States - H2a2 | ecosystem: Environmental > Terrestrial > Soil > Riparian zone | place: USA: East River...
GCTCCCGCTCCGGCAACTACATTAGCGATTTGCGAAAGGAAGAATTCAAACTGTCGGAGGACGGCGTGGCGCAAGAGATCGCGTTCCTGGCCACGGTCAACGTGCCATTCTATGTAGTGCTAATGCTCGACACCAGTGAGAGCACGCAGGAAAAGCTGGGCGAGATCAAGCGGGCAGCAATAACGTTCCTCAATCAGTTGGGTCCCAGGGACAAAGTCAAGATCATTTCATTTGATGGTGAGCTTCGGGATTTGAACGAGTTCACCAGTGACAAAGCAATTTTGCGCGCGGCCATCGACAAAACCCGCACCGGTCAAGGGACGAGGGTCTACGATGCGATGCAAATGGCGCTCGACGCTCTCAGGCCGGTTCAGCAGCGAAAAGCGATTGTCTTGTTCACTGATGGCGCGGATTGGCACAGCCAGAATTCCACCTTTGAGAGTACCGTTCATGATATCGATGAATCAGGCGTGATTGTCTATCCGATCCGCTTCGACACTCGGGCCGAGACTGAGCGGCTCGCGAGAAGGCAGGCCGAAGAGCAAAGCGGCGGTCCATTACCTACGAGCTCTATACTGCGCCAGCCGACGTCGGGCACGACTCCGACCACGTTTCCCGGCGATGATCCGTCGCCGGTGCCGACAAAAACAAGAGAGCCGGTGAGACTTCCTCAGCTGGAGGCTATTCTCGGCCGGCGAAGCAGCCGAAACCCACCGCCAACGTCTCCAAACGATCCCTTCCCCGATTCGCCGCCGCGGCCATCCACCCGAACCAACCCGAATCCCGGAACGATTAATGACCGTCGGACAAACGACAGCATTAGCGGGATGATGGACAACATGTATTTGATGGCTGACAGCTACTTGAAGGAAATCGCCGACCGGACTGGCGGGCAAGTCTATCGCGCGGACACCGTGGGGCTCTTGCCGCAAGCCTTCGCCGCGATCGCCGACGAATTACGCACGCAGTATCTGCTTGGTTACTATCCCACCAATTCAACTCATGACGGATCGTATCGCAAGATCCAGGTTAAGAGTTCACGCAAGGATATCGCCATCCGCGCGCGACCGGGTTACCGCGCTCGCAGCGGCGGATAGCTTTGGAGTGCGCGCGTTAGTTTACTCCCTCTCCCTTTTGGGAGAGGGTTGCGCAGAGGGCTTAAGGATCTAGCTGGCTCCCCCAGCTACGCCCCTCTTCCTCAGCCCTTCTCACAAAGGGAGAAGGGAAATTGCTTCATGACACGCACCTCCACATCCGCGCTTGTTCCGCCTCATGCACACGTGTTAGTTTTTGGGCGCAATCCGAAACATTACTGATCCAACTGTACTGACTATGCCCGATCGTAACGAAGCCTGGGAGTTGCTGTGCGAATACACCAAGGGTGACAGTTTACGCAAGCACGCCCTGGCGGTTGAGACCGCGATGCGGGCGTGTGCCAAACGCTATGGCGCGCCCGACGCTGACGAGGATGAGTGGGGACTCGTCGGATTGTTGCACGACTTTGACTATGAAATGTTTCCGGCCGCGGACCAGCATCCGTTTACGGGTTCTAACATTTTATGTGGCCGTGGTTATCCCGATCGGATAATCAGAGCCATTCTGGGTCATGCGACCTACACCGGCGTGCCGCGCGACACCGATATGGCGAAAGCCCTGTTTGCAACCGACGAGCTGTGCGGCTTTCTGGTGGCCTGCGCGCTGGTGCGTCCGTCCCGGAGCCTGGATGATATGGAAGTGTCTTCGGTAAAAAAGAAACTGAAGGACAAGCATTTCGCCCGCTCAGTTAATCGGGAAGATATTCATCAGGGCGTGGCTGAGCTGGGCGTCGAACTCGACGAACATATTCGATTCGTGATTGACGCTCTAAAGCCGGTCCAGAAAGAGATCGGTTTGGGCCCGAAGGAAGAGCAGGCGCAACAGCAAGCTTAGGAGTCGTTGGAAGGTCAGTTTTTCTTCGCGCAGAGTTCTTTTCCCACCAGAGTCCTTAGTGGCCGCTGCGCATTTCATACAGGGGCAGAATAATGAGTTTATCCGGGAAAACTCGCGAAGCGACAAAATACGTTCCCGCGGTAAGAAACAACGCGACGATTGCGGTAGCAACTGCCTGAGTTTTCCGCCGCCGCGAGGTACGACGGTAAACAAAGACGCCGGCGTAAACTGCTATCGCCAGCGGCACGATGGCACTGGCAAGCAACAGCCAACCGTGGCTCGCGAGTTCCCTGGCCGAGCCAAACGCACCAATGGCAAGCGCAGACCAAAGGCCGCAGGCAACAAGGGCCGCAGCAAGAGATGCTATAACAAGGAGTTTCCAGCGCATCGAGGTCCGATTCGCAACAAAGCGTCCACTGTGCAGGGATTAAAGGCTACGCCAGAATATCATAGCGAGCAATCATCATCGAACAATGCTAACCCGAAATGCGCTGATCTACCTTTCTCGACAGGAAGGGCTTAAAGAGTTTGCCGCCAGGTTTGGCCTTTTCAAACGACTGACCACCCGTTTCATTGCCGGCGAAAGCAGTGACCAGGCCGTGGCGGCCATTCGCGACCTGAACACCCGGGGATGCACAGCGTCCTTCGATCACCTTAACGAATCGGTCGGCGCTATCGCGGAGTCTGAGGCTGAGGTCTGCGAGTATCTTGACGTGCTGACGCGCATCGACGAGACCGGCATTGATTCAAACGTTTCGATCAAGCTCACGCAGTTCGGTCTGGAGATCGATCCCGAGCTTGCTTATCGCAACGCTCGCCGCGTCGTCGAAGCCGCCGCCGGTCGCGGCAACTTCGTTCGCGTCGACATGGAGGGATCGAACGTCACTCAGGCGACGATTGAGGTCTTCAGACGACTGCGGGCCGAGTTTGGGCTGAACGACGTCGGGATTGTGGTTCAGTCTTATCTTTATCGTACGATGGATGACGTGCGCGACCTGCTGAAAATCCCGGCGCGCATTCGGTTGTGCAAAGGCGCTTACAACGAACCGCCTGAAGTCGCTTATCCGGAGAAGAAAGCAGTCGACGACAATTACGTTCGCGTCATGCAGGTGCTACTTTCAAGCGGTGTCTATCACGGGATCGCGACCCATGATCCAAAGATGATCAATGCCACGATCGAGTTTGCGCAGCGCGAGGGCATCGATAAGGATGCCTTCGAGTTTCAAATGCTCTTCGGAATCCGGCGGGATTTACAGGAGCAAATGGCGCGGGATGGCTACCATATGCGCGTGAAAGTTCAATACGGCAAACACTGGTATCCTTATTTTATGAGGCGTCTGGCAGAACGGCCGGCAAACATCTGGTTCGTGCTGAAGAACCTGTTTAAGTAATAGTTCGACAAACTGAAGTTTGTCGGACAGTAGGACCAATGGAAAACTATATCTGGATTTTCTGGACCATCCTCGGCGCAGTCTTGATCATCGCTGAGATCTTTACCACCGGTTTTGTGCTGCTCTGGTTCGGCATTGGCGCACTGGCAGCGGCGTTTGCCGGTCTGGTGGGTGTTCACAGCATTACTTTGCAGTTCTTGATCTTTGCCATCGTGTCGATTGCCCTGACGGCCGCGTCGCGCACGATCTTCGTCAACTATTTTTCGCGGGAAAGAAGCGGCGGCGACCTCAAGTCAGGAGTGGAAGGACTGCCCGGTAAAGTCGGGACGGTTGTTTCCTCCAGTCGCGGCGCGATGCATGAAGGAGCAGTCAAGGTCTACGGCTCGACCTGGACCGCTTACCCAGCAGAAGGCGAAGAGCCACTGGAAGCAGGCGACCGTGTAGAAGTTGACCGGGTACAGGGTGCGTCAATCTACGTTCGACGCGTCAGGCATGAAGTACAGGGCGGTGATTGGCGCGGAAAAGAGTTGACTTAGTCTGAGATCCTGAACGGGACGAATCGATCTGTCTGAATACTTGTTCTTCCCGGGGGTAATCTTTGGTTGGCGAAGGAAGGTACGAGCAGTTTTACTTATCAGGATTCTGAGTATCGGCTTCAGTCTCGTCGAGCGTCTTGTCTTCTTCCAGCGGTGGTAGTTCGACGGTAATGCGATCCTCACTGGCTTCGCTCAACTCATTGCCCGTGAACCGCGCCAGCACCACGGTGATGTTATCTTCGCCGCCGCGATAATTGGCCTCATCTACGAGGGCCTGGCAGGCCGCGGCCAGGTCCTTGCTCGAATCAGAAACGATCTGGCGAATCTCTTCGTTGCGAAGCTTGCCGGAGAGTCCGTCACTGCACAGCAACAACATGTCGCCTTGCCGAATCTGGATACGGGCCGTCGCCGGGGCCAGCTCTGTCTGTGCGCCCAGGGCCTGCAAAATCACGTTCCGGAACATGTGTGTTTCAGCTTCTTCTTCGCTGATCTGCCCTACGTCCACCAATTGTTGCACCAGCGATTGATCTTTGGTCGCCAGCCGAATCTGCGTGCCGCGCATGACGTACGCCCGGCTGTCACCAACCTGAACCAGGTCCAGCTTGTCGCCTCTTACGGCTGCGCCCGTCAAAGTAGCGCCCATGCCGCTGCACCGGCTGTCCTCTAAACTTTTGTAATGAATATTTCGGTTGGCTTGCATCGTAGCCTGCTTCAGACAATCGACCAGCGAGGCGTCCGGTTCGCAGCCCGGCCCCTCTGCATTGTTGCCCAACAACACATCGCGCACAGCCTCAATGGCCATCCGGCTGGCAACATCTCCGGCCAATGCGCCGCCCATGCCGTCAGAAACCACCAACACCAGGCCTTTATCACCGATGGTGAATTCGCGCATGTCCGCAGGATTCTCGGGACCGTCAGAGCCGCTCCAGGTTCGGGCAGCGGCGAGGTCGAGCAGGAGAAAGTTGTCTTCGTTACCGCGGCGCACGCGGCCTACGTCAGACTTTGCTTGGAGTTCAACGAGCATATTGGGGATCTTTAGTGACGACTCCGAAAGACTTTGGGTACGTCAGGATTTTATCTTGTCGCACCGTCACTTGTCACTTGTCTACAGCGCTCAATGCTTGATCCAGATCAGCGATGATGTCGTCGGTGTCTTCGATGCCCACCGAGATGCGAACGAGTCCTTCGGTGATACCGAGACGTTCGCGCGCCTCGGCAGCGACGGACGCGTGCGTCATCGTAGCTGGATGACAGATTAATGTTTCGACTCCACCCAGGCTCTCCGCCAGGGTGCAAAGCTTCGTTGATTCAAGGACCGTGCGCGCCGCAGCAAGAGAGCCGACATCGAACGAAACCATACTGCCGAATCCCTTCTGCTGGCGCTTCGCGAGTTCGTGCTGCCTGTGCGAAGGCGATCCCGGATAATAAATCTTCAGGACCTTCGGATGATCTTCCAGAAACGCCGCGACTGCCCGTCCCGACTTGTCGTGCTGTTCCATGCGCAGGGCGAGCGTCTTGGTCCCGCGCAGTACCAGCCATGAATCAAGCGGCGAAAGGATTGCTCCGGCGCTGTTCTGGACAAAGGCAATCCAGCTCGCATCATCTTCGTTATTGAGCACGACGGCGCCACCAATTCCATCCGAATGCCCGTTAAGGAACTTGGTGGTCGAGTGCACAACTATGTCCACGCCAAATTCCAGCGGCCGCTGCAAATAAGGAGACATGAACGTATTATCGCAAACAACGCGCGCGCCGGCGGCGTGTGCTACGTCTGACACTGCCTTGAGATCGGTGACTATCATCACCGGATTCGTCGGCGTCTCGACAAACACCATGCGCGTGTTGTCTTTGATCGCCGCTTCCACGTTGGTAACTTCAGAGGTGTCTACAAAGTCAAACTCAATGCCGTAGTTCGACAGGATACGGCTAAACAGGCGAAAGGTGCCGCCGTAAGTGTTGTCCGAGACGATCACGTGGTCGCCGCTTTTTACGAGCCGCATCGTCGCGTCGATCGCAGCCATGCCGGAGGCAAAAGCGAAGCCGAACTGCGCGCCTTCCAACGCTGCCAGGTTTCGCTCCAACGCCAGTCGCGTGGGATTGGCGGTCCGGGCGTACTCGAACCCCTTGTTCTTGCCCAAGCCTTCCTGTGCATAGGTCGAGGTTTGATAAATCGGAACAGTGACGGCCCCTGTGGCCGAATCCGGCTCTTGTCCGGCGTGAATAGCAGTAGTAGCAAAACCCATATAAGGAATCCAAAAGTCCTGAAATCAGAATTCAGAGGGCGGAATCAGAATGACGGATAGTAGCCTGTGCATGAATTTAGTGTCAATTCACTGGAAGCTTGCTAATTTGCTGGCGGAACCTCACAAAGGTCCAAAAGTAGCGCCCGGTTGCTTCATCCAGGTCGCAGAGCCAGGCGAAAAGTCCACGACTTTTTGGGTAGATGATATTGTTTCCGGCCAGGCTGCAGTCTGACTTTATCAGCAGCAAAGTCGTTAGATCAGGTTTCAGTCACGGGCAGGATCGAGTATCATCGGAGCGAATAAGCCGGCTCGAAAGACGGAGATCTACACAGTCTTGCGGCAAACTGTGATTGTTTCAGCTATCCCCCGAGGTGAGCTGAGTGACTGACGAAGACCGATCTGACGAGATTTCACCAGACGAGCGACGGGAATTCTATCGCTCGCGGCTGATTGTCGACGTTCATTTTGATGGCGCGGATTCAACGGGTATAGCCAGTACCAGAGACATCAGCCCCGGCGGGCTTTACCTTAGCACCCAGTCCGAGATTCCGGAGGGAGCGACACTTACGTTACGCATTCCGCTGGGCGGTGCTCACGTGGTAGTCAAGGGCGATGTGGTCTACCGCATTCCGGGGCATGGAGTAGGGGTCAGGTTTCATCGTCTGTCGGACGAGGTGCGCGCCTTGATGGAGCATGAACTTCCCAAACTGTGAGTCCAGCGTCCCTGTGCCCGCGACGTGGGGCGAACTTCCCGAGTCAATCCGTTGCAGTCTTCAGGGGAAGCTGGCCGGTCTTTACGGTTACGGTGAGGACGAGACGGCGTTTGCGGCAGTAACCCAGGACAAGCGGGAAGCGCTCGTCCTCCTGATGCGCCGTTTGGCGGGGCTCGATCTTTGGAAACGTGTAGGGAAGATTGTTAACGTATACGGCCAGGGGGGCGTGGGAATGTACTTCAGCGCCACTTCAGACCTCTATTCAGCGCTTTGCAGTCGAAGGGATTTCAGTCAAAGGTTCGCGCGCCACCGCGACAATACGGGAGGATTTCTTGAAAAGAAGCGCCGCCGCGCATCACTTCACTTTCTCTACATCGACAATCGCAGCGGTGACCGGGATTGGCATGTGCACCTTGATCTCTATGGGCCGAGGGGTTCATTTTTTCAACATTTTTATTATGAGCGCTGGCAGAAGTTCACGCCCGACTGGCAAAGCATGAAAGAATTTGTCACTGAAGAAATACTTGAGTACGGGGAAGAGCCCCGACTATGAAGGCTTAGGTAAGAATGTTCGATCAATTCACGCTAGGCATTGAAGAAGAGTTTCAGATTGTTGACCCGGAGTCGCGGGAGTTGCGTTCGCACGTAACGGAGTTTCTCGACGAGGGCAAGATGATTCTCGGCGAGCAAATCAAGCCGGAGATGATCCAGTCGATGATCGAAGTAGGCACCGGTATCTGCAAGAACATTCAGGAAGCGCGGGCTGACATATCGAACCTGCGGGGGGTCATTGCGTCGCTGGCAGAGAAGAATGGACTCAAGATCGTGGCCGCATCGACGCATCCGATCTCACGCTGGCAGGACCAGAAGATTTTCGATGATGAGAGATACGAGCTGCTGGTGCAAGAGCTGCAAACTGTGGCCCGTTCGCTTTTGATCTTTGGCTTGCACGTACACGTCGGTATTCCGGATCGCGAGCGTCAAATTCATATCATGAATGCGTCGCGCTATTTTCTGCCGCACGTCCTTGCGCTCACGACGTCGTCACCGTTCTGGATGGGCCACAATACCGGGCTAAAGTCATACCGTTCGGAAATCTTTAAGCAGTTTCCGCGCACTGACATCCCTGACCACTTTGATTCTTATCCTGGCTTTGAGCGTTACGTCGAGTTGCTGGTCAAGACAGGTTGCATTAACGACGGGAAGAAAATCTGGTGGGACTGCCGGCCGCATCCGTTCTTCCCAACGCTGGAGTTTCGGATCTGCGATATTCCCACGCGCGTGGATGACACGATTGCGATCGCCGCGTTGTTCCAGGCGATCGTGGCGAAGTTAAGCAAGCTAATGGATAAGAACCTCGGCTTTCGTCTGTACCGGCGCATGCTGATCCAGGAAAACAAGTGGCGCGCGGTGCGCTGGGGTCTCGACGGCAAGATGATTGATTTTGGCACGCAGAAGGAAGTGCCGACGCGGGACCTGGTGCGTGAGCTCCTGGATTTCGTGGACGACGTGCTCGACGATCTGGGCTCGCGGAAAGAGGTCGAGCATATCCACACCATCCTTGAACGGGGAACCTCAGCCGACGAACAACTTCGCGTCTATGACGAAACGAACGATCTCAAAGCCGTCGTCGATCGTCTGATGGAGCTGACGATGGAACACGTCCCACGTAACGTTGATCTTAGCGTCGGTAAATTTGCCACCGCGCCGTCGACGATTGCGAAGTAAGAATCTAAGTCTAATTCGAGTTCTAACGTTGACTCTTCGTCAGTTGGTGAAAAGCGATCCACGAATTGACACGAAATTCCACCAAGAACTTTAGTGTTGCTTAGTGTGATTTAGTGGATCGCTTACTTGTTCTTAAATTAGGCCACTAGCGTCTGGTGCGTTCCGCGAGATAATACTGCCACAACATTCTCGCGGCAACGGAACGATAGGGACGCCAACCTTCCGCGATCTGCGCCAGCTCGATAAACGCAGGTCGCTGTTTCATCTTGCGGAGTCTACCCAGCGCGGTTGCCAACGCGACGTCGCCGTCGGGCCAGATGTCGGGACGTCTCAGCGCCATCAGCAGATAAATATTCGCCGTCCACGGGCCGACACCTTTGATGTTAAGCAAGGTCGCGTGCGCTTCTTCGTCGTTCATCCTTCCAAGCTCATTCAGATGACCGTTGGTGAAAGCCTCAGCGACCTGCACGCAGTAGTGCGCTTTCTGACGCGTCACGCCGAGCGAGCGAAGACATGCCTCACCGGCTTCAATGAACCCCGGAGCAGTAAACGGTTCGATATTTGATTTGAGTCGCGCGAACATTGCGCGGGCGGATACCAGCGACACCTGCTGTTCAAGCACAATGCGCAGCAGCGTGGGAAATCCTGGACGCCTCGCCCACATCGGCGGCGGGCCGTGGACCTGGTAAATCGAAGCCAGATGACGATCGCGCGCAGCCAACGCTTCAGCAGCCGCCGCGAGACTCTCGCTCGTTAGACGCATTGATTGCGCTCGTACTGAGGGCGCTGGAGCTGTCATCGGTCTAAGAATACTTGGAGGAGAGCGCCGATGACCACCGATCTAAAACAGCGGCCGCTTGTAAATACACTGTCTATGGCTACTCGCTGTATCCATGCCTACGAGTTCCCATCCTTGAATGCCGAGGGCATTAGCCTGGACCTGATTACACGCCTTCTGGAACTGGTATTCCCACTTCTGTGGGGCGGGAGCCGCCGCGCCATAAGTCCAGGCCGCGGCAGTCAAAACAACGCCTGCGATGAGCGCGAGGGTGATTTTTTGTTTCATACTAACCTCCGGAGTGGAGGTTAGCCGATAAGCACGCTCACCACAACGTCAACGGATTGAGTGAGCCAGGGCAAGACTGAGGAAGTTTTCAAACAAAAGCCGGCCGTCGCGCGATTCGTTTGGATGCTCCCAGCGTGTGGGGTTCTTGTGCCAGTCTTCGAAAGATTTTTCCAGATGAAACTGGACGCTGTAGATCAACTGATTGTCTGAATGCTTGACCATCATCTGGTTTTTGCAGAGGTATGAAGTTGCCAGGAGCTTGAAGCCCGACGGTACTTGATCAAGTTGCAGCCCATGGTTTTGCCACACGCGCAGGATGCGTCCTTCTCTCGTGTAATCCTGCCAGACGGCGGATTGCGGATTGTCGATGCCCGAAAAGATCGGATCTTCCGGCTCGACGATGCGCACGAAACGGTATTGATACTCGGTCACCCTATTCTCGCGGCGGGCGTGCTGTTCCTGACTATCGAGCGTGATGACGCGCGCCCCGAAACTCAGGCCGACCAGTTGATGCCCGCCACAGATACCGAGTACTGGCGTGGGCGTAAGTCGAATGAAGTCGGCAAAGCCGGCGAGAATCTCCGGATTGTAGTAATCGAAATCGCGCAGCGTGCCGCTAAGGACGATGGCATCCGGTCGAAACTCTTCAACCGCACCGGCGAGTTCCGAAACGTGGGCAGTCTGCGTTTG
>Ga0193725_1000613_pt1 | contig 10296 bp, 10 predicted proteins | sample H2a2metaG_FD_143058 | JGI IMG/M metagenome (GOLD analysis project Ga0193725, IMG submission 143058) | Soil microbial communities from a riparian zone of the East river system, Colorado, United States - H2a2 | ecosystem: Environmental > Terrestrial > Soil > Riparian zone | place: USA: East River...
TTCCCATCGGGTCGAAGTTCTCGATCGAACAGATCACGACGAAGTTGTCCGCGTGATCCCGCATGACCTCGAGCTCGTACTCCTTCCAGCCGAGGACCGACTCCTCGACAAGAATTTCGTGTACCGGCGAGAGCTCGAGCCCGCGCGCCACCGCCCGCTCGAACTCTTCCATGTTGTACGCGATTCCCCCGCCCGTTCCGCCGAGTGTGAACGAGGGCCGGATCACCGCGGGGAGCCCTGTCTCGTGTAAGACAGCCAGGGCCTCCTCGAGAGTTCCCGCGAACCCGCCCCGCGGCATGTCGAGCCCGATCCGCGTCATCGCCGCATGGAACAGCCGGCGGTCCTCCCCTACCTCCACCGCGCGGCGGCTCGCGCCGATCAGGCGGATCTTGAGCCGGTCGAGAACCCCTCGCTTCGATAGCTCCACGGCGAGGTTGAGCGCCGTCTGTCCGCCGACCGTGGGCAGGAGCGCATCGGGGCGCTCCCGTTCGAGGATCGCTTCCACGACGTCGGGGGTGAGCGGCTCCACGTACGTGCGGTCCGCATACTCGGGGTCGGTCATGATCGTCGCGGGGTTCGAGTTCACGAGGGAAACCCGGATCCCCTCGGCGCGGAGAGCCTTGATCGCCTGCGTGCCGCTGTAGTCGAACTCGCAGGCCTGACCGATGACGATCGGCCCCGAGCCGATCACGAGGACGGAGCGGAGCGAGGGGTCGCGCGGCATCCGTCAGGCGCCCCGCGTCGCGCCGCGGCGTGAGGCGAAGGCCGGAGGAAGCCCGGCCGGAGAATCGACCGCCACCAGGTCCGGGCGAAGCGATGTCCGGCGGGCGGCCATCTCCTCGATGAACTCTCGGAAGAGGTAGTGGCTGTCGTGCGGGCCCGGGCTCGCCTCGGGGTGATACTGAACGGAAAAGACGGGAAGGCCTCGATGGCGGAATCCTTCCACGGTGCCGTCGTTCAAATTGACGTGGGTCAGCTCGTATTCCGACTGGGAGAAGAGCGCCGGATCGACGGCGAACCCGTGATTCTGCGCGGTGATCTCGACCTGGCCGGTGCGCAGATTCTTGACCGGGTGATTCGCTCCACGGTGCCCGAACTTGAGCTTGAAGGTCTTCCCGCCGCAAGCCAGCCCGAGGATCTGGTGTCCCAGACAGATGCCGAAGATCGGGCGCCGGCCCATGAGGTCGCGCGCCGCGCGAATCGCGTAGGTGCACGGCTCCGGGTCACCGGGGCCGTTCGAAAGGAAAATTCCGTCGGGATCGCCGGCCAGCGCGTCTTCGGCCGAGGTCGTGGCCGGAACGACGGTCACGTCGCACCCCGAGGCGGCGAGCATGCGAAGGATATTTCGCTTCATCCCGAAGTCGTAGGCCACCACGCGGAACCGCCCTGGCGAGGCGGCGACGGCCGGGTCCTCGAAGGCATGAGCCGCGTCGCAGGTCACTTCGCGCGCCAAATCGAGCCCGATCATGGACGGCGCCTCGCGCGCGCGGCGGACAAGGACATCGGGGTCGAGCGTCACGGTCGATATCACCCCCCGCATCGCGCCCCGGGTGCGGATGTGGCGCGTCAGGGCGCGCGTGTCGATTTCGCTGATCCCTACGACGCCCGCCTCATCTAAATAGCGATGGAGCTCGCCCGACGCCCGCCAGGAGGAGGCCCGGGTAGAGATCTCGCGGACCACGAACCCCGCCACCTGGGGATGGAGGGATTCGACGTCCTCCCGGTTGACGCCGTAGTTCCCGATGTGGGGGTAGGTCATGACGACGACCTGGCCACGGTAGGAGGGATCGGTGAGGACTTCTTGGTACCCGCAGAGCGCCGTGTTGAAGACTACTTCGCCGAATGTCTCAGCGCTTCTCCCGAACCCCTTGCCTTCAAAGAAGGTACCGTCCTCGAGTGCGAGGATGGCGTGGGTCCCTCCCTGGGTCGGCATAGGGCTCCTTGCGTTGGAACCGTCTGATGGATTCGCGCGGTCTTCGGCGGTAGCCTAGAGGGAGGTTCCCCCCGAAACCTAGCCCATCCCAGGAGGTCTACCATGGGACGAGTCGCCGACTTGATTCGAGCCAAAGGCAATGACGTGTATACCATCGAGAGCGGTGCCAGCGTCTACGACGCCGTGAAACGCATGGTGGATCGCAACGCCGGCTCCCTGCTCGTCGTCGATGGCGGCGAAGTCAGGGGCATCATAACCGAGCGCGACTATCTGCGCGAGATCGTCCTCAAGGGGCGGACGTCCAAGACCACCGAGGTGCGGACGATCATGACCGCCGATGTAGTGTGCGTCGGACCCAACGACTCGATCGAAGAGTGCATGGCGGTGATGACCGAGAAGCGGATCCGGCATCTGCCGGTGCTCGAGCATGGCCGGCTGGCCGGGCTTATCTCGATCGGCGACGTGGTGAAGCAGCTCTCGAAGGATCAAAAAGCGCAGATCCGGTACTTGACCGACTACATCACGGGCAAGTATCCGGCCTAGTGGGACGCAGGGTGAAGGAAGGAGCGAGGGAATGAATCGGTGGAATGGGGTCTGGGTGCTCTTGGCAGCGATTTCGATCGCCGCGGCGCCGGCGGCCCCCACCAAGATCAAGGTCTACTCAGCCAAGAAGAAGGGAATCATCATCGTGGATAAAGTCGTGAAGAGCGATGCGGAATGGGAAAAGATCCTGACCCCGGAGCAATTTCGAGTCGCGCGTAAGGCCGGGACCGAGATTGCATTTACGGGCAAGTACTGGAACAACCATGCCAAGGGGGTTTACCGGTGCGTTTGCTGCGGCACCGACCTCTTCTCCTCGGACGCCAAATTCGAATCGGGCACCGGCTGGCCCAGCTTCACGGCCCCGATCGCCAAGGAGAACATCGCCGACCGGTCCGACGCGAGCCTTCTCATGGATCGGACCGAAATCCGTTGCGCCCGCTGCGACGCGCACCTGGGCCATGTGTTCGACGACGGACCGAAGCCGACGGGTCTGCGCTATTGCATGAACTCGGCCGCGCTCAAGTTCGATGCCCTGAAGTAAGCCCTCGGCGGCGTTGAGATATACTCGCGCCATGCGCGAGCGTGTTGGGTCGTTCCGCCTCCTGGACCGCCTCGGTGAGGGGGGAATGGGGGTCGTCTACGCGGCCCAGGACGAGCGCCTCGGCCGCCGCGTCGCCATCAAGATGATCCGCGAGGCCTCGACCGCGAGCTACGCGCGCGAGCGCTTCTGGCGAGAAGCTCGTGCGGCCGCCCGCATCAGCCACCCCAACGTCTGCCAGATCTACGATGTCGGCGAGGAAGAGGGCGAGCTCTGGATCGCGATGGAGCTCCTCGAGGGCCAGCCCCTCTCGTCCAGGCTCACGTCTGGTCCGCTCCCTCTGAGCGACGCCGGGCCGATCGTGCTCAGCATGCTCTCTGCGCTCGAGGCGCTCCATCAGCGTCAGATCGTCCACCGCGACCTCAAGCCCTCGAACGTCTTCCTGACCCCGCACGGAGTGAAGCTGCTCGATTTCGGCCTCGCGCGCACGTTCCACGATCCCGACCACGTTCCGGACGGGGACCTGACGCAAACGGGATTCGTGGTCGGAACGCCGCGCTACATGGCGCCCGAGCAGTGGAAGGGAGAGGCGGCCGACGCGCGCACCGATCTCTTCGCGGTGGGCGCGATTCTGTTCGAGGTCCTGACCGGAACGCCCCCGTTCCCAGGCAATTCGCCGGCGGAGGCGAGACACGCGACCCTCTTTGATCAGGCACCCGCGCTCTCCGGCCCACCGGCGGTCGCCGCGATCGACCGTGTGATCCAACGAGCGCTCGCCAAGCCGACCGCCGACCGGTACGCCTCCGCGCAGGAAATGGCCGAGGGCGTCCGCGGCGCGCTGGCTCTCTTGGAAGGCAGCGAGGTCGTGCGCGCCCGAACCGTGACGCGCCTCATCGTGCTTCCCTTCCGCTCCCTTCGGCCGGATCCCGAATCCGACTTCCTCACTTTCAGCCTTCCGGACGCCATCACGGCCTCTCTCGCCGGAATCGAAACCCTTGTCGTGCGCTCCCACTTGTCGGCCTCCGCGTTTACGGGTCCAGCGCCCGACCTGAAGCGGATCGCCGAGGAGGCCGCCGTCGACCTCGTGCTGACGGGAACCCTCCATCGCGCCGGCGACCAGATGCGGGTGGCCACCCAGCTCTTGGACGCCCCATCGGGCACCGTCGTATGGACCCAGACAACGCAGGTGTCCATGGGCGATCTGTTCCAGCTCCAAGACTCCCTCGCTAGGCAGATCGTCGAGTCGCTCTCGCTGCCCCTCGCCGGCCGCGAGGTCCGGACGCTCCAGAGCGACGTTCCCGCGACGGCAAAGGCGTACGAGTTCTACCTCCGCGCCAATCAGCTCGGCCGGAGCCCGGAAGGGTGGACCCTCGCCCGGGATCTCTATCTCAAGTGCCTTCAGGAGGACCCGAACTACGCGCCGGCCTGGGCGCAGCTGGGCCGCACTTATCGCGTTCTCTCCAAGTACACAGGGGACAACTCAGAGGAGAATCTTCTCCGCGCGGGCGACGCATTCCACCGCGCCCTCTCGATTAACCCCGACCTCTCCCTGGCCCACAACTTATACGTCTACCTCGAAGTCGAGATGGGCCGATGCCAGGAGGCGATGGTCCGACTCCTGGACCGGGCACGGCAGCGGAGCAACGACGCCGAGCTCTACGCGGCCCTGGTGCAGGCTTGCCGGTATTGCGGGCTACTCGAGCCCTCCGTCGCGGCATCCGAGCACGCGAAGCGGATCGATCCGTCCGTGCAAACGAGCGTCGGCTACACCTATTTCATGCTGGGCGACATGGATCGCGCGATCGCCACCGAGCAGGGACGCTCGCAGCCCGGGCTTCTCTTCCTGAGCGCCTACGCATTCGGAGCGAAGGGGGATCTCGAGGAGGTGGACCGGATATACCGCGCGTCGAAGCAGAGCAGCCACGTGGAGCATTCAATCCTCGGATCGCAGCTGACCGCGATCTCCGGAGATCGTGATGCCTCCCTGGCTTCGCTCCGGCAGGTCGCGCGCTCTTCCTTCCGCGATCCGGAGGGTCTCTATTTCATGGCGCGAACGTTCGCGTACTTTCACGAGACCGACGAGGCGATCGGGACGCTGCGGCACGTCGTCGAGCGGGGGTACTATCAGCCCGCCATCATGACCCGGGATCCTTGGCTGGATTCCCTCCGCACGCATCCCGAGTTCATCCAGCTCCTGCGCCTGGCCGAGTCGCGCCGGCGCGAAGCGGTCGGGGCTTACTTCGAGCACGGAGGGGATCGCATCCTGGGAGTGTCACCGGCGGCATGACCCGGCCGCCAGTCGAGGCGATCGCCCTCGAGCTGACCTCCCGCGCGGAGGCCCATCCGGACGATTCCCTACTCCAGTTCGGCAGCCTTCTGAGCGCGTATCAATATCTGCCGCTCTACCGTCTCTTCCGGAAATATGTGCCCGAGGGAGCCCGAGTGCTCGACTGGGGCACCGGCAACGGCCACTTCTCGTATTACCTCCAGCGCTCCGGCTACCGGGCGTCGGGCTATTCGCTGCTCGACGGGTCGTTCCTCCGCTGGCTTCCGGAGCACGAGTACCCCTTTCTACGCGGGGACGAGCGTGAGCCTGTCCTGCTCCCCTACGCCGACAGCTCCTTCGACGCGGTCGCATCGGTGGGGGTGCTGGAGCACGTTCGAGAGACCGGTGGAAGCGAGGCGGGCAGCCTGGCGGAAATCGCGCGCGTGCTCCGGCCCGGCGGCGTGTTCGCCTGCTATCACTTCCCCAACCGGTCCAGCTGGATCGATTGGGCGGCGCGGAAGGTGCCCGGAAAGCACCATCACGAATTCCGGTTCACCCGGTCCGACATCGAGTCGCTCACGGCGGGCGCGGGGCTCCGCCTCCTCGAGGCCGGCCGGTACGGGCTTCTACCTCGAAATTTCGGCTACCGCCTGCCGCGCGGCCTGCGCCGGTCGCGCGCGCTTGCCGACGCGTGGGACGGCCTCGATTCCCTCCTCACCGTTCCACTTTCGGCCGTTTGCCAGAACTACTACTTCGTCGCGCTCAAGGCGGATCCCGCGACCTCTTCCGGGGGCCGGATCGATCGGAACGCGGTGAAGAGCAGCACGTCGTAGCTGATCTTCATCGCGGCGCCGATCCAGAGCGGCGCGGCGAGCGATGCGGTCCGCATGAATAGCCCCGCGAAGGCGGGCGCGGCCGCCCACGATCCCAACCGCACGATGTGCGTGACCCCGGAAGCGAACGTCCGCTCTTCGGGACGAACCACCGCCATCACGTAGGACTGGCGCGTCGGGACGTCCATCTCCACGAGCCCTTCCCGGATCAGGAAGAGGATCGCAGCCACGAGAAAGCTCGGTGCGAATGGAACCGTTACGAGAAGGAGGCTCGATGGGATGTGCGTGAACACCATCGTGTTCACGAGCCCGATCCGGCGCGAGAGCCAAGCCGCGCCTACGTGGGAGAGCGCGTTCATCGCCCGCGCCCCGAAGAAGAGCGCGCCCACGACGCCTTCGTCCACGTGGAAGCGGGTGTAGAAGAAGAGAGAGAGCATCGCCGTCGTCAGGAACCCGCCCCCCAGGCCGTCCAGCGCGAACAGGGCCGATATCCGGGTTACGATCCGGCGCGTCTCGGGCGTGATCCGGACCTTTTCCTTGGGAGCCACCGGCTCCACGCGCGGCGAGAGTGTCGCGTAGAGAGCCGCCGTCGCGAGGAGGAGGAGCGCGTAAAAGCCGACCGCGAGGCGAAGCGAGTCGCCCTCGGCCATCGGGACGAAGCGCCGGAGGAGCAGGGGGAGCCCCGCCAGCAGCGATCCAAGCGCGTGTCCGATGTCCTGGACGACGTTGTAATAGGCGAACGCGTAGGTCCGCCGGTCGTCGGTGGTTGTGGCCGGGAGAACGACCTGATCCACAATCATGGAGGCGCCCCGGTCGCGCCCCATTCCGTTCAGCATCCCGAAGAAGGCGGCGAGCGCCAGGACATACGGCTTCGCGGCGAACGCGACCGCCAGCCCGCCCAGCGCACCGAGAATTCCCAGCCCCACGAGTGCACGGCGCCGTCCGATCCGATCTCCTGCGACGGTGACGAGGAGCGCGGCCACGGTGGCGCCGGCGAGCCCGGCGGCCACGACCGTCCCGATGAAAGCCGGGTCGAACCGGAGCTTGGCGAGATGGATGCCGATCAGGACCGCGATCATCCCGGTGGCCAGCGCGCGGAGGAAGGCCGCGCTGTAGATGATCGCGCGGTCGCGCGGGGATCCCCCGGCGTTCATCGGAGCTAGCCCCGGAGCCGGGACGAGAGGAGGTAGGCGAGCGCCGCCGTTCCAGCGGCGGCGGGGATCGTGAGCAGCCAGGCCCAGACGATCCGGCCGGCCACCCCCCAGCGGACCGCCGACAGTCGCTGCGTCGCGCCCACCCCGACGATCGCGCCCGTGATCGTGTGCGTGGTCGAGACCGGAATGCCGAGGTGGGTCGCCGTGAAGAGGCTGATCGCTCCCGCGGTCTCGGCGCAGAACCCGCCGACCGGGCGGAGCTTGGTGATGCGGGAGCCGAGCGTGTGGACGATCCGCCAGCCGCCCGACATGGTGCCCAGCGCGATCGCAAGGCCGCAGACCACGACGACCCACTGGGGGATATAGAAGTGATCGATCGCCCCGGTGGTATAGAGGAGGAGCGCGATGATCCCCATCGTCTTCTGCGCGTCGTTCCCGCCGTGACCGAGCGAGTAGGCCGCCGCGGAGACGAGCTGGAGCCGCCGGAAGAGACGGTCGACTTTTCCTGGAAGCGCCCTGCGGAAGATCCAGGAAGCCGCGACCATGATCGCGTACGCGAGCACGAGTCCGATCAAGGGAGCGATGATGATGAAGGCCGCTGTCTTGGTGAGCCCCGACACGATCACAGCCCCGGTCCCCTTATGGCAGACGGCCGCGCCGACGAGCCCCCCGATGAGGGCGTGGGAGGAGGAGGTCGGGAGACCCAGCCACCACGTGAGGAGGTTCCAGGAAATAGCGCCCACCAGCGCCGAGAAGAGGACGTGGTTGTTCACGGCGTCCGATACGATGATCCCCTTCCCCACCATCTTCGCCACGGCCACGCCGAGGATGAACACCGCGACGAAATTGAAAAACGCTGCCCAGATGACGGCGAAGCCGGGGGTGAGAACGCGGGTCGAAACGACCGTGGCGATGGAGTTGGCGGCGTCGTGGAACCCGTTCAGAAAATCGAAGACGAGCGCGAGACCAATGATTGCGACCACGTAGAGGGAGATCGGATCACCGTGTGCCACGAGGCGGGCGCCGTCAGCTGTTCTTGACGACGATCCCCTCCAGGATGTTCGCCACGTCCTCGCAATCGTCGGTGGTCGCTTCGAGCCGGCCGTAGATCTCCTTCCACTTGATCAGCTCGCGGAAATCCTTCTCTTCCTCGAAGAGCTTCGCCGTGGTGTTCCGTGTGATGTGGTCGGCTTCGTTCTCGAGGTGTTTGATTTGAATAGAATATTCGTTGATCTTCTTCAGGTCCTTAAGCTGTTTTACGGCGTCCACGATGGCGCCGCAGGCTTGCTCGATGATCGAGGTGAGCTGCAGGGTCTCCGGCGTCACAGACCGGATCTTGAACAGCGTGAGCCGGCTAGAAACGCCTTCGATGTTGTCGAGAACGTCGTCCAGGGCCGAGGCGAGCGCGTGGATGTCCTCGCGATCGAAAGGAGTGATGAACGTCCGGTTCAGCTTGTCGATAATGTCGTGGGTGATGTGGTCGGCCTGGGTTTCCAGAACCTTGATGTGGCGCGCCTTTTCATCGGGCTGCTCATAGTTCCGGGCCATCTCGTGAAGCGCGCGAGCGGCTTCATGTACCTTCGCCGCGTGCGTCTCGAAGAGCTCGAAAAAACGCATTTCCTTGGGGAGCAGGCGTAGCATGGCGGCACGGATTTAAGCACGGGGACTTCATCACTGTCCACTCTCACGAGCGAAGGAGGAATCAGCGGTTCGCGGCGCCCCGCGTCGTCCGGATCACGGCGCGAATGTCCTTCGCCCACCCTTCGGCGTCCTCGGGCGGTTCGAACGACCACACCTCCGCCGAGCGGCCGGCCCCCGCGCGAATGCGGATGCGGCCCGCCCGACGCTCGACGTCGCAGAACCGCCTCGTGCGGGGCGTGATCTCGAGTCCGACCTTGTCGTTCTTGTGAATGTAGACGGTCTGGCCGGTCACCACGATCGATCCGACCCGGTCTTCCCAACCCGCTCCCCGCGTCCCCTGCCCGTGCGTGAACCGAAATACGATGTTGTCCGTACGCCTGAGGACGCCCTCGGTCGCGAAGCGCTGCTCGACGGCAGCGCTCAGGCGGCTCGTGTCCCGGGAACAACCGACGGGCGCGCAGCAGCCGGCGAGCAGCACCGCGAGGGTCACCCACCGCTTGATTTTGACCGTCGCGATCGGCACCATGGCCCCATTACGACATGAACTCGCCCCGAATTCCAGTGCGGCCGATGACGATCGAGGATGTCACGGCGGTCGCCCGGCTCGCGACGCAGCTCGGCTACCCGTCGACCGCCGTCCAGATCGAGCGGCGATTCCGCGCGCTCGAGGAATCCCCCGACGCCCGCGTCCTGGTGGCCGAGGCCCCCGACGGCGCCGTCCTAGGCTGGATTCACGTTTTCGGAAGGCGAATGCTCGAGTCGGACGCAGACGCCGAGATCGGCGGCCTCGTCGTCGATGAAGCCGCCCGGGGCCGGGGCGTCGGATCGGCTCTCGTAACGTCGGCAGAGGCCTGGGCGAGTGAGCGCGGATACGACATCGTCTCGGTTCGATCGAACGTGATCCGGGCCGAGGCCCACGAGTTCTACAAGTCGCGGGGATACCAGGTCCTCAAGTCGCAGTACAAGCTCCGCAAGACGCTCTCCTAGAATAGCCGCGCCCACAGGGCGTTCGGCTCCAACCCTTTGCCAAGCGGCAGTATCGAATGCTCGGGCCCCCCAACTTGCCGCCGCCGGGACTCCATGGCATGATCCGGGTCCTAGGTTCCATCGTGCCGTCACGTTAAGGAGGAATCGTGCCCCGACCGATCTCGTGTCGATTCGACATTTTGCCGTACGCTCTCGCTCTCGCGCTCTCGACGCTCCCGCCGGCCCTCGAGCCTCGCTCCGCGGCCGCCCAGGAAGCGCCTTCCGCGGCACCGGCGCCCTTCTTCACCGGCGCCCCCGACGTGGCGACCTTCCAGGTGAGCGCCGAGGCCGAGCTCCAGGCGGCCCGGGACGCGCTCAGCGCGATGCTCGCGGTCCAGGGGAAGCGGACGATCGAGAATACG
>Ga0193725_1000615_pt1 | contig 10285 bp, 10 predicted proteins | sample H2a2metaG_FD_143058 | JGI IMG/M metagenome (GOLD analysis project Ga0193725, IMG submission 143058) | Soil microbial communities from a riparian zone of the East river system, Colorado, United States - H2a2 | ecosystem: Environmental > Terrestrial > Soil > Riparian zone | place: USA: East River...
GGGGCGCCGCGCCGGACTAGAACTTTCGGGGTCGTTGATCCCCGCCAGGAATCCTTTGTAACGACCGGTGTCATTGCGGAAGGCACGAATGAAGTTTCCGATATTGCGGGCAACACTCAGATAATCCGGGTTCCGGGTGCGCCGGTAGAGCGCCAGCAGAGCAATCATGGCCCAAGCGTTATTGCCTACGTCAAGAGAGTCCTGCTCGATTTCGAAAAACCTCGGTGTAGGCCCTTCAACGTAAAAGCCTGGGACCGGCACGGTCTTCAGTCTCATATTAGGCGTCCAACCGGGCGGTAGAGAAATGTCGCCAGCGGCATAATCACTGCGCAGGCGGCCATCGTTATAGGTCCTGTCATGATTGGCAGCATATACGAAAGCATCGCCAATCAATCTGGCACGCCTTATGCTGTCTTCCGATGCATCTGCTAAGAAGGCCAACAGCGCAAGCGCGTTATCGTAGATGAACGCAGTGTTGCGAAGCACGAGATCGAAATCATCGCTTCTGTCACTATCGAACGGGTCTGGCTGGACAGGCAGTGTCGTGAAACTCCTCAAGAAACGCGGCTCGTTGAGCCTGCGGTTCAAGGCAGTTGCGCTCAACTCGTACTCGATCGCATCCAGATAAAAAACTACTCCATCGGGGTTATTTCTCGTGGGATTCGGGTTCCCTCTGATGCTAGCTGCCCAGCCAAATCCGCCCAGCATGTAACTGAGATCTTTATCCTTCAGGTCTATGCGAAACTGCTGCCATTGGTTAGTCAACTCTACAAGGATCTTAACTGTGAACGTCGAGTCCGCATACATGTTCTCTTTGCGCCGAGACTCCGCATTCCATCCGATCCCACCCAGAAAGAAATCGACCTTTTCCCCGCCGCGTTCGCCGCGCGCCCAGAAGGTCAAAGCCGTGGCACCAGAGAGATCAACACCAGCGTCCGGAACGGTGCCGAAGTTCGGCATCGGCGAAGTTGCACCTGGCGGCAAGATACCATTCTGGAAATAATAGCCACCAAAGTTCCAGCCCGGCACATTGCGCAGGACGCAGCGAATTGATGTCGCTCCTTTGTATGGATCGTCGGGCCACGAACCGTTGGTTTCTAGGCCCGGATTGTCGCCCGGAATCTTGGCCCATGCATGAAAGTGGTTACCCGCTGAACTGACGTCGTCGTACACCGGGAACCGGTTATGGAATTGATCCATGACCTGCCTCAAATATTCCAGGCTTGCTACTATTGATGACTGTTCGGGAAATCCGTCTGATTGCACACCCGTATCCTGGCCCGCTTGATCGTGGCTGCCACTAGATGAGTTTCCTTTGGCAAAAGCTTTTGAAGTCATTAGATCCGATAAGAGAGGCAGAACCGCCGACGCGCGTAGGCCCGCGCCTAAAAAACGGCGGCGGCCAATCTTTGTCCCAGAAATCAATGACGGCGATGGAATAATCTCACGTGCACACTGCAAGTCAGCCAACGCGTGTGATACTTCATATTTCGACTTCTTCGTTTTCATAGCACCACCACATGAACTTCCTTTTTACATGACCATGAATCTAGCTAACTAATACTACTGATTCAAGGAGCACGAAAGCGTGTTTGCAATTGGCACGCCGCTCCCGACGAAACCTTTTTTCAGAAACAATCTACTTTCGCCGCTCAGGCTTTCACGTGATGCCCTCACTGAGAGGGCAGTTTTATCTATGTAGTCTTACCGAGACGACGTTTCGAGTCGGTAGTTCAACGCAACCACCAATGCCGATCAAACCAGCAAACCGTCGGTTGCTCAGCGAATACAGTTACCGATGCCCAAGGACTGACGTACACCACGAGCGTCAGGGAGGTTGAGCCAAGGAGTGCACTCGAAACGCTCATCAGACACTTCACGGACTCCCCGGAGAAGATGCGCGAGCGACAAGCTGTCGCCGACGCCAGAGCTGACCAGCTAAGAATGGGTCATATGCAGTCTCGAGACGCTCGTGATTACAGTGTCATACGAGACAGAATTGCGCAGGATTTCTATCGCGCCGCTGGAGCGGGCGAGAAAATCGTGGCGCCAACACTAGCCCGCGAGCAGATCGCCGAGCTCAACAAGTATGCTGATACGTTGCCTTTCTTCAGCACTGATCGAAAGGAGTTCAAAGAGGCCGCCATGATGGCTGACGAGAGCCTAGAGCAGAGAGAAGATGCGGAGACCGCCAGAAGAGAAACCGAACAGCTACGTACTCACGATTCCACGGTGCCGAGCAGAGAACAATGGCCTTCTCACACCACGTCAAGCACTGACCGGTCTGATCACGACAGCTACTCGCGTGGTAGATGAAGATTGCTCAAGATTAGTCGGTGCGTCGAATGGCAATCTGAGCAGCAATGCTTTTGATCTACTTTCTCGGCAACCCGAGTGCTTCCCAAAATGATCAGTAAGGACATTGACGCATCGTGAGTCTCGTCCATTCGAAGATTGTCACATGCCGGACGCAAAAGGTATACGAGCCTGGGTGACGATCACTAGGTTTCTTGAGTTCGCTTTCGAATACGCGCCTGGGTGCGGCATTCAGATCAGCACAGCCGAAGGGGACTCGGATTCAGTCGAGTGTACGAACGAGCGACGGCGCAAAGTCGCCGAAGAAAAGTGGGAGGCGGATTCAGCACATAATCGAGCAATCATCATCGGCAACGACACGCCCCTTTCGGATATTTCTCCCTCAGCGAGTGAGTGATTGCTTGCTAAAACCAGAGTCATCTCAAAGAAGTGTAACACAGGATTGTTGTGCTCGTAGGTTCCGCCAATTGCCTTAAGGTCGTAGAAAGACAAAAACAATCACGGCATTACCGCCACGTGCTACGGGATAAGTTCGCTTCTATCCGCAATGTATTAGCGCGCAAAAAGAAGATCCTCGCGTATTTCCTTCCCAATCATATCTTTTCTCCGGGGCTCGGAGGTTTGGGATACCACGAGACTGAGCATCAATTCCGAAAGATCCCGATAAGTTACTAAGAACTATTTCCAACAATGAAATGAGTAAAATAATAATCCAAGTTCTGAAGAGCCTTGCTGTCAGGATACAAATGAGCAAAGGGCCAGACCTGCCTGAACGGAGAGTTGCTTAATTTGCTCGGCTATATTGACAGTCTATCAGTCGGACCTAAACAAGAAGGAATGAACGGCTTTAAGAACTTGATTTGTGGCTCTTCAGTTATAGTCTAAGTATGACGATGAGCCTCGAAGGGAGATTCATTGATTTTCCTAAGGGAGTTGTCGGATCGATCTGAGTGCCTAGACTATTTGCCTTTAACGCCTGAACGGAGAGGGGCAGGCATAGCGGATCTCTTTTTTAACGATTGGCAAATCGTATGGGAAATCAAATCACTAAAGAAAGATACATCTGCCAAAGTCGAAGAGATTCTTGCACCGCATCAAAAAACACCAGAGTGGCCTGTCCTTTACGGTTCTTGGGAGCTCAGTAAGATTCTCAAGCATTAGCCCGACAGCAAACAGAATACACGAGAGATCTTTGATTCTATTACAACAGCGATCAAAGAGCTCATGAGGCAATACGACTGAGAAGCTAGTTCGTAGACCCTCCGAAGGCGGTGTCACCCTTCGAGCCCCGCGTTCTCCGGGCGTTCTCCGGGTTGCCAGTGTCATAATCTACTGTCATGATTTCAAGGCGAGCCACCGGTCATGACCTCGCGTTCCTCGTTACTGAGGCCAATAGGTGCCGCCCTGTATTGAAAGCATTAGGTGACCATCTTCGCTGGGATTGTGAACGAGGCTGGTAGATGCGGTGGATAAGCACTTTCCGACGCAAGACTTCATGCCCGCGCACCGAGGTTGTGAGGACCGTGACAGCATAAAGGAGTTAAGGCCATTGAGACCTTGAGGTTCCACCACGTAGCCATCGAGACCGTTGATTTGGCAAACACAGTCAATTGGTACTTGACCTTTTTTCCTGGTATCCGGCTGAACTGGGAGCAGGACCAGTTTTCTTCTCTTACACACGAACGCTTGCCGCGCATTACTAAGCTGGTTGAATTGCAGGTGAGTAATATCCGCTTTCACTTCTTTGAACGAATCGGAGTTACTCACTCGCACCCGCCACGGAATGTCACCGCCTTTCAGCACTTCTGTTTTCAAGTTCCGACGCCTCAAGATCTCAATAGCTATCGGTTACGCTGGTTTGACCTGCGATACTCCGGGATCTATAACTTCACACACGATGAAACAGCAACCGATATTGTCGTAGATCAAAACGCGGTAGCCAGTTTTTATTTTCTAGATGTCAACGGTCTGGAATTCGAAATGACATATGTCCCTGAAGAGATGCGAGCGTGTTGAAGGAATGGAATTTTCGCCAGTTTTAGGTTATTAAGCTGGTGAGTTTGCAGATCTTACTTCGAAGGACTGATTTGAGGCTATGTTGGGTAAGTCCCGCAACGGCTCACAAGAGACGATTCTATGTATCTACCATACCAGATTCGAAAGCTGGCCACGCAGTTTGATGTAGAGAGGTTACAATCCGATCTAGCAACGGTTCCAGAACATTGGTGGGTCAGCCATCGGTTTGAGGGTACAGGCCACGATGTCCTCCTTCTAGTTACGACGCACGGCACGCTAAAGAATCCTGATGGTACAGATAATCATCTGTTACTACCACCCTTCAAACCCACAGAGTACTTGCGCTCGTTGCACTACTTTCGTGAAGTCCTAGACTGCTTTGGTATTCCCCCCTCCCGCGCGCGATTGATGAGGCTGGGACCCGGCGAGTTCGTGAAACCTCACCGGGATTTACATCCTCATTGGAACAATAAGGTTCGAATCCACATCCCTGTATTAAGTCATCCAGAAACGTTATGGCATATTTGGAGAGATGGTCCTGAATGCTCTGAGTCGGACCGTATAACCGTACACATGGTCCCTGGCGAGGTATGGGTATTCAATACCTTTTACTATCATGCGGTTAGTAATCGGACGCCGCAAGTGCGTGTCCACCTCGTAGCGGACTTCGAGCCCTACCATAGGCTCCACGACTATGTATTCTCGGACTGCACGCCGAATGAGATTACTCAAGCGAAAGAGTTTGTGTACCCCCCGTATGCCCCGGATTCAGAGGTACTTCGCTGGGCTAATGGTACAAGTGGGATTAGTGGCCTGAACCCTCCGCTACCTGAATCTAATGCGAGACCGTAAGATCTGCGGAAAACTGGGAGGAATTCCAGATGTACCTGCCTTTCAAGACTAAGCGACTCAATATTGGATTTGAGGTAGATCGTTTGAGGACGGATCTTAGACGGATTCCTGAGCACTGGTGGGTTAGTCATAGCTTCGATGATACAAAGCATGACGTTGTGTTGCTGGTGACCAATAGGGGAAGGCTTACGAGCCCTGATGGCACTGACAATCATTTGCTGTTACCTCCCTTCCTTCCAACGGAATACTTGAAAGCGATGCCGTACTTCAACCAGGTGCTTCACTCATTTGGTCTCCCGCCGTCTCGTGCGCGACTCATGAGAGTTGGGCCGAACGAAACAGTGAAACCCCATCAAGACCGACACCCGCACTGGAACGATAAGGTTCGAGTTCATATACCGATTGAAACCAGCCTCGATGTAATGTTTCATGTTTGGAGTGATAACCCGTTACTTCGTCAAGACGATAAAGTTTCAGTACATTTTGCACCAGGTGAAGCCTGGGTTTTTAATGGCTGGTATTTTCACGCCGTTAGTAATCCTTCAACTCACTCTCGAATCCATCTCGTTGGCGACTTTGAAGTCAAGGCTAAGATTTTCGAGTTGGTCTTCGCCGGGTGTACGCCGGAGGACATTGCCGAGGCAGGGAATTTTGCTTATCCGCCTTATAGTGCCGAACCAGACGTCCTTCGCTGGGCTGGCACCGGCGAGACCCAAACAAGTTCACGATAGCGCGAGGCGTTCGAATTTATGGAAGCATCAAAGAAGAGTTACTGATGAACAATTACTTACGTCTGGTAATTATCCGTAGAATCACCGAAGTGAAATACCGACTATCAAAGCAACATGAAATCCCAATGATTCCGTGCTGAGCGAAGAGTTACGAATCAGGTCTCCATCGACCGAAACATTAATAATATCTCGATCATGAAAACCGTGACCCTGGATAAATCGAGTGACAAGCCGCGATTGAAGATTGTCAGCCTTGCCGCGGGAGTCGGTTGGACAAACGAAGACTTAAGCGAACTCAGTCAGCTTGGAGAATTCACGCAAGTTTCGAAAAGACCACAAACACCTGCTCAAGTCGTCGATCAGCTCCGGAATGCCGATTATGCAATAGTCGCCCCTCTTGAAAAAGGCCATTTATCTGCCCTTGTATTTGATAACGTTCCTCGCTTGCGGGGAATGTCACTCGTGACGAATCGTTATAACTGGGTTGATATCGAGGCGGCGCAAACGCGAGGACTCATTATCTCTACTCTTGGTAATTATGCTGAGATACCTGTCGCAGAGTTCGCCTTAGGTTTGATCCTCGACCTGGCGAGGAGAATAACGATGGCAGTTAATCGCACGAAGGCCGGGCTTCGCTGGTTTGAAGGCTTTCAAGGCTTCGAATTACACGGCAAAACACTGGGTATCATAGGCCTTGGCTCAATAGGCACAAGGCTGGCGCAAAAGGCTAAAGGAATTGGTATCAATGTCATTGGATACAACCGGACACCCCTTCACACTTTCGTTCCCCAGGTCTCTATTGAGACTCTCCTCCACGAATCACATATTGTCTCAATGAATCTCGCGCTGAATAACGATACTGGACAATTTCTTAGTCGAGAGATGCTATTGTTGATGAATCCGGAAGCAATTCTCGTCAATGTCTCCCCGGAGGGGCTTATCGATCAAGGAGCGGTGTACGAAATGTTAATTCAGAATCGGCTCGCCGGTTACGGATTTGAAGTTGACGAGCTGAAGATTCATCAGATTCAACAGCGGCTCTTGCAACTGGAGAATGTTATAGCAACTCCCCATACCGGGTGGTATACAACTGAGGCCGTACAGAGGCTCCGGAGAGTAACAATCGAAAATCTTCGAGCCATGATTACCGGTAAGCCTATCAATAACGTAGCAGGTCTTTAAATAAGAGGGGGTTCAGTTTGTTAAGACGGTTTCATCGAGTAGCCATTTCCCCCGATGTTTCACTTACAGATGAAACTCTTAATACTATTCGAAGTCTCTCGACAAAAGACATTCTCTTCTTGGAAGAACGAGTTGGGAAATTCGAACTCGAACCCGAAGCGTTCGAGTCTATAGATGCCCTGATCTCAGGTTGGTGCACAATTCTGGATAGGAACTTTCTTAGTCGTTTTCCGAGGTTGAAGTATGTTGGGCTTAGGGCTACCTCCACCCACTACGTCGACATTCCGTACCTTCAGTCGAATGACGTCTGCTTGACGACATTGAAAAGCTATGGCGACCGAGGGACCGCTGAGTTCGTCATAGAAACAATCATGACTTACTGTCGCAAAACGCGGATGGCCGCCGGATGTCTGCCATCCGAGGTTGGTAGCAAGCGACTTGGGTTGGTAGGGTTCGGTAGTGTGGGGAAACTTGTCGCAAGAATGGCTGGTGGTCTGGGGATTGACGTTTCTTATTATCATCCTAGCGGCCCCGATGCAGCACACTCACATTCCGTAAACTTCTTACCATTGCATGAACTCTTGTCGCGTTCAGATTGGATCTCATTCCATACTCCTGCATTCAGAATCGTCCTATCGAGCCAGGAATTTGAGCTGATTCGTCGAGGAACCCAGATTATTGTTACGACGTTGGGATTGCCATTCACAATTGAAGACTTTTCCGCCTTTACACGAAGAGAACACTACCGAACTGTTTTTGATTTATGTGCCGCACATCAGTATGTCGAAGACTTGACAAGACTTCCCAATGTTGAAGTCGTCAAATTCTTCTCGGCACGAACAGAAGAGTCTGTCAGACGGGCAGAGCAGCAATTGCTGGAAAACATTTACTGTTACTTGCGGATCTAATTTCAGCGTGGCACTGAATTCGTTCAAGAAAGGACCCACCGCAGAACATCAACTCTTAATCTCTTGCAGCGGGCTGGCTTCTATTTTGGCTTAATCAGCTTGACCCCAAGGCTTTTCTCGAATTGATCAAGAAGCCAATCTGCCTTCTCTGTTGCCTCCTTCAATGATTCTGACCAAACAAGGAAACGCCCTAGCACCTCGAAGCGCTCCACTTCTAAGCCAGGCTCAATCCTGTGATTAACCAGGTGTGCTACGCAGTCCTTTAGATTATCAAACCAGCTAAGGTCCAGGCTGTGATTGAGGCGGCCATTTCTTAAAGGAATCATTTTTCGTATGGTAACGAACCCCTGCGTCCTTGGTAATGCTACCTGAATCGGCCTGCCAAGATAGATTTCAATAACAAGATCATTAATATTACATCCAGTTGCAAACTGATAGGCAGAGGTCATAACGCCACCCATGAGGCGTGGATTTGCTTCGATCAGAACCGGACCATTATCAGTGATCATCATTTCAATGTGAAACACGCCGAAATCAAGGCCTAATACTTCGCAGATTCGCTCTGCGTAGTCGAAACAGCCGTTAGCTTGTGACTCAGAGATATCTGCTGGGATTATGCCCCCCATCTCCACGCATTCATTTACTTCGGGCAAGCTGCGCCCGGTTACAGCGAAGCGATACATTTGATTATTAAGCATACCCACTTCAGCCGAAACCAACTCACCTTTTACACACTCTTCAATAAGGACCCCCCGATCAAACTGTTCGCGGATCATTTCCGGCACCATTTCTGCTGCACTTAGAATCTCTTGGGCAGCTAGAAAAGCTTCTCTGGCGTTGTTAACGCGGGAGCACAATACGCTGCCAAACCCGCTCACGGGCTTCATTATGAGAGGATAATCGAATTGTTTAACGGCCGCTATCACACCTTTAATGTCTCTCGCCTTAGAATACCGAAGCGAAGATAATCCCGCCGTCGCAATGAGTTCTCGAGCCCGAGCCTTGTCGCGAGAGTTCAAGACCCCCTCGAGACTTGTGAATGGAATTTCCAACGCGGAACAGGCATGGGCTGTAGTTTCAATGGTTGGATCCAATAAGTTGATGACCGCGTCAATCGGCTCTTGCTTTAGGACCTGTCGAATCGCCTCGAGCAACATGCTTGTATCTGTTAACACTTTGATGTCAACCACGCGATCTATAAGCTTGATCACTGATCGAATATATTCACTGTCGCTATACCACTGAAACGACGTCGGCCGAATAAGGGTGACACGATGACCTAACTGGGCAGCCCTTTGCATGATTCCGAAATTAAACCCATGACAATCGATAAAAACCACGTGGGACATATCTGAATACTCCGTGGCGCTCCCAAACAATTTACAGTTCAAATCTGATCAGTACTTCTCTGGAGTTGGAATACTCATCTCATTGAGAGAAGGTGAATGAGGTTTAGAATCGCCTATTATTAGAAGAGGTGAAGGACCTTGTTTGCACACAGAGTTTTCGAAATCTCTGAGAGCTTGTATAAACAGTGACAACCACTGAAGAAGGGCTACAACGAAATCTCTTAGTATCACACTCTCGGTTTTACCGGAAAGGGTGGCGCGAATTGCGAAGTATGGCGCGAAGCGTTCTCTTGCGGCCGCCTACGCACTCCACTCTCTTACCAGGAACCTTAGGACCTGGCTCTTAAAGAGGCAATATTAACTCTCACCTCATCATAGAGACCCGGTCCATACACCCAACAATCGCCTTTGTAATCACTGGCCGAATAAAACTCCCAGGTTCCCGCTATGACCCATATTGATGAAATCTTATCAAGCCACCAATTGCCCACATACTTCCAATCAGCAAACGTCAGTTCTGCTCCTCCTATAAAATGAAAATGCTCAAACAAGGCCACTGTAGGGACTTGTCGGGTGGTAGATTCAGGCGCAAAATCCTGGGGGGTTTCGGCGAATCTCGTTACACCTCTTAATTCCACTACAGCATCGTGCATTTTGCTCAATCCTGAGACCTGGTCTTTCCCCATTAATTTGAAGTTGATCATAGTTATCTCCTTAATTCCATAAACGAGTGCATTAGCCGGTTTTGGAAACTCTTCGCTACGAATTACTGTTTCTAAACAGTTCTCCAAAAGACCAACGCACAACAACGCGAGTCGAGAGAAAAGCGCATCCAGCGGGATCATAGTCTATGCCTCACCCTGTGAGTGTCAAGTAGAAACCGGAAGACTATGCAGTAGAAGCGGAGGTGATCATGCCCAGTTGCTGCGGA
>Ga0193725_1000617_pt1 | contig 10274 bp, 6 predicted proteins | sample H2a2metaG_FD_143058 | JGI IMG/M metagenome (GOLD analysis project Ga0193725, IMG submission 143058) | Soil microbial communities from a riparian zone of the East river system, Colorado, United States - H2a2 | ecosystem: Environmental > Terrestrial > Soil > Riparian zone | place: USA: East River...
GCGTGGTTCCAGGAACGCTTCCCGATGCCGGCAGAGCCGAGCAGGAGCGGGAGACTCACATGAGAAACCTCAAGATCATCGAGCACATCTCGCTCGACGGCGTGATCTCACCCGGCGGACCGGGCGAATACGGCGACGACTACGCGAATGGCGGCTGGACGGCACCGTATCGAAGTCCGGCTGGGGCAGCGGCCATCTCCGAAGCGCAGGGCACGGGCTTCGACCTGCTGCTTGGCCGCCGCACCTACGATCTCTGGGCCGACTATTGGCCAAAGGTTAAGGGCGGTCCGTTTGCGGACGGTCTGAACGCCGCGAGGAAATACGTCGCGACTCACAGGCCGGAGAGCCTCGGATGGGGTCCGGTCGGGGACCTTGGCACAGACGTCATGGCGGGTGTTCGCCGCGTCAAGTCAACGGACGGCCCGGACCTGATCGTCTGGGGAAGTTCGACGCTGACGTCCGTGCTGCTCGACCACGGCCTGGTCGACGAGGTGGTGCTGGCCGTCTACCCGGTCTTGCTGGGACGGGGCAAACGCTTCTTTTCGGACGGCGTTGACCCGCGCGAACTCGCTCTCGTCAGCACGACCGCCATGCCGTCCGGTATCGTCTTCAGTAGGTACAACGTCGCCGGGCCTTTGAAGACCGGATAGTTCGACGACGCGTTAGCGCGGCACGAAGTCCTGCGTCGGCTCGAGGCGCCGCGCGAAGGCCGCGAGCAGCCGCGCCGCCCGGTCCAGGTCCTCCACCGCGACCATTTCGTTGGGGCTGTGCATGTAGCGGTTCGGGACGCTCACGAGGCCCGTCGGGATGCCGCGGAGCGCGTTGTAGATCGCGTCGGCATCGGTGCCCGTGTCGTGCGGGGCCGCCTGGATGGTGTACGCGATCTTCTCCTTGTCCGCGCACTCGACCAGCAGGTCGAACACCACCGGGCTGACCGACGAGCCACGCGACAACACGACGCCGCCGCCCAAGCGATGGTCGCCCGCCTGCTTCTTTTCCGCTCCGGGATAGTCCGTCGCGTGCGTTACGTCGACCACGAGCGCGACTTGGGGATCGAGGTCCGCGGCGCTGGTCCGCGCTCCGCCGCCCTGCCAGGCGATCTCCTCGCGCGTCGTGGCGACGGCGAACACGGCTGCGTGCTTGGGCCGGTCCGCGGCGAGCCGGCGGACCGCCTCGGCGACGACGTAGGCGCCGATGCGATTGTCGATGCTGCGCGATACGATCCGCCCGTTCGGATATTCCTGGACCCCCGTGTCGAGCACGCCGGCGTCCCCCACGCGTACCCGTTCGCCCGCCTCCGCCTTGTTCCCAGCCCCGATATCGATCCACAGGTCCGACACCTTGGACACCTTGTCGAGCTCTTCCTTCTTCAGATGGTGCACCGCCTTCTTGCCGATGACGCCGCGCACGGGCCCCGAGCGGCCCAGCAATAGCACCCGCTGGCCGACGAGCACCTGCGAGTCCCAGCCGCCGATGCCTCCGAAATAGAGGAAGCCCTCGTCGTCGATGTGCGTGATCTGGAGGCCGATCTCGTCGATGTGACCGGCCAGCATCAGCCGCGGTTTGCCCTTCGGGTTCAGGGAGGCGACCGAGTTGCCGTGGACGTCGGCCCAGACTTCGTCCGCGAAGCCCTCGGTTTCCGCCCGCCACACGCGCGCCGGCGCCTGCTCGAACCCCGAGGGCCCCGCCGTATCGAGGAGTTTCTTCAGGAATCCCAACGTCTGAGCCGTCATGTCGTGCCCGCCTTCCGGGAACGGGGGAGGTTCAAGCGGCGCCGAACGCTGTCGGCGGCGACGCTGTCGATGAACTGCGCCTGATACCCGGCGCGCACGGGGATCGCTGAGACCCTCACCGTTCCGCCGGGTGCGACGTCGAACCGGAGAATGGCCGACAGGCCGGTCCACGTCCGGCCCGCCGCGAAAATGAAGTTGCCGAGCGACTGGGCGATGGGCTTGCCGTTGTGCCACACCACGGGCTGTAACACATGCGGGTGGTGGCCGAGCACGATGTCGGCCCCCGCGTCCACCAAGCCTTCGTAAAAGCGCAGCAACGAGGGTTGGGGCTGCTCCGCGAACTCCGTCCCGGCGTGGACGCTCACGACCACGAGGTCGGCGCGACCCTCGGCTTTCACGCGTCGCAGGGCCGGGTAGATCCAGTTCGGGTCGCCCCAGGCGACGTAATCGGCGCCCTCGTGTCCATAGAAGTTATCGGGCGCGGCGTTCCACGCGCGCGTCATGGCGAAGAATGCGACCCGCCACCCGTGACTGCGAACGATGACCGGTTGCTCGGCCATCGACCGGCCCATCGCTGATCCGACGAACAACACGCCGGAGCGCGTCAATTGCCGCATCGTTTCTTCCATGGCGGTGCGCCCGCCGTCCCACCCGTGGTTGTTCGCGGTGCTCACAATGTCGAACCCGGCGCGGGCCAACGATTGCGCCGCGACGACCGGTGCCGTAAACACAAAGCCGCTCGTATCGCGGTGGCGCGTCTGCACCGAGATCGCGCTCTCGAGATTGCCGAACAGGATGTGCGCTGCTCGCAGCGAATCGACGACCGCGGCGAAGGGAAACAGCGTGTCGCCCTGCAGCAGACGATCGAGCGCGTCGCGGCGGCCGAGGTTGATGTCGCCGACCGCGTAGAGGCGCAGGGTGTCTTTCGGGCCCTGCAGCAACGCCGTGCAGGAAGCCAAGACGGCAAGAATCGTCATGGGTGTCAACCGCCGATCAACTCAGCCAAGAGTTCCGTGCCCTCCACGAGCCGCGGTCCCGGTCGTGAAGTGTATGCATTCCCGTCGAGAAATACGACTCGCGCCTGCGCGAGCAGGGCGTGTGCATGCGGGTCGGTGACAGCGGCCACCTCGCGCCGCGCCCGGGCGACGTCGAATCCGCACAGGGCGACGACGACGACGTCGGGTGTGAGGGTACGAAGCGCGCTCCAGGGGCGCGTCACCGAGCGGTCACCGGGGCGGGCCGCGACGTCAACACCGCCCGCGGCCGCGACGAGCTCCGGAACCCAGTGCCCGGCGACGTAGGGGGGATCGACCCACTCGATCACCAACACCCGAGGGTGCGTGGTGCGTGGTGCGTGGTGCGTGGTAATGCTGCGAAGCCGGTACCGCAGCCCTGCGACCAGCTCCTCGGCCTCGCTGCGGAGATCGAGCGCGTCCCCGACCTTGCCGATGTCGTCGAACACACCCGCGAGATCGTGCGCGTGCAGCGTCACAGCGCGCGGCCGCTTGGAGAGCGTGGCGATGGCATCGACCAGCTCGCTCTCGCTCACCGCGCACACGTCGCACACCGATTGCCCCATGATCACGTCGGGGGCGAGCCGCGCCAGCAGGTCCCGATCGATCGTGACTAGGGAGGGGTTGCGATCGATTTCCGCGGACGACCACGAGGGATCGACACTCGAGCGCGTGACCCGCGGCAGGGTGCGCACCTCGGGGGGCCAGTCGCATTCGTGCGACACGCCCACCAGCCAGTCACCCGCGCCGAGCGCAGCCACGATCTCCGTGGCGGCGGGGAGCAGCGATACGACCCGCACGGCTCAGCTCTTTTGTGACGCCACGCGGAACAGCACCACGCCCATCGCGGCGAACAACAGCACCGCGAGCACATTGGACGTCGCCAGTGCGCCCAGCGCGCGGAAGATCGGGACCTTGTCGGCCAGCGCGTCGGCGGAGCCCAGGAAGCCCGCGATCGCCGCGAGCACGATGCCGCAGATCGCCCCGCCGGCGATCAGGCCGCTCGAGAACAAGACGCCCGGGCCTGACTCGAGCTCGGCGATCGACTGTTGGCTCGTCTTGGCGCGGCGCTCGATGAGCCAACGGATCACGCCGCCCGCGAACATCGCCGACGACGTCGAGATCGGCAGGTAGACGCCCACCGCGACGGGCAACGCCTGCACGCCCATCAGCTCGATCGCGATCGTAATGAACACGCCCAGCAGGACGAGCGCCCACGGCAGCTTGTGGGTCAGGATGCCGTCGGTGACGAGCGCCATGATGGTGGCCTTGGGCGAGTCGAGACGCGGAATCGTGCGGCCGGCGTACTCGTGCACGCGGCCGCCGATCCCGGGGTCGAGCACGTAGCGCAGCTCGTGGGTCGCCGGATCCATCAGGTACTTGCCGGCGGCGACGCCCTCGGTGATCACGTAGACGCGGACCACCTGGTACGTGTTCTGGTCGACCGAGTCGCCGCCCGCCAGGCGGAAGCCGGACATCGTCTCGGGAAGCACCTCGACGGCGGGACGGCCGCCGGCGGTCGGCGCGGCCGCCTGCGCACTGAAGGCGGGGTGGGTCTCCGGGACCGGGTAGGTGTAGGCGCGATTGAGCAGGGTGAGGGTCCACCCAATGACCATCGCCGAGCCGACGGTACCCACCAGGATGGCGATCTGCTGGCGCCGCGGCGTCGCGCCGACGAGGAACCCGGTCTTCAAGTCCTGGGACGTATTGCCCGCGTTCGCGGTGGCGACAGCCACGACGGCGGCGATCGCGATTGCCTGCACCCGGTGGTCAACGCCGGTCCACCCGATCGCGACGAAGATCAGGCAGGTCCCGAGCAGCGCGGCGATGGTCATGCCGGAGATGGGGTTCGCCGAGGAGCCGATTTGCCCGCAGACGCGGGAGGAGACGGTCGCGAAGAAGAACCCAAAGATCACGATCAAGATCGCGCCGAGCAGGTTGACCCCCACCTGCGGCAGTAGCGTGAGGACGATCGCGAGCACGATCGAGCCGCCGATCGTGATCGAAATCGGCAGATCGTCCTCGGTGCGGAGCTTGGTCACGGCCTGGCCGAGGCGCGACGCCCGCAGGTCTTTCCAGCTGGCGGCGAAGGAGCTGACGATCGTCGGCAGCGCGCGGGCGAGCGCGATGATTCCCGCCGAGGCGACGGCACCCGCCCCGATATAGAAGATGAAGCTCGAGCGGATCTCCCCCGGGCTCATGTCGCGGATCAGCTTTACGGCGGGGAATCCGAACGGCTCGGTCAGACCCGATCCCACCAGCTTGATCGCGGGAGCGAGCACCAGGTAGGCGAAGCAGCCGCCCGCGAAGAGGTATCCCGCGATGCGCGGCCCGATGATGTACCCGACGCCGAGCAGCTCCGGCGAGATTTCGGTGGAGACCGCCGCACCGGGGTAGAACCCGAGCGCCTTGCCCGGCACGTCGCGCCACAGTTTCAGCCCGCCCATCAGGAACTTGTAGACGAATCCCAGCCCGAACGCCTGGAAGACGCGCTTGGCCTGGAGCCCGCGCTCTTCGCCGGCGATCAATACTTCGGCGCAGGCGGTGCCCTCCGGGTAGATGAGGGTGCCGTGCTCCTTGACGATCAGCGCGCGGCGCAGCGGGATCATCATCAAGATCCCCATCAAGCCACCCGCCGTCGCGAGGATCGCGACGCGGCCGATGTCCAGATCGTAACCCATCAGCAGGATCGCGGGGATAGTGAACACGACGCCCGCCGCCACGGAGTCGCTCGCCGATCCCGTGGTCTGCACGATGTTGTTCTCCAGGATCGACGTCCGGCCCAGCGCGCGGAAGATCGTGATCGACAGCACCGCGATCGGAATCGAGGAGCTGACCGTCAACCCGATCTTGAGCGCCAGATACACGCTCGACGCGCTGAAGATCAGCCCGAGCGCGACGCCGAGCATGAGCGCACGCGGGGTCAGCTCGGGGAGCGTCTGTGAGGCGGGGACGTACGGTTGGTGAGTCGTCATAGGCGGCAGAATCTGCGCTCCAAACCGCGCCCGTGTCCAGGCAGGAGCGTGCGAACCTCGGCGCCGGCGTTGGTGTATAGCGGTGCCCGATGCCAGAAACGATCGACTCGCACCTTCCCGCGCTGCGCCAGGCCCTCGCCGGGCGCTACGACGTGCACGCACCCATCGCGCGGGGTGGGATGGGGCTCGTGTACCTCGCGCACGAGGTCCGGCTCGACCGTCCCGTCGCCGTCAAGCTGCTGCCCCCCGAGCTGGCGGCGGACGCGTCGTGCCGGGAGCGCTTCCTGCGCGAGGCCCGCACCGCGGCCGCCCTGGCGCACCCCAACATCGTACCGATCTACTCCACGCACGAAGTCGGCGAATTCGTCTTCTTCACGATGGCCTACGTCCGAGGGGAAACATTGGCGCAGCGTGTCGCAACGCGCGGCCCCCTCGAGGCGGAGGAAGGTGCGCGGCTCCTCGCCGAGGTGGGTGAGGCGCTCGCGTACGCGCACGCGCGCGGCGTCGTCCACCGCGACGTAAAGCCCGACAACATCCTGATCGAGCAGGGGACGGGCCGCGCCCTGCTCGCCGATTTCGGGATCGCGCACGTCAGTCCCTCGGGCCGGGCGTCGGCTCCGCGCGGGCCCGTGCTCGGCACTGCTGCATTCATGAGTCCGGAGCAGGCGCGCGGAGAGACGGTGGACGCGCGCAGCGACGTCTACTCGCTCGGCGTCGTGGCGTTCTACGCCCTGTCGGGGCAGCTGCCGTTCCAGGCGGCGACCGACGGCGCCACCCTGGTCCTCCACATCACCGAGCCGGCGCCCCCGCTCCGGACGGTCGCGCCTGCCGTCCCACCGCGCCTCGCCTTCGTCGTGGATCGCTGTCTCGCCAAGGACCCGTGGGCGCGCTTCCCGGACGTGGCCGCGCTGGTGCGCGGCGTCGCCGACGCGGTCGAGCCCCCGCGATCGCCGCTCGCGGTGCGGGCCTTCCTCATACGGGGCGCCAATCGCGGTCTGCTCGGCCTCGTGCTCCTCCCCGTCGCGACCCTCGTCTGGCTCTACACCGGCGATCTGGCGCTGCGCGCCGCGGCCACCGCGACGTGCATCGCGGCGCTACTGCTCCCGCTGTTTACCGCAATCGTTCGCGTGCGACGGCTCCTCTCCGCGGGATACCAGCACGACAGTCTGGTCGCGGCCCTCGCGGCCGAGCGGGGGCGGCGGCGTGAGGAGCTGGCTTTTGTGTATGGCGCGGCGCCGAGCGGGTTCGAGCGGGGCATGGAGCGGCTGGCGCGCTTCGCGGTCCTCGTGGCGGGAACGGTCGCGTGGGTGCCCAACGCGCCCGAGGACCGCGAAGCGCGGACGTGCGTGGTCGCCCTGCTGGCCGCGGTGGTCGCTCGTTCGCGCACGGAGCTGCGCACCGACCCGCGCGGCGAGCGCCGGCTGCGCTTCTGGCGCGGACCGCTCGGCCGGCTGCTCTTCCGAGTCGCCGAAGTGGGCCTGCGGCGTGCCTCCCGCTTCGCCACCATCCTTGGGGGTGGGGGGCCCGGCCGCCTCGAGACGCCGGCCTGAGGCCGGCGTTAGAATAGGGGTGCGATGACGCACTCACCTTCCGACCGCCTCTTCATCGACTTTCAGTCGGTGCTCGCGGGTCGCTACTCCCTGGAGCGCGAGCTGGGGCGCGGCGGCATGGGGGTCGTGTACCTCGCGCGCGAGGTGCGGCTCGACCGCTCGGTCGCCATCAAGCTGCTTCCTCCTTCCAAGACGGCCGATCCCAAGCTGCGCGAGCGCTTCCTGCGGGAAGCCCGCACGGCGGCGAAACTCTCGCACCCGAACATCATCCCCATCCACGCGGTGGAGGAGATCGGCGAATTCGTCTTCTTCGCCATGGCCTACGTGGACGGCGAGACGCTCACCGACCGCGTGCGGCAACGCGGGCCGATGCCTCCGTCCGAGGCCGCGCGCGTGCTGCGCGACATCGCCTGGGCGCTCGCGTACGCGCACGGTCAGGGCGTGATCCACCGTGACGTGAAACCCGACAATATCCTGCTGGAACAGGGGACGGGGCGCGTGCTCGTGGCAGACTTCGGGATCGCGGGCGTGGTAGCGGGAGCGGGTGGCCTCGTCGCTGGGGAGATTGTCGGGACGCCGGAATTCATGAGTCCGGAGCAGGCGCTGGGCGAGGCCGTCGATGCGCGCAGCGATCTCTACTCGCTCGGCGTCGTGGGCTACTTCGCATTCTCGGGCACGCTGCCGTTCGAGGCGGCAAAAGCGACCGAGGTGCTGGCGAAGCAAGTGACAGAGCCCGCGCCGCCGCTTGCCACTGCGAGCCCCGGCGTGCCGCGGCGGCTCGGGCAAGCGATCGACCGCTGCCTCGCCAAAGATCCTGCCGACCGCCCGGAGGGCACCGCGGCGTTCGCCGAGCTGCTGAGCCACGCCCTCGAGCAACGCCGGGAGCTTCCAGTGGCGCTGCGGGCGTTCGTGAAGCACGACGCCCGGCTCGACGGCGGCGGCGTGCTCATATATCCGTTCGCGCTGCTCTTCGGGGTCGGCTTCCTGAGCGCGATCACCGGATCCATGTTCGTTGGTTTCGGCGCGATGGTCGGTGGGCTGACCCTCGTGCCGCTCGGCGTATTGGTCACCCGCGCCCGCGGTGTCCTCAGGGCCGGCTTCGACCACGGCGACCTGGGCGTCGCGTTCAAGGCCGAGTTGGAGCGCGGCCGCGAGGAGCGCGCGTTCGGGCACGGGCCCGGGCCGTCGCTCCTCGAGCGGGCGTTGACGTCGATCACCGGAATCGCCTGGACCGCCACGGGGCTCAGCCTCGTCGCCATGCTGGCGTCGGGCATCGACGAGCTGTTCGGGGTCGCATTTTTCTTGAGCGTCACGACGGCCGTGGGGTCGGGCATCGGAAAGTTGGTCCTGTTGCAGCGTCGCCGGGATGTCGACACGGAATTCTGGGGCAAACTCTGGATGGGTCGCCTGGGCCGCTGGCTCTTCCGCCTAGCCCGGTCGTTCGCGGGGTCGAAGGCGATCCCGGCGCCGCTCACACACCGGCCCACGGAGTTGTCGATCGGCATGGCTGCCGAGCAGCTGTACGAGGCCCTCCCGAAGGAGACGCAGCGCGAGCTGCGCGAGCTTCCCGACGTCGTGCACGGGCTCGAAGAGGACGCGCAACGCACCCGCCGCCGGCTCGAGGAGCTGCAGGACGTGCTCGGCGATGCCAGCTGGAAAGCCGCTGACCCCGCCATCGGCGCGCGGCACGACCGCATCCTGGCCGATCTCACCGCCGAGCGTGAGCTGGTGCAGCAGCGGCTCGCCGACGCCGTCGCGGCGCTCGAGACGATCCGGATGAACCTCCTGCGCCTGCACGCCGGCACCGGCAGCGTGCGCAACCTCACGACGGATCTGGGGCTGGCCCGCGAGGTCGCCAAGAGTATCGACCTGTTGCTCGAAGGGCAGCGGGAAGTGGAAAAGGAGCTGGGCGGGTGAGGTTAGTCGCGGACGCGCGCGAGCTTTTCTACGGCAGCCTGCAGCATCTCCTCGGTCTTACAGAACGCAAACCGAATCCACGTCCGGCCCAGCTCGGGGCGCGAGCAGAAGCTCGAGCCCGGCACCGTCGCCACGCCGTGCTCGATCGTCAGCCACTCGGCGAACTTGTCGTCGGGCAGCTCAGACAGATCAGAGAAATCCGCGATCACGTAGTACGCGCCCTGGGGCGGCTGGCACCTGAAGCCTGCCTTGACCAGCCCCGCGCATAGGATGTCGCGCCGCCTCCGGTAGTCCCGCGCCAACTCTTCGTAGTAATCATCGCCCAGCGTCTCCATCGCGACGGCGACCCCCTCCTGTAGCGGCGCCGGGGCGCCCACCGTGAGGAAGTCGTGCACCTTGCGGATCGCGTCGGTCACGTCGGGAGGCGCGATGATCGTCCCGATCCGCCATCCCGTCACGCTGAACGTCTTCGACGCCCCACTGATCGTGATCGTCCGCTCGGCCATCTCGGGGAGGGTCGCGAGCGGGATGTGCTCGCCCTCGAAGTAGATGTGCTCGTAGATCTCGTCGGTCACCGCAAAGGCGTCATGGCGCCGGCACAAGTCGGCGATCGCCTCCAGCTCGGCGCGCGTGAGGACCCGCCCGGTGGGGTTGTTCGGGGTGCACACGATGATCGCCCGGGTGCGCGGGCTGAAGGCCGCCGCCAAGCGATCCAGGTCGAGGGGCTCTCCCGGGACGAGCGGGACGTACACCGGGCGGGCGTCGCACAGGATCGCGTCGGGGCCGTAATTCTCGTAAAAAGGCTCAAAAACGATGACTTCGTCACCGGGGTTGACCACGGCAAGTAGGGACGCCGCCATCGCTTCGGTCGCCCCGCAGGTGACTGTGACCTGCGTCATTGGATCGACGGCCAGGTTGTACCAATCTTGGTACTTCGCGGCCAAGGCATTCCGGAGGCGGGCCGCGCCCCAGGTGATGGCGTACTGGTTGACGTCATCCCGGATCGCGCGGGCCGCCGCCTCTTTTATGACCGCTGGGGCCGGGAAGTTGGGGAATCCTTGGGAGAGATTGATCGCGCCGTGCTCG
>Ga0193725_1000618_pt1 | contig 10268 bp, 8 predicted proteins | sample H2a2metaG_FD_143058 | JGI IMG/M metagenome (GOLD analysis project Ga0193725, IMG submission 143058) | Soil microbial communities from a riparian zone of the East river system, Colorado, United States - H2a2 | ecosystem: Environmental > Terrestrial > Soil > Riparian zone | place: USA: East River...
AAAGGCCGCCATACAGTACGGTGAGTTTAGACAGGTTCCGCTCAGAGACGCGCACGGACTCGACTACACAAAGAGCCTGCGCGACGTGCAACCGAGGAATACGCTTGAAGCGGTGATCAGGCACTTCACTGACAGCGAGAAACAAAGGAGCGAGAGACAGGAGATCAGAGACATTGGTCGGGAACAACTCCGACGGGCTGAAGCACAGTCGGTGAAAGCAAGGGATTACAGTGTTGTTCTGGACAACATCGCTGCGGATCATTTCAGAGCGGCCGGAGTTCAACCGGGCCAAATTGCGCCTGAGTTGGATGCGAAGCAGATCGCAGCATTGCGCGAGTTCGCCGAAAAGCAACCTCTCCTCAGTGGTGCCAGAATGGAATTCAGAGAGGCGGCCAACATGGCCGAGCAGGCACTCCAGCGGAGAGAGGCTGACGCCGCTCGTGAAGATCAACAGGCTCGAACGCCGGAGCTACCAACCCGAGGTACGACTCAACAGTTGCGCTCTGACACCACCACCATCAGGAGTGATCGCTCAGATCGGGATAGCTAGTCACGCGGCAGATGATGAGGTCCGACTGAGAGGTGCCGACATTAGTTCCATAAGGCTGACCTCCATTGTTCACCAATTTAGCTTGGCGACTAAGAGCTGAGCTGGATCATTCAACTGCACGCATGTCTCCACGAGAGAAATCGAGATCCGGAATCTGAACGCTTTCTACCGGAGGCAGGTGGGTCGAAATTTTGTATCCCCGGGTCGATTTTTGTACCCCAGGGGGTACATTTTTCGACCCTTGTATTCTATTGGACTCCAGGCGATCAGGCCCCTTGGGGTTCGCCGCCGCCGAGTTGACCGTACACGACGGTTCCCACCGGCTTCTCAATGTTCAACTCTTTCTGTTAGCGACCCCGGGAACGCTGGTTGTCCAGGCGTTCCCTGAAGGTGAGTCGCAGACTCGCTCTAGGAGGATAAGAAATCACTCTATGATGGTGCAGGCTAAGCATCTTCAGCAAGATCAAGAATGAGGTCGATAGGAATGAGTCAGAGACAAAGCATACTCGAACCGCTGGCCACCGGATTGCCCCTTCCGCATATCTGCACAATTCAAGAACTGGCAACATATCTGAACGTGTCCATCTGGTGGCTTCGAAGACACAAGCCACCACGCTGCCCGGGAATAGGCAGGACGAGATACAACACTCGCTCACGCGCCTTCGAAGAATGGCTTGCATGCGTTATCGATCCCGATCACGCCGCGGCTGGGCTTGAAGACTCCGAGAAACGTTGACACGCGATGGGCACGCTGACTAGACTCGGTTCCAAGAAAACAAGGGACGAGCAACCGGTAAGGAGATCCGGTATGGCCCGTCGTAAAAGTTACCAGAAGGGTTCGATCGAGTGGAAGAATGGAAAGCCCACGCTAAAGTACGAACTCCGAGTAGGCGATACTTGGCTTACAAAGCGAGAGAGTATGCCCGAGTGGGTCGACACGCAGAAGCAAGCGAACCAGCATCGCGATCAGCGAATGATGGAGATCAATCAAATCAACAACGCGATCCAGAGACCCGTAGTTGGCGACGCACCTCCAACAACCCTTGAGTCACTGGTCAAGGGTAGGTGGGCTCAGTATATCTCGGAAAGGGAACTGAAGCCTTCGACGGTGTACAGCTATGACTCGGTACTCAGGACGCATATCCTCCCCGAACTTGGAGCGCAAGAGCTGACGGAGATCACTCCACAGCACCTGTCTGATTTTCGTGACAAGATTTCGGAGAGCCTTTCGAGCAAGACCTACCGAAACATCTACTGGCTGCTCACGCAGCTCTTTGCCGTCGCGAAAGACTTTGACTTGATTGAGAAGAGTCCGGTTCGCCCAAGTTTGCATCGACCGCGACGAATCTCAAAGAAGGAGAAGCCGAGGCTTTCGTCGGAGGAGACGTTGCGTGTACTGCAGGAGATCCCGAACGAGCATCGTTTGATCTTTGTGCTTGATGTTGTGATAGCCGTGAGGGCCGGTGAGCTACTCGGCCTGCGCTGGCTAGACTTTCGGCCAGAGCGGCAGACGCTTTCAATCAGCAGCAGCATATGGCGAGGGAAACTCGGTACGCCGAAGACGGAAGCCAGCGTACGACCTGTTCATATTCCGTCGTCGGTTGCCGAGTTACTGAAGGCGCATCACGAGGCAGCCAGTTTCAATCGCGATGAGGATTTCATCTTTGCGCGATCAGATGGCCGGCCCTACGACCAAGATCATCTTCGTAATATGGTCTTGTATCCGGCGCTTAAGCGCGCCGGCATCAACCGAGAGCCGCGCTCGTACGGCTTTCACCTGTTCAGGCACACGGCGGGCAGCATCGTACACGAGCTGACCAGTGACTTGAAACTGAGTCAGGAGTTGCTTGCCCACTCTCACATCTCCACGACCGCGGACATTTATGTTCACGGAAGGCGAGAGGCAAAAGCAGGGAAGGCGACTGAACTACTGGCGAGTCAGTTTGTGTCGGTGTTTTCCGAGGAGCCGGTTGTCGAGGAGCAAGAACTTGTTTCGGAGATGGTTCAGTGAAAAAGAAAAGGGCCGGAAAACGATTTTCCGACCTAACTTCCGACCCAATTCTTGTAAGTGGTTGCGGGGGCGGGATTTGAACCCGCGACCTTTGGGTTATGAGAATTACCTAGCTCTGTCCCGTCTTTTCCGATCAATAACTTATTTGTCCGTTGTTAGCTCGTTTCTGCCACTGGTAGCCCGCTTTTGTGGTGTTATTGTGGCAGAAGAATCTCGTCGCGGTGCTCCAGAGTTAGCTTGTGATTCGCATCGAAACGCGATGGACTGTAGCTCGTATCGAGTAGTCAGGATCCTCAGCGTTGCAGGTGCCCAGCTACGTGAGTTTGGAGGTAGCTTAGGAGTTGAATGGTTGATTAATCGGCTGACCTCGACGCGTTGGTCGAATAGAACCAAACCTGAGACCGCTGAACATGCCACCTAGGGATACCGCAAAACGGTATCCCCCAAAAGGAGAAACTCAAAATCTCAGCGGCCCGCCGCGGGAGGCATACGAAGAGTGATTGTCATCGTGAGGCTTGAAGAGCATGAATAACCAAACTTCCACTGATAATAAGGTCATTTTCGCGAATGTGCGGGATCTCGCAAAGTATCTAGACGTGAGTGAGCGGCGCCTCCGTCAGTACAAAGAAGCCGGCCGGCTGAACTACACCACGGATGCTGTCCTGGTCGATCGCGACGAGTTGAGGGTAATAAAGCAGGCAATAGCCGCCTGGGCGGCTCCCTACGTTCCCCATAGGTTTCGTGCTATTGGGAGTCGCAACAAGAAGGCACTAAGTCGGTTCGGCAGGCGCGAAAACGCCGGACATCGAGACGTCGAATTGCGGAGCTTGGACAAATCCGCGGAACCGCCCCTAGAAAACAGCGCTCGGGGTTGCGATGATCCTATGAATCGGCCCGCGAACGAATCCAGGGATTAATGCAGGACTACGGATTGAGTCTGGAAGAAGCGCTTGAGGTGCCTAGGGAAGAATGAGACGACGAACCGCATCGGGCCCGGCTTTTTGTGGCGGCCTGGGAGGCGGATTGATTTCATGAATCGTGCGTTTCGGCGGCCTCGACCCTGCTCAATGTATTTCGGTTCTGCAATCCGCTTTCGATACTTCTAACCCGCTCTTCCTTTGCTCATTCCCGCGGCGCACTAGAACTCACGGTCCGGTACTTATATATTTGTTCGTGTCCGAAATGTTATCTAAGAGCGATGCTAAGGAACTTTTCCGACTGTGCAAAGAGGGACGACTATTTGATGTGCAGAACTGGATCGCGTCGGGAAAAGCGCTCTCCGTGCCACCTGATCTACGAACCACTCCCCTGAAGGTTGCACTCGACACAGGCTTCCACAGTCTTGTCGAAGTGCTCGCTCAGAATGAGCCGAATCAAGAGATGAAGAATCGCGCTCTGCGGCATTCTGTCTCCCTAAAGCGTCTCGATTTCATTCAGCTACTCGTCTCACATGGAGCAGATCTTAGCTCAGTTCCATTCATCGAAGCGCTTCGGATTTGGGAGCCCACTATCATTCGCTTCTTTCTCGATCATGGCGCCGACGTTGTCCAAGGCTCTCCATTTGCGGTCGCCTTTGGCGAAAGGATTCGAACTGCAATTGGCGCGTGGCGAGAGTCCATAGAGAAACATCCGGAGATTGCTACTCAGCTCCAAGAGCAGGCTGATCGGGCTTTAAGGCACTTCTGCGAGAAAGAGGATCTAAAGTGGGTTAGTTTGTTAATGTGGGCGGGTGCAGATCCCCGTTCCGGTGGACCGACATTGGATGATGACGACGATCTAGACACTTCAGAGCACACGACGGCGCTCGCAGCGGCGGCGTACGCCAAGAACCTAGAGATCCTGAAGCGCTTGAAACCAGATCCGGAACGGGACGATGTCGACAAGCTCCTCCCAAATGCCGCGACGTTTGGCCGTGTCGATGTGGTCCGCTATCTATTGGAACTTGGAGCAAAACCAAACGATAAACCGAACGATGGCTCCGCGGCTCTCGATAGATGTTTAACAGCAAGTCTCAGCTGCGAGAGTTTTCGATGGAGACTACGCTCTTCGTGGTACGGCACTTCTTCCAAGGCATCGAAATACTCAGTCTCCGAAACGCTCAACACCTTCGAACTCTTACTTGAACATTGCGCGTTGTTGCGACCAGACAACGATAGAGAGCTAGCTGTGGTTAGAAGAAGTCTATATGAGTGCGAACCGGACGTGACCCTGAAAGTGGTCGAAGGACTGGTAAAACGCGCCGCATGTACTCATGAAACGATTCACAATCTGCTGCGAACAGCAGCGATGAAGAAACACCTCATACCGGTGGCTCGAAAGCTCGTATTCCTCGGGTTCGATGTCCGGACGCCGGAACAAAAGAGAGAGGAGAACCGGCAGGAAGAGGCATCTCGCAAATGGGCTCTTCGTCAGCTTGCCTCAAGATACAATCGCGAAGAAATCTATAGAGAGATCTGGTTAGAACCAATCCAGCGCGTCGCGAAAAAGGTACCATCTCTCCGATGTCGGACTCGCTAAGGTGTGCAAGAAGCTCAACATTCCCCGGCCTGGACGCGGCTACTGGGCGATGAAGGCAGCGGGCAAACCCGTTCCGAGACAATCTCCGCTTCCGAAATTGACCTTTGAGTAGACGCCGTTCCGAGTAACCTCCGTTTGCTGCACCTGATCTCGAATGTGAGACTACCGTTCTTATCGTGCATTCCCACCAATAGGTTTGCACCCACACGTTCCAGGTTGAACTCGGGAGAGCCTGCTTGTCAGATTCTTCCAGTCGTCCGAGTTGAAATGAGTAGGGCGCGGTAGACTCTCCTTTGATAGTGTCCAAATTTCGGTTTCTGCTTCTGCCCTCTTCGGCTGGGGAAAAACTTGGTCGAACACAAGCACCAAAGGCACCAGAACGACCGGAAACCTATGCTCGATATGTCATCCCTGTCCTGACAAGTTCTGGTACTTGTGCAGGCAATGCGACAGGACCCTCTTCATATACAGCAATTAGTGTCCCGCATTCCGGCATAAAGGCACGGCACAGCCATTGCAATTGGGATGAGCGTAGTTTTGAGAGTGTACGCCGACGAGGCTTGAGCACTCACCCGCTAAGAACAAAGAGGGATTGAGGCATTTTCAACTTCACCTCAGGACAGCGAACCAGGAAGGACAAGAATATGCTGAACAGGTCAACGGCAGACAGGAACTTGATCGATTTGCTCATTCGCGCGTTGTCAGATGACGTTGCAGAGCAGACTAATAATATCGGGAGCTCGCCGCACGACGCGCTTCAAACAGAAATGGAAGAGGCAATCTACGGGTTGCGGCTTCGGAAGCTGGTGCTCAGCGCCTTAGTTGAGTCCGGACGCAGTGCCGAGAGAACCGCGCTTCACTAGCTTGTTGGAGCGAGCCTGCGTCAGTACAAAGAAGCCGGCCGATTGAGCTACACCACGGATGCTGTCCTGGTCGACCGCGACGAGTTGAGGGCGATAAAAGAGGCCATAGGCGCGTGGGCGGCTCCCTACGTCCCGCATCGGTTTCGATCTAACGGCGGTCGCAACAAGCAGGCCCTAAGTCGCTACAGCAGGCACGAAAAAACAGGCAATCGAGGCGCCGGATCGGTGCATTTGGACAAACCCGAAAAGCCGAAAAGACCGCTACCGCTGAGCGAAGTTGTGATGAGAAAGTGGCCGAAGAAAGGATCCACGAATTGATGGGCGGCTACGGATTGAGCCGCGAAGAAGCGCTTGAGGGCCGAAGGACGATGAACGACGATGAAGAAAGGACTCTTGGACGATTCTCCTTCTAAGATTCGGTGCCACTCTTGCCTTGCAATAGGCTGGGAATGCCTATCGTCTACGAATCGCTGATGCTAGCTGGACGGCATCGCAGTCGACAAGACGCGCTTGTTACAGGGGCGAGACCACCGCAATTGCGGGGACAAATCTGGCGAATCATCGTTGGGCTGAAGAACAGCTCTAAAGAGCTCCGTTCGCGGGTTCACGTTGACCAGCAAGAAACGCTGGACCCGGTGAAGGAGAAAGCCCGACATTGGGTAGGAATGCTGATATGACCCTCTTTGGATTTTCCTGAGGCGGCCGTCTTTCGAGATACCGACGCGACAGGGTTTATGGACTCTTTGAGCAGGAAAGCAAATCCTTCAAACGGTGGGCGCTCTCCAATGGGCTCGCTCAGCCAAACGCCCCAGAACTACGCTTCACCAGTCGGAGGAGAATGGAAGTAACTGATTTGAAGAAACATGAGATGTCGGCTACGAACGAGAAAGAAGACATTAGCTCGCTGGTGTTGGGTAATGCAAGTTGTGGCTACGACAGTTTTGGAATCCGATAATAAGCATTATGTTCGTTCTGCCTTTGCCTACCCTGACTAGTCCTATTTTGCGTCTCGCCCGAGCTTATCGAACAGACCGCCTATAACCGGGGCGGACCTTGGGTCAATATCCTGCGCGGCAACGAGACTTTCTAGCTGAGCTATGACCCGCAAAAGATCTGGATTCTTTCTCAGATCAACGTCTGCTGCCATCGATGTTAGGGCCGCTTCAATGATTATGGCCCCAAGCTGATTCAGGATTTGCGCATCCTTCTTGCTCGTCAGAGCTGCTTCCTTCGATGCCGCTTGGAGTAGTAGAACGAAGCCTGGAAAGGCATTGAACCGAGCAATATCCACAGATGCATTCGTCGCTTTCCACAACTTGATAGCATACAAGGCGTAGATCACGGTCGAAGCCGCGACGATCCCAGAAAAAACCAACTCAGTATTTCGGCCTAGATACCTCCAAATGCCGCGGAAACCTTGAGACGTAGTACCGGCTATCTTTATGACAAACCGAGTTACGCTGGATCATGAATCGTAGTCTGTCGCAACAATCGATGATGAGCGGTTCGCCTTAAGTGAATCTTACTACCCCGGCTGGCGGTTTGAATGGTTCGATTCCCTATTGATTGCGGATCGCGGTCAGGGTTTTCGGTTCAAACAGGTTGGGCAGGCAGGCCGGAACTTCCTTGAGCGGGTGGTCTGGGCCATCACTCCCCAGCCCTTCGCAACGAACCGGGCGGCTACGTCAAAGCGGTCAATGTAATCGGCAGCAGGCCCGACGGTTGCGGGTGAACAAATCGGTTCTCCACAGAACGAGCACGTTACGCAGAAGGTCTGGCTCAAGTGTTCGGCGAGCGTCGCCTCTTCTTCGGCCGCCGCGTTGTCCTCTCTCTGCGGGGCGGGCCGTCTAGTGTTCGTTGCAGTGGTCATCATTGCTTCTTTGTTGCGAGGCGGCCATGCCGGTGAACGCGTCGCTTTCTATATTCAGACGGTGTGACGCCGAATTGCCTCTTGAAGTGGCGCGTAAAATGACTTTTGCTGTTATAGCCTGATGCTGCCATGACCTGCTTGACGCTCAGGAAGGTGGTCTTTAGAAGTTCGCGAGCTTTTTTCATTCTCAGTCTTATCAAGTATTCAACCGGCGTGATTTCCGTTTCTATTTTGAACAGGTGGCTAAAGTTGGCAGGTGAGCTATTGACCACTTCGGCTATCTCATCCAGAGCAATCTTGCGATGAAAATTAGCATTCATGAAATCAATTCCAGCCTGAACTCTTGCATCGCTGTATTTGAGGTTTAGTTCGTGTGGAACCGCTATCATAGAAGAACGCTTGCGCTTCGCTTCGACCGCCGCGACGGTTTCTTGCCACTCTCGATACCGGCCAATGAGCGGGCTGGATGCTATTACATTCGCTACTTGTGCCGCTTCTTCTGTTCGCCCGGTTTCGGAGAGCTCTAGCGCGTAGCTGTTCAAGAATTTGAAGTACACCGGATGACTGCTCTTGCCAACGATCTGCGCTAGGGGCATGAGGAATTCGAAATCGCGCAACGCGACTCGATGATCGCCTTCCAAGCTGCGTAGTGTTGCTATACCCCATTGAGACTCAAGCATTGTTACCGGGTCGCCTGACGCTGCGTGTAATCGAAGTCTGAGTGATTCTTCAAAGCGCCCCAAGCTTTCTTCAACTGCGCTGAGTGATAGTAATGCTCTGGAACGATACGGAGTCGGAGCCGATTCTGCGATGCTCTCAAGAGTCTCTCTGGCCTTCTGGTACTGACCACTCCGAAATAGGTAGACGCTCTCGTAATATTTGCCCACCTGATTGAACGGGTATGCAAAAGACTGAAGTGCTAATCCGATGTCGCGCTGAGATTGTATGTCTCGCCAGAGGTAGCTTACCTCCGCAGAGTGTACGAGTTGATACAATTGACCCCGTTCAAGTTTAGATGCGGAGGATAACACCGTGAGAAAACGTTTAATCGCGTCCGTGTTCATCACGTTCCTTTTCTGTGCTTCTGCTTTGGCGGGGCACAGCGTTGCCGGGGGCGGCTGGTGCCCTGACGGGGCTCCGGGCTGTGTCCCAGACGGCAACGGCATGGTGTTGGCTAAATCTGCTCAAGATACGCCTGTGGATTTGGGTTCAGGGACGCTATTCGTCTTAGCTGCGTTGATACTTGTGCTCAGATACAAAGCCTGAGCCTAAAGTGACTTTCGACAACTGAAAATACTAGCCATCGCTCTCGTCGGCGATTCAGTATTTGTTTGTCTGGCGGAGTGTATCACGGAACACGAAAGAGGCAAGCGAAAGGCAGGGACACAATCTTCTTAATCGGGATACGATTCTCAGGATGCTATTGGGGAGTCTAGTCACGTCTTTCGCATGAAGGGAAAACGTCTAAGGAGTTCGCCGCCGCGCGAATTAGCTTTGTCGACCATCGCGCCGCAGCCGCTTTCTTAGCGATCTGCTTACGACGACTTGCGGAAAGATTAGCGGCGCGAGCTTTGCCGCTTATAGAACCGCCTAGCTTGCGAAAAGGGCAACAGCGGCGGGGTTCTTTTGAGGTGCATCGAAGGCGGAATCTTGAACGACAGCGGGCTTAGCGGCTTCTGAGTCTTACTTCTCAATTATGTGGTCAAGAACGTTCGTGGCAAAAAGGCTTGGGTCACTGTTTAGGCGCTTTGCAATGTCAGGATTCTACGGTCGCTAGTACGCGGGAAAAGATTCCGATTCAAGCAACACAGGGTTAAGACACCACTGAAACGAGAGTGACGGTTACAAACTGCGAAGGGCAGCTACTTGACAATACGAAACGAAAATTGTTCCAACTCAGCTCGCGCGGAGTTTGGCCTTTCTCCATACAGAGTTACTATATGGTCGCCCTGCCTCAGATTCGTCGCTGGAACCGAAATAGTCAAATTGCGCGCGCGGCCAGTCGGCTGGAGTGACCCGCTCTCAAAGAACTCTCTCCCGCCAGCGAGTTTGATCGATATTCGGTACGACTCATACTCACCGTACCCGATCACGGGCACCACGAGTCGAAGATATCGAACATTCTCGGACACGCGCACTTCCCTGGTTGCGCCCGTTGCACCTCTAGGAATAAACGCCGAGCCGAGGACAATCGTGATGATGTCCGACGATAGGTTTGGGGGTTCGTGTTTTTGAAGCGATCTCTCAGCGTCGATTCGCTTATTACGCTCAATCTCGACTTCCCGCGCTGAGGATTCGCTAAGAGAGCGGGCCTGGCTCAGTTCTCGCTCCGCGGTTTCCTTCTCTTCTTTGAGGCGCACTAACTGAGCCTCGACTTCGGATAGCCTGTTTTGCAACGTTTGGTTTCTCAGGAATAGCGCAAAGCCGAGAGCAAGGATTACCAGTGCCGCGATTGAG